>Ga0194053_10000705_pt1 | contig 23926 bp, 18 predicted proteins | sample SepL228m_MetaG_FD_161684 | JGI IMG/M metagenome (GOLD analysis project Ga0194053, IMG submission 161684) | Anoxic zone freshwater microbial communities from boreal shield lake in IISD Experimental Lakes Area, Ontario, Canada - Sep2016-L227-8m | ecosystem: Environmental > Aquatic > Freshwater >... | reverse complement strand
GTTCAGGATAGGCCATATCCGCCTTCTCGTTGCCACCGATGTGGCTGCCCGCGGCCTCGACGTGGACAACCTCACGCATATCATCAATTATAACCTGCCTGAAGACCTGGATTCATATACCCACAGGAGCGGCAGGACCGGCAGGGCCGGCAGGTTCGGGACTTCCATCATACTGCTCAACCTGAAAGAGAAATACCTGATCAAGAAAATAGAGAAGAAGATCAATAAAACTTTCACTTCCAAAACCGTTCCCACCGGCCACCAGATATGTGAGAAACAATTGTTCAGCCTGGTCGATAAAATGGAGAAAGTCGAGATTGACAATGAAGAGATTGATACTTACCTGCCCCAGATCTACCGTAAGCTTGAGTGGCTCGACAAGGAAGGTATCATCAAACGCTTTGTTGCCCTTGAATTCAACCGCTTTCTTGAATATTACAAAAATGCCCAGGACCTGAATGTCCCTGAAGACAATTTCAAGGGGGGAAGGAATGAGAATTCAGGCAAAAAAGACTGGAAAGACAGGAAGCATGGACGCGATGAGGGGGGGAAGCCCGACTGGAAGGAAAGGAACCAGGGTGACGAAGCCGGGTTCACTAAGCTGATCATCAACAAAGGCAGGCAGGATGGCATGTTTGCCGCCGAGCTGATGGAACTGATCAACAGGAACACTCATGGAAAAAAAATAAGGCTTGGAAAAATCGAGCTCACGAAAAAAGCTGCGATTTTTGAAGTCCCCGATTCAGAAACCGGCCAGCTCATTAAGGCATTGAAAAATGCACGTTTCGGTGAAGCCGCCGTTAAGGTTGATTTTCTGAATGAAAAAAAGAGCCCGAATAAAAAGTTCTTCAGGGGCTAGGCTTTGATCTCTGTTCCTTCTTTTGGGCATTCATGCGTTTACCCTCAAGCCTTTTTTCCCTGGCTGCTGCAGTTGGTCTTGTAGGTTTCCTCTTTTTACGCGGCTTAAGTGCTTTGGTAAGCAGGGCGTAAAATTTTTCAATTACCGTTTCTTTGTTTTTCAACTGGGTCCGTTCGCTTTGTGAGACCATAACAAGCTCTCCCTCCTTATTGATCCTTGATCCGAGTTTTTCCATCAGGAGTTTCTTTTCATCTTCGCTGAGAAGTGCAGAATTCACAACATGAAAGCGCAGTTCCATTTTCGTGCTGACTTTATTGACGTTCTGCCCGCCCGGACCGCTGCTGCGGGAAGCAGAAAAAACCAGTTCGCCTGTATAGTCGCGCCCGCTTAACGAGAAACTGCCCATGTGTTCCAATTTCCGGTAAAATTATTATATATTTGTTGAAGGCAGTATTGAAACATCATGAAAGAGATCAGAAGGCCGGTTTCAGGTAAAATCCTTGCGTTGTTTTGCCTGTTATTGATTGCCATTGAGCCGTTGATGGCCCAGGCCGTCCCCGCCCAGGGTAAAAGGCCCTCCGTTGGGCTTGTGCTCAGCGGAGGAGGTGCAAAAGGCTTCGCTTATGTGGGCCTTCTCAGGGTGATACAGGAAGTGGGGCTGCCCATAGACTATATAGGCGGTTCCAGTATAGGAAGCATCATTGGGGGGCTGTACGCCCTGGGTTACCATCCCGATTCCATTGAAAAAATGATACGGACCCAAAACTGGAACGATCTCCTGAAAGATAACATAGACCGCAGGTTTGTCGCATTCGAAGAAAAAGAATACGGAGAAAAGGCCATTGTAAAACTCCCGATAAGAAATAAAAAACTAGGGCTGGGATCTTCGATGTACCAGGGTCAGGAGGTCAACCTCCTGCTGAACAAATATTTCTCCCCGGCTTATAAGACTAATGATTTTAACAAGCTCCAGACCCCGTTTCTCTGTATCGGGACCGACCTGCTGAACGGAGAAGCAATCATTCTCAATAAGGGGTACCTTCCCATGGCGATCAGGGCCAGCATGTCAATCCCGGGGTATTTCTCACCTACCGATTACATGGGATATTATCTTGTGGATGGCGGGGTTGTCAATAATTACCCGGTGAAGGAAGTCAAGGACCTTGGGGCAAAGATCATCGTGGGAGGGGATGTCCAATCGGGCTTATACAATCGCGAGCAACTCAATTCGATAACTGCTATTGCCGACCAGGTCACTTCATTTGCACGCATACAATCCAACAAGATTGGCGACAGCCTTACCGATCTCAAAGTCAGATTCAAGATGACATACGGCATGATGGACTTTGAAGATTATGATTCCATTATTGCCTTTGGCGAAAGAGTGGCCCGATCTCATTTTAAGGAGATAAAAGCCCTGGCCGATTCCCTCAATGCCATTGAGTATAAGCCTTTAAAAAAATACCAGGCCCAGCCTTTGGATTCAGTGCAATTCGACAGCATCATCATCAGGGGAAACAAAAACCTGCATACTTTTTATTTCACCAGCCTTTTCGGGCAAAATAAAAATAATTATACAATTGCCATAAAGGATTTGCAGAATAACATCCGCAAACTATATGGCTCAGGATATTTTGAACATGTGTTTTATTCTTTTGAACAGAATAACGGGAAAACCGACCTGGTGATCGAAGCTCTGGAGAGCGGCCCGGGATCACTGGGTGCAGGTCTTCACTATGATAATAATTACAACGTAGGACTGATCCTCAGCGGTTCTTTCAGGAATGTACTGGGAAGGAACTCCAAGCTTTTCGCCGACCTTAACATAGGCCCGGATCCGCGGCTCCGGGTGGTATACTTTCTGGGCTTTGGAGGTAAAGCAGCCCTGGGGCTCAGCACAGACTTCTATGAATTTAAATTCGGCGTTTATAAAGGATATGAAAAGGTCAACCAGATTGATTTTACCAACTACAAAGGCAGTTTATTTTTTCAATATACTTTTAAGAATATGGTAAACCTGAAAGCCGGCTTCGATTACGAATATTTCAGGTTCCAGCAGGATGTGGCCGTAGACACAACACTTTATAAATACGAATATTTTACCAGTTACGGAACCATATTCCTTTCCCTTAAAGCCGATTCCCGGGATCGTCCATATTTTCCGAGGCGGGGGGCAACCATGACCCTGAGAGGAGAATATGTAATGCCGCTGAGCAAAAACTGGTCAGAGGAACTCTTTGCAGATGCCGGTGTGTTTTACCTGAAATATGAACACAACATACCCCTGTCGGGAAGGTTCGTCCTGCAGCCCGGTCTTTTCGCGGGAGGTGCAGTGTGGGACCATAACCGGCCTCCCCTCCAGCATGGATTCGGTGTGGGCGGGTTTTGTAGCCGAAATTATGTAGACCAATACGTAAGTTTTACCGGCGTTCAGTTTATTCAGAAGTTTGGTTATTACTCAGCAATTTTCAGGCTGAAATTACAGTATAACCTGTATAAAAATATTTACCTTACACTCAGGGGTGATGCAGGCACAGATGAACGTGAATTCTCCCAGGTTTATCAGCCAAAGAACCTGATGTGCGGCTATGGCCTTACTGCCAGTTATAACAGCATCATAGGCCCGGTTGAAATCACTCTTATGGGATCAAATATGAATCCCGGCCCGATGGTTTTTGTGAATATCGGTTACTCCTTTTAAGTGACAGTTGGCCGGTATTCTTACCTGCCACGTTTCACCAGTCACCAGTCACTAGTCACTGTTCACGTTTCACCAGTCACAGTTTATTCCCGTACCTTTGCACTTCCTTAACCCGGAAACCCCATGCCCACACTTTTGCAGGTAGAAAATCTGACTCGCCATTTTGGTGAGAAAGTACTGTTTGAAAATATCAGCTTTTCCATCAACCAGTACCAGAAAGTGGCCCTGATTGCAGGTAATGGCGCCGGCAAAACCTCACTCCTCAGCATTATTAACGGGATGGAGCCATCCGACGGGGGCAATGTAACTCTCTTCAACCAGGCCAGCATGGCCTATCTCAGGCAGGAACCTGAACTGAACGAAGGCCTCACGGTCTTTGACGAGGTGTATGCCACTTCCAACGAAACACTTAAAACCATACACGATTATGAAGAGGCACTTGAGTCGCCCAACAAGGACCTGCTTTCAAAAGCCATTGAGAGGATGGATGCCATTAACGGCTGGGATTATGAAAACCGCATCAAACAGATACTGACCCGCCTGAGCCTGACGAACCTCCACCAGCCCGTCTCGGCCCTGTCGGGAGGACAAAAGAAACGGCTTTCCCTGGCCAAGACACTGATCACCGAACCTGATTTCCTGATCCTCGACGAGCCGACGAACCACCTCGACATCGATATGATAGAATGGCTGGAGGAATATCTTACCCGCAACCAGGTAACCCTGCTGATGGTCACCCATGACCGTTACTTCCTGAACAGGGTGTGCGACGAGATCCTTGAGATGGAAAACGGACGGCTTTTCAGGCATAAGGGGAATTATGAATATTTCCTTGAAAAGTCACAGGAGCGTATGGAAATTGAGACCCAGGAGACCGAGAAAGCAAGGAATATACTCCGCACCGAAGCCGAATGGATGAGGCGCATGCCCAAAGCCCGGACCACCAAATCCAAAGCCCGCATCGATTCATTTTACGAGCTGAAGGAAAAGGCTGCCAATAAAACCTGGGACCGTAAAATGACCCTGGGCATGGAAGGGGAGAGGATGGGTAAGAAAATACTTGAAGTCCATGATGTCAGCTTTTCATGGGGCCAGCTGCCTATCCTGGATCATTTCGGGTATATTTTCAAACGACGTGAAAAAGTCGGCATTATTGGTAAGAACGGTTCCGGGAAGTCGACCTTCCTCGACATCGTCACTTCAAGGCTGCAGCCGCAAAAAGGGACTGTTGAGACAGGCGGCACCATCAAATTCGGCCACTACAGGCAGGACGGGATAGTTTTTGACGGGCAAACCAGGGTGATCGATGTGGTGAAAGACATAGCCGATGTGGTTCAGCTAAGCAACGGGGAAAAAGTTACTGCAGCACACTTCCTCAACTATTTCATGTTCCCGTATCCCATGCACCACCAGTTTGTTTACAAACTCAGCGGGGGTGAAAAGAGAAGGCTATACCTGGTAACGGTGTTGATGCGGAACCCGAATTTTTTAATCCTTGACGAACCTACCAATGACCTTGACATACTCACCCTGAATATCCTGGAGGATTACCTCGCTTCTTTCCAGGGTTGCGTATTGGTAGTCACCCACGACCGCTTCTTCCTCGATAAAATTGTTGACCACCTCTTTGTGTTTGAAGGTAATGCTGTTCTGAAGGACTTTCCCGGGAATTACAGCCAGTACAGGGAATGGGCCGATCAAAAAAAACGCCAGGCGAACCTTGCCAGGGCAGGCGCCTTAAAGGAAGCCGCTCCCTCATCCGCAGTCAATAAACCGAAAAAACCAGGGCTGAGTTATAAGGAAAAAGTTGAGTTTGATGCCATTGAAAAAGAGATCCACGAGCTTGAGAAGGAAAAGGAGTCCCTTGAGGCCGCCCTGGCTTCGGGAACCCTTGAACAGCAGGCACTGATGGAAAAATCGAAACGTTTTTCGGCTGTGGCCTCAGCCATTGACTCCAGGACTGAACGCTGGATGGAACTCAGCGAAAAAAGCCTTGAATAAAAAACCCGGCATTACTGTTCCACACCCGGCGCCTTCTTTTTCCTCAGGAATTTTGTAAAGTAGAGGGAGGTCCCGAACAGTACGATGGCAAGGAAGAGGAATGCAATGACCCGGTAACCTGCTTCCATATGGGCAAGATCAACCACAAACAGGTAAACGGCCGTGACAAGCAGCATAAATATGGCCATCCAGCGGTATTTCCTGTTTTTCAGCACCAGGCTGAGGATAAAATACAATATGGCCGCCCCTGTCCATGCCGGGGTCACATACTGGGAGGGGACAGCTTTATACAGGGCAAAGGCAAAGGTGAAAAACAGGCAGACCAGGTAAATCGTTCGAAAATTCTCGGTCTTCAGTTCAAGGCGCATCTTCTGCCAGTTGATGAGCCTGGCTGTGAGAAAAGCCGAGATCGCGAAAGTGAAGTTCACCGTATCGAGGTAGGCCCCCGAAACCATATAAACCAGCAGCATGCTTACAAAAAGGATGGTGTTGACCACCACGATGAACTGGCTGCGGAACCACAGCGCCCATGATACGACAAGTACGCTTTGAAGCGAGAGGAAAAAATATGCGCCCGGCAAGCCTGTATACCCGTAAACCGCCGCACTGAGCGCAAGAAAGCTGAAAATCGCATAGAATGCCGAATCAAACACCCTCTGTGTCCTGAATTTAAGGAAGATGGAATAGGCAAGGCAGGCAATGAATACGCCTGCAAAGATCCCGCTGTAAGTTTTCATATAGAATAACAACACCTCAAGCATGAGGGTCAGGAAGAAAAAAATTCCATTGACTATGACCGATGAAGTGTAAACATTCGCTTTAAAGCGTTCATCCTGCTTTACCAGGGGGGCCAGGGAAAATATCACCCCGTAGCAGAACAGGTATGCCAGGTTGAACTGGGGTGACTGGATGCCGCCAACCGGGTGCCCCATAAGGGGATTGCCCATAAGCCATATGATATGGGAAAGGTATACGGTGATAATGGAAAAGATCATCTGCCTCCACCAGCCGTAACGGTAGAACAGCAAAAGGGAAACCAGGGCTGCCAGGGCGTTAAGGACCAGTGATTCATGCGTCATATCGCTGAAAACGGATGTCGCGAGGATAAGGAATATGCCGATAGCGGATACAAGTTCCGACTTCAGCAGTGTGGACCTGTAGAGCTGGAAACCAATGGCAACCAGCAGCAGGAGAACCACAGCTTCCTTGAACGGGATAACCTGCGGACTGCTGAAGAAGAACAGCCGCATGGTAACATAATACAGTAAAAGATGCGTACCTATATTGAGCATATAGGCAAGATGCTCGTGGGAATTTTTAAGATACCGTGAAAGGATGTAAACACCCGCAACAGCAGTGTAACCGATAAGGCTGGAGATGTAACTGCCGGCCAGCTTCTGGATGAACATCATCAGGAAGCCTATCCCGAACATTAACACCACTATCCCGACCCATGACAACCCGTATTCAAGAATGTTCGATTCAATGGTCGTTGTGTCAACTGATACTGTTTCCCCGCCTGAAAAACCCGCATTCTCGATACTGTTCATGAATGATTGTTGCCGGGAACCCGAACTGACTTTTTCTTCCAGTGCAGAGAGCCGTTCTTCAAGAAGGGCCAGCTTTTCAGCAATTCTCCCAAATTCCTGGGCTCCTGCTGATTCTGTTTGTGACATAATTCAATCTCCTTATGTTTAGGGAAAGAAAAATAATTATAAAAGCCAATTCGGGTCCCCGGCAAAACCAGGACAGGCGGGTTATTTCAGTTTCCTGAGATAACTTACAATCGCCCAGCGGTCATTATCCTCGGTGATGGTTTTACCGAAGGCCGGCATCTTATCCCTGCCTGTAGTCATCTTATAAAAGATCTCCCCATCAGTCTGGGACTGGAATTCCTTGGAAGTGAAATCTCCGCAGGATACGCCAAGGGTGGCTGCTTTCGGGCCGTCCCCCAGGCCGTCTTTGCCATGGCAGGATTTGCAATGCTTGGCAAAAAGGTCTTTGCCGGTGCTAACATCCGCAGCATTGGGATTTTTCATTGTTTTATACTTGTCGGGTGCAGTCCATTTTGCCGGCTTCTGGGCAAACGCAATAAGGCAAACTGCGTTCAGCAATAAAAACATTGCAAGTAAGCGGCTGACATTCTTCATTTTCATAATTACCTCCTGATTTGAATTTTTGTTACTATTTGGTTTTTGTCTGTTGTGTTAGAATTAAGACTGCCCCTCTTTCATCGCTTTGTTCCCAAGATACCTGATGCGGAAAACGGTAAAGATTGCATAGCTAAAATGGAACCACACCAATGACAGCAATACGATCAGCGTATATACCATCCAAAGGGGGGCATTGGTATCGCCCAGCCCGCGTTTAATCACAATCATGGGAGGAAGCGGTTTACCCCAGGCCATGTTTTCACTAACTTCGGCATTTCCGTAATTGTCGTTATCTTCAAATTTCGCGACAATCGTGAGGTTCCCAAGGGAATCACCGGGCAGGGTGACCGGGAAATCAAGTTCGGCATTCCCCGATTTGACAGGTTGTTCGCCTATTTTCAATAAGGAAAAAGTCCTGGGTACGTAAAATATTGCAGTGGACCCGTCAACAGGAACGGAATCACCTTTCTCGTTGATCTCAGATGCAAACAGTTTGATAAGCTTTGCGCTGTCTTTCTGCTCGAAGGTGATCTTCATGAATACATCACGGATCTCAGCTGAAGATTCCGAAGGCTCGTACTCTTTATTCCCTTCGAAACTGGCCGAATAACTGTATTTGCCTTCCTTGTTCCTGGGGGCATCCAGCTTCACGGGCAGGGAGAACGTTGCCTTGCCTGCTTCGTCGGTAGATCCTTTTCCCAACAGGGCTTTGTCTTTCGCTCCCTGTATGAAAAAACTCACCTGCATTCCTTCAAGGGGGATGGTCTGGTCGTCTTTTTTACTTGTCAGTTTAGCCGTCAGCATGCGGTTCCCCGATTTATTCAGGAACTCCAGTTTAAGCCTTGAGCGCACAGGATCCCCGGCGCGGCAAACAAGTGACGGAGCAAGGAATAAAAGAATAAGTAACCCGGCCACTATGCTTTTTTCTTTTCTTGTCTTTTTAATCATCCGTCTCAGGATACGTTCCTGGGCCAGTTTCCTGAGCTTGAAATAATCATGTTCATCGGCTGAATTGACCCTGACCACGGGTATGATAGGCAGGAATTTAGAAAACAGAAAAAAGAGCAGCAGCCAGATCGCTATCCCCATTGCCGTGAGTGACCATTCAACCCAGCTGGGCGAATAGCTTGCAAATTCAGGCCTTATGTCATGCAGGGGAAGCAAAGGTGTTTCAAGGGTGGGGATGATGATCAGGTAACGCTTGACCCAGAGGGCGGTTACGGCTATCGTTGCTGCGAAGACAATGGTTTTAATGCTCCTGAACCTGGGCATGGCGATCAGTATGATAGGAAGCAAAACCCCGATAAATGCTGAGAAAAAGAACCACCACCAGTAGGTTGAAGTGTCAAACAGGCGGTAAAGCACTTCCATGTCCCATTTCACGCTGCCGTACCAGTTGGTAAGGTATTCGCTGAAGGTAAAATATCCGTAAAGAGCCCCCAGTATCATAAGCAGGATTCCCAGGTAGGTAAAGTGGTTTTTCGTGATATGGGATTCGAGGTGGTAGATCTTCCTGAAAACGAACATGACGATAATAAGGACCCCGGTTCCGGAGTATATGGCAGCGAGCACAAAATACGGCGCAAAAATTGTGCTGTGCCAGCCCGGCCTCAGGGTCATCCCGAAGATCCATGCCAGTACCGAATGAACCAGGATAGCCAGGGGGATGATCACGATGGAGATAAGGTCGATCAACTGGTTCAGGAGTTCACGCTGTTTAGGCGTATCGCGGTAGTTGGCCGATAAAAATTTGTAGATGCGGTTGCGCCACCTTGCGACCCCTACAGGATGGTCCCTCATGAAAGCCAGGTCGCGAACACAGGCCAGGTAAAGGAAGATGAAGCTGCCGATAAGATAAGTCGAGATTGCAAAAACGTCCCATACGATGGGTGACTGTATCCTGCCGTAAACAAGGATATGCCATACCCTTTCAAGGCGGCCCATGCTCAGGAAGATATAACTGGGGCCTATCATGGTTGAGACCACGGTAATTGTTTCGGCCATGCGCAATATGGGGTGCCTCCATTCAACTCTCATCAGGTGCAGTATCCCTGAAATAAGGGCCCCGGCATAACTGATCCCGATAAAGAAAATGAAGTTGGCGTCATAAATGCCCCAGATCACATAATCACGCATGCCGGTCACAACCTGGCCTTTCGATAACTGTGTGTAAAGGGCATAAGTCCCCCAGGCGATGATCATAACCATGGCGGTGATGAAGAAATAGCCGTACCTGCCAATGGATTCAAGCTGGGGCTTGAAATCCTCATAATTCTTAATTGTCTTGCTGTTGTATTCCATGCTGTATGTGATTATTCTGATAAGTTGGCTTCTTTCTTGTAAAGGTCAATTTCTTCCGGTTTCAGGTCCTGGAACCCTACTTTATAGTCGAACAGACGGTTGACCGGGGGCAGGTAGTAGACCCCGGGTTCTGTGCCAAGTTCTTCCATATAGCGGTAAGCCGCCCGTTGCTGAACAAGTTCGCTGAACCTTACCGTTTCGGTACCGTTGGTCACAGTGTCTTCATTTTTGTCGCCATAGAAATAAACCCCGTTGGGGCAGGATGTCACGCAGGAGGGAAGTTTGCCCTGGCGTACCATATCGGGACAGAAATCACATTTGCCGACTGTCCCGACTTTCTGGGGCCAGCTGGTTTCGGGTGAATATTTTTTCCCTTCAGGAAGTGGTGCCTGATCGGGGTTTCCCCAATTGAAAACCCTGGAAGAATACGGGCAGGCTGCCATGCAGAATTTGCATCCTATACAACGGTCATTGTCGATGAGTACAATACCGTCGGTACGCTTGAAGGTAGCCCCGACCGGGCATACTTTGACGCAGGGGGGATTATTGCACTGGAAGCAGGGCTTCGGGAACCAGTATGGGGATGTATCCTTGCTGTCGCGCAAGAGAAAAAATTTAATCCATTCTATCTTCGGGGGAAGGTGGTGCATGCCCTGGCATCCTTCCAGGCATTTTCTTGCATTCCTGCAGCGGGCCAGGTCTATGACCATCACCATTTTCTTGTTGGGAATCCCCTGCCGGGCTTCCTTACCGGTTGCAGCGCAGGCATGGCAATGACCTTTGTCAACTTCAACAAGCGTGCCGTCAGGGGAAAGCAGCTTGACTTTCTCTCCCGTTTCTTTGCCGCTTGCCTCAGGATTGGAAACAGCTGATAAAGCTTTTCCCCCGGCCCCGATAAGCGCTGTAGCGCCGGCGGCCAGTCCCAGTTTCAGAAACTTTCTTCTTGAGGAATTGTTGTCCTTCATATCGATACTTTGTAGAAATTATTTGATGCCTGAAAAACCTTGAATCATTCATCCCGGCAGCTTAGTCACAAGAAAAGACAGGCCGGGGTTTCTCCTTTGCAAAGCTAATTCTACATTCAATTATACATGGCATCCCTTATCCGAGATTTTCATAGAAAATTCCGGTTTCTTTTCCCCGGCAAAGTGGTAAAAAAACCAGTCTTCGATTGACATATATCAATAATTTATTATTTTTGCCTTATGTTGGAATACCTTGAAAAACCAATGATGAACTGCATGAACTGCTCATGCAAATCAAGCCTGTTCTCCTTGTTAACCCGGGATGAACTTGAAATGGTTGAGAAGAGCAGGCTTAATGTGGTGTTCAAACCAGGGGAGACAATCCGCAAACAGGGGACCCAGATGACCCATGTGATCTCGGTAAGTTCCGGCATGGCCAAGCTTTACCTTGAAGGGATAGAAAGCCGGAATGCCATTTTGCGTATCGTCAGGCCCACGAATTTCATAGGGGGACCGGGCATTTACCTCGACCAGATGCATCATTATACCGTGATGGCACTGATGGAATCATCGGTTTGCTTTATTGACATGAATGTTTTCAAGGAAATCATCCGCCGGAACACTGGTTTCGCCGAGGAGTTCATGAAAGACTTCAGCCGTAACACACTGAACGTATATAACCGTTTGCTTTACCTGACCCAAAAACAAATGCCCGGAAGAATGGCCGATTCATTGCTATACCTGTTCGAGGAGATCTTTGAATCGGATCATTTTCCCATGCTCCTGAGCAAGCAGGACCTGGCCGACCTTTCAGCCATGTCGCGCGACAGCGCGGTTAAGATACTGAGGTCATTCGAGCGCGAAGGCATCATCAGGTTTGATGAAAAGGAACTGAAGCTGCTCGACCATGAATCACTCAGGAAGATTAGCCGTATAGGGTAAGCCGGAATTTTTGTATGTTTGGCCCAGGAAATGAGGGTTCCCGCAAATATCCATATTGACCGCCTGCTGATAATCCTGATTATAGCCATCGGGGCCATACTCAGGTTTTACAACTATAACTCCATACCCTTCACCCACGATGAATTCAGCGCCATCTTCAGGACCCAGTTCAGTAACTTCCATGACCTTATAAAACAAGGGGTGATTGTTGACACCCATCCCGCAGGGGTCCAGGTTTTCCTTTACTACTGGGTCAAACTTTCAGGCCTTTCGGAGCCCCTTGTGAAACTCCCGTTCACCCTGTTCAGCCTGGCTTCAGTTTACTTAATATACAACATCGGCCGCCAATGGTTCAGTTCCACTGCAGGCCTGATTGCCGCTGCGTTTCTCTCCTTCCTCCAGTACCCCGTGATGTACGGGCAGATCGCAAGGCCCTATGCAAGCGGGTTGTTCCTTGCATTGTTGCTGGTATATTTCTGGACCCGGATCATGCTTTACCCCGAAAAACGGTACGGCCTCAACCTCGCCGGTTATATCCTCGCTTCGGCCCTCTGTGCCTATAACCACCATTTTTCGCTTCTTTTCTGCGGAATAGCCGGGCTTACAGGTGTATTCCTCATTTCAAAAACGAAACGCATATCCTTTATCCTTTCATGGCTTGTGATATTTATGCTGTACCTTCCCCATCTTTCAATTTTCTTCTCACAGCTTAAACAGGGCGGTATAGGGGGCTGGCTCAGCAAACCAAGACCCGATTTTATTTTCGATTACCTGGCATATGTATTCCAGTTTTCCTGGTATGTGGCAGCCCTGGTTATACTCCTGGCGATCCTGGCGCTGGTATGGAGAACAAAAGGAAAACATGTAAACTACCGCCTTGTACTTGTTTCCTTTTTATGGTTTTTTATACCTCTGCTCCTTGGCTTCCTGTATTCAGTTTTTATAAACCCGGTCCTTCAGTACTCTGTTCTGATCTTTTCTTTTCCTTTTCTTTTACTGCTGATGTTCTTTTATGCTGATGCCCGCCGGCCCTGGCAAAAATGCGTTCTTGTAGCATTATGCGCCCTCGTGATCATCCCCTCCCTGGTATCCGAAAGAAAACATTATAAGTTATTCTATAATTCCCCTTACCGTGAGATCGTCGTTGAAGCTAAGCACACCTCCGATTCACTGGGCCGGCTCAACTGCTTCATACTGCTTGATTCCCACCGCCGTTTTACCAATTACTACCTTGATCAGCCCGGGATGAAGGGTTTTCACTTCAATTGCTTCCATGACGTGCTGGAACCTCCGGTCCTCAAATCTATAATCGATACCTGCAAGGCCAGGTATTTTATTTACGGATGTATCTCGAATTCAAGCTGGGATGATTATCCTTTGATCCAGTCGAAGTTTCCATACGTTTTGATCCACAAAAGGATCAATGAAGGTGATTTTTATGTTTTCGCGAGGGACAGTATAAAAGGTCTTGATGAATATTATTTTTCTTCGACTGCGGATTTCATTCTCAATAGCTCAGGCTGGATTAACCTCAACCAGGCCAACTCCTGGTACTCGGTCCTGGACCTTAAAACCCCCGTTTACTCCATGGACAGCAGCCTGGAATTCAGCCCGATGTTCAGGGGATCCCTCAGGGACATCTGCCGTCATAAAAATGATATCATCGACCTTAACGCAGAGGTTGAAACTGAAAAAGGATTTAGCGAAGCCTATCTGCAACTGGGCATTTATCAGGATGACAAGCTCCTTTCATTCCAGTCGGCAAGCATTAAAGCCGGCAAACCCGGGGAGTTCCGCCGCATTTTCTGTTCCTACCGCCTCGCCGATATAGACTGGAGGCATCATTTCCTGAACGTGCAGGGATTTATCTGGAACCCCAAAAAACAGGAACTGATTATACGAGGGATGTCGTTCAGGATAAGGCATGGGAACCCTTATCTTTACGGGCTGTACCGGAAAATAGAATAAATTATTGTATATCTTTAGCAACTGCAGCAATTGTTGTGATGCAATGGTTTAGGACTTATGGCGGTCAAAAAGAAATCAGCATACATTAAAAAGACCATCCATGTTAAAAACATGGTTTGCAACTGCTGTATACGCCTGCTGAAAAAGGAACTTGATATTGACGGCATCACAATTCAAAGCATAAAGCTGGGAACCATCGAACTTTCGCATGACCCCTCAAAAATTTCCTTAAAAATAATACATGGAATGCTTGAGGACTTCGGCTTCGAGATCATAGCCGACAAGGAAAAGATCCTTGTGGAACAAATCAGGCAGGCAATGATCGAGCTCATCCACAACTCCACATATAATGCCATGGTGAGAAACTCCGACTACCTCGTGGAACGGTTTAATATGTCATATCCGTATATTTCTTCCCTCTTTTCAAAACACATGAACATCACCCTCGAAAAATTCACCATACTTCACAAGATTGAAAAAGTGAAGGAGTTAATAGAATACGGTGAGCTTACCCTGAGCGAAATAGCATATATGATGGGTTACAGCAGCGTGCAATACCTAAGCACCCAGTTCAAATCGGTCACCGGGGTTTCCGTCACCGATTACAAGCTTAACCAGAATATTGAGAGAAGACCGCTGGACAATCTTACAACCGGCATCTAACATCTTACAGCTATCCAGCTATCGCAGCGAAGCTGCAGATCAGGCGCTACGCGCCGATAACTGGACATCTGGTATAAAATCTTATACATTATTTAAAAAATTCCATAACAGCCGGGAGAGGAACCCAGGCTAATATTGCAGTATGTTAAAACCATTTATTATGAAGTTAAAGAAAAACATTGCCGTAAGCGAAGCGGGCCTTCTCTTCAACCCGGTCACCGGCGAATCCTTTTCATTGAACCCCATAGGCATAGAGATATTGAATCTTCTTCGCAAGGAGAAATCAGATGAAGAGATCCGTTCTGCCATTTTATCGAGGTACAATACAGATATTCCGACTTTCGAAAAGGACTACCAGGATTTCATCGGCATATTAAAACATAACCACCTGCTGGAAAGCCATGAAGAAACAAAAGCTTAATATTGGTGTCACCGGCCTCAATGCCATTGACAGCCCGGGGCCCGGAGTGTCGGTGATCAGGGCGTTGAAGGAAGCTGGATCATTCGATACGCGCATCATCGGCTTATCCTATGAGTCGCTGGAACCGGGCATTTACATGCATGATATCATAGACCGCACTTACTCCATACCTTATCCTACAGCCGGAACTGACACCCTTCTTGAAAGGCTGGAGTATATACAGGAAAGGGAGAAACTCGATGTGATCATCCCCAACTTCGACGCTGAACTCTTTCCTTTTATCAAACTGGAGCGCAAGCTCAGGGAAATGGGCATTCACATGTTCCTTCCAACCTTGCAGCAGTTCGAGGAACGACAGAAGGTCAACCTGAATGAATTCGGCAAGAAGTACGGTATCAGTGTGCCTAAGAGCAAGGTCATCTACGACCTTAATGCGGTTCACAGCCTCCCTGCCGAGTTCTCTTTTCCCATGATAGTAAAAGGCAAGTTCTACGATGCCTCCATAGCTTACAGCATAGAACAGGTGAAAAGTTATTTCAACAAGATCTCCGCCAGGTGGGGGCTTCCTATTATAATTCAGGAGTTTATCCATGGAACGGAGTTCAATGTCACCGGTTTGGGGGATGGCACAGGGAAGACCATCGCAGCGGTGCCTATGCGCAAGCAGTATATTACCGACAAGGGAAAGGCCTGGGGAGGGATCAGTATTTCAGATGAAAAGATGCTCGATATGACCAGGAAATTCCTGAGGACCACCAAATGGAGGGGAGGCTTTGAGCTCGAACTCATGAAGAACAAAGACGGGGAATTGTACCTGCTTGAGATAAACCCCCGTTTGCCGGCCTGGATCTATCTTGCTGTTGGCGTAGGGCAGAACATACCCGAAGCCCTGGTCAATTTGGCCATGGGGCACAAAGTGAAGCCATTTGCCGATTATACGGTAGGTAAAATGTTCGTCCGCTATTCCTGGGATATGATCGTTGATCGTGAGGAATTTGAACAGATATCAGTATATGGGGAATTGTAAAAAATGAAAATATGACCAAACTCAGATATGAACGACCGGTGATCAAAAAACTTGAGACCGGAATGCCGAACAAATTCGGAACTAGAACAGAATACCAGCCCATGACCCACATTGACGGCAATGCGGTTGAGAAGCTTATGAAAGACTACGGATCACCCCTGTTTGTGATCTCCGAAAAGACCATCCGCAAGACTATTCAGAAAGCAAAAAAGGCCTTTAAGACGAGGTACCCCAGGGTACAGTTTGCATGGTCATACAAAACCAATTACCTGAATGCGATATGCAGCATATTTCACCAGGAAGGGTCCTGGGCCGAGGTTGTTTCTGGTTTTGAATACGACAAGGCCATAAGCCTGGGTGTGGATGGTAAAAAGATCATATTCAACGGCCCTGAGAAGAGTGAGGAGGATCTCACAAAGGCTATCAGGAACGATTCCCTCATCCATATAGACCACCTGGATGAACTGTATACCATCTCAGAACTGGCCGAAAAGCAGAAGGCCCGACCGAGGGTTGCCATCAGGGTAAACATGGATACCGGTGTATATCCTATGTGGGACCGCTTCGGATTCAACTATGAGAACGGGCAGGCATGGGATGCAATTAATAAGATCATGCATTCCGACAATATGGAACTGGTGGGGCTGCACTGCCACATCGGGACTTTTATGCTTTCCCCTTCCGCCTATGGCATTGCTGCAACAAAACTGGCCGAGCTGGCTCTTTCAGTGGAAGAAAAATACAAGCATGAAATAAAATATATCGACCTGGGCGGTGGTTTTGCTTCCAAGAACACCCTGAAAGGCGCGTACCTGCCCGGATCCGACACTAACCCGACTTTTGACGATTTTGCCGAGGTTATTTCATCGGCTTTGCTCAACAGCAATTTCAAGCAGGAGAAGCTGCCCATGCTCATCCTGGAAACAGGCAGGGCGCTGATAGACGAAGCAGGCTACCTGCTCGGATCGGTCATTTCAAACAAACGCTCCAGCACCGGCCGCCGCAATACCATCCTTGACATAGGCGTTAATATACTGTTCACCTCTTTCTGGTATGATCATAAGATAACCCCGGCCCAGGCCTTCACTCATTATTCTGAAGACACTTGTATTTACGGCCCCCTTTGCATGAATATTGACGTGATCCGCGAAAGCGCAAGCCTGCCTTTGCTCAACAAGGACGACCGTGTTGTGATACATAATGTAGGCGCTTACAACATGACCCAATGGATGCAGTTCATTGCCCTCAGGCCTAACGTAGTGCTAATCGACATGGATGAGCAACCCCATGTGATTCGCCTCCGTGAAACCCTCGACAATATGAACAGCATGGAAAAAGTACCGGCCCACCTTAAAAAATTCAGCGTATAATTGTAATAAAGCAAACAGCTTGTAAGTGCAAAAACTGAAGTCAATTTTCCCGTCCTTCCTGACAAGCATAGTCAACAGCTATACCCAGATCTTTTTTTCCAATAACAGGATCTTCGCGCTGATACTGATCGCAGTCACATTTTTTGATGTGTGGGCCGGGCTGAGCGGGATCATTGCAGTGATGGTCTCCAATATCCTGGCATACCTGATAGGGTTCAACCGCATCAATATAAAAAAAGGCTATTACGGGTTTAACAGCCTGCTTGTCGGACTTGGACTGGGTGTGTATTATCAGCCCGGCCCGGAGTTTTTCATCATCCTGCTGTTTGCTTCCCTTCTTACTCTATTCCTTACCCTGATGGTCGAAGGTATGGTTGGGAAATACGGCCTTCCGTTCCTGAGCCTGTCATTTTTGCTGGGGACATGGGGCGTAAGCCTGGCTGCGAGGCAGTTTACCGCCTTGCATGTGAGCGAAAGGGGCATCTTTATGACAAACGAAATGTTCACCATAGGTGGCCACAATATGGTTAACTCCTATAACTGGATTACAAACCTGGGTATCGCTGAACCTTTGCGGCTGTATTTCACCTCCCTTGGCGCAATATTTTTCCAATACCATCTCCTTGCCGGGATCCTGATTGCCATAGGCCTGCTCATTTATTCGAGAATTGCCTTCGTGCTTTCACTGCTGGGATTTTTCTCGGCTTATGCCTATTACTATTTCATAGGGGCAAATATCCATGAACTTAGTTACAGTTTTATCGGCTTCAATTTCATCCTCACCTCAATCGCAATAGGCGGGTTCTTTATAATTCCTTCACGTTGGTCGTTTCTCTGGGTAATCCTTCTTACACCGCTGATCTCAATCATCCTCACCAGCACCCAGTTTGTTTTTTCAATGTTCCAACTTTCGGTTTACTCCCTGCCGTTTAACATGGTAGTTTTGTTATTCCTGTATTCCCTGAAATTTCGCGAACGTTTCTTTGATAAACCTGAACTGGTGAGCTACCAGCAATATTCACCCGAGATTAACCTGTATGCACACCTGAATTACCGCGCTCGCTTCGGCAAAGCGTTTTATTTCCCTTTCATCCTGCCTTTCTGGGGTGAATGGAAAGTGACCCAGGGGCATAACGGAACCCTGACCCACCAGGATGACTGGAGGCATGCATGGGATTTCGAGATAGCCGATGAAAAAGGGGAGACCTTCAGCGGCCGGGGTTCAGAGCGAGAAGAATACTTCTGCTACGATAAACCGGTCATTGCACCGGCTGATGGCTGGGTTGAGGAGATCGTCGATAACATTGATGATAATGAGATCGGGAACATGGACCTTGAACATAACTGGGGAAATACCCTCGTTTTGCGCCATGCCGATCAGCTTTATACTAAAATCTCACACCTGAAAAAGGGAAGTTTTAAAGTCGCTGCCGGCAATGCCGTTAAAAAAGGCCAGATTGTCGCAAGCTGCGGTAATTCGGGACGATCACCGGTTCCACACATCCATTTCCAGGTACAAGGCACGCCTTATATCGGATCAAAAACACTTGATTATCCCATCAGCCATTACATCAGGCATAAGAACGGGATCTTCGAGCTGAGGTCCTGGGAGAACCCTGAGGGTGATGTCATTGTTTCCAATGTCAGTAAGAACAGCTCGCTCGAAAAAGCCTTTCATTTCATTCCCGGCCAGAAGTTTACACTACAGGTGAACCCGGGTGGCGGAAAAGAGTATACCCTTGATTGGGAAGTTGAGATCAGCCCGGTGAACACTACATATATCTACTGTGAGAAGACCAATTCCCGTGCATGGTTCCGCAATGATGGCGACATACATTATTTCACCCATTTCGAAGGAGACCATTCATCGCTCTTGTTCAGGTTCTTTTTGGGAGCATATAAAATAATGATGGGGTATTATCCCGGATTACTTGTCAAAGATGTTTACCCGGTTTATACCTTCAGTAACCGCCTTCTGGGGCTGCTGCAGGATTTCGTAGCGCCTTTCATACTGTTCATCAGGTCGGAATACAGCCTGAATTACCTGGGCATGGACGATGAGCTGATGCAGACCGGGATAAGCCTGAGATCGGTGAGCAGCGCAAGGATAGCCGGGCGTGAAGTGAAACGCATGGAATGTGAAATGTTCATTTCACCGCATGGTCTGGAGAGTTTTGTCATCCAAGAGAATAGTAAGACCACACAAGTTAAACTTGTTGCCCACCGATGACAATCAAATTCCTTTTTCTTTTTATTTTTCTTACCTGCCTGGCTGCGTTTCCAGCAAATGCATCCACTCGCATCGATTTCCAGACAGCCGACATGCTCACCTACCGCTGCTATACCGAACAGAAATGGGACAGTGTGATACTGGTCGGAAAACAGGCCCTCAGGTCTGATATAGATTACTACTACCTCAGGGTCAGGCTGGGTATTGCCTATTTTGAAAAGAAGGAGTATTTCCCTGCCGCAACGCATCTCAAAAAAGCCAGGCAGTTCAATTCGGGCGACGCGTTTGTGGCTGACTATCTTTACCGGTCGTATGTCATGACCAACCAGACCGAAGAAGCAAGCCTCCTCAGGGCCAAAGCCCCCCCTGAGGTTTGGGATACCGCAAAATACAGCCAGGGGTTTCTTCAACAGCTTCATTTTGAAACCGGTTATACCTTAAGCAGTGACAGAAATCCGGCTAACCTTCCCACTCTTATGGGGAAAGACAGTATTTATGGGGAACAGGATCTTTACGGCAATAATTTTTATGGCAATTTTGCCGTGAATCTCAGGGCTTCAAACCGCCTGAGTTTTTCACTTGCCTATAATTACCTCAACTTCAATAAGACAAAATACATACAATACGGCCATGCCGAAGCTCAGCGTGATTCCATAGGGGACCGGCCTTTCAGCAGGGACTATTTTTACTCCTTCCCCTGGAAAATTCACGATACCTCCTTCCGGTATCACGTTCAGCAGCACGAAGTCTACCTTGGTGCCACATTGTCCCTTCCCTGGGGCATCAGGATAATGCCGGCTGTTCATTGGGTCCATGTGAGTTCTCCCCTGATAAGTGCCAGTGTGAAGACCGACAGTATAAGTGATACGGCTTTTTATTTAAAAAGTGACGGCACCTATCATCTTTTCAAATATCCATCAGTTGTATATTCGTATACCCAGAAAGACACTTCTTTTAACAATTACCTAGCAGCGCTGAGGATCTCCAAAGATCTCGGCCGGTTTTCAATTGCATTATCAGGAAGCTGGTCGAACCTGAACGGGAAGACACAGGAGCAGGCCGGGCTTTCACTCAGCTATTTCCCGTTAGGGAATCTTAATCTTTACGGGACCACTGCAGTGACAGGTTTCTTCCAGGGCAGCGAAAGCAGGATTTTACTGAGCCAGGTGCTCGGAGGGCGGCTCACACCCTGGATGTGGGGGGAAGCTAACTTTAATTACGGGGATTATACCAACGCCAATATCGCCAATGGTGCGATTGTTTATAATAACAGCGATAAGATAGATTACCGTGCCGGGGGCACTCTTACCTTTGTCCTTGGAAAACATATTCAGCTTTCACTCATATACCAGTATTTCAGAAAAGAAAGCCAGCAGATATATTACATCAAATCCCAGGATCCTGTTTCGCATGAGATCAGGGAAGTCCAGCAAACCCAATATAATAAGTATAACTCAAATACATTAATAGGAGGAATAACATGGAAACTTTAAAGGCATATCGTAATCTCAGCATTTCGTTACTTATTTTCTTTTCACTGACCCTTTCAGCTCAAACCAATTACCCCGCCCTGCAGGATGCATTTTCAAAAAGCTATGCATATGAATCGAGGGGGAATTTTACCGATGCCATCACAACGATGAAGGGCATATACCAGGAAGACTCATATGAGATCAACCTCCGGCTTGGCTGGGTTACATACCTGGCCGGGATGTTTACCGAATCTTCGGCATACTACCAGAAAGCCATTAAATTGAAACCCTACGCCATTGAAGCAAAGATAGGGTTTGCAAACCCTGCTTCTGCATTGGGCAACTGGGACCAGGTCGTAGCCCAGTATGATGAAGTGCTCGCGATCGATCCGCAGAATACTGTAGTGAACTACCGCATGGGTTCGATATATTACGGCCGCAAAGATTATACAAAAGCCGAGAAGCACCTCGAAAAGGTCGTCAACCTTTACCCGTTTGATTATGACAGCATGGTCCTTTATGCATGGACGGAATACAGGCTCGGGAAACTGCGTGAAGCCCAGGTTTTATTCAATAAAGCCTTGCTCATCAGGCCAAAAGATGCATCAGCTACCGAAGGGTTGGGGCTGATCAAATAGACAGCGGCATCACGCCATAACAATTTTCACGATCATCACGCCATCGCAATTTTCACGATCATCACGCCATCACGATTTTTAACGAACAATCAGCATGCGCCTGGTTTCGGAAACACCTGCCGCCGATAAAGTGTAAAAATATATTCCGCCTGTCAGGTTTTGCAAGTCAACCGAAACTTCATACACCCCTGCTTTCCGGTTTTCGTCAAAAAGCTTGTAAACTACTCTTCCCAGAATATCGAGAACGGTCAGGGTTATATCACAAGCCTTATAAAGTTTGAAAGGGATTACCGTGGAAGTGCTTACCGGGTTTGGATAGTTCTGGTATAATATGAACTGTGATGAATTCATACCCCTGTCCTCAATACCAGCAGGATAAAGTTCGATAACATCTCCGGGAGTAAGATCTCTCCCTGTAAATGCAGCATAGGAAGGAGGATACCGGTACACCCTGAATACCGAATTCAATGTTTCATCGGGATGCGTGGGGTCATGGGGTATGGAATCTCCCTGCATCAGCGGACCCGTATTGTCAACAGGGTTGATATATTTCCACACTGTTTCACCTGATGCCGTAACTTCGATAAATGTCCCGAGAGGGCCGTCATCAATCAGGGTATTCCCGTTTTGCAACCTCTGTGCGCCTGAAATATCACCTGCATAAAGCGAAGCCGGCGGATTGGCCACGTAGGTCCAGGAAAGGTTTGCCGGGAGCCACGCCTGGCCTGTTGTCAGCGGGTAATCCCCGTTGCCGTCGACCGGAGGGATGATCTCGTCAATGGAAGAATAATTCCGGTTCACTCCATTATTAAAGCACATAAGATCACCAGCGCCGGGACAGTCGGGTTTGACCCACTCCACGCAATGCTGCTCGAAGTATTTCTGGTCGTTCGTTGTGCCGGCACCATAAGTCAGGGGGTTCCCCCAGCGGTAGAGCAGGTCTCCTCCCTTGTTATGTGCGCCCCCTGTATGCCCCGCCGCCTGGGCGGTGGTCGTGTTGTGGTCAATGACCCAAAGCTCACTGTTTCCCCTTACACTCACAACGATCTGGTCAAGGTCCGGCTTGTAATCAATACAGTTCATATGGTTCCAGAACAATGGTTCCTTGCGGCCGTCACCAAGGGTGCTTATCAGCTCAGGATGGGCGCTGATGACACCATAATTGTTTTTAGCGGGATCGAAATGCTGGATGAGGTGGTCCCATACATGCCATTGCCAGACCACGGTCCCGCCGACGGGGTATGTCGGCTGTATTTCGATAATGCAATCGGGCAGCATATACCCTTTCTGCGCAACATCAGGCTGGAAATTATTTGGATCAAAACCTGCCGCTATGGCTTCGGCCAGAGTTTTTTTCTCGACCACCAGCATGATGATGTTCCCGTTCGGCAGTTTTTTGACATCATGATGCTGGGTGTAATTGTCGGTGGAATAGTTCATCGACCAAACCAGGCTGTCGTTCCAGGTGTATTCTTCCAGCCTTCCTCCTTCACCGCCCCCTGATCCAAGGCTTCCCTGTAGCATGCAGGTCCGCAGCAGGTTCCCATTTTCAAGCAGGTACACCGACTGCCCCGGGGTATATGTGCTTGCATCCCATTCATGACACTTCCTGCCTTCGTTATCGATCAGGTAGGTCATGCTATTATGTTTGGGTGCGAACAAAGTATATCCCCGGAAAGCCTGGAGAGTATCGTTAATAAACAACCCCATCGTTCTCGTTTGCCCGAAAACTGCTGCAAGCGGTAGAAGAACCATCGCTAAAACAATATTTTTTCTCTTCATTTCAGCCTCCTTTAATTGATTTTAATCATTTTTATTGTCGACGGATGAGTACTTCCCGTAAGCGTACATAAATAAATGCCGCCTGGAACCTGGCTTCCGTCCCAGCTTACGGTATGCCATCCTTCATTTTCCTGACCATCAGCAAGCAAAGCCACTTCCCGGCCCAGGGTATTCCTCACCGTAAGGATAATGTGGGCGGGCTGCGGCAAATAAAATTTTATGGTCGTAATGCGTTCAAAAGGGTTGGGATAATTCTGCTGTAACATCATGTAACCTGCATCCTGCATCCCATGATCATAGATCCCTGTTATTGTCGAATATTTTCTTGCAACCCTGAAACCTATATGGTACCAGGGGTGATAGGGATCCTGCGGGCCACGGTAGTAGGAAGGATTCCGGTTCGAAACCCTGGAATGCCCGTCATTTACACCAT
>Ga0194053_10000702_pt1 | contig 23963 bp, 19 predicted proteins | sample SepL228m_MetaG_FD_161684 | JGI IMG/M metagenome (GOLD analysis project Ga0194053, IMG submission 161684) | Anoxic zone freshwater microbial communities from boreal shield lake in IISD Experimental Lakes Area, Ontario, Canada - Sep2016-L227-8m | ecosystem: Environmental > Aquatic > Freshwater >... | reverse complement strand
TGGCGGGAAGGCACCGAGACCTACTACCGCTATTTCGCCGTGATTGACGACACCTACATCGTTCTTTCTTTCGCAACGTTTTTCGGGATGGATCCCAATCCGACTTTTCATGGAATAGGCATTCCCTTGGATTACCGCTATCCGATAGCGAAGTTCTCCACGGACGATGCGGTTTGCCGGAAACTGCTCGACTACAATCGCCGATTCGGCGAACTTGTCGTGCCTGCATTCCCGGATATGCCTGCGGCCACGCACGAGGAACGGGTGCGTGTCTATGGCGAGGGCATGGCGAAAGCCCGGGAACTTCTCCCAGACCCGTTGGATCATCGGTCGATCCGGGTGGACATGCAGCACAGCGAGGACCCCGGCTATCCGCGGGCGTTCGCCGAAATCGGCGTCAATGACCACTGTGGGCTTTGGGAGGCGAATTGTGCGCCGTGGATCGGCATGCCGGAGTTCCTTTATTACGCTTCTCCGGCGGATTGCCGGAAGGTGAATCAGGTGCCCGGCGGAGAGGTCGTTTCTCATCAATGGGACTTTTGCGGGTCATTCCATTTTCTCGGGCCGGTGGACTGGCATTACGGTGCCAGCGAAGGGCGTTTTGACCGGACGGTGACTTGCATGACCGATGGCTTGGAGGAGTTCAAGAACCTGATTGAGATGAGTGGGCATCCGGTGTTCGTCACCCCGCTCTATAACGGCCCCGACAAGACATGGGGGGACAACCCGAATCCCGTTTTCCACGCCAGCGATGACCGTCGCGGGGTGTTGAGCTTTTGCGAACGTTACCAGCGGCTGGTGGCATTTGAGCTCACCAAGAAATACAAACTGGTTTTTACGCGTTCCATCGACATGGTGGATTACTATCGCCGTCATTTCACGGTGACCCCGCGAACGCTGTTCGTCAGCCAGACCAAGCACCTTCTCTACGATGCGTGGTGGCAAGGCTCGCTGAACAACTATGGAGTGGTCTGCACCCCGGAGAGAATCCCGTGGAACACGCGGATCTCGACTGTGCGCAAGATGCGCGAGACCGCCATATTGCCCGCCGCTCAGGGAATCGTGCCCATGAAGGATGCGCTGTCCTGCGAGTACATTCTCATCGAAGACCAGAGGCGTCAGATACGTTTTGAGCGGGAATGTCCGAATCCGATCTGGTGGTTCGATTATACCCGGGAAGAGCGGTCGGCCAAAGGCAGCGTCATCAAGGCGGTGGAAATCCCGGACGTCATGATCATCCGGTCTCAGAGTTTCAGTCCGGACACGGGACTGACGATCAAGCTGACCATGAAAACCACGGCCAGCTTTCCGGGGTATGCGATTGCCCTGTGGGGGTTGCCTATCGACTTCAAGACCCCGCCGGAGGACATTAGCACGACGGCTCAATCCTATACGCTGGTCAAGAATACGGAGGGAGAAACCCACATGGTGCTGGATTTCGATTTGAAGCCCGGCGCCGAATTGCATGTCGTCCTGCGCAAGCCAAAGGCTGAGCGGTGGGAGTTTTGAGAAGCGAACAAATAAATATGATGGAATTTGGAAAACAAAAACGCACGGAGGGCATTTCATGACGGACATAACAAAAGCATTCTCCATTCGAGTTGGAAGCGAAGCTGCAAAAGGGGGCAGTCCCGAATGGCCCTCATGCCATCTCTTGGAAAGAGATATGAACATATCACACAGCACAAGCCAATCGCGCCGCTTTTGCCCGGAGCCCCGACTTCCGATGCCTGTGCGCAGGATTACGCCTGCCCGGGATATGCGATTTAATCACGCAACAATCTGCTGCTTTTTACTTCGATCGCTGATTTCGGGCTCAAAGTGGAACAGGGCGCTTTTTTCACTTGATCGCACCGCGACACTGGCAAGGGTTCGTGGGTGCAATGTTCGTGAAATGTTCGTGTTGCCAAATGCCGGTTTTTCTGAGAGAGTTCCAAGCAGCTATGAACACTCCTTCCTCCCGTAAAAATGTTCAGTTCATCGTTTACTTCATCGGCTTCACTGCGGCTTTAGCCGGGCTTCTGTTCGGCCTGGATGTGGGCGTGATTTCCGGAGCTCTTGCGTTCATCAAGAAGGAGTTCCTCGCAGACCTGAGCCCGGTTCAAGCGGACTCGCGCTCCGAGTTTATCGTGAGCGCCCTGCTTTGGGGTGCGGTTTTCGGAACTCTGGTCAGCGGGTTTCTTTCGTCGAGGTTCGGGCGGCGGAAAACGATTCTTGTGAGCGCGGTTGTCTTTGTTGCCGGAGCGCTTGCCTGCGCGGTTTCTCCAGATGAGAATTTTCTGATCGGAGCGCGGTTCCTTCTGGGGATCGGCGTCGGCGTCGCCTCGTTCACGGCCCCCCTCTACCTTTCGGAAATTTCCCCTCAATCCGTGCGCGGCTCGATGATCTCGATGTACCAGCTCATGATCACGATCGGAATTCTTCTGGCGTTCCTCAGCGACACTTGGCTTGCGAAATATGCCACGTTTGGCGGGCAGACAGGCGAGCATTGGCGGATCATGCTGGGGATCATCGCGATCCCAGCTGTCGTCATGTTCGTGGGGGTTCTCTTTCTTCCAGAGAGCCCGCGCTGGCTTTTTCTCAAAGGTTTTCAGGATCATGCGGTCGCGGTTTTCCGCCAGATGAAGCTCGACGAGGCCGAGATCGCCGCGGAGGTCAAGGAAATCGAGGACAGCGCGAAGGTGAAGCAGAACGGCTGGCAGCTCCTCTCCTCGAACGTCAATTTCCGGCGGGCCATTGGATTGGGAATCGGGCTTCAGGTCATCCAGCAGCTCACCGGGATCAATGTCATCATGTACTACGCCCCGAAAATTTTTGAATTGGCGGGGTTTGAAGATGTGAACGAGCAGATGTGGGGCACGGTGGTTGTGGGGATCACGAATGTGCTGGCGACGTTCATCGCCATTGCCTTTGTGGATCGCTTGGGGCGGAAGCCGATCATGTATGCCGGGTTTGTGACCATGGGGGCGGCGATGGTGACGGTGGGAACCCTCTTCAACATGGGCATCGAGAAAAACCCGTCGCTCGGGTATCCGGCCATCATCGCGCTGCTGGTATTCATCATCGGATTTGCGATGAGCGCGGGCCCGATCATCTGGGTGATCTGCTCGGAGATCTACCCGCTCGCAGGGCGCGATCTTGGGGTGTCATGCAGCACGACGACGAACTGGGTGGTGAACGCGATCGTCGGCCAGACGTTTCTCACGCTCATCAACACGGTGGGTGGGGGCAATACTTTCCTCCTTTACGGCGGAATGAACGTCCTCTTCATCATCTTCTTCGTGCTCTTTGTTCCAGAGACAAAAGGAATCTCGCTCGAGCACATCGAGAGGAACCTGATGTCCGGGCTCCAGCTTCGAAAAATTGGCAGATAAGGCGTTTCCCGTTCTTTTCGGTGTCGGGTTGAAGCCTGCGAGCAGCGAGATTTGTCGACAAGCAAAGTGTTCCTTTGGATTATAGTATTTACACGTTGAAGGAATGTCGGCAGGAAGGTTGCCAGCGCAATTGATGGCTCAGCACACAGATGACCAATCTCATGGATCCCAGCTTTCCACGCAGCCTCATCGCTCGATTGAGGGAGGAGATGGAGCTCGATGTCACGCAGGCACGTCTTCCCAAAAACGGCATGTGGAAATCGACTTTTCTCATGCGGGCCGGCGATTTCCGATTCGTTTTGCGCGTGGAACCCGAGCCCGCGTTGAAGCTTCGCCGGGCCACCTCGGCCCGGGAACGCGCCAGCAACCTGCGTCTGCCCGTACCAAAATCTCTGGGTCAGGGATTCGAGCCTGGCGACAAGCCGTTCATGTGGACGGCTGAAGAATTCTTAGAGGGGGATTTCTACTTTCCATCCTCAATGGAACCCGCTCTCGCACAGCGGGCGTCCCGGTGTTTGGGCGAAGTGCTGCGCAACCTGCACACACTGCCGGTCAACGGCTATGGCGAGCTGAATTCGGATTGCCGTGCTGCCGAGTTTTCCGATTGGGATGATTATCTGGCCTCAAAGTGGCGCGAATTGCTGCGCGCGAAGGATCTGGTGGATGTTTCCGCCGAGCGTGAAGAAATCGAGGAATCCCTCCATTTCCTTGCAAAGCATCCCCCCCAAAGTGCCGTGCTGTGCCACGGGGATTTTGCGGACGACAATATCCTTCTGGCTGCTGATGGCCGGGTCAGCGCCATCATAGACTGGAACAACTGTCTGGCGTGTGACCCTGCCTATGACCTTGCCTACAGTTTCATCTGGCCTCAAAGAATGGATTGCCTGCACGAGATGTTTTGGGGATATGCCCCCGACAATCCAGAGATGTTCTGGCAGCGCATTCGCGCCCACCGACTTCTGCTGGCCATCACGTTCATCGTCAGAAACTGCGATCGCGCTAACGAAGACGGAAAGGCATTTTTTATCAAGATGCTGAGAGAGCTGAATGCCTCCCCGGAAAACTGGTCGAGGGAATGTCCTCGCTTCCCTCTTTAGAGCATTTTAATAAATAGCGTGGCCTGCACATCCGTGTGCTGATGGGCAATCATTATCACCTTCTCATGGAGACGACGCGGCCATGCTCACTCTCCGATACAATACAACTTGCTTCCCTTCGAGCAGGTTCGGACAAACATGCGCGCGCCGCTGCAGACCGGGGTGGCGCGAAAAGGTTCGAGCGTGCAGCGGGAGATTTCCTCAAAGGCAGGTCCCGGCTTGATGACGACCGAGTTCCCCTTATCGCTGCTCACGATGACGACATTTCCGGCCTGCACCGGCGAGGAGTAGACCGTGCCGCCCAAGGCGAGTTTTTGCTGCCAGGCGATTTTTCCGGTGGCTGCGTCCACCACGTCCAGCACGCTGTCCTTGTTAGCCAGATAGAGAAAACCGTCAACGAGGAGAGGGGAAGCGTAGCGGCGGTCGCCGGTCACGTTCGTTTCCCACAGCATTTTGGAAGTCACCTGGCCCTGGTTGTCAACCGCGAGCCGGAAGGCTTGTGCCTTGCCCATGTCGGCGCAATAGACGACGTCGTCTTTTGCAAGAGGCGAGCAATACATGAGCTTCATGGTGGTCGCCATGGTTTTTCCGTCGGCTGCGTTGACCACATCGCCGCCGTCGGTGATCAGGAGGGTCAGCTTGCCCAACGTGACGATGGCCGGGGTTCCCCAGTTGTGGCCGTGTTGTGCCCGCCAGAGTTCCTTGCCGGTCCCGGTATCGAGGGCAACCATGTCGAGATAATGCGTGATCAGCATGTTCCCCACCAGCACGGGGGAGGTGGCGTTGCCCCATGCACGACGGGTGTTCTCAGGAAAAAAGCGGATCCATTGGCGCGTGCCGCCCATGTCATAGCAAACAACAATTCCGGAACCAAAGGCCGCGTATACAAATTTCCCATCACACACCGGCGTTGCGGTGGTGTAGCCGTTGTCCGGATGCGTTGGCGGAAGTTTCCTCTCCGAGAGAGGGGTGAGCGCCTGGACCCGCTCGGTGAGCCCTTTCTCCTTTTGTTCCAGCGGCGCTATTTCTTTCGCCAGAGCATCGACTTTCGCCTTTGCCTCGGGGTCATCTTTTTTCACTGCAGCGTCCGCCTTCAGTTGAGTGAGTTGGGTTTTCTTCGCGGCGATGCCGGCCTGCAACTCCGCGACCTGCTCGGGCAAACGCTCGCCGGCGAGGGTGGCCCGGTTCTTTTCCAATTCGGCGGCCGGGGAAGCCGGCAAATCGGAGTAATCGGCGCTGTGCTGCCAGAGGATCTTCCCGGAAGAATCCAGGCAGAGGAGAGCGGAGGGTTCGGCGCAGACGAAAATCTTGTTGCCCACCAACACCGGACCCGCGTTGCTCCATTGCGGCATCGGGGTCGCCCAGACCACGCGATCCGCAGGCCCCCATTGGGTCTGCGGCTTCGCCGTCGAAAAATCGCTCCTGCCATCCATCCGCCAACCCACAGGGTCGGCCGCGAACAAAGTGAACGAATGACCAACCGCGATCAGGAGAATTCCGAAACGCATGCTCATGCCATGAAGCTTTCAAGAAAACATCAAAGCGGCGAGTCAAAAAGCAAAGGGCTTATGGGAACGGCATCACATGACTTTTCTGCCATCGGCCGTCTTTCTCCAGCACGGCTCGCGTCAACATAGGGGTCAGTCCTTTAGCTTATAGGATTGCCGCATTGAAGGAATGTCAGCAGGAATGTTGGTCTTGGCAAGAGTGCCACAGATCGAGGTTGCGGGAACGATTGATCACCTGATGAATCCCGGTGATTATCTGGAGTTCCTGTTCAAGAATGACAGGGAGCGGGAGGTATTTCTCAAAAAGTTGGAGGAGGCTTGCGTTTCTAATCACTGTATCGCATCTTTCGACAACACTTAAACGATATGACTTCCATTCTGCATCTGCGCACTCAAGGCTTTCTTCGCGAACATCTCATCGAATTGCTGCGGCAGGCCCGTGCCGATGGCTTCGAAGCGGTTAATATTCACTGGGAACGCTTCCCTCACTCTTTCGAGCCCGAACCGGCCCACTCGCCAGAAGATGTCCGCGCCGTCGATGCCGCGTGCGAGGAATTCGGGCTCGAGGTCATCCCCGCCAGCCACTCCTTTACCCACAGCGGCGATCTTATGCGGCTGCCCGCCTTCAAGCATCTCAAGGACGGCGGAGATTCATTGGAACTGACCGACAGCCGGACCCTGGAAATCATGACGTTGATTGCCAAGGAACTGAAAGCCGCCCATCCCCTGGCACGCACGGTTCACATGGGCGGCGACGAGATTTTCCGTTACGCAACCAACCCGGCCAGCAACCGCTACGTCGTGGATCACGGGAGGTCCGCCCTCTACGTCGATTTTGTCAACCGGCTGGCGGCGGAACTGCGCAAGCTGGATCTGCGCCTGGCCATCTGGAGCGATATGCTCATCCGCTACCCGGAAAAGGCGACCACCATCGACCGCTCGATCCTGATATTCTACTGGGATTATTGGAGCAGGGGCGAACGGAGTCCCTTCGCCACAGTCGGAGGCGGGATGCAAGATATTTTCATTCTGGACCGCGCCGCCATTACGGGAGATTTGCAAACGCTGCTTTTCAGTCACCTGGCCCGCGAGGGACGGGAAATTCCGCTGGGCCATTGGCGGGAGTTCGCACGCTACTGGCAGGTCGATCCGCAGGAAAAAAGCGTCCGCTCTTTCTCCTATTGTGAATGGTTCCGCGATTTGGGTCTGGAACACGTGGCCTCGCTTTTGACGATTCCCGAAAAAGGGTCGTTCCTGCCACCGGTGGCGCAAAAACTCGATCACATGCGGGGGTTTATTCGGCGCAGCCAAGCTGCGGGAGGAGTTGGCTGGATGTCCTGCTCATGGGGCGATTACTGGCCGCCGATCGCGATGTTCCGACCTGGATTTCTGGTTGCCCAGGCGATTGCCGCGCATCCCGACGCCGATGACGCCGCAGTCTATGCCGCTGCGGCTCGGCAACTCGGCGCACCGTGGACTCAGGCCGCGTTGCAGGGTTGGTGCGAAGCCGGTGCCCATGTGGAATTTGCAGACATGCTCGATCCCAACTGGGGTGCGACGCCGATTGGCCATCGCCTCGATTGGCTGGCGAAAGCCGACTTGCTGGAGGATGATCTCGCGCGAGCCAAGGCGGCAGCCGGGCGATGCGAGGCACTTCTTTCGGGTTCGATGGTCAACTTTCCAGCCGAAGGTTGGGAGAGATTTGCGCTTGAGGACATGGCTTGGCGCTGCCGTCTTGAAACCGCTTGCCACTCGCGGGATTGCGAACAACTCCAACAGCTCACCGCGCAGGGACACACGTTGAGGCAGAGGGCCACCCGCATCTTTGCGCAATGGTGGCCGGCTGCCGCCGTCGAAGCACGAGTCGCAAAACGCTACAATTCATGGGAAGAAGCCGCAAGTGCCGCGTTGACCTCCCCTTAGTGGAATCATAGGGGTCAATGTCTGGAGGTGCCGCTTTGCAACGGTATATGCTCGCACGGGGGGTGCGGGCGCGGAGTTCGAACGAGAATCGGATTTGCCGAGAGGTGTACAGAGAGAGGGGGCTCACCGGAGACCCGGGTAGAAGAATCAAATCGGCGTCCAGCGGGACAAGATCCGCTGCACCAGGTTAGGATCGCGAATGCGGAAGAGTTTTCGCAGAATGGCGATGAGGAACTTCATGGGTGGGGTTCTGCTCGGCGCATCAAGGGAGCCGGTCGTATTCCGCATGGGTGCCGATCCAGTCCCACACAAAGATGCCATCGTGAAACATCCCGACAGCCCGATAGTTGAGGCCCAGGCGAACACTCCACTTCCCGCCGCCAATCTTCTTGAAGTGCAGCAAAGGATGGAACGGAAACTTGCTCCAAATCTGATAGTTCTTCCGCGCGAGGATACAGGCCTCGACCGGCAAACCGCGATAGAGCTTACAAAATTCAGGAGTGCCCCGGCTTGGAACGGTCAAATCTTCTCCAAGGTGGGCTCCAGAGGGAGCAAAGTTCCATCCCGCCGCGCGGCCTCAATATGCCGGTCAACGAAGTCGAGTTTCCCTGATGCGGCATCAGCCTTCATCTGCAAATCCCATTCGTCATCTGCGAATGGTTGCAGATCCGCAATCAGCTCGCAGTATTCCTGCGGGGAAAGATGCGCAATGGCTTCCTTGATCTCGACAACTGTGCTCATGAACTAAATCTCTGCCGCAGGACGGCGGATATTGCAATCCAGATCAAAACGCAAGGCCGCGCATGTTCGACGCGGCAGCTTTCGATGCCAGATTGCCCTTGTGTGGGCGAGATCTAAACCTGCGCCAACCGGCAAACTTTGGAAAACCGCTCGTGGGTATCGCTGAACCATTCCTCCCCGTCTTTGTCCATCCATTCGGTTTCGGTGTTGTCCTTGGGAATCCGAGCACAGGGCGAGGACGGATTCAGTGAGAGCATGGACCCGCCCCGCGATTTTGTGGAACTGGTGCCTGTATTCGGGAAAACTCGCATGGGTACTTATCCTGACAGCATTGGGCTGGGCGCCCGTTTTCCCTGTGCTTTCCTGTTTTACTCGGCGTTGACCGTGCAGGTTGAGGGGGCGGTTCTTGAGTAGAACCGGCTGTCATACATCGGGGAGATTTGGGCGGCGGGCCAGGTGAACGAGCCGGCGGCGGTCGCGCGGGCGAGGACGGAGTACGACTGGAGGCCGGACGGGGATTCGTCGAAGAACAGGCCGGTGCGGCTGTCGCGCATTTCGGAATGCGAGAGAAAGGCGGTGGTTACACCGGCTTCATCGGGGACGTTGTAGGATTTTGCGAAGAGCGCGAGGTTCGGGTTCAGGACCTCGATGCCGGCGGGCAGGGCGTCTTCGAGGGCGAGGAAGCTCTGCGGCTTCGACGACTGGAACCGGTAGGTGATGAGGAGTTCGTCGCCGAGCCGGAACGGGGCATCCGGGGTTCCTTTGCGCGAGGGGTCCGTGAGGTTCTTCACCATGCGGTCGAGGCGGATGCCATTCTGCACCGGAGCATTTTCGGATTCGGCGAGTCGGCGGCGCGCCTTCAAAACGAACGTCCCTTTCGCGCCCGCCCCGAGGCCCGAGATTTTCAATCCGTCCGCATGGGCGAGCTCGCGCCCGGCCCACCCGGCCGCGGATTTGTTTGGCGAAACCGCATCCGGCGCGGGCTTGAGCGGATTCGCGAGCGCGGCGGCGGGCTGGGATTTCAGCAGGGCTTTGAACGTGAGAAGGAGCCAGAGATTTTCCTGGGTTGAAAGCGATGCGGACGACTCCATGAGCTTGTCCAAGCGGGTGCGCAGGGCATCGGTCGGGGCGTCCGGTTCGATGGCCAGCATCGCCATCGCGCGGAGCGCCAGCGAGCGGGTCTTGGAGGAAAATGTCGCCGGGTCGAATTCCTTCTCGGGAAAATGGTCGGGCAGCTCGCCGAGCAGTTGGCGCTGTTTGTCGGGCGCGGTGCCGATCTGCTGCAACGCGAGGGCGAGCATCGCCTTGCCATCGTAGGTGAGGCGGTCGCGTTCGAGATAAAGGTCGTTCGCGGCCGATGCGAGGCCCGGCGACTTGTCGGTCTGCGCGGCCACAAACAGCGCGAACGCCCGGAGCGTCGGCGAGGTGGAGATCGTGCGGGCGATGATCGCCTGCAGGGCTTTGGAAAGTTCCCCCGTGAGCCGGTCGGAGACCTCGAAGCCTTCCGCCATCGAAACCGCCCATGCGGATTGGATCGTCACGAACGGGCTTCCGATCGTCCCCATCGGCCAGTAGGGAAGCATCCCGCCGGGCAGCAGCGACGCTTCCATGACTTGGAACGACTCCGCGAGCGAGCGCCGGTAATTTTCATCCCGCTCTTTGTTTGTGGGGATCCATTTCAAAAGATCGGCCAGCGAGGTGAAGACGAGGATCCGCGACGACTGCTGTTCGAGTCAGCCGTACGGGTAGTCGAGCACCGAGGGGATGCCCATGAGCTTCGTGAGCCAGGGAGACGTCGAGAGCGTCGCGTCGAACGTGCCGGCCGACCATGCCGGCGGCAGGAAATCCGCCGCGGAAAATTTGTCGCCCGACCAGGTGCCGGCCGCGGATTCGTTGACAGTGATCGTGCGCGGAAGCACCGGAAGGGTGACCTCCACGGAATCGTTGTTTCCGCCCGGCGCGCTCACAGCGAAGCGGATTGGCACGGACGACGTGCCGGGTTTCACCTTCGCGGGGAAGCGCGCGACCGCCGGCGCGTCCTTGGCGGCCGGGAGATCGAGCGTGGATGGGCCTGCGAGGTCGAGCCCGGTCGCGCAGCGGACGGTGAGAATTTCTTTTGCGGAGAACTTCTGGCGGGCGACCGCGCGGAGCTCGACCACGTCGCCCTCGCGCAGGAACCGCGGAAGCGCGGGCTCGACAAGAAGTTTTTTCGAAACCTCGAACGTCTCCGAGGCGCTTCCAAACTGGCTTTGCGTGGTTTGGGCGAGTGCGACGACGCGGAACCTTGTGAGGTTGTCCGGGGCCACCGTGTCGAATGCGACCGAGCCATCCGCACCGGTTTTCAGCGACGGGCTCCAGAACAGGAGCGGCTTGAAATCCTTGCGGATGAAATTCACATTGCCCAAGGCTTCATCTCCCCCGTCGCCGACCGTGAACCCTTTTTGCGTGAGCTGGGCGGGCAGGATCCCGGCCGCCAGCCCGCGCAGCGCGGGCGAGGTGATGATGTTGTAGGAATTCTGCGGAAAAAATTCCGTCCCGAGCCCGGGCAGCGTCCAACCGCCGAGCGTGAGGATCGAGTCGTCCACCGCATAGACCGTGACCTCCGCGCCCGCCACCGGCGCGCCCCGGCTGGTCACCGTGACCCGGCCCGTGACTTTTTCCCGCGGCTCGTAGGATGGCTTGCCGACCTCGGGGCGGACGTCGAGTTCGCAGGCGGGATCCTTGAGCGCGAACGTCCCGTATCCGAACATCTCGCCGGGAATCCGGTCGTCGCCGCCCGGATTCAAAACATAGACAGCGACCCACGCGTTCGGGCCGAACTCCGCGCGGGTCGGGATCTCGATTTTTGTCGCGTTGCCGGGGAGCCGGATCGTGCGGGAATCCAAGATGTGATCGGTCTCGACCGTGACCCACGCGATCCCGCCCGAGGGCGAGATCACATCGAACGAGGCGCTCTCGCCGAGCACGACCGGCACCTTCGGCGAGGTGACCACCAGGGCCTCGTCGCTGCGCACCGGAAATTCCGAATCGCCAGGGCCGGTGACGTCCGCCCGCGCGCTGACCCGGATCCCTCCCGCCACCGGGCCGGCCACGAGGACGTAGCGGCCGGGTTCCTTCGCGGGAAAATCCACCGTGCCATTCGCCGGGACATCCTTGGCGGCGAGCCGGATGAAGTCGTCGAAATTCCGGTAGCGATAAACGAACGGCGCGACCAGTTCCTTCACGGATTTCGTTTTGACGAGGTAGAGGACGGCCGGGACATTCGCGGGGACCGGACGGCCGGCGATGCGCGGGACGGCGCGCAGCTCGAAGCGGACGAGCCCCGCCGGGCAGCCGGCCACTTCTTTCACGGCGAGCGTGATGTCGTTCATCGTGATTTTTTCGTTCGCTCCGCCGGAGATCGTCTGTCCATCCGGGCCGGTGACATCGACCTGCCAGAGGACGTTTGCCTCCGCGCGGTTGCCGGGATCCGGGAAGGGAGGCGGGCAGGTGATCGTGGCCTGCCCGTTGCCATCCAGCGCGGTCTCGCCCTCGGCCACCGCATCGAAGACCGGCGGCTTGATGGATTGCGAGCAGAGATCGATCGGGCAAAACGCATCCTCGCCAAAATAAAATCCATCGCCCGTCCAGGTCGCCTTCCACTTGACCCGGCTGCCGGCATTTGGTGCGCCGTGAAAATACCGCGAGGCGACGCGGACGACCGACTCCGCCGGCTTCGGGGATTTCTCCGGTTCACAGGCGACAGAGAACGGGGGGTTCCGGAACTCCTCGATTTTGAACTCCGCCGGGCTGCCGGCGTCGGCCGCGCCGAGTTTGGCGCACACGCGGAATTCCCCGACATCGCCAGCTTCGGGCACCGTCCAGGCGGCATCCCATCCGCCCGAGGCATTGACGCGCACCGTGCCGGAGGCGAGCACGTCGTTCTGCCAGGATTTTGTGATCTGCCATGCCACCGTCCGTGTGTCCGGGACCGTGAGCCTGCCGTCTCGTTTCACGCGCACGAAGCCTTTGATTTTGAGATCCTGGCCCGGGCGGTAGAGCGGTCGGTCGGTGAGGATTTTTCCGAGCACCGAGGGTTTCGGGGAGAAGGAGCTTGAGCCCGAGGAGAACTGTCCGTCCGGCGCGGCCGGCCAGAGTGTGGAGGAGCCGTTGAGGAGGGTTTGGAAGAACGAGGCGGCGGTCGAGACGGTGCGCGGGAAGCGCACGAGCCCGTTGGCATCGGTATCCGCCGAGGCGACTTCGAGAAGCTCTTTGGTGAGGAGTTGGAGGCGCACGCCGGCGACCGGTTCGCCGGTTCCCATGCCCGCGACCCGGATCGTCAGATCCTCCGGGCCGAGCTTCTGCGTGAGGGCGAGCTCGCCAAACCAGATCAGCGAACGGTTGGCGATGCGCGAACCGTCCCCGGCCGCCGCCGTCGCCTCGATCAAATACGGCCCGCCCAATTTTTCCTTCCACTCGATTTTGCGAAGCTCCTCCCTGTCGCCGGTGACCGAGCCGAACTCTCCGCTTCCGACGACCTCGAGGCCGAGTGAGTCGATGAGCAGAGGATCCCCGGATTTCGCTTCGCGGCTCAGCGCGTCCTGCACGGCGGACAGCTTGGCGTTCGGGATTTTTGCGAGCCGCCATGTGAGCGCGCCGGTATTGCACTGGATCAGCGCGAACCGCAGGCCGAGAGCCGCGCGCTGACGGAATTCTCCGGGAGGAAAAAGGATCGTCGGCGGCTTCCGGGGAAATGTCGCCCCCCAGCGCGAATCGGCCGCCAGTGGGAAGCCGCGGTCGCCGGTCACCTTGTCGGAAATCGTCACCTTGTAGCGGATCGACGTGTCGAATTTTCCATCCACAAAAATCCGGTTGTCATCTTTGCGCAGAGCGATGTCCTTGACCGGCGGATCGAGTGTCACGGCGTTCGCGGGCAGCGGGCCGTCGGCGAGGGAGTTTTGGAATTTGATTTCGATGTGCGGATTGCCGGTCGCCCAGTTTCGTGCCGCGACGAAATCCACCGCCAGCGGCCGGGTGGTTCCCAGCGGGAAGACCCGTGGATATTCGAGCGTGCGTCCCGCGTAGGCATCGCCCACGTTTTCAACGACCAGATCGTAATAGGCGCCGACCGGGAGCGGATCGCGCGGCGTCGCCCGGATCGTCACCGGCGTCGGCACCGGCTTCGTGTCCTCCGCATCCGCCCGGACCGAGATCTCCGCGGGAAATCTTTTTCTTGTCGCACGATCCTGGAACCACAGCCCGGCGGCGGCATCGCCCAGGCGGACCGGATAGTTGAACTCGAGCGGGACGACCGGTCGGGAATTGAGTTGGTCGCGCTCGTCATACCAGCTCGAAACCTTCATCGGCGGGGCGGCCAGCTCGACGCCCCATGTCCCGATCGGAAGCGCGCTGCCGTCGAGCGCCTTGAGTCCCTCGCGGAGCCGCAGCCGGTAGGTCTGGCCAGGAATCCGCAGTCCTTTCACAAACCAGTCACCGCTGGCGGGCGACCGCCAATAAAATTTGTCGCCGAGCGGCGGCCAAGCGATGACCGGGGACTCCGCGCCCTCTGCATCGATCTGATCCGACGCGACGATGTCCGCCGGGAACGTCATGCTGAAGCTCCCGAACGGATCGATGGTTCCCTCCTCGGGCGAGATCGTGACCCCGCCGGCTTTCGGGTCGTTTGTAAAAAGCCGTGTGTCCTCGGGGATTTGAAAAACCGGCGGCAGCGGCAGCGGCGAAACTGTCGGCGGCGGAGCGGCGGGCTTCGGCGGCGGCACCTGCCCCGCGTGGGCGCTGCAGGCGATCAGGACGGCGAGACAAATTCCCTTCTTCATCGTTTCTCCGCGTTTTTGAGCGCGTCGGCGGCTTCGTTCGGCTGGCCGAGGCGGGTGTGGCAGGAGGCCTTCAATTTCCATGCGTCCGGGGACGGCTTGGCGGCGAGGGCACGCGCGATAAAGTCGAGGGCCAGAGAAAATTTCGATTGTTCGAATGCGAGCACGGCCAGGCCGCCGAACGCATCGGCCATGATCGCCTTCGGGGCTTTCAATTCCGTGAGGCGAACGGCATAGGCGGTCGCGGCGGGCAGGTTGGCCAGCCGCTGGTTGATCGCGACCGCGAGCTGAAGGGCGGGGATGCTTGATGGCTTGGCCTTCAGCGCGGATTCGATTGCATCGCTCGCGAGAAAATATTGGCCGGAGAAACACAGCCAGGCGGCACGGTCGAGCATGGCCTCGGGATCGCTGGGCTTCGCGGCGAGCGCGACATCCGACGCAAGCAGCCCCTCGAGGGTGTCGGGGGCTTCGAATGCGGCGGATATCTCGACGCGGTGCTCGGCGCGGGCTTTCGCAGAGTCCATTTCGCCGACCGCAACAAGGCTGCGGGTTTCAAGAATTTTTCCATAGACCGAGCCCGGCAGGGCCGCGAGTCCGGCGCGGGCATCGGCCAACGCCCGCCGCGGCATCCCCCCGTAAAGCCGCCAGTAGCCGGTTCTCAGCGGATCGGCGGGGGATACTTTCCCGATTTCCCCAAGCGCTTTTTCCAGCCGCTCGAACGGCGCACGCTGGTTCCGGACGCGCTCGCCATCCGGGTCGGCCGCCGAGGCCCGCCGGAAATCCGCCAGCGCGCCCTCGGGATCGTCGGATCCCAGCCGCGCCGCCGCCCGGTCGAGATAAAGCCCAGCGGCGGCCTTCTCTTTGATCAGGGAATCCAGCACCGTAATCTGTTCCTGATAGTGCGCGCCCTTCGCCAGATACTCGGAAAGCAGGAGCCGCGAACTGCGGTCATCGGGCGCGGCGGACGCACGATCGCGCAAAATCCGCAGCGCGCCATCGAGGTTTTTATCCCGGCGCAGAAGGATTTCCGCATTCGCGCGGGCGAGGAATCCCGGCTCTTCCACAGCTTTCAACGTCTCCGCCGCCATTCCGAAATCCGCAACCCCCAGCCAAAGTGCCGTGAGGTTTTGAACGGCGGCCTGATCGTCCGGATGCCCGTCCACCCAGCGCCGCAGAAGCTCGATCTCCGCCGGCTTGTCGCCGTCGTGCCGGGCCAGCTTGATCTGCTCCGCCAAATCCGGCGCTCCCCAAAGCCCCGCCCATGGGGTGAGAACCAACCAGATCGCAAGTGCCAGCCGCATGGCGAAGATTCTTCTCCGAAGGCGGTGAATACTCAAGACGATTTCTCTCCGCTATTGCAAAGCTTCTTCAAAGCAGCGAGCCTGATGAGCAACCAGGAGTTTATTATGGCAAAAGGAAACAACAGTAAGAGAAAAGAAGTCAAGAAACCGAAGAAAGAGAAGCCCAAGCCCGCGCCTCCAGGCTCGCGGAAAAGCGCCTGACCGCCCGATCCTGGGCCGGTAAAATGGGTAGCCCTCTTGACTGCCGCCGCCTTCCGCCGTTCGATTCGGACGACTGGGAGTCGGTCGTCGGGGCATTTCGTGACGCGCCATTGATCCTGTTGCAGCAGTTCTGGCTGGATCATCCACAGGAGGGCTTCCGATCCGCTCGCGTTCGCACCGGCTGGACCGCGGAGAAGTTGCATGTGTTCGCGGAGTTGGATGACGACGATGTTTTCAATCCCGTCACCGAGCTGAACTCCCTTTCCTTCCGGCACGGCGACGTGTTCGAGATGTTCCTGCGCCCGCTCGGGCAGGAGGCTTACTATGAGTTCCATGTGTCGCCGCAAAACCAAAAGCTCCAGTTGCGGATCCCCTCCGCCGGGGAATTTTCTGCCGAGAGAAAGGGCGAGGGGATCCCGCCCGGTTGGATGCTCGCGGATCGCCTGATCGAAAGCCGCGTTCAAGTGTGCGCGGAAGTCAACCGATGGAGGGTGCTCGCGGCGATTCCCTTCGACATGGTCGCGGAAGGGCCGCGTCCGCAGGCCGGATCGCAGTGGCTGTTTTCCTTCAGCCGCTATGATTATTATCGCGGCAAACCCGAACCCGTCCTGTCGTCCACCTCGCCGCACAGCCTCCCCGTAAGCTTCCACCGGCAGCAGGATTGGGGCACGCTCTCGTTTTCTTTTCTGTGCTCAAACTGATTTTGACCGTTTGGCTGGCTGTGGCGTTATCCGCATGGGGGCGGGAGTTTTCTGTCGTGGCCTACAACGTCGAGAACCTTTTCGATATCGATGGCGTGGCCGCGTATGAGGATTTCCAGCCGGCGGCCTACACCCCGGCGCACCTGGCGGTGAAGGTCGGAAACATTGCCAAAGTGCTCGCCCGTGTGGACGAGGGCCGCGGCCCGGACATCGTCGTGTTCAACGAAATCGAGTTCGACCAAACGCCGGAATCCACGGTCAGGGATTATGATGCGTGGCTGGATTCGGTGAAGGGCAAAAAGGTTTCCGACTTGCTGGCGGGGCCGGCGGTTCCGCGCGCGCTGGCCGGGATTCCCGCCGAGGCCTGGCTGCTCAAAGCCTGCTCCGATGCGGGGTTGCGGGGATACCATGTGGCAACGACCGATGAAAAGCCCGGCTCTTCCGGGGACAGACGCAACGCGGCGATCCGGAGCGTGATCTTCTCGCGGTTTCCGATCACGTCAGTCCGCACGCACCCCACACCGAATGCGCGAGCGATCCTCGAGGCGACCCTCGACGTGGACGGGCATCCGCTGACCGTGTTCGCGAACCACTGGAAATCCGGAGCCGGCGACATCGAAAGCGAAGCGATCCGCCTGGAAAACGCGAAGACCCTGCGCGGGCGGCTCGATGAAATCCTTGCCGTCGATCCGAATGCCGACGTGATCGTGGCCGGCGACCTGAACTCCCACTACAACCAGAAGCGCCGCTACCGCGAAATGAAGAAGACCGGGATCAACGACGTGCTCGGCGCGCAGGGCAACGAGCTCGCCCTCCGTGGCAAAGCCGTGGATCTCTACAACCTTTGGTTCGAACTCCCCTCGAACAATCGCGGCAGCGACATTTACAATCAGGAATGGGGCACCCTCATGCACCTCATCCTCTCCCGCGGGCTCTACGATCAAAACGGCGTCCAATACGAGGACAACAGCTTTGCCGTGATGAAAATCCCCGGCCTCAACGCCGACGTTTTCGGACGCCCGATCCGGTGGTCCCGCTCGAAAACCCCGGGCGGATTCTCCGACCACTTTCCCGTCTCGGCACGCTTCCGCACGGTGGACGACGGAGCCCGCGACCGGTGGATGCCGCTCAACCAGCCGAGCCTCACCGGATCCGGCCCCGGACGCCCGATCCGCGTCGAGACCTCTCTCGTCGATCTTTTCGATTGCGCGGTCTGGATCTCCGAACTCCCGGCGGGAACCAACCTGCGCGACGGCTCCTACGACGGGCGCGTCTTTTTCGTCGAAGCCCCGGCGACCATTGACGACAGCGGCTACGTGCGTGTCCGCGTCCTGGGCGAGGACTACGACATCTTCACCCACGACAAGGATCTGAGGCTGCTGATCCGCAAACAGGCAAGCAGCGGCAGCCTCGGCTTTTTCGGAGAGCTCGGCACCTACCGCGGGCACTGGGAGTTTCTCCTCCACGGAAAAGAATGGCTCGCAGCCAAGCCGTGAGCGACCCGCATGGGAAGCCATCTCCTGTCCTCTCCCGGAGAAAATGAAAGGGCGAGGAAAACGGATGACCCGATTCGAGATGGAAACTGAGAGTGCAAGCGTGGGAATCGTGTGCCGACCTCCGCTTTTCTGTTTCCTCCCGGGGCCGGGCATGGTATGGCCAACGCGTGAACGACGACCTTTCATTGTTGGATACCTCCGCCATCTCGGCCCGCCTGGCCGCGCTGCGGAGGTTTCTTTGACCTGCCTGAACTGACCCGCAAGCTCGCCGAGATCGAGGCCCGGATGACCGCACCCGGATTCTGGGACAACCGCGAGAGCGCGCAGCGCGACGTCGCGCAGGTCTCGGCGTTCAAGGGGAAAATCCTTCCGCTCGAGGCCTTGGAGGCGCGCGCCGCCGACCTCGAAGTTCTGCGCGAGCTCGCGGGGGAAGAGGCTCCGGAAAACCAGGCGGCCGCCGCGGCGGAGGTTCGCGCCGAGTTCGCATCCATCGAGGCCGACCTGCAGAAATTCGAGCTTGCCTCACTCCTCTCCGGGGAGTTTGACGCGAACCCCGCGTTCCTGATCATCCATGCTGGCGCCGGAGGCACGGAATCGTGCGACTGGGCGGACATGCTCCTGCGCATGTATCAGCGCTGGATGGAGCGCCACGGGCTCGCGTTTACGATCACCGACATCCAGCTCGGCGACGAGGCCGGCGTCAAGTCCGTCACCCTCCGCGTCACCGGCGAAAATGCCTACGGGTATCTCCAGACCGAGCGCGGCGTCCACCGGCTCGTCCGGATCTCCCCGTTCGACTCGAACAAGCGCCGCCACACGTCGTTCGCCAGCGTCGATGCCGTCCCGGAAATCGAGGACGTCCCGATCGAGATCAACCCGGCCGACATCGAGCGCGACACGTTCCGCTCGGGCGGCAAGGGCGGGCAGAACGTCAACAAGGTCGAGACTGCCGTGCGCCTCCGCCACGTCCCGACCGGGATCGTCGTCGCCTGCCAGGCCGAGCGCAACCAAGGGAGGAACTCCGAGCTGGCCATGCAGATGCTCAAGGCCAAGCTCTACCAGATGGAGGCCGACAAAAAGCGCGCCGAGGCCGACCGCCAATACGGCGAAAAAGGCGATGTCGCCTGGGGCAACCAGATCCGCTCCTACGTCTTCCAGCCCTACCAGATGGTCAAAGACCTCCGCACCGGCGTCCAAACCAGCGATATCCCGGGAGTCATGGATGGCGATATCGACGCCTTCATCGAGGGGAAACTCCGCGGGCTCACCTACAAAAAAGGCGCGGACGAGGACGAGTGACCCCGTCTCTTGGAATGATCAGGGTTCGGGGTTGGCCCTGATGAAATTCCTGAACCACTCGCCCGAGGGCTGGATGACAAGCCGCATGGATTTCTTGTCGAGGGAAGTGAGGCCGAAGTTGGCGGCGTATCCCTCGGCCCATTCGTAGTTGTCGATGAGGGTCCATGGGAAATACCCGCGGATGTCCACCCCGTCGTTCATTGCGCGGCGCATCTGGTTCACATGCTCGCGGAAGTAGCGGATTTTTTTCTGTTCGCTCTGGGTGCCGATCCCGTTTTCCGAGATGATGATCGGCTTGCCGTAGCGTCGATACACGTTGGTGAGCACGGTATGGAAGCCTTCGGGGGCGATCTCCCAGCCGTTCTGCGTGTAGTTCGAGGAGAGTTCGCCGTGCGGGCGGACGATGAACCGGCGCGCCGAGGTGTCCTGCGAGTAGTAGTAATTCACGCCGATGAGATCCATCGTGTCAACGACCCGGTCGAGGTGGTCCCAATTCTGGTGCATCATCATGTTATAGACAAACTGGGTGGGATCCTGGAAATAGTTGCGCCGCCAGTTCGGGATCGAATAAATCCCAACGATGAGGGCATCCGGGCGCTTGCTGCGGATGATCGCCGCCGCATCGCGGAACATGGTGACGGCGACGTTGGTCGCCTTCTTCAATGCCCACGGGGTGGCGAGGAGCCCCGGCGGCCAGACCCCTCCGAAATACCCGATGTAGAGGTCGCCGTTCGGCTCGTTCTGCGGGACATAGACCCGGACATACGGGGCGAAAGCGGTGGCCATGCGGGTCACGTATCCCCTCCAGGCCGGCTGGACATCCGGGTGGAGGAAATTCGATTTGCCCTTGTTCTTCGAGTCGTAGAGCCAGGCCGGGAACGTGAAGTGCCAGAGCGTGACGATCGGCTCAATGCCGGCCGCGCGGAGGTCTTTTGCCATCCGCACGTATTGGGCGATGGCGGCTTCGTTGAAGACGCCCGGCTTGGGCTCGACGCGACCCCATTCGATCCCGAACCGGTAGTGGTTCACGCCGAGTTTCTTCAGGGCCTCGAGATCCTTGTCGAAACGCGTCCAGGAGAAAGTGGCGTCATCCCCGCGCGGCGGGATATGGCCCTCCTCCGCGAAAATGTCCCAGTCGGTCTTGAAAGCATGGGGCGATCCGTGGGCGACTCCGAAGTCCTCGTTCTGAAAACTGGCCGTGGAGGTGCCCCACCAGAACTTTCCGGTCTGCGCGCTTTTTCCAGGCGCCGCCGGTTTTTTGTAGGGCTTCGGTGCCAGGACGCATCCCGTGAGGAACAGTGCGGCAAGGGCGGGAAACAGCAGCGGACTTTTCATGGCGGATTTGGTGAACACACTTGCCTTTTATATGCCGCGCCAACACACTTCAACCATGAACTCCAGGGCCATCGCCATTTTTGCATCCGTCGCGCTTCTTTTCACCACGGCCCGCGCGGCCGACGATTCGTTCCATGCGCCCGACAGCATCGTCCTCAAGGACGGGCGCACGATCCGCGGGCTGATCATCAAGAACTCGGTGGACACGATCCTCGTGCAGGAGGAATTCGGGGAGGGATCCTATCCGAAGAGCGAGATCGTCCGCATTCTTGACGAGCCGGACACCGCGACATACTTCACCGAACTCATCAGCAAAGGGATGCTGCCCTCGTGGCGGGTGATCGCAAACGACCTCCGGACGCACGACCAGATCAAGTCGGTCGTCCAGATCCCGGCCACGACGGTCACGGTCGGAAATTTCCGCAACGTCCCCTACCTTTCCTTTCTCGTGAACCGCGATATCGAACTCAACATCTACGGCGATCCGAACCATCCGGCCGGGGTCGAGCTCGGCATTTACGGAAGCCGGAAAAACAACGTGAAGCTCCATGAAATCCTGCGCGCCTATTTCGCGGGTTTTCTCGGAAGCCGCGAGGAAGTCGCCGCGCTTTACAAGATCGGTCTCAAGGAAGGGAAGGCGACAGCGGGGACGATCTCCTTCGAGGTCACCCCGCCCACAGCGCCCGACTCGGAAGGCGCCTGGTGGGTTTCGCTCTACAACCTGAAATCCCTCGCCGCCGTGCGCCTCCCGAAAGCCAAATACGACGCGCTCACGAAGCCGCCCGGCGAGGTCATTGACCGCGATGGCCGCATCATTGCAAAAGGGTGGACCAAAAACGACCTCAAGGAAACCGACCGCCTCAAGACGCTTCAGGGCAACAGGAAGATCCTGCTCCGGGGGTTTTATCGCGACAAGAACGGCGATTTTCAATTGCTGACAGCGAAGGCGTCCTGATTCCTTGAATCCTTGAGCCGCGCGCTTGCCGGCTCATCGAAATGCGGCGGGCTTTCCAGACAGGGCATTTTTTTCGCTTTCCAGAAACGATTGACTCCGCCCACCCGCCCGGGCAGTATCAACCACTCTTTCGATCCATGCGACACACCCTCTCGATCCTTGTGGAAAACAAATTTGGCGTGCTGACCCGCGTGGCCGGCATGTTCAGCGGCCGCGGGTTCAACATTGACACGCTGAACGTCGGCCCGACGCTCGACCCCTCCGCCTCCCGGATGACAATCGTCGTGCAGGGCGACGACAAGGTTCTCGAGCAGGTGACCAAGCAGCTGGAGAAGCTGGTGGAGGTGATCGAGGTGCAGGATTTCCGGGACGAGGAATATGTGGACCGCGAACTCCTGCTCCTGCGCGTGAACGCGACCTCGAAGACCCGCGCGGAGGTCATGCAGATCTGCGACATTTTCCGCGCGAAGATCATCGACGTGCATTCGAGCAAGCTCGCGATCGAGATCACCGGAACCGAGGGGAAAATCAACAAGTTTCTCTCCCTGATGTCGGTCTTCGGGATCAGCGACCTCACGCGCACCGGCAAGGTCGCCCTCTCGCGCACCAACGAATAATTTTTTCAACAACAACCCACAATAACCATGCCAGCTAAGATCTACACAGACAAAGACGCCGACCTCAAAGTTCTCAAGGGCAAGACCCTTGCCGTTCTGGGATTCGGATCCCAGGGACACGCCCACGCGCTCAACCTCAAAGAAAGCGGCGCGAAGGTCATCATCGGGCTCTACCCGAAATCCAAAAGCCGCGAGGTCGCGAAGAAATACGGCTTCGAGGTCTTTGACACGGCCGAGGCCGTCCGCCGCGCGGATGTGATCATGGTGGCGATCCCGGATACCAAGCAGCCGTCGGTTTACAAAAAAGACATCGCGCCGAACCTCACGGCCGGGAAAACCCTGATCTTCAGCCACGGGTTCAGCATCCATTTCCAGACGATCGTTCCGCCGAAGAACGTGAACGTGATCATGGTCGCGCCGAAAGGCCCGGGCCACATCGTGCGCCGCCAGTTCACCGAGGGCAAAGGCGTCCCGTCCCTCATCGCCGTCTATCAAAACCCCGGGAAGGACGCAAAAAAGATCGCGCTCGCGTGGGCGAAGGGGATCGGCGGAACCCGCGGCGGCGTCCTCGAGACGACGTTCAAGGAGGAGACCGAGACCGATCTCTTCGGCGAGCAGACCGTGCTCTGCGGCGGGTGCTCGGCACTCGTGCAGGCTGGGTTCGAGACGCTCGTCGAGGCCGGCTACGCGCCAGAGATGGCCTACTTCGAGTGCCTGCACGAACTGAAATTGATCGTCGACCTCATGAACGAATCCGGCATCGCCGGCATGCGGTTCTCGATCAGCGAGACCGCCAAGTGGGGCGATGTCACGGTCGGCCCGAAGATCATTGACGCGTCGGTGAAGAAGCGGATGAAGGCCGCCCTCAAGGATATCCAGAACGGAAAATTTGCCAGGGAGTGGGTCAAAGAATTCCAGACCGGCAACAAAAATTACCACGCTCTCCTCAAAAAAGGCGAACAGCATCCGATCGAAAAGACCGGCCAGCGCCTCCGCGCGCTCATGCCCTGGATCAAAAAGAAAAATCTCAAAGGTGCCCAAGCCGCCTACTGAAAAACCGCCGGCCGGCCCGGCGGTGCTCGGCTCGAGCAAGGCCTCGGTGGATGCCTTGCTCGGGCGACCCGTGATGGCCAGAAGCCTGCTCGGGATGACGGCACAGGGAGAAAAGGCCTACTCCTATTCGCAGGCCGGGGACGATATCGTCGTCGGATTTTTCGATGACGTCGCGCGGTATCTCGCGGTGATCCGCAAAAGCGGGAGCAAGCCGGGCTTCTCGCCGGCCGAGATGGCCTCGATCCTTGCGCTCAACGGAGCCCCGGCAGATTGGAAGTCGGAGAAGTCAGAGGATCCCGCCCAGGCCAAAACCACCAAGGTGCCCAAGAAGACGATCTCGCCCGCCCAGCCCGCGACGTATTTCTCGTTTTCCGACAAGGATCGCGATGTGATCGGCTGGCAACCGGGCGACAAGCCGTTCGTGTTTTTTCTCCTGCCCTCCTACCCCGGCCAACCGCACATCCTCCTCAACGAGTGGCAGATCGCCCGCGCGATCGGATAAGAATCCCGCGCTATCCGGGCACCGTGGCCAGGCGGAATTCCATGATG
>Ga0194053_10000699_pt1 | contig 23993 bp, 15 predicted proteins | sample SepL228m_MetaG_FD_161684 | JGI IMG/M metagenome (GOLD analysis project Ga0194053, IMG submission 161684) | Anoxic zone freshwater microbial communities from boreal shield lake in IISD Experimental Lakes Area, Ontario, Canada - Sep2016-L227-8m | ecosystem: Environmental > Aquatic > Freshwater >... | reverse complement strand
CTTATAGGGGAGCCCATAATAGCAGTGATCATGGTTACTATAGGGCTTGCCAGCATACTCAAAGGTTTGACCCACATGATCTGGTCTCCCCAGTACCGATCCTTCCCTCAAATCTTTCCACCCCAACCCCTCGATTTAGGATTTGCCATTGTCCCATCGGGCTTGTTGTGGGGGTTTATTTTTGCTGTGGTCTGCACGGTAATTTTTACGTGTATTTTCAAATACACACGCACCGGTCTCGCCATGAGAGCCACGGCGGCAAACCAGCAGGCGGCTCTTTCCATGGGAATAAGCGTGAAAAGAATATTTGCAGTTTCATGGAGCTTTGCGGCCATCACAGCGGCCATCGGGGGAATAATAATAGGCAACATCAGTGGCATAAGCATCCATATGGGCCACATCGGGCTCAAAGTCCTCTCGGTCATCATCCTTGGTGGTTTGGACAGCATAGTTGGAGCAATCGTGGGAGGATTCGTCATAGGAATACTTGAAAACCTCGCCGGAGTGTACCTCGACTCCATGGTCGGAGGTGGAATAAAAGAGGTGGTACCGTTTGTTATTCTGGTGATAATCATCATGATTCGTCCGTACGGAATCTTCGGTAAAGCTTTGATTGAGAGGGTGTAAGAGTCAGGTGTGCAGATAGGGTACTTCCCTAAAGGCCAAATTATTCGTCGTCGCATGATGGATTCGTGGGCCTAGTGGACAACAACAGCTTATTAAACCATAAAGGTTGAGCTATGCGCTGTGGTGACTTTAAAGAATCTTACCTGGAAGACGAGCAAATCTTCCAAACCCTTTTCGTCAAATTCTGGCTGGTTCTCCTCTTAATTTTTCTCATTTTGCTACCGTTGATCACCAGCGCTTACGTGATGTACCTGGCCAACCTGATCGGCTTCGCCATCATCGGTGCTGTCGGCTTAAACCTGTTAACGGGATTCACCGGCCAGATCTCACTTGGACATGCTGCTTTCATCGGCGTAGGGGGATACGCCACGGCTATCATTGTGACCAGCCTCAACATGCCTTTCTGGATTGCTCTGCCCGCGGCAGGTCTTGTATCGGCCGGTGCGGGATTGATCATAGGCATACCCTCGCTCAGAGTAAAGGGGCTTTATCTTTGTATAGCAACGCTTGCAGCTCAATTCATCTTCGAATACCTGTTCCTTCACTTGGAGTTCTTGACACGAGGGATCCGGGGTATCAACGTTCCACCTCCCCGTCTGGGCAATCTGGTTTTCGACACTGAAAAGAGCTTTTATTACATTACCCTGACCCTTGTTATTTTGGGAGTGGGCTTCGCGAGAAACGTAATCCGTACAAAATGGGGGAGAGCTTTCGTAGCAATACGTGACAGAGACCTGGCTGCAGAAATAATGGGGATCAACCTGTTCCGGTACAAATTGGCCGCCTTTGCCCTGAGTTCATTTTATGCCGGGATTGCAGGCGGCTTATGGGTAAGTTTCATAAAGGTGGTTACTCCTGAGCATTTCCCCTTTTCACTGTCGATTCAATACTTGGCTATGGTGATCGTAGGAGGCCTGGGAAGCGTTCTCGGTTCGATCTTCGGTGCTATTTTCATGACGCTGGTTCCTGAACTTCTCAACGTTTTCACTGGGTCGGCCAAACATTTTTTCCCCGGTTTTGATCAGTTATTTATACCCATGAAAGATGTGATTTTCGGCGTTCTCATAGTTTCTTTCCTCATTTTCGAACCCCACGGGTTGGCTGAAATATGGCATCGAATCAAGAATTTCTTCTCCTTGTGGCCTTTTTCTTATTGAGTCTTCCTCTCTACCGGCTCGTCCGACCAGTAGCCTTGGGGATTTGGGATTTGAATCATGAAATGACTTCTCTGATAAGGTGTTCTTTTAACGGTTCAACCGCGTCTTGAGACGCCATAGCCCATTATCAAACATGAAAGGAGAACTGGTTCATGACCGGAAAGAGTCTTGCATGGGGAACTTTTTTAGTCCTGGTCTTAGCACTGCTTTGCGGCCAGGCGGATGCCCAGGATGTGATCAAGGTGGGAGCCGTGCAGCCCATAACTGGGCGTTTTGCTTTCGCCGGCGTCAATATCAACGCGGGCGTGGAGGATGCCCTGATGATGGCAAACGAGGCCGGCGGAATTAACGGAAAGAAAATACAGTATATAATGGAGGACGGCCAATATCAGTTGGACGTGGCCATTGCCGCGTTCAAGAGAATTATGTCCAAAGACAATCCCATGATCATGTACGGTGAGAGCACTGGCCTGGGAAAGGCCATGTCTCCTGAAATAAAAGACCGGTTTAAAATCCTTTACAGCTCAACCTCGTTTTCCAGCGAACTGGCAGATGCAGCAGCCAACCCTTACATATTCGTGCCCGGCCCGACTTACGGTGACATGTTCGCGATACTGCTCAAGTTCATAGCCAAAGAAACACCTGGGGCCAAAGTAGCATTCTTTTACAGCGACACCGAGTTTGGAAAGGACCCCATCCCCTTTGCACGACAGATGTGCAAGGAATTGAAACTGGATCTTGTGGCTGAAGAAGTCGCCCAGGTGGGTGCAGTGGATGTTACCTCCCAGGTGCTTGACCTCAAGAGAAAGAATCCCGATTACGTTATTTTTCAGGGATTTGTTGTGGACCCGGTCCAGACCGTTATTAAGCAGGCCAGGGATTTCGGCATGAAGTGCAAGTTCATGGGGACTTTCTGGGGCGCTTCAAAGATGATCATCGAGAACCTTGGGCCGCTGGCCGAAGGTTACATGGCGGTAAATCCATACATGTACTGGTGGAACGAAGACGTGCCCATGATAAAAAAGATTCGGGAATATACTCAAAAGAAATACCCTAATGTCAAAGACAGGGACAACTCATATATGCAGGGTTTTATGACCGGGCTAATCTTCGTCGAGTGCTTGAAGAGAGCCGATAAGGCAGGTGAACTGAACGGCGAAGGGCTGGTGAAGGCCCTGAACTCCTTGAAGGATTTTGACAGTGGTGGATTATCTGCTCCTTACACCATTAAAAATAACAAGTTTCCAGTTGCAAGGGTCTGGAAGGCCAATATTGAGAAAAAGATCTTCGAGCCTGCGTCTGACTGGATGACAGTGGAATGACCGTGTCTCCGAGGGAGCCTCTCGTTATCGAGGCTCCTCCGGGGCTGGAACAGTGGCCTGATCACCTGTGTTGCACAAATTGATAGGATCATGCTGGGCAAGGTTCGTGTTTGCTCGGACTATCCGACACTCTACTACAATTACCTGGACGGATATTACAATGGCTGGAACTCTTCCCCACCTGTTATCAGAGAATACCCGAAAGTTCGGTCCGGAGAAGGTGGCCCTGAGGGAAAAGGAGTTCGGAATCTGGCAGTCGGTGACCTGGCAGGAATACTTAGCCAACGTGCACGATTTAGCCCTAGGATTGGTCTCCCTGGGTTATCAGCCCGGCGACAAGCTGGCGATTCTCGGTGACAATCGTCCTGAGTGGGTCTATTCGGAACTGGCCATTCAGACTCTCGGCGGCGCTGCTGTGGGAATTTTCCCAGACAGCCATTTAGACCAGGTGAAATACATCATTGACCACTCCGATGCGGTTTTTCTTGTGGTTGAGGACCAGGAGCAGGCCGACAAGTTCTTGGAAATAAAGGAACAATGCCCCAAGATCAAGCACGTGATAGTGGATGATATGAAGGGCATGGTGCACTACCCCGACACCTTGCTCATCCCTTTTGAAAAGGTTCAGCAGATAGGCCGGGAACTGGGTACCAGAGAACCCGGACTCTTTCAGAATTATCTCGAGGGGGTACAAGAGGAAACGGTTGCCTTGATTGCGTACACATCCGGGACCACCGGCCTGCCCAAAGGTGCGATGCTGACACACCGGAATCTGGTGAAGATGGCGCAAAACTACGATAGTATCGATCCAGCTTACCCCACCGATAACCACGTGTCGTTCCTCCCTTTACCCTGGATTGGGGAACAGATGACCGCTGTCTCCTGGAACCTGTTCAAGGGCTTTACCGTTAATTTTCCCGAGAAACTGGAGACTGTCCCGGAGAACATACGGGAGATCGGTCCCGAGATACTATTCGCTCCACCCAGATTCTGGGAGAAGATGTGTTCGGACATACAGGTGAAGATACAGGACGCTGTTTGGATCAAGCGTTTATTTTACAAGATCTGTATGCCAATAGGGTACAAGATAGCCGAGGTCAGGTTTGCCGGCAGAAAACCGTCTCCAATTTTTCATTTGCTGGATAAAATCTGTTACCTGCTGTTGTTTCGATCTCTAAAAAACTATTTGGGGCTGGGAAACCTACGGAACGTATATACGGGTGGAGCGGCTTTGGGTCCTGAAATTTTTAATCTTTTTCAGGCACTCGGGGTCAATATAAAACAGATTTACGGCCAGACGGAAACCTCCGGAATAAGCGTGGCACACCGGAACGGTGACATCAAGCTGACTACGGTTGGTAAACCTATTCCAGAAATGGAAATCAGGATCTCGGACACAGGTGAGATACTCACCCGGGGTCCTACCGTCTTCTTGGGTTATTACAAGAACGATCAAGCTACGGCAAACACGCTTGTGGAAGGTTGGCTCAACTCAGGAGACCAGGGGATCATCGACGAGGACGGCCATCTGGTTATGATCGACCGGATGAAGGACGTCATGAAACTAGCGGATGGGACCAAGTTCTCACCGCAGCTTATCGAGAACAAGCTCAAGTTCAGCATGTATATCTCTGAATCTGTAGTCCTTGGTAAAGACCGGCTTTTTGTCACGGCCATGATAAACATGGACATGGCCAATGTGGGCAAGTGGGCGGAAAACAACAAAATCACCTATACCACTTTCACCGACCTTTCCCAGAAAGACGAGGTCTATGAACTCATTGCCAAAGAAGTGGCAAGGATGAACTTGTTCCTGCCAAAGGCGGCTCAGGTCAGAAGATTCGTTATGCTCCATAAAGAATTGGATGCGGACGATGATGAAATGACCCGTACACGCAAGGTCAGGAGATCAGTAGTTGAAGAGCGTTATTCGCAGCTCATCGATGCCCTTTACGGCGAGGCGGAAAGGCTTGAGGTGACCTCGGACATAAAATATCGTGGCGGCAAAGGGTTTCGCATGCAGACATACGTCCGCATAATGGAAGTCGCGGAGGCTCAGGCTATAACCAAGGTGAAAACGTGAGAGAAACGAGTCCCATTAGTCTGGGCAGTGGAGACTACCTGCTTGAGGTGAACGACATATTCCTAAGCTTCGGTGGGGTACATGTTCTGACCGACGTGTCCATCGGCGTGAGGAAAGGTGAGATTTTCACTGTTATTGGCCCTAACGGGGCTGGGAAAACTTGCCTGCTTAACTGTATCAACAGGTTTTACGAGCCTAGCCGCGGACAAATCATTTTTGAGGGGCAAGACATAACTCGGCGTAAGCCTCATGAGATCGCGGGACTTGGAATAGCAAGGACATTCCAAAACGTGGAACTCTTCAAAGGGATGACCGTCATAGATAACATTAAGCTGGGCCGTCATGTCCACCTGAAGACCGGTCTCTTGTCAGCCGGATACTATTTTGGAAGTGCCCGCCGCACTGAGCTGGCTCTCCGTAAGGAAATTGAGGAAAATATCATTGATCTCCTAGAGATAGAACATATCCGGAAGAAAAAGGTCGGAACCCTGCCTTACGGCCTGCAAAAACGGGTGGAACTCGCCAGGGCCCTGGCCATGAAACCCAAATTGATCCTTTTGGATGAGCCGGTGACCGGCATGAACCTAGAAGAAACAGAAGATATAACCAGGTTCATCCTGGACATCCACGAAGAATGGGAAGTTACGATCATACTCATTGAGCATGACATGGGTGTTGTCATGGATATCTCGGATCGGGTTTGCGTCCTGGATTTCGGTGTTAAGATCGCCGAGGGGCCACCCGAAGAGATTCGCTACAACGACCAGGTTATAAAAGCATATCTGGGTGAGAAGGATCTGACTTACTCCCGGCTGGGGGCATAACTATTTATGGCGGCAATGCTTGAAGTGAAAAACATTGAGGTAACGTACAGCGAGGTAATCCTCGTTCTGAAAGGTATGTCCCTACAGGTCCTCGAAGGTCAAATCGTTGCCATACTTGGGAATAATGGCGCAGGAAAGAGCACCACACTGAAGGCGATCTCCGGGTTGTTGAAATCTGAAGACGGAAAAGTGACCGACGGTTCCATCACCTTTATGGATGAACGCATCGACAGGATGGACCCGGAGAAAATAGTCAGGAAAGGCATCTTTCAGGTTATGGAAGGCCGGAAGGCCTTTGAAGACCTGACTGTTGAAGAAAACTTGCTCGTGGCGGCTCACACTATCAAGAGGCGCAAACAAATCAGGAAAGACCTGGAGATTGTCTATCACTATTTTCCCAGGCTGACTCAGAGAAGAAACGTCCTTGCCGGGTACATCAGCGGCGGTGAACAACAAATGCTGGTCATCGGCCGGGGACTGATGGCGCATCCTCGGCTACTGCTCCTGGATGAGCCATCCATGGGGCTTAGCCCAATGCTCGTTGGTGAGATCTTTGAAATAATACGCAGAATCAATAAAGAAGAAAAAGTGACCATACTTCTGGTGGAACAAAACGCGAGAATGGCGCTGAGCATCGCGGATCACGGCTATGTGATGGAGAGCGGCCGTATCGTGCTGGACGACAGCGTGGACAAACTGAACGAAAACGAGGATATCAAGGAATTTTATCTTGGACTGACCGAGATGGGCACAAAAAAGAGCTACCGGGATGTCAAACACTACAAGCGCCGCAAGAGGTGGCTGACCTGATGTTAAACTCACCTGCCGTGAAGGAAAAGTATCCCTCTTGATTGGTTCGGAAGCTGGGTTCTGGAAATAGACTGTTCGCCAGGAATGGCATGCACCGTGACGATGAAGCGCCTTGAGCATACCATTCCGGACTGACCACAGGTTGCCACGAAAGAGTGGGCTGATTTGAAAATCTTTCTCTTTCTTATTGGGATTCGGTCAACGGGTGTCGCTCCATTTCCCGTATCTTTCTCTTAATATGCGGTGAAGGATTTTTCCTGTGCCGGTGCGGGGCATCGCGTCATCCCTGATGAAATCCATACTTTTGGGAACTTTGTACGCAGCTATCTTGGACCGGGCCAATTTTTTGATTTCTTCTCTCAGTTCATCGGTCGGCTCTTTTCCCTCATGAAGGATTATCACTGCATGTACAGACTCACCCCATTTGTCATGAGGTATTCCGATTACGGCTACGTCCCTCACCGCTGTATGAGAGCCCACAGCGTTTTCAACCTCTGATGGGAAAACGTTTTCTCCGCCGGTGATGATCATGTTTGCCTTGCGATCCACCAACACATAGAAGCCATCGGGATCACGGTAACACATGTCTCCTGCGGTGAACCATTCACCTTCAAAAACCTCTTTCGTTTTTTCAGGAAGGTTCCAATACCTCGTGAACATTTCCGGAGTACGCGCGTAGAGTTCTCCAACTTGGCCGTCGGGAACCTCATTACCTTCTTCATCCAGCACCTTTATGCGATCTATGCCAAAGATCTCTCGCCCGATAGTTCCAAGCTTTCTCAGTTGATCCTCGGGGCGACACAGGGTTACCAGTCCTGCTTCAGTGGATCCATAGGCTTCCCAGAGTTCCGCGTTCTTAAAGAAATCCAGGACGGCAATCTTGGTATCTTTCCTTATGGGTGCTGAAGAGACCAACAACTGTCGCATACTCGATACATCATATTTTTTCTTAACATCATCCGGAAGCGTCAGGATCATTATGTAATGTGTGGGCACTAGAGATGAAAAAGTGATCTTGTATTTTTCCACGGTAGCGAGGAAATCTTCTGCGTTGAAGCTGGCTTCGTTGTAAACGCAGACAGGAGCTGACAAAAGCGTGTAGGGAAACGAATAAAAAATAGAATTAACATGGCACATGGGCATGACCATGAGGGGCTTGTCGGTCGGTCTGATTCCCGTGTTGGCTATATTGACGTAGTACATGGCAAGATAGCTCTCATGGCTTCTGACCACACCCTTGGGTTTGCCGGTGGTTCCGGAGGTATACATGAACGTCCACGGGTCCTCTGCGTCTACTACCACCGCAGGTTCATCACTCGAAGCAGCCGAAAGCCAAGCTTCGTATTCAATATACCCTTCGGGGACGGGATCGCCAGGCTCACCCAGGAAGATGAAATTCCCTGCCGGAATGGGCAACTTGTCCCTGATGCCATTGATCAGGCTTACAAACGAATTCTCGACAATAATGGCTTTACAGTTGGAATCATTGACAATATACTCTATCTCCGGCCCTGCCAATCTGAACATGAGCGGCACGCATATCTGGCCTGCCTTCGCACATCCTGCGTACATTTCCAACCATTCCACCCTGTTGTAGCAGATAACAGCAAAGCGTTCTCCCTGGCCGCATCCCATAGAGGTCAGAGCATTGCCCAAGCGACAACTCCGTTCGTTCCACTCCCGAAAGGTGACATCCTTTTTTTTGTCTTGGCAGCCCAGCTTGTCAGGAAACTGGACCGCCTGCCGGCTCAGAACCGTTCCCATAGGTATCCACTTACTTATCGTCATGAATTCCTCCTCCGAAGTCGTTTTGTGACAAAAGCTTCGTGCATTCTAAGGTGAATTTTAACTTCACTGCTCCTGGAATGTGGAGCATGAATCGTGAAAAGTTCTTTCTACAGCATGCCGACCTATTCTCCAATATTTGCCTCCAGGTCCAGCACTGCTCGTACAAAATCACCCGGCGTGTTGCTCGCCAGGGTAGTAAATACAAGACGCTTGGCATTGATTCCGGCCTCTTCCAGAAAAAGCCTTACTCGGGATGACCTCTCGCCGGCAAGAATCGTCCCGTAGAGCGAAGCGCAATTCCCTGTGTGGCATCCTGCCACGATGACCGCGTCGGCCCCCTCTCGAAAAGCCGTCAGTAAGTGGTCCGGATCAACTGTGCCTGCACATGGGACGATGATGGGAGTGAGGTTATTGCGAATCTTAAGGCCGGCTGATTCCATCGCGCGAGCAGCGGACCTGGAACACAAAAAAGCAACTAACTTCTTCGTACCGTGCGCAAGAGCAAGCCCATCCTTAATCTTACCTGGAATATCAGCCTCCCCGGCGACTGGTTCAAGCTTTATAGCCCCCATCGGACACTCCACGGCACAGATTCCGCAACGCATACAACTTGCCGAGTCAGCCTCAGCCCTCTTTTGGAAACTCATTGCTCCATGGGGACAGAGTCGAACGCAGGTAAGACAAGTTGTACACTTGGCCGGATCGACCGTCGGGGCGCTGGGAAGCCATGACTGGGACTCCTCGATAACCCCGGTCTTCAGTGCCACCACCGCTGCCTCAATGTCTCCCTTGATGCCTTGCGGACCGAAGTTTCCACGGGATGGTCCTAGTGCCAATATACCTGCCTTAAGAGTTCTTACACCTGAGAATCTGGTTGATTCCGGCTGCAGAAAAGGTGTAGTAGCAGCCGCTGAGGGTATTGCATCCAAGAGTGGTTTCAATGATGCGGGCGGTAGGTGAAGTTCATCCACCACGAGCAGATCCGGGACGATTTCCATGTCATACCCTAGAACCGGATCGTGAAAAATCATCGTCAAGCCTTCCGGACCTTCTTCGAAAACCGGACCGATCCCATCGAATTTGAAAAACAGGGTTCCTTCTTCACGGGTCTGCCTGTAGCGTCGTTCCAGCCCCGGTGCTGCAACCTTCACATGCCTGGTAAATAGGTGGGGCTGAACAAGGCATATCTTTCGGAGCCGTTCAATCGCTTCAAATACTCTTTCAAATTCCAGAGGATCTGATTCGCCTTCAAGACCACACAGGAAAACCACGTGAATCCATTCTCCTCTGGGCTGAGCTGGGGCTTCTCCTGCAATGAGCATAGCCTCCAGATCCGAAAGGGACATGACTCTCTCCGACCGAGCGAGTCCATAATCCGAATACTTGGGAATATTCTCTCCAGGTTGCGCGGCCACGATGAAACCGACCCGTTCGGTAGAGTGTCCCAAAGGAGACCTCAGTAATGCTTCGAAGCCTCCGACGAACCCGTTGACCCTTTCCAGAACTGTATCAGGAGGGAGTGCAATACCAGCCGAAACTTCAGATCTATCTTTGCCGCCGAGAATTAGTACCTCATGGCCTTCGCGCTTTAGTCGCTCACCAAGTTCGCGGGCCGATTCATCACCTCCCAAAACGAGAACCCTGCGAAAGTCCCTAGTTTGCGGCACCGGGCTGGGATTCAAGAAAATGGATTCAAGAACCGGCACCTTCACTGATTTTCTCCCCTGTAGTGTTCCTTCACGTATGACTCCACAGCTCCGGCTGTCCTGATCGCGTGGGAGACTGTCTCTTCAATTGACTTTGGACCTTGAATCGCGCCCGCTACGAAAACTCCCGAAGTATCAGTGAAAACCTCATCCCCTCCCCGACCGAGGAACCCATCCTCGTTGGTATTCACCCCCAGAAGTTCTGCCAGAGCGCCGAGAGACGGGTCTGGAGAAATACCGACGCTTAACACCACCAAGTCAAAGGATTCGACAATCCTCTCTTCACCTGGTCCTCGATAGATCAATTCCGGACGACCGTCCGTCCCGTTACGAACTTCCCCAGGAATGGCTCTGATGAGTCTCATCTTCCTCCGAATAGCCTCAAAGCGTCTCTCGAAATCCCGATCAAATGATTGGATGTCCATGTAAAATATTGCAGGCTGGATTCCTGGGAAGCGGTCACCCAAAAGACCTGCAAGTCTCAAGGCATAACCACAACATACGCGGGAGCAATAGTTGCGCCCTATTTTCGGGTCCCGGCTGCCAACGCACTGGATGAAAGCCACGGACTTTATCTTCTTTTCGCCTTCACCAGGGTCGAAATTGCCGCCCCGAAGAATTGAATCCAATTCAAGGCCCGTGATTACACCCGGAATCAAACCGTACCCGAATCTTGGCTTTTCTCGAGGGTCAAAGGCTTTGAATCCGCAAGCAAGAATGATCGCCCGGGCATCCACCTGCGTCTCCCCGGCAGGTACCTTCAGGTCCACAGCCCCCTCCGGGCAAGCATCTGCGCATGCCTGACAGGAACCGTCCTTGAAAAAGATGCAACTATCCTCGTTTAAGGAAATGCAATTCTTGTCCGGCAACCGGGTCAGTGCTCCAGGCACGGGACATATTTCCATGCATTTCCCGCACAAGTTACATTTTTCGGGATGGATGCGGAGAGGTTGCTGAAAAATTGAGATATTGAAAAAGCCGTTTGCCCGGTTAACCTGTGTAACGGTCGATCGGAGGAGGCAGGTGATCCGATCGGACTTTTCCACGCACTCGAGGACATCCTCGAGAAGGCATGCCCCGCATCGCTGACATTTGTCGGTGGCCTTGCAACAATAACCTGCTACATGGCCACCAGGATAAGGGTCCTTTTCAACGATAATCGACTCGAGACCCAATCTGGAAAGCTCACTGGCACACCAAGCACCTGCGACTCCACCTCCGATAATCACTGCATCTTTTTTCATATTCTCGCTCAGAGCAGTCCCTGGACCTCTGACTCCCTCCCAGAGGCACTTATGCAAACGCCTTCCACCTTTCCAGACGCCCTCAAGTCTGAAATCAGTTTTCGAACATGCTCTGCGGAAGATGTCAGGAAAGCCTCGTCACCCTCATCTCTCCAACGGCTGACAAGGAACTCGGGAATGAACGTTCCCGCAATTGAGCCGTCCTGGTATCCGGCAATTTCCCTGTAAGAAGGCAAGAGAACACCAACGATAATCTTTACTGCAAGATCTTTTACCGCCCCAAGAAAGGGGTCCAACTGGTCTGTCGTGAAAATGGGCAGCGTTACAAAAAAAACCGCACCCGCAGCAACCTTCTTTCTGGCTTTCATCAATTGGGGCAAAAGTGGATCGGCAGTTGCACAGACAGCGGCTCCTAAACAAAAAGAAAGGGATGCATCCAGAGAGTTCCCCGCGGCGTCTCTGCCGTTTTGCATCTCTTGAAGCATAGCTATCAACTGGACCGAATCCAGATCATAAACCGGCTTTGCCTCAGGGTGGTCTCCAAACGTGAAATAGTCGCCGGAAACACACAGTATTGTCCCTATGGATAGGGCTGCTGCGCCCAGTGCGGTCGATCCGAGCGCCATCCTGTTACGGTCCCGGCAGGAGATGGTAAGGATCACATCATGCCCTTCCCTCTTGAGCATTTCGCCCAGGACTAAGTGAGATATCCCCATTCTTGCCGACGGGTTGTCGGTGACAAGGATCCCGTCAACTTTACCCTTCAAAGAAGAGGCCTGTGCGAGGGTAGAGGAAAGGTCTGGACTCTTGGGAGAAGTCAACCGTGCGATAACCTGAAACCTTCCCGATTGTAGTTTTTCTTGAAACAGCTTATCCAATGTGGAACCTCTTTCGATAAGCACTGTGGATCGCCTTCCCCGGCCGTAGGGAAACGTCGTGTCTCATTGGAGGCACGGGTGATTCTTGTAACGCGACACGGGACTGACGATCGAGCCGCTCATATATCATGCTCCAGGCACAGTTCCTTTCGAGATCGACTTCACATTTTCCGTGAACTGTTCCCGAACAGGGGCCGTTCAAAAGCCCTTTGGAGCACATGGTAACCGGACAAATCCCACCGGTAATTCCCAGATAGCATTGATTGCAAGACCGACAGCGTTCCGTCCATTCCCCGGCATCTTCCGCCACTCCTATAAAACTCGTGTCCACACCTGGGAGTACCGGCACTTCAGGATACATCTCCGATAAGAACTGGATACCGGCTCCACATGCCAAGGAAATTACCGCATCGGCCTGCTCCACCCGGTCCCGAAAAAGTTGGAGAAATTCTCTATCACATTGTCTTTCCACCGTGGCTGCTGTCGCCTGGAAGTCCCGCTTACCAAGACTCGCGGCCAACATGAGCTGGGACGCCAGAATGCCGGCTTCTTTCTCACCGCCTGCAAGGCATACAGCAACACACGTTCCGCAGCCTGCCACCAAGATGCGCGAATAGTTACCCAACATCTCATTGATCTCAGTGAAGGGCTTCCTTTTTACGACTATCATCTGCACCTCCGAGAGAAAGTCCCACTAAGGGAAAAACACGATAACAGACCGATTTCAGGGTGTCAAGATTGGTCTGCGGCAGTGCTCCTCCCTCATTTTTCAAGCTACAAAATATCCCTCATCAGACGGCTTCCTGGTTTAATTGAAATACCACATGTATCTGCTTTGCGGCCCCGTTGAAAGGTGAAATGGAATGACAGCCCATGTCTCCGCCCAAGAACAGGCGGGTAATGTCCGGTTAAGATTCAGCCCCCGCGAATAATACTGGTCTAATGTGAGAATATTTTTTTCAGAGTGATAAGTTAGGCTGCTCGACTCCCCCCGTGGCGCTGTCTGTCGTCGGTGCTCGCAGAGGAGATGGGCCCTGTTCCTTGAGTCGGTCGGTCATGGTTTGTACTGCTTGCACAAACTTTTGAGCCATGGACGCGCTCATGTTGAACATCTCCAACCGGCGGGGATCCATTCCGGCGTCCTGAAGAAGTTGCTTGGTGTGTTCCACGACTTGACGCGCACGCAGGTTCCCTTGGACGAAATGGCATTCGCCTTCCATACACCCTGCGACAAAAACCGCATCGGCCCCATAGCGAAATGCCTCCAGCAGGAGTATGGGTTCAACTTTCCCTGTACAGAGCAGCTTCACAATTCTGACATTGTGCGGATATTGAATCCTCATGGAACCGGCAAGATCAGCGGCATTGTAAGCACAATAAGTGCAAGTGAAAGCTATGATTTTCATATCTTTAGGGTTCATCGGAATTTTCCCCATGCTCACAGCGCCTCAAGCTTGGCAAGTAATTGGTCATCCGTGTGGTGCTGAAGTTTTATTGCCTTACGGGGACAAACACTGGCGCAGATTCCGCATCCTTGGCAGGAGGCGGGTTCAATATATGCCCTGTTTGTGGCGGGGTCTATCTCCGGGACGTTATACGGGCAAACTCGCACGCAGGTCAGACATGACGCACAAAGTTCAGGATCGACTACCGAGACCTCTCCGGATACCTGTAGGACATCTTTGCTAAGGACTGTGGCCGCCCGAGCTGCAGCACCCCTGGCCTGGGCTAGAGTCTCGGGTATGTACTTGGGCCCGTGAGCCAGACCACATAGATAAATACCTTCACTTGCGAAGTCCAGGGGACGTAGTTTCATGTGGGCTTCCATGAAAAAACCCACGTCATTGCGTGGAATTTTCATTATCGCCCCGAGGGCTTCCGTCTCAGAATGAGGCCTTATGGCAGCACTCAACACAACCCTGTCCGCGGGGAGTGCTACCTCACCTCGAAGAATCTGGTCAAATACGGTGACCCGTAATCCTACGCCGACTTCCTCTACCACAGGCTTTAGCTCTCTATCGTAACGGAGAAAGATCACGCCCGCTTCTCTTGCCTTGCGGTAATGGAGTTCCTTGAACCCGTAAGTCCTCATATCCCGGAAGAGAACATAAACGTTGATGGAGGCATCCCTCTCCTTGAGTGCCAGGGCATTCTTTATCGCCGTACCGCAACAAACCCTGCTACAATAGAGATTTTCAGGCTCCCGCGAACCAACGCACTGTATCATGACCACGTTCTTGACCAACTCCATTCGACCTGGCTCATCATAGAGATATCTTTCCAGCTCTGTCTGCGTCCAGACCTTGTCAGACCGACCTCGTAGATATTCTGTGGGCTCATATTCCTGCCCTCCAGTAGCCACGATAACTGCGCCGACCTCCAGTCCTGACTCCTCGCCGCTGTGACGGTTTCGGACCTTCACTGAAAAACGGCCTACGTGTCCCGAGTGGTCTTTAATCTCCGAGTCCATCAATACTTTTATCCTCGGGTGAGAAATGACCCTGTTTCGGAGTCCTTCCACGAAAGCAGACACATCCAGCCCTGTCAAGCTCCGACGGAGGTTCAGCGCTGCCCCCCCTAGACGGGCTTCTCGCTCTATCAGGACTGCCTCGAATCCCTGGTCCGCAAGTGAGAGTACGGCTGTCATACCGCCGATGCCGCCACCAATGACCAGCCCCCTAGGAACAACGGGAAAAGAATGCTCCCGAATCTGTTCCAGCCGCGCGGCACGTGAAACTGCCATACGTATAAGATCTTTGGCCTTTTCGGTAGCTGGTTCAGGCTCTTTCTGGTGAACCCAGGAACATTGATCGCGAATATTAGCCATCTCGAAGAGATATTTGTTGATCCCAGCCTCACGGCACACATCCCGGAAAAGAGGCTCATGAGTCCTCGGACTACAAGAAGCCACGACCAGCCTGTTTATACCTTTTTCCCGGATTTTGTCGGCAATGGCCACCGTTGTGTCCGTTGAGCAGGTGAATAGGTTGTGTTCCCCATGGACCACGTTGGGAAGGGTCATGGCGTATTCCGCCACCTCTCGAACGTTCACGATACGGGCAATATTGGAGCCGCAATGGCAAACAAATACACCTATCCGGGGATCTTCCCCACTCACATCTCTCTCTTCGGCAAAGGCATTTCCCCTTACGAGAGTGTTGCGGGCCTCACTGAGTAACTCCCCTGATAGTGCCGCCGCAGAAGCTGCTCCCATTAACGATTCCGGGATGTCCATGGGAGCCTCAAAAACTCCGGCAACAAATATTCCTGCTCTCCCTGTCTGATTGGGAGTGAATTCTTTCGTCTCGGCAAATCCGAACCTGTTCAGATCGATGCCACACCGGTCTGCAAGTTTCCTCGCGGACTGCGATGGCTCAAGCCCCACGGATAGGACCACCATGTCAAAGGACTCGCTTGTCATGGTCCCATCTTCCCCACGGAAACTCACCAGAAGATTCTTGGTTCGTTGCTCTTCCTTGATCGTAGAGACAATACCCCTGAGGTATCGTACGCCAACGTTTGTAGAAGCGTTCTCATAATAGAATTCGAACCCTTTGCCGAATGCCCGGATGTCATTATAAAAGATAGTAGGTTGGACCCGGCTGTCATGCTCCCTTGCTATGATCGCTTCCTTGGTGGCGTACATGCAGCAAACACTCGAACAGTAGTCACGATTGCATGTCACATCACGTGACCCCACACACTGTATCCAGGCAATCTTTTCCGGATGTCCTCCATCGGACGGTCTCAGTACCTCGCCCTCGGTTGGACCGGAAGCGGAGAGAAGCCTCTCGAACTCCATTGAGGTCAGGACGTTGGCAATGCGACCGTAGCCGTATTCGCTTTTGATCTTGGCCTGGAAAGTGTCAAAGCCTGGTATCAGTATGACTGAACCTACATCCAGAGTTATTTCTTCGGGCAATTCATCATGGCAAATAGCTTTGGGCTGGCACACACGGACACATTCCAGGCACTCGGAGCAGACTCCGCAGTTAAGGCATCGCTCAGTTTCGGCCTTGACCGCGTCCTCGTCAAATCCGACAACGGTCTCCTGGAAATTCCTTTTCCTCTGTTCCGCTGGAACTTCTTTCTTCACTCTCCGCAGAGCAGGAACAACTCCCTCAACATCAGGGTCGGCAACCTGGCGCTGAGTTTCTCTGCCCTCTCGAAGGTCCTCGCCTTCGAGGAAACGCCGAATTGACTCTGCCGCCTCCTTTCCAGCGGCTAAAGCCTGAATCACTGTCCGGGGACCTGTTGCAACATCACCGGCAGCAAAGATCCCTACCTCTGAAGTCGCGTAGGTGATCGGGTCAACACTGATGCTATTACCCCGGATCCTTTCGATAGTTCCGAGAGGTCCGGCAAGTTCCGGATCCACTCTCTGGCCTATTGCCAGAATGACCGTGTCTGCTTCCATGCCCATGGAGCACTGATCGTCAAAACTTGGATTGAACCTGCCGTCATCGTCAAAGACACATACACATTTATTGAAGCATGCTCCTTTGACCCCGACTCCGCTCTCACCAGGCACAAATTCAAAGGGCCCCCAGCAATTATGGACAATAACTCCTTCTGTTTCGGCTTCCCGTATCTCCTCAACATGTGCCGGCATCTCGTCTCGATCTTCCAGGCACACCATGTGCACCGCTTCCACACCGAGACGAACGGCTGTACGGGCAACGTCAACCGCCACGTTGCCACCGCCTATTACCAGGACCGTTTTTCCTAACTCGATTATCTCGCCTTGAGCCGTTTCTCTGAGAAAATCCACACCCTGGATAACGCCGGGCGTATCCTCGGATAAAATTCCTAGCTTTGCGCCGTCAGAGCATCCCACGCCAAGAAAGATAGCCTCATGGCCCTGTTCTCGAAGACCCTGAAGAGTCCAATCCTTCCCCAACGCTGTTGAACATCGGATTTCAACCCCGCAGCGTCTTATGTAGTCGATATCTCGTTTCAGAATGGCCTTTGGAAGCCTATACTCTGGGATGCCGTAACGCAAAACCCCTCCAGGCTCAGCATCTTTCTCAAAAATGGTTACATCATACCCTTGAAGGGCAAGGAAATAGCCGCAACTCAGTCCTGCAGGACCTGCTCCGACAACTGCGATTTTGCGATTCTTTGCCGGCCCAATTTCAAGTGGTTCAGAGTCTACTACTTGCTCGGACAAGAACCATTTCACATCATTGATTGCAATCGCTTGGTCTACCTGGGCTCGAGTACATTTTTCCTCGCAGAACCGGACACATACTCTTCCGCAAACCGACGGGAGGGCACAATCCTTGCGAATCAGGTTGAGTGCTTCCTTGTACTTTCCCTTACGCGACAGGGCCAGGTATCCCTGAACGTGTATATGAGCCGGGCACGCAGCCTTGCAAGGACTCACGCCGGCCTTTTCTATCACAGCCTTGTTGGGTATGGCCTGGGGATAGAGCTTGTGGATGGCCTTCCGGGGCCGGAGTCCCTCATCAAACTCGTTGGGTACTTCAACCGGACAAACCTCAAAACAGTCTCCACACGCGTTGCACTTTTCCATATCGACATATCGAGGATGCTTAAGTATCCGCGCCCGAAAATGACCAGCTTCCCCGTCAATGCCGACAATCTCCGAATTGGTGAGAATCTGGACATTTGGATGCTTGTCAACATCCACCAGTCTCGGCGAAATGGTGCACATAGAACAATCGTTCGTGGGGAAAGTCTTGTCGAGTTGAGCCATGCGGCCGCCGATCGCGCTTTTTTCTTCCACCAAGTAAACCCCAAATCCAGCATTTGCGAGATCCAAGGCTGCTTGCATTCCCCCTATTCCAGCACCTGCGACCAGGACCGCACCTATCTTCTGCTTGTGCTCGACGTTTTCATTCATCGAAGTGGATGACCCTCGAAATTTTCTTTCAGTGAGAGTGTTTCAGGCAGCCCATCCCTTGCTTCTCAACAAGGGAACAGGATCCACAATATGTTTTCGCCACCAGGAACGTGTCTCCGGCAACCCCATGGCCACTGCCAAAAGTTCGGTGATGTAAACAACCGGCATCTGAAAACTCGTTTTCCTTTCGCGTTCAATCTCTTTCTGGCGTGTGTCAAGATTGGCCTGGCACATTGGGCAATCGGTAACTATCACTTCTCCTCCGGCTTCCCGCGCAGCTTCAAAAAGATCACCGGAAAGCTTTCGGACTATGTCCGGCCGTGTCATTGCGAGGTTTCCTCCGCAGCAATCAGTCTTGTAACTCCAGTTCACAACATCGGCTCCCAGCAGGTTCAGGATGGAATCCATTTCCCTCGGATCTTCGGGATGCGGATTATTCATGGCCTGTGGAGGACGAACCGTAAGGCAACCGTAATAGGGAACAGTCTTGAGTCCTGCAAGGCGAACCTTGATCTTCTCCTGAATCTTTTTCCGGACCTCCTCTTTCATCAGCATCTCGTTTATGTGGATTACCTCCACCTTTGTTATAACTGAAGCACGGTGGTCCTCTGGTTTCTTTTTAAAGAGCGACTGGCAAAGCCTCAAGCGGTGAAAACATGCCGCGCAGGGTGTGAGAAGAGGCCTCTCGCTTCGAGAAGCAATCAGCAAATTCCTGGCGGGAAGCTCCCGAGAAGCCTCCGGGTGCATTACATGGGCGCTGCTGGCTCCGCAACAGTTCCAGTCGTCCAGTTCCACAAGATTGACTCCCAGACCCCGGAAAACTGTAAGGATGCCGACGTGATAATCGTGGGCGGTGCCATGGAGGCTACAGCCGGGATAGTAGTTCAGATCCATATAAAGACTCTTCTCGACAGATACTACAAGTAACCTACTGCCAAAAGTGAATTGAATATCGATTCGTCCAGGTCCTCGTATCAGTTCACTTGCAGCCCTGACGTCCTGCTGCAAACATCCTGATTACGCTTCGGAAAGGGGCCGGCCCAAAATTTCCCGCACCTCTTTGAGCCCCCTAATCCTTTCCGGAATGATCCGTATACGCCCTCTGGCAAACAACTCTCTTCCCAGTTCCAATTCTTCAAAGAAAGTCTTCGACTTGATCTTGTACCTGCCTATCATTTCTATTTCGTGCACCCTTCCGTGGGTCCGGACTGCCTTCATAAATGCATCGTGGAATGCCATTACCCGGGGGAGACCCACCAATCCGTTTTGCATCGATATCCGACGAAGGGTGTCCATCACGTGGGCCAAATCAATGTCATTGGGACAGCGCGTGGAACACGTAATACAGGAAGCGCAAACCCAAATAGTCTCCGATGATAGCACCTTATACCTTTGTCCCAGTTGAATATGCCTTATCAATAGGTTCGGAGGAAGGTCCATGGCATAGGAAACAGGACAACCACTGGTACATTTTTCACAATGGAAACAAGCCGAAACCGCCACCCCGGAAAGGCCCTCAACTTCTCTAAGAAAGGAACCATCGTCTGGACGAAGAGGAATTGTTTTTTCCAAGTGAACTGTCTCCCTAAAACGTAGCTCTAGGAACAATTTTTACATTAGTCTTGCCGAGATGGCCTGTCAAGTCAAGGGAAAGAAAGCGGATGTAGAGAACAGTCAGCTATGTTGTGAAAAACGCAGACATATGCCCTATCACTATTTCGCCTTTTAACGGTTAACCGAACCGGACAACATTTTCAGAAGAAAAGTAATGTGGAAGCACTCAAGTAGGCAAGCGACTAGGTCCGCAAGCAGAGAATCTCGAACCCTGTTTTTTGGGTTACTTACATCTTGGTAAGAAAAGCGGATTAGAGCCTGTTGATGAGATTTCAATCCCGGGAAAGACCAGGCTGTACCCTTAATCAATCAGGAGGCGACTATTTTTTCAGTATAGGCACCGTCCAACACGTTTCCCCTGTTTACGATGACCCAGTCGAATATGTCCCCATCATTGAGCTTCACTAGGCTCCCCTTTTGCAAGTCTTTTCTCAAGACAGGTGAGTTTTGCAAGAATCCCACCAGCGACCCGCCGCTCCACGCATTGAGAGAAACCCACATCCACTCGTACTCTCCGCCTTGGGCGGGAAACCCGACTTTCACCGCGTGTACCTGCCCCTCGGCGTTGCGGCTCCGGCGAAAGCTCTTTTTGAAAACCGTAAGATTGTGAAGTGCTTTATTGTGTGCATCCAACATCTTCGTTCTCAAATCCCAGGTTTCCTCAGCGGATTGTTCTTCCTCCGAGGAGGAGTCCGGGAAAGACTGGGGTCCGGAAGTGAGCCGAAGCTTTTTCATCACATCATTCGCGGAATCTGGGCCTGTTGCTTCAATACCCACCATAGACGGTATGATTCTGAGACTTCCAACGGGAAAATGGCCCTCCTCATCTGGTTCTCGTCTTTCCACATGGAACTGTAAAGATGAATTCGGTACAGTCACCGGCGAACTGATTCCCGTGCTCTTTTGACGGGCTTTCACAAGAATTGAGGCTGCCATAACCATAAATTTTCTCGCAGTGGATGCTAATTCACTGGATATTCCCTCCATCTCCAGGTCGGGCAACCCGAACTTCTGCATCCCATGACTATGAATCCAAATGTACTTCCCTTCGTCCAGAACTTCAAAATTGACTTGTAACTCGATCAGATTTTCTTCAGGATTCTGGACGTAGTCCGTCCATTGATCGATCCCCCACAGTGTGTGAGATACTGCATCTTGAACCACACCGCCGGTTAATCGGCGCGCGGCCTCGACGAACTTAACCATGAAGATCAAAGGATTTACTAGGGGACGATTCGCGTACGAAAGCCTGACACGGACTATCATGTCCGCTTCCATTACGATTTGTCGGTCCTCATCCGTAAGCCCCCTGGAATTTTGGGGGATCAAGTCTTCAGGGTAGTGAAACAGATCGTGCGCATCTGTCTTGACTACGTAGTCAATGGTCAAGTCGTTTTTCTGGATCAGGAGTTCCAGGAACTTGAACGCCCTCTCCCTGTCAGCCTTGCGAATGTACTGCTGTGCGAGGCTATCCCTCACATCCTGCCATTTGGGAATTTCGGAATTGTGTGTGTAGATCCAGCATTCAATAGTGACTGGAAGAAAAGCCTGGCATTCAGTCGCTCCATCTCCATTTTTCGGTACCGGGGCATTCCCCACAAAGGCTGTCGAATTCCCTCGCGCCGGCCGCGTGTGGGCCGGCAAGTGTATGAAATTTCTAGCTCGATGTGTCAATGACTTGATGCGCTCAGCGCCGTGGACTCCCAAGAGACGATGGATGGAGCCCTTTCCCCCGAAAAATGAACCAAGCCCCTGCCCAGCGGCACGGTTCAATTCCTTCCGAGCTTGCTTTACTGCAGTATTGCGTGAGTCCAGGTTGGGATACGAGTCTATCAAGGTCCTCGCTTCATCCATATTTCCCTCTCCAATCAGCGCCGACACCGTCCTCGCAACATCTTCGTCCAAGACGCCTGTGCCTGAAATATCTATGATAGACCGCCCTACCTCGACGGCCTCACGAAATTTGTCCTGAGCCGGCAGGACTTTCAGCAAGCAACGCAAGATTTCTAGGTCTCCCGGAGACTCCCGGCAAGCCTGCACCAGAAACTCTTCGCCTTTTTTCATCTCCCCAAGGCCGGCGTATCCAATCCCGAGAGCCTTGTTGCTGGATTCCATGGGACCGTGATGCCGGACAAGTCCCTCCAGGGCATAGACCACTTCCCGGCCCACATCCCCCCCGTTTAATATTCTGCGTGAGAATGCGAGGATCTTATGTCTTGCCTCCTCGGGAACCGAATCGCTCTCTATCGGCGCCCATTCTTTCGGAACTCGCGCGTGGCAATGAGGACAGTTGAGAAAATCTTCAGATATGGTTAAGAATCTTTCTTCAGAGAGGGTTTGCAAATATCCGCATTCGGGGCATCGCATCTGGACCATGATCAAGCTCCTCGGGATAGACCACTCAAGTTTCCTTGGCCATATCACGTTACGTGCTTATGGCGAGAAACCACTTTCATAAAATAGAATAAATGTCAATGAAAACTGATATTATATGTTTAAGAGGTGAGATTACTATAAATGTGCGGAATTTGTGGAATCATAGATTTTAGCCTGCAACCTCCCATCCATGTAGTCCAGGAAATGACCAACTGTATGAGACACAGGGGACCGGATGCCGGTGGTATATGCACGTTCGACGCTGCAGTTTTTGGACATAGGCGCCTATCCATTCTTGACCTGACCGAATCAGCCGGACAGCCTATGCTTTCTCGAGACGGTTTGACAGCTCTTGTTTTCAACGGTGAGATCTACAACTTTCAAGTCTTGCGGCGCAGGCTCGAAGCCGGCGGGCATAAGTTTAGGACCAGCTCGGACACCGAGGTCCTCTTGGAACTCTATCTGGAAAAGCAAGAGTCCATGCTGGAGGATCTTAACGGTATGTTCAGCTTTGCCATCTGGGACCATCGCCGTAGAAGATTGCTGCTGGCAAGAGACAGGATAGGCAAGAAGCCTCTCTATTATTCTCAGCATTACGGGAGGATAAGCTTCTCGTCCGAGCTTTCCTCGCTTTTAGAGGACCCTACGATCGTTGGCAAACTTTCTGAGCAAGCACTCTTCGAGTACCTCCTGTACGATTTCATACCCGCGCCTCATTCCATCTTCAGGGAAGTGAATAAGCTGCCGGCTGCTCACATGGCCATATTCGACGAAAGCGGATTGGTTGTCCGAAGATATTGGAAACCTCCAGAACCTGAAAACGGCCGAGATTATGCTGAAGCAAAGGCGGAGCTGGAAGAACTGCTGGAAGAATCGGTGAGAATGCGTCTGGTCTCCGATGTCCCGCTGGGAGCATTTCTGAGTGGCGGAATCGACTCCACGCTGGTGACTTCTTTCATGTGCAGGGAAAGCAGAGGCGAGGTCAAGACATTCAGCATTTCTTTCCCCGGCACCAGCCATGATGAGTCCCGCTGGTCGAGAATGGCTGCAGATTTTCTGAAGACTGAGCACCAAGATTATCCATCGAGTTTCGATATAGAAGAAGTTTTTGGAAAGATGGTACGGCATTTCGGCGAACCTTTCGGGGATTCGTCTGCAGTTCCTACCTGGCAACTTTGCTTTCAAACCAGTCAGAATGTTACGGTAGCCCTTTCCGGAGATGGAGGAGATGAACTCTTTGGAGGGTATGAGCGCTACTTGGCTCGCCGATTTCAACTGGTATACGATCAGCTTCCTTATGCGCTAAGACGAAGGATTGTCGAGCCATTCATGGAAATCTTACCGGAAACAACTGATTATTACGGTACAAGTTTTATAAAAAAGTTAAAGCTATTCCTGCGAGCGTCTGCCCGTATCCGGGAGAATCCTCTTGCAGTTGTCCCAAGGACATTTTCTCGAGACGAGATTGTTCGTCTCACCGGCATTGACTATCAAATCGAAGCGGACCCTGTCCTCGACGCAGCCCGTGAGTGGGTTGGTCTAGACCCCGTGAGCCACATGATGTTTACTGACATACAGACATACTTGGCCGAGGACATCCTCACCAAGGTGGACAGAATGAGTATGGCCCATGGGCTGGAAGTGCGGAGCCCTCTTCTTGACTTCCGGTTAGTGGAACTTGCCTGCCGGATGCCGCTT
>Ga0194053_10000698_pt1 | contig 24011 bp, 18 predicted proteins | sample SepL228m_MetaG_FD_161684 | JGI IMG/M metagenome (GOLD analysis project Ga0194053, IMG submission 161684) | Anoxic zone freshwater microbial communities from boreal shield lake in IISD Experimental Lakes Area, Ontario, Canada - Sep2016-L227-8m | ecosystem: Environmental > Aquatic > Freshwater >... | reverse complement strand
GGAATTCAAATCTCTGTGCCGGGATGAGTTTCACCGGACCGAGCAGGCCGGATTCCAGCAGTGCATCGTTCTTTTTCCACAGACGCCAGATGGAAAATGTATAGCGCCCCGTCGGGCTGGGCTTGTCCGCAATCAGCCAGGACGGCCAGTTCTTGAGTGTGCCGTCAGGATTGCGATCGCTGTCCTCGGGCAATTGCTCGTCGCCGATCAGCCGGTTCGGCCAGAGATTGACCACCGTGACCTCGATTGTGTTCCGGCCAGCCCGAGCTGCGGTGGTGACATCCAGTCGATAGGGCGGCTTCCAGAGCAGTGGGAAGCGCTTGCCGTTGATTTTCACCTCTGCCATGACCTCGACGCGGCCCAAGTCCAGGTAAAACCGCCGGTCGCCTTTGACCAGCGTTCGTGGCAAGTCAAAAGCCGCGCTGTAAACCGCCGTGCCGGAGTAATACTTGATTCCCGGGTCGGCATGGCTGCTCCAGGAAGCGAGCTTCTCGAACGTGGCCTGGGCCGGCGCGCCCCAGCCGGGCGCGAACCGCACCGTCCAGGGGCCACTCACCTCGTGGGCCTGCGGGATTTCGGAAGCAATGAATTGCCGGCTCGTTCCATCGGCAAACTCCAGTTCATATTTGCCCGGCTGGAAGGCTTCCAGTGCCAGCTTGCGCGCATTGACGGCGTGGAGTTCGGCAACCATCGCTCTTTCCGCCGTGAGGGGCCGAAGTTCGATCAATTCCGGGTCCGTGCCGTGCGCAGACATTCGTTTGCCATCGAGGCTGTAATCCACTTCGAGCGTCTTGACCACCATCAGCGCCGGATCATCTCCATCGGCCATCCGCGCGACTGGGAAACTGCTCTCTCCGGCATCCAGCAGCCGCTGGAGTTTCTCACGAACGTCCCGTGTCCGCTTCGGATCATCCAGCACCCCGTAGCGCGCCTTTTCCACCACCAATCCCACCGCGTCGGCAGTCAAATGAACGGTCGTCGAATCCTGCCCTTTGACGCTATAATGCCTTCCGCCGATGACATAATCGACCACGAGCGTCTTGATGACGTCAGGAGCGGGGTCATTTCCGGCTGCCAGGGATGCCACCTGGAAGCTGCGTTCTCCCGCATCGACATTTTGCTGCACCTTCTGGCGCACATCCCGCGTCCGGTTCGGGTTGCCCGGCACACCATAGGTTGCGCGCTCGATCAGCATCTGGGGTTGGGAGCCGAGCCTGGTGGAAAGAACGAGTTCGCCATTGTGGAGCAGGCGGGTCGCCGCCAGCGTGTCGGCCAGGGGTTTGCGGAAGATTACAAACACCGAGCCGCTGGGGCCCAGCGTCAGACCAACGCTCGTGCGGCCGTTGCTCTCCTGAAAAGCTGCCGCCCGCTCCAGCTTGCCGGTGTCAGGCCACCACAACTCCGGCACTTTGCCCGCGACCCGAAACGTGCTGGTGGTAGCGACACTGCGTGGGGTGCGATTGGCGACGAAATAGATATCCGTGCCTTCGGCCCGGCGATGAATGTATCGCAACGGCTCGCCGCTGGCGAAATCCGGCGCAATTCCCATATCCCCGAGAACCTTCTCCGGCTCTCGTTGCCGGAACACGCGACCAGACCCGAGCCGCCGCTCGCCGCTTTGGCTGGCGTCGCCCTCGCCCCAAATCCGGGTGGCCAGTTCCCGGACTTCGCTGTCACACTCAGGAAAACCTGAGAGGCTGGGCGAGCTTTGTGGAGGCGGGCCGACGATGGCCGCCCCGGCCTGAGCCAGTTCTTTGATCTTGCGCAACAGTGGCGGCGTCATCCTGCCGGTTTGGGGCAGGACAAGCAATTGGTAGCTCATCCCGTCGGGCAGTGTGATCCGACCGTCTCTTACCGACATGCGGGTCAGGACCACTTCGGCTCCGCATTCATCGTAATCGTAGCCCAGGCGCGGGTGAGCCTCGAATGACTGCGGCGGCCTTTCCGGCTGGAGGTAACAGATGTCCGCGACGAACAGCCCCTGCCGCAACAGGAATTGGCAGCGGGCCAAATAGCGATGCCAGTCGGCAGACTGCTCCCACCAGGTCTGCGTGCGTTCGTAGTGCTGACCCCAGGGCCCCATCATCATGCCAGGGCGGCGGTCTGCGGCCCAGGGCTGCAACGCGTAACGGTGAAACACGAACCGGTTGATTCCTTCGCAAAAGGCTGAATCTCCAAGCGCCTTGATCGAGCCAGGGTGCTCGCGCCATTTCTCCTGGTCCGCCGCCGTGAAGGATTCTGCGCCGACGATCCGTCTCCCATAGACATGCCCGGCTGAAGCCATGCCCCGGCAGGTTTCCAGCGCGCCGCTCGGGCTCCAAAACTCTCCCATCGGTTCGTCGGACGCGCCGCCGTAGGCAATCGAATCACACGGGGCGCCGTAGGCTTCCACGGTGAATCGCAGTCCGGCCGCGTGGGCGAGTTCCCGCATCTGCCCGGCGTAATTCTCCGTCACCAGCTCCGAAATCGTCTGCCGCAAATCCCAGAGAAACCGCTCGGACACCTCAGCGGTGTCCACGACGCGGCCCGTCATCGTCGGCAGGAACGGAAGCAGGTCGTAGGCCCGCCGCTTCTGAAATTCCTCGCGCATTTTCGCCGTCCAATTCTGCGCCCCGTTTTCCCAGCTATCAATGTGCGTCGCCACCAGGCCGGCATTGGCGCGGGCGCCCTTGGACCGGGTATCGGCCACGATTTTGGCCATCATTCCGGCGAAGTTGGCCGCGATGCCCTCCTTGCTCAGCTTGTCGCATTCCAGCCCGCGGCCGGTTTGCGGTGCCGGCGAGTTTTGCACCCCTGTGCTCGTGTGCCCCAACCGCAGCACCGTCCACTGTCCCTCGGGCGTCTCCCACTGCAAACGCCCGGCACTGTCCATGCGCGATGTGAGATCGAGCATCCGGCTGCGGTCGATTAACATTTCGGCCGGCAAGCTCTGCCCCGCCGGCACGTCAACGAAGCCGGTCTCGAACAGCGCCTTCTGCCGAATGCCCGCTATCCGGTGTGCGCCGGGAGCGGGAAAAGCCAGCACGGTAATGTCCTTGTAGAACCCGGCCACCGTCTCCGGCTGCGCCAGGATGCCGTCAAAGTGTTTCGGCCCGGCCAGGTTGGTCTCAGTCCAAACCACCTTCTGCATGGATTGCTCCGGCTTGATCCAGGGCCCGCCGCTGCCGTTCCAGCCCGCGTCATTGTTCATGTTCACTTCCAACCCCAACCGGCTCGCTTCCGCCACCACGTGCTTGAACAAGTCTCGCCACTGCGGTCCCATGAAATCGGCCGGGCCGGCGGGCGCGCCCTGGTCCACCTCCATGATGAGCACGCCGCCGATGCCCACGCGTTTCATGGCTTCGAGGTCTGCGGTGATGCCGTTGCTGGTAATGTTGCCGTTCAACCAGAACCAATAGACCCACGGGCGAGCCGAGTCGGGCGGGTGCGAAAAGCCGCGTTCCAGCGCGTCCGCAGCGGTCAGGTTGAGCGCGCAAAGTGTCGTCAGGGTCAGAATAGTTAAGAAGCGCTTGATCATAATTGCCTTACTGGTTTCTGGTTTCTGGTTTCTCATCGGGCGAAAGTGGCGATATAGCAGTTCAGGCTGGAAGCATCTGCCAAGATCAGCCGTTGGTAAACTCTAAACATTCTTGGTCACGCTGCCTGCAGGGCGGATTCAAGAAATCGTAGCCGCCGACGGCAGTCGGCGCTAACACTCCGATAATCGAGGAAAAGTGCGCCGACTGCCGTCGGCGGCTACGATTTTGCAGGTTCTTGAATCCGCCCTGCCTAAAGATTTAGTGAAGATGCAGTGAAGTTGCAATCTGCCCGGAAAGGGATAAATTCACTCATGTTCGCGCCTCCGCTCCACTCGACCATTTTATGAAGACTATCATTTCTCTAGTTTTGGCTGCCACTTGCGCGCATCCAGTGATGAGTTGTGATTTGTGTTCTATTTACGCAGCGACGGAAGCGCAAGGCGGAAGCGGCAAAGGCTTTTTTGGCGGCATCGCTGAACAATACACCTACTTTAACACCTTTCAGGTGGATGGGCGCGACGCGTCAAACGTTGGGAACCAGTATATCAACAGTTCAATCTCGCAGGTGTTCGCCGGGTACAACTTCAGCGACCCGATTGGCCTCCAGTTCAACCTGCCGGTGATTTACCGGGAGTATGGCTACATGGCTCAGCGCGGCAGCGAATCGGGCATTGGGGATGTTTCGCTGATTGGCAATTTCCGCCTCTATGAAAAGCAAACCAAGAAATTCACGTTCAACTGGACGGCTCTGGGTGGCCTGAAGTTCCCGACTGGCGACTCTGCCCAACTGAATCCGAATCAAGAGGATTTTGCGCCCGGCATCGGGGGGCATGATTTGGCGTTAGGGTCGGGGTCATGGGATGGCTTGGTCGGCACGGGATTCTTCGCACGCTGGAAAAGGCTCTTCCTCACCGGGGCCATGCAATACGCCATACGCACCGAAGGAGATTTCGGGTATCAGTTCGCCAACGACTGGATTTGGTATGGCGGGCCGGGCGTCTATCTGCTGCTTGGAAACGAATACACCCTTTCGTTGCAAGCTGTCGTGTCGGGCGAGAGCAAAGGTCAGGACACGGTTGACGGCGTGCCTACCGATGACACGGCCATTACGGCGGTGTATCTCGGCCCGCAAATCTACTTCACTTGGTCGAGCAAGCTGAGTGCGCAGATTGGCGCGGATTTGCCGGTGAGCCTCGTGACAACTGGCCAGCAACTCGTGCCGAATTATCGGATTCGGGCGGCGCTCACGTTGCGTTTTTAGCAACTGGGCAGATGCCTTGTAAATGCCACCACCCCTGATATGAAGAACCAATTAGTGGCCGACATCACACCGGGGGAGATTCTGGCAGAAGAGTGGACTACAGGCGCCAACACCCCGAGATGAACCTTCCCAGCAACATTACGGACAAGCCACCGGCCTCGCCACTCCCGTCGGGATTCCCCGGTTCAGCTTACCCGGCAGGTTCGCCCTACCAGCCCAAATGAACTTGCTCCGCTCCAAGCCGGTTCTCGTATCCCTCGCCATCCTCTGCCTGGCCGGTGTCGGCGTCTTCTGCTACAACGCTTCGCGCGTCGGCAAAGTTCTCGATAGCTACCGCAGTGTTTCGGTTTACGACAACGGCCTCCTCTACTTCCGCAGCTACGGCAAACACTACGCTCAGGACGGCTTCTACTACGGGCAAAAGTGGCAGTGCGTGGAATTCATCAAACGCTTCTTCCACGACGCCAAACAACACAAAATGCCCGATGGGATGGGCCACGCAAAAAGCTTTTTCGACCAAACCCTCGATGATGGCGCGGTCAATTCACGCCGCGGGCTTGTCCAATACCGCAACGGCTCTACCCATGGCCCTCAGCCTGACGACCTGATCGTCTTTACCGACACCAAGTTTGGCCACGTGGCCATCGTCACCCAGCTCGCCACCAACTCCGTCGAAATCATTCAGCAAAACATCCTGGCTGGACCTCGCCGGCGCTTCTCGCTCGTGGTCAGCAACGGTCAGTATTTCGTCACGTCACCACGGATCCCCGCCGGCTGGCTTCGTCAATATCGATTACAACACGCGGTCTTGCACGCGACTACCGAACTTCGGCAGATGGCTGTGCCACCGGGTAATCGGCTGGAGGCTTTGAAAGGGGACCGGAAGGGGCAGGCGGTGCGACCCCAACCGTAACCGGATCGATGTCTCACTGGCGCGGTAGGCGTGCCATCCGCTATCGTGGATGACATTCCGGCAGATGCGTCGCCAGCCGTTCGAGCGCATTTAATCAAGCTGCGCGAGATGCGTGATCTTGGGCAAATCAGCGATGGGGAGTCGTGGTAGTTAGCATTTCCACGTTCGTGATACAAATGTGTCACCATGAAAGCAGCGACCATCCGCTCGGTATAGAGCGGGATGCCGCGCTCCTCCAACGCGCGTTGGAACCTGAAGAAGTCCACGCCCGCCAGTGGGTGAGTGCGCCACGGAAAAAGCGCCGCAGGAGCGATGCTTGCTCCCTATAAGCATCTTGCACCCGGCGGCGAGGCAAGCGCAACGAGGCAAAAAGCTCCTTTTGGAGCGGCATGTTTATAGCCACAGATGCCACCGGGTCCGCCAAGCTCCAGCGGAGCGGCATGGGTTCGTGTTGACGGCCCCACCACTGAAGGGCTGTGGGATGCAAAATGCCATTCATGCCGCTCCGCTGGAGCTTGGCCAGGCATCCGGGGTGGGCGTTACTATAAACATGGCGCTCCTAACGGAGCTGGGAACTCGGAGAGTTGGTTCATGGGTTTGGGATTGAACACGAGGAAACGGAGATAACGGAGAAATAGATCTGCCAGTGCCTGAATCGGGCAGGGGCGTTTGTTTGCCTTCCATCTCTGTTCCCTCGGTTATCTCCTGTGGCACCTGTGGTGGCGAAGATGGCCGAAGAACTCAATGCCACGGAAACCATCTTTCCATGCACCAAACTGCATAAGGTGTTCAAATTGGTATCAGGTTGAAATCCGGCGGATGCCGTGTTCTGCCGTTTGCTCCTGTTCACAATCCATCCGTCCCCGAGTTTTTGCGGGGCAATCCCGTAACAGGAGTCAGACCACAGTCTTGGCTATGAGCGCAGAGCACGTATCGCTGACCCCATGTTATCGTTTCGCATTTGTCCGGAGGCCCATTTCTATTGACAATGAATCACATGAACGCTTATATTGGCGCGAACCTATGAAAGCGACATCCATGCTGGCATTGCGCATCGGGCGCTTCACGAATGGCTATCGCCGGCCTGCAGTGGTGTGGGGCGTGTTGTTGTTGAGCGCAGCTTTGTTTGCCGGCGGATGCGCAACCAGAGGAAGGCCGCGGCCCATTGACGATGCCAGGTGGATGGAGCATGCGTTTTCCCAGACGAATGGCGATGTGACCGTATGGGTTGCCTTGCCCGGCGATGAGCCGACGAAGGAGCATTTTGGCATGCCGCTCCAACAGGAACAAATCCAGCCCTTATGGTTGCGTGTTGTCAACCGATCAACACGGCCCTATTGGCTGCTGCCCGCCTTTACCGATCCGGCGTATTATTCGTCCGCCGAAGTCGCCCACCACTTTCGCAGTATCCTGACCTCGGAGAACGCCGAGCGGCGACAGGAAATCCGCGTTGAAGAAGTAGCGTTCGATCATTACATTCCGCCTGGAAGCGACCAAAGCGGTTTTATCTACACGCTGCTTCATGAGGGCAGCCAAGTGTATTCGATTGCTTTGCTGAGCACCGGCTCACTGCAGCGCTTGAGTTTCCTCGTCCCGACGGAACGCTTGCACACCGACTACGGTCAGCTTGCAACGTCATGGCGCGTGGATTCCACAAACACAGCTCGGGGTGGTAATACCGATGTGACGGACCTCGGTATCCTCCGCCGCAATCTCGAGGCATGGCCCGCCCATACGAGCGACGCCACTTCCAAGGCGGCCGGAGATCCGATCAATTTCTTTATCATCGCCCCTTGGGAGGTTCTTTTCCCGTCGTTGATCTCCGTCGATTGGGATGAAACCGAAGTGCTCGATACTTCTACCGCGTTTCGTACATTCGCGGCCTTTATTTTCGGGGACAACTACCGCCATTCGCCCGTCAGCCCATTGTTTGTTTATGGGCGTCGTCAGGATGCGGCGTTTCAAAAGGTCCGCGAAAACATTAACGCGCGGAATCATCTGCGTCTGTGGCTGACGCCGATGACGTTCAGAGGCCAGAGGGTTTGGGCCGGCCAAATCAGCCGTGATATTGGCGTTCGGCTCACCACGCATACACTGTGGTTGACCACCCATGAAATCGATCCGGACGTGGATGGCGCGCGCTGGAGCCTGGTCCAGGATTTGATCATGGCGCAATGTGTGGCACAAATTGGTTTTGTCGCCGGGGGAACAATCGCGACGCCGATTGCGCCCCGGCGCAATCTGACCGGCGACAAGTATTTTACGGACGGGTTGCGGGTGGTTATCTTCCTTTCACCAACGCCCATGGGGGCCGATGAGATTCAAATACTTCCCTGGTCTGACCCGCCGCGTGGCGGCTTAAGCAATCCCGGTGATTATCTCAAGCCTTTGGATGCGGAGACGGCGAAACCATAGCCTCTGCGCAGCGTGAAGTGCAACCGGTAGCGGCAAAACCCCCATTTTTGCCAGTTATTGGGTTGTATGGCACGCAAGGCCCGCTATATTTTCCCTCCGATGATAATTAACATCAGGAAATTGATGGCAATTGCGACTGGCGTAGCGACGCTGGCGGCATGGGCGGGCACGCTGCGAGCCGGGACGATCTTTATCCCGAACGGATCTTTCGAGTTGCCCACGACCACCTATGCCTATCCCCTCATCGACTTCTGGCAGCAGGCGCCGGCAGGTTCCTTGCAGACCGGCGTGTTCTTGAACCAGCCGCCGAGCGACCCGACGCACATCGACAACTGCGATGGGGCTCAGGGGGCGTTCCTGTTTGCCTCCAACGGGGTTGCGATCTTCCAGGACTACGACTCGACGGATTATGCAAACCCGACGCCGACGCACGCCTTCCAAGCCACGTTCGATGTGGGCAGTTCTTACACGCTCACCGTCGGAATCCTCGGCGGCACCAACCTGGCTATTCCCATGAAGGAGGGGACTGCCTTGGTGCTGAGCTTATATTATCGCGACGGTTCAAACAACATGGTCACGGTGGCCGCCGCCACCATCACCAACAGCGGCAGCCTATTCAGCAACTCGACGCACTTCGTTGATTTCCAGGTGCATCTCCCAACCGTGAAGGCCAGCGATGCCTGGGCGGGTCAGCACATCGGCGTGCAATTGTTGTCCGCCGTCAGCGCAGAGTTGGAAGGCGGCTACTGGGATTTGGACAATATTCGCCTGTCCGCCGGGCCGGTCTTGCTGTGCCCTGCCCGCACCAACGGCCAGTTTAGCTTCACGCTGCAAAGCGAGCCGGGACTCAGGTTCGAGATTCTTGCCTCGACCAACCTTACGCTGCCATTGTCCAACTGGACCAACCTTGGAACACTCACCAACCTCACCGGCGCCATTTCCTTCCTCGATACCACTACGAATTTGAACCGGCGTTTTTACCGGGCTCACCAGTTGCCGTAGGCACGGGGCCGGCGAAAGCTATTCATTTTCCTGGCGGGCATAGTGCCCGGGCAGGCCATTAACGCCGAGCTATCTTGAATCAAGCGAGTGGTCAAAGCTGATGAGCGCCATCTTGAGCCAGCGTCCCACACACACCCGCTACTGGGTAATCGTCTTCGCCGTCGCACTGGCGGTCATTCAGTACATCGATCGCGTCTGCATCTCGCAGGCGGCGCCGTTCATTACCCGTGACTTTCACTTGGATGAGACTCAAATGGGCTGGGTGTTTTCCGCCTTCACATTGGCATACGCCCTGTTTGAAATCCCCGCCGGTTACCTCGGCGACCGCATCGGCCCCCGCAAGGTTTTGCTGCGCATCGTGCTTTGCTGGTCCTTCTTTACCGCCGCCACCGGCTGGATGTGGAATTGGGGGTCCCTGGTTGTGACGCGCTTCCTGTTCGGGGCCGGCGAGGCGGGCGCATTTCCAAATTTGACCAAGGCATTTCATCGGTGGTTGCCGCTGGCCGAGCGGACGCGAGCGCAAGGCATCATGTGGACCAGCGCACGGCTCGGGGGCGCCTTCACGCCGTTGCTGGTCTTTGCCTGCCTTCAACACATCACCTGGCGCGTTGCCTTTCAGCTCTTTGGTCTGCTCGGCGTCTTTTGGGCAATTGTTTTCGCTTGGTGGTACCTCGACGACCCGCGTGCTCACAAACAGGTCAACGCGGCCGAGGCGGCGCTCCTGCCGGCCGAAGCTGATCCCGCCGACCACTTCCATGTGCCGTGGAAGTTGCTGTTCACCTCGCGCACCGTCTGGTGCCTGTGCGGCCAGTATTTCGCTTGCAGCTACAGTTTCTATTTCTTCATCACATGGTTTCCGACGTATCTTTTCAAGGCCCGCGGCTTTGATCTCAAACAAAGTGCGTTGCTGGCCGGCACGCCCCTGTTCGTCGGCGCCTTTGGGTCGCTCTTGGCCGGCTGGCTTTCGCCCATCCTCAGCCGGCGGTTGGCTGACGTTGGCAGAGTCCGGCGCGGCATGGGCGCGGCCGGGGCCCTCGGCGCCGCAGCGCTACTCATCCTCGCGACCTGGCTGACAAATCCGTATCTGGCGGTGGCCGCCATCGCCTTGGTGGCCTTCTGCAATGACATCCAGATGCCAGGCGCATGGACCGCGTGCATGGACGTGGGCGGGAAATCCGTCGCCACCCTCTCCGGCACGATGAACATGATGGGCAACGTCGGCGGCTTCGTCTCCCCGATCGTCTGCGGTTACCTCGTGAAACACACCGGAAACTGGAATCTCGCTTTCTATGTGACCGCAGCGGCCTATCTGCTGGGTGCGGTTTGCTGGCTGAGCATGGATCCGGTGACGCCGCTCGAATTACAGTCCACTCGCCGTACTTAACTCTTGCTCTTGACTTGTCCGCATGATCCAGTGGTAATTGTCTGACTTGCCAATGAATCCTGAAATCTCAGTCGTCGTGCCCCTCCGCAACGAAGGGCCGAATGTGGCGCCCCTGGCCCGTCAGATTTTCGGCGCTCTTGGAAATCAGCCGGGTGAGATCGAACTCATTCTCGTGGACGATGGCAGCACCGACGAGACTTGGGACCGGATCACCGAGGCCCGCCGCGCGGATGGCCGCGTGCGGGGATTGCGCCATCCTCAAAGTCGCGGTCAAAGCGCTGCTCTGTGGACCGGTTTACGGGCCAGCCGTGGAACGGTGCTGGCAACATTGGACGGCGACCTCCAGAACGATCCCGCCGATTTGCCGGTGATGCTGAGCAAGTTGGCGGCGTGTGACATGGTCTGCGGTGTCAGGACCAAGCGCAATGACACCCTGGTCCGCCGCATGTCATCCGTCATCGCGCGTCAGGCAAGAAAGATCGTGCTGCGAGTGGACTTTCGCGACAGCGGCTGCAATCTGCGCGTCTTCAAACGGTCGGTGCTCGAGGCGCTCCCCGCGTTCGACAGTCTGCACCGATTTATGCCGATTCTGGCCCACGGTGCAGGGGCCATTGTTAACGAAATGCCGGTCATTCATCATCCGCGAACCGCCGGACGCACGAAATACGGCGTTTGGAACCGTTTAGGGCGTGGCATTTATGATCTGGCTATGGTAAGGTGGTATCTGCAACGACAGATTAAGACCATGGAACCCGTTGAAAGTTTGGCCGCACCAACGGCTCCTGTTTCCGACAATAAAGACGAGCGGGACGTCCTCGTGTGCCGGGATGGCGGAGTCTCTTTTCCGGCCAACCGATGAAGAGCGCCAGTGTGCGGTGGATCTTGATTTCCGCGGCCATTGTCTTGAATGGCCTGCCTTGGTTGCAGTCGGCTCATCGCGGCCCCCGTCACTCGCCCTCCTTTGCACTGTCTGCCCAACCACCGCCGACCGACCGCGCTCCTGTCTTCAGTGAAGGATTAATCGATCCGGAATCTACGTCGCCGATGTCCCATGTGGCATCGCTCTGCGAGCTGGCCGACGGTCGGTTGGCCGCGGTCTGGTATGCCGGTTCGCGCGAAGGCGCCCGGGATGTGGCCATCTTCTTCGCAACACAGGATGTCGCGTCCTCGACTTGGTCCAAGCCGCGCGCGATCCTCACACCGGCCTTGGTGGCTCGGGATCTGAATCGCCGCATCAGGAAAGTTGGCAACCCGGTAATCTTCTCGAACGCTGCGGGAAAACTCTTTCTGCTCTATGTCACGATCAATCTGGGTGGATGGTCCTGCAGCTCGCTCAATCTGACCACTTCGAGCGACGCAGGCCTTTCGTGGGGGCCAAGCCGGCGACTGACGCTCAGCCCATTTTTCAACCTCAGCGAACTGGTCAGGAACCGGCCGGTCCCGATGGCGGATGGCGGTTGGGTGGTGCCAATCTACCATGAACTCGCCGGCAAGTTTCCGGAGCTGCTCTGGCTGCGCGAAACGGCGGCGGGGCTTTCCGCGACCAAGACCCGTATTACTGGAGGGCGGTCTGCCTTTCAACCCACGCTGGCGCCGCTAACCACGAACGCCGCCGTGGTGTTCCTGCGGGATTGCAGTCCGCGCAAGAGGGTTTCGGTCGCGCGCACCGCCGATGCCGGGCGAAGTTGGCTGCTACCCGAAGCGCTCGAGCTGCCCAATCCTGATTCGGGTCTCGCTTCAGTTCGTCTTTCGGACGGCCGCGTTTTGCTTGCATTCAATGACTCACCGGCTGGCCGGAGCAATCTGCGCCTGGCGGTTTCGGACGATGATGGGCGGACATGGAAACGGTTGGCCACGCTGGCGGAGGAGCCGGGCGCTGAGTTTTCCTATCCGTTCCTGCTGCAAACCCGCGATGGCAGAGTCCATCTCGTCTATACGTGGAAGCGAAAGGGGATCAAACATGTGGCATTCAATGCCGCCTGGCTGGATACCCGTCCGAGCACGCCCTCAAGATGAGCCACTGGATGTTCATAGAATTGCTTTCAATAGTGTGCCCCTGGCTGGTCTTGCTGCGAGGTTTCCAGTTTCTGGCCGGGCGGTTCCGTCCCCAGTGGCGCGGCTGGGGCCGGCTCTCGCTTCTGGGCCTGGTTGCCGGCGGCTTGCTCGCGGTGCCAGCGCAGGGGATGCCGATTGCAGGCTGGGTGCGCGGCCTCAACGCAAACTTCAGTATCCCGTTCACCGGCCTGATCGCTGCGGCAGTTTGGGAGGAAGAGTTTCGCCGTAAATTGTTTTCTGCGGGCGATTGGACCGCAGGCTGGGCCTTTGGCGCGGTGGCCGGCCTTGCGCTTTATCCCCTGGCCTTGGGCTGGGGCAGGTTCGACCCCTACGAGTGGGGCTGGAGTTTCAGCCCGTTGTTTGTCGTCAGCGCGGCGCTGAGCGTTATCTTGCTTTGGAAGCAGAATCGCTTCGGTCTCCTTCTGCTGCTCGCCATTCTTGCCTACAGCCTGAGGCTGCTCGAATCGGCCAATTATTGGGACTATCTCGTGGACCCGGTTTACTGCGTGGTCTCGATGGTTGCCATCCTCTGGAGACTACGATTATCGAGCTTTTTATCACTCACTTAACTAACGAGCGTTGACGACTCACCCGGCCATGCGCATAAGATATGGAGAATGCGACAATCTGTTTTCTCCCGGACAATCAGCGCCTTGGGCGTGGCGCTGACTTGCTTGATGGGATGCGTGGGCGACCGGCAAGAGGCGCCCGGGGCACTGGTGCCGCCACAAAATGTCGGACGCGTGGCGGCGAACTTGTATCAAACCCCCAACGGCCAACTCCTGACCCCGACTGGCCGCCAGGTTGAATTGCCGGGAATGCGTCCGCAGGCGCTCGCGTTGAGTCCGGATGGCAGGCTGTTGGCGACCGGAGGCAAGAACCGCGCGCTGGCGCTCATTGAACCGGCGAGCGGTTGCATCCTCCAGACGCTGCAGCTCTCCACCAGCAAGACGGAGAGCAACTCCGAGACCGCCACCGCCATGATCAGCTTTACGGGGCTTATCTTCTCGCCGGATAGCCGGCGCATTTATCTTTCGAATACGGCTGGGAATATTTGGGTGTTCCCGGTTGACCCCGAGCGCTGGGTAGGCAAGCCAAAGGTGTATGCGATTCCGGATGCCAATGTCCCGAATCAAAAGCATGAGATTCCGACCGGGATCGCCGTTTCGGCGGATGGTAAACGTCTGTATGTCGCCGGCAACCTGGGCAACCAGCTTCATGAGCTGGATGCTGAGTCCGGGAAGGTCTTGCGTTCGTGGGACACTGGGGTGGCACCTTTTGATGTTGTGTTGGCTGGGGACAAGGCTTACGTCAGCAACCTGGGTGGTCGCCGTCCCGGGAGCGGCGATCTGACGGCCCCCGCGGGCAAGGGCACCACTGTGAGGGTGGACCCGGCACGGTACATTGCCAACGAAGGGTCGGTGACGGTTATCGATCTGGCCGGTGGCAAGGTGAAGACGGAAATCCTGGTTGGTCTGCACGCGTCGGCGCTGGCGGTTTCTCCCGGAGGCAAATACGTGGTAGTCGCCAACAGCGGCAGCGATACGCTGAACGTGATTGAAACCGGGACCGATTGTATCGTCGAGAAAATCTGGGCGCGCCAGACTCCGGCGGACCTCTTTGGGGCGCAGCCCAACGCGCTGGCCTTTGACCGCAGCGGCCGACGCCTTTATGTGTGCAACGGCACTCAGAACGCGGTGGCGGTGATCCAGTTCGCGCCCGAGGACAACGCTTCCAAGGTTCTGGGGCTGATTCCGGTGGGCTGGTTCCCCGGGGCGATTCAATATGACGCGGGACGCAAGACGCTCTGCGTCGCGAATATGAAAGGCATTGGCGCCACAAAAGCCTTCAACCCGGGCGAGCCGCTGAAGCTGAACACCAAGGACTTTTTCGGCACGGTTTCCCTGGTTCCGACCCCAACGGACCGACGATTAGCGGCTCTCACGCGGAGCGCGCTCAGGAACATGCATTATCCGAAGCTGGCCGAGGCGTTGCGGCCGGCTCGACCTGGCCAGCCGGCCCGGCCCGTACCTGAGCGGGTGGGCGAGCCCAGCGTGTTCAAGCATGTTATTTATGTCATCAAAGAGAACCGGACTTATGACCAGGTCCTGGGCGACATGGTCGAGGGCAACGGCGCTGCAGCCCTCTGCATCTTTGGCGAACGTTACACCCCGAACCAGCACAAGATCGCCCGTGCGTTTGTGCTTTTGGACAACACGTATTGTTCCGGCGTGCAGAGCGCAGACGGGCACCAATGGACAGACAGCGCGATTGTCAACGACTATATGGAGCGACAGATCAGCTCGAGCACGCCTCGGAGTTACCCGGGCGCCAAGAGCGCAGACGGGGCCGATGCATTGGCCTGGGCTTCCTCAGGTTTTATCTGGGATAGCGCGTTGGCACACGGGAAGACTTTTCGCAATTACGGCGAGTGGATGATTTCAAATGCGGGGTGGACCGATGGGAAGCGCAAAGATCGGGTGACGTGGCATGATTTTTGGGACGAGCACCAAACCCACACCGGCAAGGTGCAAATTCGGAGCCAGCCGGCCATAGAGTCATTGCGGCAGCACAGCGACACAAATACAACCGGGTGGGATCTGAAGGTGCCCGACGTGATGCGCGCGGCCGAGTTCATCCGGGAACTCCATCAATTTGAGACCAGGGGCGAGTTCCCCAATCTCATCATCCTCTTTCTGCCCAACGACCACAGTGGCGGCACGCGGGGCCAATATCCCACGCCGGGAGCGCAGGTGGCCGACAATGATCTGGCTTTTGGCCAGGTGGTCGAGGCTGTCAGCCACAGCCGATTCTGGCCGGAAACCTGCATCTTCGGGATTGAGGACGACCCCCAGTTCGGCTGGGATCATGTGAGCGGTTATCGCACCACTTGCTATGTGGTCAGTCCTTATACCAAACGCGGGCAGACCATCAGCACCCAATACAACCAGACGAGTCTCATGCGGACGATGGAGTTGATGCTTGGCTTGCCGCCAATGAACCAGTTTGATGCCACGGCCACGCCGATGAACGACTGTTTTTCGGCAGAAGCCAATTTGACCCCGTTCACCAGCGTCGCGAACCAGGTGCCTCTTGATCAATTGAATCCCGAGCCAAAGCAGGTTTCCCATCCGGTGTTGCGGCAAGACGCCCTGACCTCGAATCGCCTGCCGCTGGATGAAGCAGACCGTTGTCCGGAGGATGTTTTCAACCGAATTCTCTGGCGCGCGATGAAGGGGCCAGACGCGCCTTATCCCGAATGGGCGGTCAAGACCGTTGCCGAGTGTGACTAAAGTTCAATGCGCATTGCGCGCAGGCTCCGCCGAGAGGCAGTAAAGGTAGCTGTCGGTACGCAGGTAGATGGCCGAGCCCACGAGGGCCGGCGAGGCGAAGACGGGCCCATCAAGGTGGTTCTCGGCCAGCACCTTCAACTCCTTGTTCGCCCCGAGCACCACGGTCTTTCCCTGTCTGTTGAAACAGTAGATGCGCCCCTCGGCATGGACGGGTGAAGCCGCGTAATTGCCGCCCGTCCGGCACCTGCCCAGCACCTCGCCACTCAACGCATCCACGCAGGACACAATGCCGTCGTCGTTGAGAAGGTACAGCTCCCGGCCCACCAGCAATGGCGACGGCATAGCCCCGATCGGCGTTGGCAGTTTCCAGGCCAGATGCGTGCTGGTCACATCCCCCAGCCCATCCACGCGCACGGCCCAGAGCTGAGCCCGACCGTTGATGATGCCAGTGCTGAGATACACCAAGCCCCGGCCATAGACCGGACGGGGAGCCACGGTCTCGCCCTTCACATCGTCCACGCGCCAGATTTCCTTGCCGGTCTCCGGTTCGTAAGCCACCAGCCACTGGGCACCGGGCACCACCATCTGTCTCCGTCCGGCCGCCTCGAACACCAACGGCGTGGAAAAGGATTTGCGGTATTCCCGAATCGGCGAGCTGATTGGGGGACGGTCGGTCTTCCATGCCGTCTCGCCCGTTTGCTTATTCAGCGCGGTGACATACTGTTGATCCCGCCCATCACGCACCAGAATGAGCAGGTTCTTATCGAGAATAGGGGAACTGCCCGGCCCCTGGTGATGATCCAGAGAAAGCTGCCGTTTCCAGAGGACTTGGCCGGTGCCAGAATCAAGGCAGGCTGTGCCGAACGTGCCGAAGTCGCAATACAACCGTCCTGGCTCCACGACGGGAGTCGGAGTGGCATAGCTGTTTAGCAAGTTCACCGGGGCGGGATGTTCCACTGGAAACAGATCCGCCTGGTAGAGTTGTTTCCCCGTGGCCCGGTCCAGGCAGATTACTCCGATGACGACTCGCTCGGCCTGCTGCAATTGGTCCGGGCCCTCGGCGTAGGTTCTGAGGCCAGTCTCGATCGCAGTCGTCAGCCAGATCCGGTCCCCGAGGATCACGGGCGAGGATCGGCCCCGTCCGGGCACCGGCACCTTCCACGTCACATGCTGCGTCGGACTCCAGGTGAGCGGCAGATTTGTTGCCACCGCCATGCCGTCGCCGGTCGGTCCACGGAACTGAGGCCAATCATCGGCACGCAATACGGTTGCAGCTGCGAAAACCACCATTCCCAACCCAATCGCGTTGTTGCGCCGGTTTTGTTTCATGTTCTCTTTACTCACCGAAGACTTCACGAGCCGCCTCGAGTCTCATATCCTTCTCGCCGCTGCATGGAGCCATGATCCCGCCCTGGCCAAACTCGTTCCAAGCATAGACCAAAAGCATCGTCTTTCTGCCTCCTCTCGCCGATATTTCCAGCTTCGGAAGGCAGACTTGGATTATCGGCCAAAGGTCTCTCGGATTACCCATTGCCATTGGTCCGCGGCAGGGTGACGCCGACGAAATGGCGGATGAGGAACCGTCTATCTACCAAATCTTTTTGAGGCCGGCCAGCGAGAGTTCGGTGCATTCCATCGCCGACTTTCCGTCGGGGTAGCTTTCCTGCTCGATGGTCACCCATTCGGTGCCACCAACCTCGCGGCAAGCGGCCAGCACTCCGACCCAGTCCACTGAATCCTGGCCGAGGATCGATTTCTTTCCCGGTTCGTTTTTCAAGACCGTGGGCTTGAAATGCGTGATCTTCGTGCGGCCGGGATAGCGCCTGACCAACTCCGCCGGGTTGTAGCCCGCCTCCGCGGACCAGCCGCAGTCCTGTTGCAAAACGACATCCTTGCTCGTGCGGTCAGCGAAAAGGTGCCAGTATGTCGTGTCACCCACCTTCGTGAACTCGTGGGTATGATTGTGGTACCCGCAATACATTCCCAAAGGCTTCAGAACCTCGGCGGTCTTGTTGAAAGTCTCGGCCAACGCCTTGCTTTTCTCTGGGTCCGTAAAATCCTTATCGCCAGCCACCAGGAGGAACTTGCAGCCGAGAAGTTGATGAAACTCGATGGTCCGCTTCAATTCATCGCCGCGAAAGCTGCCGGTGCCAATGTGCGTTCCCGCCGCCAACAGGTTCAACTCGTCCAGTTTCTCGCGCAGAACTTTCGCCTTGCCGGCGTATTTGTGGTACCCGGCGAATTCCACTCCGGCGAAGCCCATTTTGGCCAGTTGGGCCAGCGCCGAATCGAAGTCTTTAGCGCAATCGTCCCGCACCGAATAAAGCTGGACCGAAATGCGCGGTCGGGACGCGGCCTGCGCCCAAAGTGAGGGCCTCATTCCGATGGTAGCGGCAGCAACAATGGAAGTTTTGACGAAATTCCGGCGCGAAAGCGTAGAGTTCATATTGAGTGAGACGTTTAACAAAGGCAGACATGCATGTCCAGCCTCAAATTTGTCTAAGAATCCGCCCTAAAGCGCCTTTTTGGCTGATTCACGAATGCGACAATGCCTTTTGAGACTGTTTGGCGGTCATGCCATCAAAGAAGCCGCTCAAGGTGGCCCTGCGTGGGTTGAAGCACTTCTTGATCCAAGCGACAACGACGCTGACAAAAAGGATCAGGCATCGCACCTCGGCTCGGCTGCTTTGGTTGGGTTGGATCGATTTCGCCCAGTCCTGGCTGGTTCGAACCGCCCCCGAACAGGCATAAAACCGCAGCACCTCCGTAGTACCTCCGTAGTACCTCCGTAGTACCTCCGTTGCACCTCCGTAGTACCTCCGTAGTACCTCCGTAGTACCTCTGTAGGGCCTACGGAGGTGCAACGGAGGTGTAACGGAGGTGCAACGGAGGTGCAACGGAGGTGTAACGGAGGTGTAACGGAGGTGTAACGGAGGTGCAACGGAGGTGCTCTGTATCTAATCCGGGCTGCGCGTGGTAAAGTCTGGTTGATGGGCGCAGTGATAAGTGGTTATGAAGCCGGTAGATCCCTGCGAACAAGCGAGAGCAGAGGCGGGTTCCGGTCGTCGGCGGAGAATCATGGCCAGGCGGGAGGTCTGACCTACGGCGCGGGGACGGTGGCGGTGATCTGATCTGTTTGGGGAGGTTGTCCCAGTCGTTGATATGCTGCCGAGTGCGGATCCAGGGAAAAGCAGTCGCAGTCGTTGAGGACCACCTTCCGGCCCAACCGACTCAGGTTGACGTGACTGAGCATTCGGAAGAAAGGTGTTGCTGCGGTGAGCGTGCGTAGCGGCAAAACTTCTCGGCGGGCGGCTTTTTCAGGGCTCCCGGATAATCCTGGGCGGCTTTGCGCCCGTGCCCTTTGGCTTTGGGCTTGGGGGCTTGGGGGCTTGGGTTTTGGCACCGTCAACCTCGGTCAACAGGTTGTGGCTCTTCTTTGATGTGGCAGAGCCTACCAGCCCAACGTCAGAGCGGTCACACACTCTTGCCGAAGCAACACGGCGTTGGCCGCCTCGTCAACAATTGAAAAACGGTTGTAATTTAATGGCGGCACTCCCGTCAACGCCTAATCGGGTCGTACTTGGAGCGGAGCGCAGGGTCAGGATAGTTTGAGGTCTTTCTTGAATTTGGTCAGGGTTTCGTTGAGCTGGTCGGCGATTTTTGGGGTGGGGCGGTCTTTGCCGTCGCCGGCCTCTATGCGGATGTGGATGGTGATGGGGACGCCGGTCTTGGCTTTGATGTCCAGGAGGGCCGGAACGATCTCGGCGAGGTCCTGCAACTGGGACGGCTCCAGGGTGGCGGTGCCAACAAGTAGTTTACTGGGTTGGTCGTAGAGTTTCTTTTCCTTGTCCTTGTCAGGCAGGGCCGCTGGGGGCCTCAGCTTCACGGCTTGGGCCGCTGGGTACTCGCATGGCCAAGGGCCGGAGCCGGGGGCGTGTTCGAGGAAGCGGGCGGTCAGGGCCGCATGGATCACGTCGCGGATGGTTTTCCAGGGCAGGGCTGTGGTCTGTTTTTGGGAGAGGGCGGTGGCGATTGAAAGGGCGGTGGTGTTTCCGGCCTCCCACGCGTTGGGCAGGTTCTCCGGTAAAATGTCGGCGGGCAGAACGTCTGGCGGCGGGGGGCGCAAGCGGGCGGTGTCGCTCAGGATGCCGGGCGGTATCGGCTCGGCAAGAAGGGTAGCGGGCGGGGCGAGCAGCCAAAGCTGGCCGGCCTGGACGGCTTGGGCGATGGCGGCGAAGACGACTTCGCCGGTGGCCTTGGGGATTTGCATCGGGGCCAGGTAGCCGCCTTTGTCCACTTGCACGATTTTCGAGCCGTTGAAAAAGTCGGCGGCGGTCTTGGCGGAGATTTCGTCGCCGGTCCAGAGTGACGGGAGCGCGCCGGGGGCGAGCAGGCCGGCGGGGATGTCGCTTAGCTCGGCGGCGTCCGGCAGGACCAATTCGAGCGCGGCATCCGCGAGGGCCGCGTCATCGGGCTTTGATCGCCACCAGGTGCGGAAGGTCTTGTTGGGGCGGGGCAGCCGAAGAACGAAGGCACCGTCGATGCAGCCTTCGACGAGGGTTGTGACGATGGCTTCGGCCTTGAGCATCTTGGGCAGGTGCGGCATTTGGGCGAATGCGCCGGCCAGGTCTTTCACCCGGCGGCTGGTCTCGCCCTGGTGCCAAAGGTTGTATGGGCCGCCGGGCTGGAGGGCCTCGGCGCTGACCGGCGTGTCTTTCACGCGCGAGCGGTCGTCGTTCTTGATGGTGAGGAAGTGCGATTCGTCTTGGACGGTGATTTTGAAAGCCTGGTTTTCGTTGGTGTCGGAGACGGTGCAAACGATGCACCATGCCTGTTTGATGGCGTCGGCGATTTTGCTCCTGGATTTCTCGATATTGATTTGCAGGGTTTGAAGGCGAGCAACGTCAATGGTTCCCTTCTTCTGTTTCAGTTGCTCATCAAGGTCGAGCCGGACCTGTTCCCAAGCGAGATACTCGCGGATGCGGTTATAGGCGAGTTCAAGTCCATCCTTGGACGGGGTCAGGAGAATGACGGCGTTGCGAAAGACGCGGGGATTTCCCGAGTTGATCTTCTCATCAAGGTAGCGTTTGGCTTCGGTGCTGGGCTTGCCTGATTCCGAGGCGGCGCTGGGTCCGAGCACGGCGTAGTGGAAACCACCGTCGTCTTCGATGTCTTTTGGTCCGGGCGGGAGCGTGTGGACTCGGACCCCGAGGGCGGATGCGCTACCTGTAAGCTGCTGCTTTACCTTCGGGATTTCGTCAAGCAGGCGGGCGCTGACAATTCCGTCGGAAATGTCCTTCGCCGCTGCCGCGTGCATTTGCGCGAGGTTGGGGCGGTTGCCGAGCTTCCAAGTGGTCGGCAACTGGCCGGCATAGGCCGGGGCGGTGTGGGTGTCGTCGAGCCAATGACTGCTGACCGCCCAGCGGATCAATCCTTTTTCCAATTCGATTTTGTCCGGGCGGGTGGGGCCGATCAGGACGGTGAGGTCGCTCCTGGACGGCGGCGAGGTCGGGGAGGGTGTCGGGGTTGGTGACAAAATATTCATCTTAATTTCTCCGTATCTCCGCGTCTTCCCATCGGGCCGCCAGGGCCGTTGCAGGGCGGATTCAAGAACCCACAAATTTGTAGCCGCTGCCGGCAGTCGGCGCACTTTTCCTCGATTATCGGAGTGTTAGCGCCGACTGCCGTCGGCGGCTACGATGTGTTGAATCCGTCCTGGGGCCGTTGTTATTATTGATTTTCGATGTTGTTTTCGGCATGCAATCGGCTTACATTGAGTCTGCCGGGTGCCTCTCGTAGGCTCGATATGGATCACCCAGCCCGGCGTCAGTTGTTCGGCCCGCTCTCTGGAGCGGGCCTTTGGCTTTCAGTGGTTCGTATATTCATCTCGTCGTTTCTCCGCGTGTTTGCATCTGCATCTGCACGGTTTGTGATTTTCCACTTGCAAGCCGCTGGCATGATGAGTAATCTACTATCAATGCCTTATGGCAGGTGGATGGCCCGTAGGGGCTATCGTGAGAAGGCCCTCGGTTTTCGAGGGCCTTTCCATTTTCAGAGCAAGAATATTTCGCCATAGTCTTTCGTTTCACCATCGTTGCCGCTTCTCAGTTTTTGCCAGAAGACGTCGGCGACGCGCCGGCCAAAGGGGCTTTCGCACAGGTCAGGCACTTCCTGACGGAGCAGGCAGCGATGTTTGGCGGGATGTGCCAAGAGGTCAGGCAGTTGGAGGCCGGCAACATTCTTGGTTTTGGGCTTGAGTTTGATTTCGCGGCTGGTTAGGCGGGCCTGGTAGAACTCAGCCCGGTGGTGCCAGTCGCCCCCATCATAAAGCGCTTCGTAAGCGGCTTTCAACTGCTGGTCTTCCACCTTGCCGCGGGACTCACCCATCACATCGCCCTGGCGCGAGCCCAGCCAGAGACAATAGCGGTGGAGCAAGGCGAGCAGGCAGTCATGGTACGGGTTGGGGGGAGAGGGGGAACGCTGGAAATAGGTGGCCTTGTCAATGACTACGATTAGTCCAACAAACGGTGTCGCACGGAGGATTTCGAGAAATGCAGCATCGAATTCCGCCCGGCGGGCTTCGTCCCCCAGCGCGCTGAAGATTCCGCTGCGGCTCATGAGCTCCTTGCGATGCAGGATGAGCGGCTCGTCCGGATCCCCTTTGAAGAAACGGCGTTTCATTTTTTCCCATGCCTCCTGGAAGACCCGATAGGCGGCGTCCTCAAAAATGAGCCCGCACAAGGCCAGGTAGCGTTGGTGCGGCGAATCAAGCTGCTGATAGCTGTGTACGCCGGACTCGTCGAAATAAAGGCGGTGTGGGTTCATGATGATGCTGTGGTTGTGGCCGCTTCCAGGATGTCCTAGGGTCTGATTAGCACACTGCCTTTGGCTTTGGCGAGCAGAATGGTGAAGGGGTCCTGGACGCGCGCAAGGCGCGGGGTGGGGGTGTCGCAGTTATAGACGGCGTAGAGCCAGTAGCCCTGGCGCATGTTGCAGGCTTTGGCCCACTCGTTGGCGGTGACTTCGACATCATTGGACGGGGCCGGGAGCGACAAGCTCCGGCTCGCGGTGCAAGGTGGCAGACGCCAAGGGCGTCATTCATACCAGCCCAGGGCAACGCCCTGGGTTCATCAGCCCAAAACCCCATCAGCGCTGAAAGCGCGATTCATCCTGCGTGCTATCCGAGAAATCCGTGGTTCCAACTGCTGTTTTTAGGTTTGATTCCCATGAAATCGCAGGCTTCGACCAATTCTGTCTTGCGCCCCTGTCCTCGCTCCGAAAAATCTAAGATGCGCACGCCAGCTTGTCGGCTCGGAAATGCCCCTTGATATGGGTGGCCACCTATGCGAATATGGGTAGCCATACCATGAAGACGACAATTGAAATCAGCGATGATCTTTTTGCGCGTACCCAAGAGGTGGCCCGGAAAGAAAAGACTACCTTGCGTTCACTGACGGAGCGGAGTTTGCGGCTGGTGTTGGAGGAAAAACTGACTCGGTCGTCCAGAAACCGCCAGTGGCTGCAAATCTGGCCGCGGCGCGAGGAAGAAACCACCGCTGAGCGCCGCCGGGCTTCCCACGTGCGGGATGAGCACACGCACGCGCCCTTGCCGCGGCGGATGGTCTGGCTGTTCGGCTCCAAGGCGCGCAAGGTAACTCCAAACAGGGGTCGTCGTGAGAATGTCATGTTTTCCGCTGGGCGCCTATTCGCCCTTATGAGTCGGCTCTCCATAATAGGATCGCCTTGATGGGCTAGAGCCGACGTAAGGAGGATCAATCCATTTCCGATTTCCGATTTTGCAGTTTGCCTCAAGCCAAAACCAAACCGTGCGGGGTGAAGGGCTGGAAATCCGCCCAGGCAACGGCGCTGATGCCAAACGAATCATTGGCGGCGGTCCATTGCTGGAAGTTTGTGTGCGCTGGCGAGCCGGCCTTCGTCGCTTGAATCAGAAAGTTGGTGTCGAAATGAGTCATGTCTTACGGCGGAAGGCGGTGGCGGCTTTTCCGTTGTCCAAGAGAAATTGGCGTCCCGGCGTTAAACCCGTGGCCGCCGGCTTAAGGAGGTTCAATCCTGTCGGCGGATGACCAGCCATTCCAGCAGCGCGTCTTCAATCTGGCGGACTTGCCCTTCCGTCATCCGGCCCAGAAATTTCTCCGCGCGCGGCGCCGGC
>Ga0194053_10000697_pt1 | contig 24019 bp, 22 predicted proteins | sample SepL228m_MetaG_FD_161684 | JGI IMG/M metagenome (GOLD analysis project Ga0194053, IMG submission 161684) | Anoxic zone freshwater microbial communities from boreal shield lake in IISD Experimental Lakes Area, Ontario, Canada - Sep2016-L227-8m | ecosystem: Environmental > Aquatic > Freshwater >... | reverse complement strand
ATTCCTTGAGGCTTTAATCTAGCTGATAAACGTGCAAAAAAATCTCGCACCACGATAGCTTTACCAAACTGTGGATCAGCTTCCACAACCTGTTCACTAAATGGAAAATAAATATCCTGCATATTTCCATCAGACGGAAAACGAATGTAGTCAAAGTTTAATTCATCAAAACCAAACTTATTGTAGGACTCCTCTGCTAGTGCGGCAATGTAATCCCCGTGGGCAGTAGAGCCGGCGTCAATAAAACTTAAACCTTTTCTATCTTTCCAGGGAACATTTTTATTACTATTTAATTTTATAGCTAACTCGGGATAGGTTTTGACAGCATACAAATCTTGAAAGACGGTAATGCGGCCAATAACATAAATGTTTTTCTCGTGTAAACCCTTAACTATTTCCTTCATATTTTTGACCGGGCACTTGGTACTATAAGCATCTTTAAATAGTGGATTGTCAGACAAGAAAGATACTTGACCGGTATAATCTTTTATATCAATGACTACTGAGTTGATTTCTGTCTCATCAATCAAATTTTCAATCTTAGCTCGCAGGCTTGGAGCGCTTGCCACACAAGATGTCATGTAGACAGCTTTGACAACATCAGGAGTTTTGACATGAGTGATAATCTCTTTAGGAATTTCTGCTACGACAGATATCCCATCCTTAAGAGAAAAAACAATTGTTGAACCAAACAAGGGTGGTAATAAAAAATAAAAAATAGCAAAAACAAACACTACTGCCAAAATCGGAAAAGCTATGATTTTTGAATAGTGTTTAATCGCCATTTAATTATTTTGTTTCTTCAGTTGTTTCAGGAACGATTTCTGGTTCAGATTTCTTGGTCATATTTTCAACATACATTTCAGTCACTACAGCATTGTCACTCATGATAGTGTGGTGGAGAACCAGTGATTCTCGACGCCACAAGTAAGCCAGAGAAACTATCAGTAGTCCACAGATTACGAACAATGTGTTCTTGGTCTGCATTGGTAAACCTGAAAAAGGCATAATGACTACTAATATTCCCGAAATAAAAATTGTATAAAATTTCCACATATAATTATTATAAGTTATAGGTCTATTCTAACTTAAAAATATACAAAGAGAAAGGCCTGGTTTGTAGAGCAAACCAGGCCTTTCTCTTTATAATTACTTTCCTCCCACCAGCACCACAAACTCCCCTCTCACTTTGTCCGTATTTGTTTCAAAATATTTTAAAACCTCTTCAGCCGATCCGGAGACAATCTGTTCATAGATTTTTGTGAGTTCACGAGCGACCACCACTTTTCTCTCTGGTGCTAACACTTCCTTCAAACTAGTTAAACATTTAATAATGCGATGTGGTGACTCATAAAAAATCATAGTTCTTTCCGATTCGGCAATTTCTCCAAATAAAGTTTGGCGGCCTTTCTTGTGTGGCAAGAATCCCAAGAAAGTGAACTCGGCGGTATGTAGACCGGAAATAGACAGCGCGGACACAACCGCACTCGGGCCCGGCACCACAAAAATCTCCACCTCCGGTAACTCTTTTTTAACAGTAGCAATGAGCATCGAGCCAGGGTCGGAAATAGTAGGTGTACCAGCATCAGACACCAGGGCCATATTTTTTCCAGCTTTCAACAAATCGAGTATTTGGTCAGTCTTTGATAACTTGCTCTGAGAATGATAGCTCAAAAGAATTGGTTTATTAATTCCATGATGTTTCAAGAGATTCAAAGTTACACGAGTATCTTCACACAGTACAATATCAACCTCACCTAAGATACGAATTGCTCGCAAGGTGATGTCTTCCATATTACCGATAGGTGTTCCAACAATGTATAATTTTGACATGTTTTATTTATATTATTTGTGCCGCGAGAGGGACTCGGTCACAAATATTTTGTTCGCCGTCGCTCCCAAAATTTTGCGACCCCGACTCGCAGCCAAACCTTGCTAGGTTTGGACTTCGTCTGCTCCGTCTTTCTCGTCTTGTAAACAGTATTCTACTGTTTGTGCCGCGAGAGGGACTCGAACCCTCACAAGATTACTCTCGTACGCACCTGAAGCGTATGCGTCTACCAATTCCGCCATCGCGGCATATTATAACAACTTCTAATCATCAATGCGTCCTTGCCCGAGAAACCGAAGCCTTGTTCGGTTTAGCGGGTACCAACTTGCCCCGTAGTGAGCTTTGCTCTACTACTGGGGTTCCGCCATCGCGGCATGTATATACAAAGGTAGCAAAAATAGACTCAATAAACAAGACAAAAGAAAAAACGGCGAGATAATCAGTCTCCCGCCGTCATTCAAGCGCCGCATATTTTCTTAGCGCTTCTTCTTACTGAGTTTTTCAAACATTTCTTGAATTTGTACCGAGCTTTTCGGATGAGAAACTTCCCCACATCGTCCACCGATATTTTGATCGGTCAGACGACGCAAACAAGAGTTTTTCATGAACTGGGTACCGCAACCCGCGGCGATAAGAGGCTTCTTGGACACCCAGGCGATCGAGAACTGCCCGAAAGTAGGAATCATCGAGGTGTTGATAAAACCCTTTTCGTCTTGAGTTATTTGGTGGATATTATCATCTGTCAGCCAAGCAAAGACGACCGGGCAAAAAGATTTTCCGCACACATGACAAACGACTTCTGGTCCGTCGGAACGTACCAGAGCCTTCATGTCATAGATGTTCACCTGTCGCCCAAGATGTTTGGCCAAAAGGACCATCTTTGAGTACGGAAGAAAATCTCTGAGAGCTTGTTTGTAGACGTTGTAATACTGATTTTCGATTGGCTCTTTTTCAAGATCAACGACTGTACCATTTGACATTGTTATATCCTCCCTGAAAAAACCAATCAACCAAACCCCACCAAAGCACCGCCTTGGTTACAAAAGATTTAGATGATTATATCTAGAGTAAATACTACCCTTTTAGACTAAACTGTCAAACAAAAAGACCGATTTTGCATTCGCAAAATCGGTCTTTTTTTTAATTGAGTATTATATCTTCTCCACCAAAATAGTGTTTGTTGCACCTGGTTTACCAAAAGGTATACCGGCTACCACAACTACCAATTCCCCTTTCCCAACAAACTTACCTTTAACTAAAGTGGCGCGGATAGTTTTCATACCATCATCCAAAGTTTTAAATGACTTTACCACAATTGGTTTAACACCGGAACTCAAAGTCATTTTGCGAGCTGATCGTTCTTTTGGAGTCAAAGCAATAATAAGTTGTGATGGCTTCAAACGTGATACCATTCTTGCAGTGTAACCAGAGTCGGTCAAAACCACAATTTTATGAGCTTCAATATTATCAGCAACATCCACTGCCTCGTTAGTAATAGCTTCAGCAATATCGTCTGGGGTGTTCTCGAATTTACGCTTCATAGACAATTCGCGATGTAGGTAATCTCCTTCAATCTTTTTGGCAACACGAGTCATAACCTCTACCGCCTGCACTGGAAACTCACCCAAAGTAGTTTCTTCTGAGAGCATGATAGCATCAGTACCATCGAGAATAGCATTGGCAATATCAGATACTTCAGCACGAGTAGGTACTGGTGAGTGAATCATAGATTCCAACATCTGAGTCGCGGTAATAACTGGTTTACCAATAGCATTACACTTCTTGATAATCATCTTCTGCACAGCTGGAACATTTTCAGCAGGGATTTCAATCGCCAAGTCACCACGTGCCACCATAATACCATCAACCAATTCAATAATCTTGTCGATGTTAGCCACAGCCTGAGGAGTCTCAACCTTGGCAATAATATGAGCATCGCTATTGCGCTTCTTCAAGATTTCACGCAATTGAATAATATCTTCTGGACGGCGAACAAAAGACAAAGCAAAGAAATCAACTTTGTTTTTCAAACCAAATTCCATATCTTTCATATCCTTGTCAGTCAAAGCTGGAACAGACAAATCAGTATCTGGGAGGTTTACACCACGGCGATCTTTGATCTCTCCACCAACAATAACTTTACATTTTACCTCATCACCCTTGATGTCCATAACCTGAAGAGACTTCTTACCATCATGCAACAAAACATGGTCACCAACTTTTACTTCTTTAGCAAATTCTGGATAGTTGATAGAAACTTTTTCATCATTACCTATGATATCCTTGGTGGTAATAGTAAAAGTCGCACCTGGCTTTAATACTGTGGAGCCTTTTTCAAATTTACCAATACGAATCTTTGGGCCAGCCAAGTCCTGAAGGACAGCTACACACATATCAGTCTTGTCCTGAACTTTTTTGATGTTGTTGATACGAACCTGATGTTCAGCAAAGTCACCGTGAGAGAAGTTTAGACGCATCACATTCATACCCGCCTCCACCAATTTAGTCAGCATTTCTACACTTTCGGTCGCTGGACCGATAGTACAGACAATCTTTGTTTTCTTTGAAATATTGTTCATTTGTTATTTTTTAAGCAAATTAAAGGCCCAAAATTGGGCGTTGGTATTAGAATAGCACATATTCGGGAAAAAACCAATAGAAGGCCCCGCTGATGGATACCAGCGGGGCTGTAATGACCCTGAGTGCAGTCTAATGACCCCAAGCCGCATGATGGCCGTAACGTTCAAACATGCGCCTAGCTAGAGAGATTTCGTCTGGCAGTCGAGCTCTTTGAACCATGGACTGAACAGCCTCCTCCCGACTTTCACGATCAGTTCTATTGTTGAACCGATTGATAGCTTGGACGAAGTCTGGCGAAGAATACCGGCCGGCTTCTTCGGCTGATAATTCCACCGAATCTGGCACTACCGTGTTCATATTGAACCTCCTGTGTTATAAGTGGAAATAGGAACCTTTGTTTTTATACTACTCCAAAATAAAATTTTGGAAAGCCCCGAGAGAATAGTTTGACGTAAGTAAGCTTATTTGTTGTCTGGCACAAGTACATAATCATCCTTAACCTCGCCCAGCAATTCTTTTATCTCCTGAGCAATCACCTTTATACCAATGATAGTAGCAGCAAGATATGTTGCTTGCATCAACAGAACAATAAGCAAAGAAACGGTATCATTTGTAACTGTAACTGAAACAACCACAACAGACAACAACGCCGCCACCGCACTCAATGAGTAGGAAATATTTAGCAAAAAATCATTTCTGTTTTTCAAAAGTAAACAAATACCGTAAACAATAACCAACATTATTGTATAGCCATAAGGGAAGGTACTCAGCACGTAAGTAAGAATCGTACTTAGGAATGGAACATGATTAAAGAATGAATCGAGAGCCGTCCCAACCACCTGATAGGTAATGCCAATATTCATCAACAAAACCTGAACAAAAGAAATAATCCAAAGCGCAGCAAAAAGCCAAAAGAAAACACGATTAACAATTTTTGATGTATTCATGAGGATTATTATAAAGGATTTTGGTTTAATACACAAAATGCAGTACTACCAAAAAGCCCCAAATACATTTGCCTTTATTAGTTTTTTCTGCTATATTCTCTCTGTTAAGCCAGCACATTAAATTATCTATTGGTGTTAAGTGTGGGCGTATAGCTCAGGTGGTTAGATAATTAAAAATAGACGAATACAATTAAATAGTTTGGTGTGTGGGCGTATAGCTCAGGTGGTTAGAGCGCGTCACTGATAATGACGAGGTCCCAAGTTCAACTCTTGGTACGCCCACACAACAAGTTATTAGTTTAGTATCCGTCTTTTTTTAATTATACGCGGACAATCCTTGCGAATCTCGGATTGTCCTAATAATGACGAGGTTGAGGAGCGAACACATGGAGCGACGAAAAACCTTTTGAGATAGAATTGAGTGATAACGAAATTATATCCAAAAGGTGTACTGCTCCGGTAAGGAGACAAGTTCAACTCTTGGTACGCCCACACTACACATCAAAGCAAAAACCGCCTTGGCGGTTTTTTGCTGCTTATTTCTTTAAGTGTGCCAACATTAAACCCGCCTTGTGGGCGGGTTTAATGTTTTGATATTTACAGAGATATTTATTCTTTCTTTTGTTTCGTTTTTTGTTGGCCGAGCCAACCTGGATCTCTTTTTTAGAGTGATAGATCACACTCTTTCAATGCTCAATTGAGGCATTGAAAATCGACTTCTAAGTTTTAAACTCCGAAGAGTAGAAAACGGTTTTCAATTTGAATTAATCCACGAGCAGCTTCCGCTACCCGTGCCTTGTTACGACTTACTCCCTGTCATTGAGCTTACCGTAGGCCGCCATATAGACGGACTTCGGGTATTCCCAACTCCCTTGAGTTGACGGGCGGTGAGTACAAGACTTGAGAACGTATTCACCACAGTATAGCTGACCTGTGATTACTAGCGATTCCGGCTTCATGAGGTCGAGTTGCAGACCTCAATCCGAACTGGGGCCGTTTTTATAAGGATTTGCTCCATCTTACGATATTGCTTCCTGTTGTAACGACCATTGTATCACGTGTGTAGCCCAGGGTATCAGAGGGACATGCTGACCTGGCGTCATCCTCGCCTTCCTCCCTCGATCCTGTTCACAATCTTAAAGATTATGACCAAAATCGAGGGCAGTCTCGCCTGACACTTGTAACAGGCAACGAGGGTTGCGTTCGTTACCCCACTTAAGGGAACAATTCAAACCACGAACTGACGACGGCCATGCATCACCTGTCTAATTGTCCTTGCGGACGACAAAAGTTTCTTTCTGTCTTCAACTAGATTTCTAACCCTGGTAAGGTTCTTCGTTTAACATCGAATTAAACCACATGATCCACCGCTTGTGCAAGTCCCCGTCTATTCCTTTGAGTTTTAGCCTTGCGGCCGTACTACCCAGGCGGATCACTTAACGCGTTAGCTTTGGCTCTCAGAGGGTCGATACTCCAAAAACCTAGTGATCATCGTTTAGGGCGTGGACTACTGGGGTATCTAATCCCATTCGCGACCCACGCTTTCGTGTTTCAGTGTCAGGAGTGCTCCAGTTTACTGCCTTCGCATTTGGTGTTCCCCATGATATCAACGCATTTCACCGCTACACCATGAGTTCCGTAAACCTCTCGCATCCTCTAGTCTGACCGTTTCCCTTGCAGATTCTCGGTTAAGCCGAGAGTTTTAACATGAGACTAATCAAACCACCTACACACCCTTTACGCCCAATAATTCCGGATAACGCTTGAGGCACTCGTATTACCGCTGCTGCTGGCACGAGTTTAGCAACCTCTTATTCCTGGGGTAATGTCAATAGACTTCTTCCCCCCATAAAAGGAGTTTACATTCCGAAAAACTTCATCCTCCACGCGGCGTCGCTCCGTCAGACTTTCGTCCATTGCGGAAGATTCTCGACTGCAGCCACCCGTAGGTGTATGGACCGTGTCTCAGTTCCATCGGTGGGGGTCACCCTCTCAGGTCCCCTAGGCGTCATTGCCTTGGTGAGCTATTACCTCACCAACTAGCTGATACCGAGCAGGCCGATCTAAAAGCGATAAATCTTTACCCCGAAGGGACTATCAAGTATTACCTAATCTTTCGACTAGCTATTCCTGACTTTTAGGTTCGTTCCTACTTATTACTACCTCGTCTGCCGGTTGCCCTTGCGGGCCCCCTTGACTTGCATGCCTTATCCACGCCGCCAGCGTTCATCCTGAGCTAGGATCAAACTCTCAATAAAAATAAATCCTGAACTTCTTGCGAAGCCCTTTGCGATTTATCTTACCATCCGAAGATGGTTGAGAAACGAAACAAAAGAAAAAATATTATCTCTTCTTCTGTACTTTAATCTCCTAGCAGAAATTAAACATTTGTGTGTTATTATTTTTGCTTGCACGTACGATTTATTCATTTTACCAAGTCGCGATCCCGCGACCAAAAATGCTAAATGCACGTATATATAAATATTCTGTGTTTCAAAGTACACCCCAAACAATTTGTTAGGGTCTTCGATATTATACGCATAATTATCTTCTCGTCAACACTCTAGCAACCCTTTTTATATTTTGCACCACACTTTCCCAAAAAAGCCAATGATACAGCCATTTTACGGTAAATAATTAAAAATGAGCGGTACGAAAAAGCCCCAAATTTGCATCGCAAATTTGGGGCTTTTTCTCAAAATCCGTATATTTTTAACTACTTTTTGTTCTCTTTGTTCATCATCATCTTGTAGTTGGTCACCAACAAGTTGGAAGCAATGAAGATTGAGGAGTATGTTCCAAAGAAGATACCAATAATCAAAACGAGAGCAAAGTTTTTGGTAGCGGCTGGACCAAAGAAGTAGAGAGCTACGACAGCGAGCAAAGTCGCAAAGGAAGTACTAACGGAACGAACGAAAGTTTGGTTGATACTTTCCCCTACTACAACGTCAAACTCTTTCTTGTCCTTGGACGGCTTCTGATTGTTGATTCCCAGGTTCTCGCGTACGCGGTCAAATACCACAATAGTGTCATGAATGGAGAAACCGAGCACCACGAGCATTGCAGTAACGAACAAGGTGTCTACTTCATAACCCAAGTAGTGACCAAGGATGGCGAACACACCAGATGGAATAATCACGTCGTGTGACAAAGCAATAATAGAGAACAAACCATACTTCCATGAAGATACTGGTTCGGATACTTTACGGAAAACAAAAGTAATGAAAAGGACAATAGCCAACAGAACCAAGACAACAGACATCATAGATTTTCTAGCAGCCTCCTGACCCAAGACTGGACCAATGGAGTTGAATTTCTTCACTTCTGCTTTTACAGCGCCAGTAGTTAACACTCTTTCCAATTCACCTCTTTCTGTTTCGGTGATAGAGCGAAGTTTAACGACATAACTATCATCGCCGATTGGGCGAACCTGATAAGTATCTTTGAGTGATGGTGTAAAGTTCAAAGCATCAATCTCGGCTTTGACCACAGACATTTCAGGACGAGCACCAGTATAGGTTACTTCCATGGCTGAACCACCCTTGAAATCAATTCCCGGTATCAATCCCCAAACCAAGAGGGCTACGATGGATATTACCACCAAGCCAATTGAGATTCCGTAAAAGACTTTTCTATTTTTTACAATAAACATAATTTTATTTGGTTATATTCTTAATTATTTAGTTTTGCCTCCGAATAAGAATTTCAAGACCTTGCCAGCGTGCTCGGATTTGATAGAGAGGAGCATGGTTCTGGTAGCGGTGATAGCGGTGAACATGCTCACCAAAACGCCGATAGCAAAGACTAGGGCAAATCCCTTAACGAGGGCGGTACTTGAGAACATAAACAAAATACAAGCGGTGATGAGAGATGAGGTGTTGGAGTCGCGGATAGAGAGCCAAGCGCGGTGGAAACCTTCTTTGACAGCATCCCCTAGCTCACGACCACTATTTAATTCTTCTTTCATTCTTTCAAAAATCAAAATGTTGGCATCCACAGCCATACCAACTGAGAGAATAAAACCAGCAATACCAGGTGCAGTTAGAGTAACTGGCAAGAGCTTAAATATTGCCAAGTTGATAGCGGTGTAAATCGCGAGAGCAATCACAGCAATCAAACCCGGTAAACGGTAAAAGAGAATCATAAAGATAGAGATCAAAATGAAAGCCAAGATACCAGCATAGACTGCTGCCTTGGTGGCAGCTTGTCCCAAAGTCGCTCCGACAGTCTGAGTAGAGATAAGTTCAATTGGGAGAGGTAGAGCACCGAGGTTTAGGTTGTTGACCAAAGTCTTGGCCTCAGCACGTCCAGCAGAACCAGTAAAGCCTCCGGAGATGACAGCCTTACCGTTGCGGATTTCGTCACGAATAACTGGCATAGACTTGAGATCACCGTCGAGGAAGATGGCTAGAACTTTACCAATATTATTCTTGGTTAGAGCCGCAAACTTGTCAGCGCCTTCAGTATTAAATTGGAGTGAGACAACAGACTGACCGGTAGTCTGATCGTATTCCAAAGCTGACTTGGACAAATAGCGACCATCAAGGCCGGTAGTAATAAAGGCCTTGTCGGCAGTCAATTTTGGATCAGCTTTTTCCTTTTCGGTTAAAGCAGGATTTTCCAAACGGAATTCCAATGACGGAGTTTTGCCAATCATGGCGACTGCGTCTTTGACATTGGTTACGCCCGGCAAGTCCACAACCAATTGGTTACTCGCGTCACCGGTGATACCAAAGCCAACTTTTTCTACCTGAACAATCGGTTCAGCGACACCAAAAGCGTTGACGCGTCTTTCAATCACATCACGCAAAGTATCCATAGCGTCGGAGATTTCTCCGGAAGCGAGTTTGCTAGTATCGGCACTATATACCAATTCAGTACCACCGTTTAGATCCAAACCAAGTTTGAATTTGTGAGTAGAATCAGCGGCGACCTGAGAATTATAAACATACCAACCAACCAGTCCGCCCAAAACCAACAAAACCAAGGCTAAAAGTCTTTTTTTGAACATATTATTTTATTAAAATTAACCTGCTTATTATAGGGTTTTAAGGGGAAATATGCAAACAGGTAAAAAGCCTGGCGTAATCTCAAGGTTTAACTTTTTAAATTATAGTGAATCGTTAAGGGTAAAGTAATTTTGACTTTCCCCACAGATAGTTGTTCCAGTAATACAAACTCTGACCCTAAAGAATCTATCCTGTGAAAACAACCCTGTTGTAAATGCAGATGAAGGAACCCAGGATATTGATATTTTATCAGATGCGGCATTAGGCACACTTTGTTTTATCAAATATTTGTCTCCTGACGTCTCACCGACCAAATAAACATCAAAACCTTCTGTAGTATTCTGCGGAGTCCAACTAATGTATTGTTCCGACGTACTATAAAGAGGTTCCCCGCCATTTGGGTACAAAACAATAGGTGGTAATAGCACTTGCTTTTGAGGAATCGAAAAAGCAGCTGCTCCATCAGCACACAACTCTGTTTCGCTCTTGCAAACCCTGACAATAAAATTAGTATCATTTCCATAATTTTCTTGAATTGGTACCCAAGAAACCGATAACTTGTCAGTGGCCCTTGAAGAAACTTGTTTAGAGACTGTATAAATCTTTCCAGACTGAACCCCTTTTACAAAAACATCGTAGAACCCTGTTGGGGAGTCTGGCGTCCAACTAATTGATGCTGGCTGATTCCAGATTAATATTTCACCTCCGTTTGGATAAATTATTGTCGGATATGATAAAACTTTCGGCACGACATCCTCCATCTCGCTTACAACCTTTTCTCTATCGTTCGGAGTAGCTGTATTAATACCAAATTGATTAGTAAATATTTCCTTTACGGTCTTTGAGGATGTGTTATATGAGTAAAATCTTTGTACACAATCCCCACCTGTGCAAATCGGTGAGTCATTAACAATAATTTCTTGATCCGAATCACCAAAACCAACAATGTCGTACTTAGAAAGTAATGGGTCATTCTTATTCATTCCTGCGTGGAAATAAATCTTTATTCCGCTCGGCGCCACCAAATAACTAGTCGCACCAAGTGTTTCGTTGTGGTTTAAAATATCTCCAGTATTTAAGTCTTTCTCGACAACAGCAATATTGCCCGGCCTTGTTAAATCCTTAAGGCCAAGATAAAATAGTTTTCCATCGGCAAGGGGTGCTGATAAAAGCGACTTGTAAGAATCGGCTGGCACAATTTCATTAACCTTATTATCTTCGAGACCGAACTCTATTACAGCTTCCTTTCCTTTAGAATTGCTATCTCTTTTCAGCAAATATATGGATCTACCTGTAGGCGACCAGGTAAGTTCTGCAACGTTGGTAACACCGGAAGGCAAACTCGCCTTAAATAATACCGGGGTTTCCAAAGAGCTTAAATCTCTAATGATCAAATAATTGTTGTTACCATCACCTTCGAAATACGCCAAACTCTTGCCGTCCGGACCAAGAGAAAAGTTAACCGGCCCCAAAGCCACTGTTGAGATAACTTTATTTAACTCTGGATTATCCAAATTAATCAATCTTAGTGTCATTCCAGATGCATTATTTTTTGTTGTATAAATAATTGAGTTTACTTGATCGAGTATTGACGCTGAATAAACTTCCTTACCTATATCAGTTAATTGTTTTTTATTGTAAGTAGAGGTGTCATAATAGAAAAGCTGTGCTGGAAATTGCCCAGATTTATAAAGAAATATTCTACTAGAATTTAGAGCGTGTGCAACTGGCAGAAGACTTTCAACAAAAGAAACTTTTGGTTTTAAAGTAACTGTGCCTGTATCATTAACAGACGCAGAAGATTTTACTAACTTAGGAAGGAATGCTAGTTTTTTTATAATAGGTTTTGTACCAACAGACAATGTTGTGGTGCTTATTTTTTGAGCTGAAACACTCACACCTTCTTTTGATTGTGTGAATGACCCCTTTTGGTAAAAAATGGCAACAGAAATTGCCAATGCAATTAGTAATAAAACAAAGAATAGAAACCGTTTATTTTTAAGCATGTAATTTTATATTATTAATGTTAAAATTATAGGGTTTTAAGGGGAAATATGCAAACGGAAAAGAAGTATGAGTATGAAGTATTAGTATAGAGGAAGAAATAAGACAAAGAAAAGCCCCCGCACGCGAGTTTGGGGGCTTCGCGAGGCGGGGGCATTAAGAAGGTGTTTAGGCCTTCTGTAAAACAGTCTCAATCCCTTCAATGAGGATATCGACAAATTCAGGTTTGTATCTGGCCGCCGAGGTCACCATGGGTGTGAGGGTTGCCGGAGACAGAAGATCTGGGTTCGTTTCAATCTTCTTAAACAAAACTTCCTTGGCTTTTGGACCAACAATCTTAAACAATTCAGCTCCGAGGCCACCATCCACTGCACCAACACTACCGTCAGCCATAGCAATAATAACAGAACTGCGAAAGTAACTGTTTTCACCGAGAGCCTTGGAAACTTTTGTGTCGAGGGCCTCCATATTCACACCATTACGGGAAACGGAGACGACAGCAATGTCGCAATTGTAGGGATCAGCAGGATAAGCCCCACATTTTTCTCCAAGAGCAACGCAGAATTCTTTGTTGCCAATCTTGAGAAAAATGCAAGAATTATAACCAGTGTACCCCATGCGAGTACGATGCCAATCGGAATCATCAGCGATTTCGGCCATAGCTTTTTCTGTAAGCTTGATTTCCTTCACTCCAAACTTCTTCTTCAACCCTTCGTAGACTTGAGTAAGGACTTCTTTAATCAAAAGTCCTTCTTGAACGGTTTTTTTCTCTTCCATTGTCGTGCTCCTTGGTTGGTGATGGTTAGGGAAACTAATCTGACTTTATCAATCTTCAATCTAAACATAGATTAACATAGAATATCAGACAAGTAAATACCCAGCAGAAAACCGCTTGCGCGGTTTTCTGCTTTTATCTATTACTCGTTTTTGAGATGAAACTTTCGACTTGTTTGTTTTACGATATTTTGAACATGCAAACGGCCGAAGCTCTTGATTTTACCTCGAGACAGAAGAAGAATAATTACCAAGTCCAAAGCCAGCATGTAGATAGGATAAGCCATAACTCCAAAAGTAAATCTTTCGATAGCAAACAAGTTCATAGTGTCTGCTGTGCCGGTACCAAACCAAGCCCAGAAGTCTTCCCCTTCCGGTCTCAAATACGACTTCTTGATAGTTGGAATGAGGGCAAAGGCATCAACAGCCAAGTTGGTAATCAACGCCACAACAGGAGAATCAAATACTCCCCACAGAATGAGAGACGCAACAGCTCCAAACAAACAAATTAAATCTGTCTTGTCGGTCAAACCACCCTCACCATATTTGATGGATAACAAAGCGACAATCAAAGGTCCTATGAATTCCATAAACGGCACCCAGATAGTATTGCCGGCTCCAGAATAATAATAACTGGCCGCAAGTATCAAACCAACGAAAGTCCAGATGAACCAAGTAGCACGATTCGGCTTGGACTCACCTTTGAGTATTGCGATAACATAAATAATGTAAGCGATAAATGCAATCACACCAGCAACGATTCCTAAAACAGATTTAACATCAAATTCCATAATACTGGTCATTATACATAAAAGTTTTGCGGGTGTAAAAGGAAAGCTGGGCGTCACAGTTCGAGTCTGAACGCAACACATTACCATGTACCACCTGTCAGACTAGCACACGGATTAATACCATCAGACTCGGTCACGAGTCACTAAATATTTTGGAAGTTTTGCAACTTCCAAAATATATAAGTGCTCTCGACCCCGGCTCGTGGTTCTGTTCGCTGGTAGCTCACAAGACATCACTGCGCCTTTCGAGTCTGACCACGGGATATGCAGATGTCCCGTTCAGGTGGCTCAAATTAAAAACCCCTTGCGGGGTTTTAATTTGAGCCACCTGTCAGACTCGAACTGACGCGATCCCGTTTACAAAACGGGTGCTCTACCAACTGAGCTAAGGTGGCGTATTTGTTTTTTAACTTCTTCAACTCTACCACCCTGAGCCCTGCCTGCGCAGGCAGGTAAGGTGGCTTGGTATTTTCAACTTCTTTAAAATAGCATAAACGTGACCAAAAGCCAACGTTTATCCCCTCTTCATCTTATCCTTGTGTTCAGAAATCGCTTTCAAGAAATATGATGGCTCACTCTTACGTCCAGTCTGCGCCAAAAGGAATTTTGGCTGTTTGCTATCCAGTCCCTTTTTCCAAGCCAAGATTTTCATCTTCTGCTGACGGATAATGGATTTGATCCACATCACAATATCTTTAAAATCCCATTCGCTAAACTCTTTCTCCACCTTCTTGCCGAAACGAATCAGCTCTTTGTCAAAATGTTCACACCACAAAGAGAAACGAGTCTTCTTCTCTCGCTTCTCTTCCCAGACTTTGAGCAAAAGCATGCTCAAAGCCAGGACAAAAGAAATAATGAAAACAATTTTAATCATATGTGCAAACTAGCAAGTAGCTGGCTTGGCGATGGTGGCAACGTAGCGAACATAGCGAACTACTTCAACTTTTTCACCAAACTTCTGAATGAAACCAGAAATCAAATCCTTAACCTTTATGTCAGGATTTTTAATAAAAGGTTGTTCCATCAAAATTTTCTCATTCAAAAAGGCATCCATTTTACCGGACAAGATTTTCTCTTGGATTTCCGCAGGCTTGGACTTGTCTACATCACCGATAAACATCTCCTTGATTTTGGCACGTTCCTCTTCAGTCACATCTTCCAACTTAACATATTGAGGATTAGTAGCTACCACCTGCATAGCCAATTCCTTGGCCAAAGCGGTGAACTCCTCATTCTTGGCCACGAAGTCAGTTTCTGATGAAAGCTCGAGCATAGCACCCATAAGACCATTACCGTGGATATAACAAACCACACGGCCAGCTCCTAGAGAACGGTCGGCTTTTTTGGCAGCAATTTCAGCTCCTTTCTTACTCAACAAAACTTTAGCTTTTTCCATGTCACCATTAGCTTCTTCCAAAGCTTTACGACACTGCATAATGGAGATACCAGTGGCATCTCGCAATTCCTTGATTTGTTCAGAGGATATCATAAGATCAAACGCCCAAAATGGGCAAAGTTAGACTAATAATTTAGTTCGCTTTCTTAACAGCGGACTTACCTTTTTTGTAGGCTTTAGTGATTTCACTAATGAAGTAATTGATACTAGAAACGGATGAATCGTTAGCAACGATAGGATATTTGATTTTAGAAATATTACAGTCGGTACCAGCTAGAGCAATAACAGGAATACCAGCAGACATAGCTTCAGCGACGGCGATTTCTTCTTTACGTGGGTCAACAACAAAGAGAGCCTTTGGAGCATCTTTCAAGACTACTAGGCCAGAGAAAAGTTTTTCCAACTTGTCGATCTGACGGTCAATCAACAATCTTTCTTTCTTGGTGTACTTTGAGAGTTCACCTTTTTCACGTTGTGACAAAAGTGTTTCGTATTTAGTAATACGCTTTTTGATTTCGGTAAAGTTGGTAATAGTACCACCAATCCAACGACCAGCCGCGTAAGGCATGTCGATAGATAGAGCACCATTTTTGACTGAAGCATGAGCTTCACTCTTACCACCAACAAATAGAATCTGGCGACCTTCAGCAGCTAATGTAGCCACGAAAGCAGCAGCCTTCTCCAAAAGTTCAGCAGTCTTCTCTAGGTTAATAATTTCAACTTTATTTTTAACTCCAAAAATATAAGGGGCGGTTGACGCATGACGGCGAGACTTTGAAAAACCGAAGTGAGCTCCGGCCTTAAACATCGCGTCAATAATTTCTTTGTTTTTTACTTCATCCATATTCCGAGATACTAACAGATTATTTGATAAAACGCAAGGAATGTTGGGTTTTAAGCCATTCTTGCGAGACGGTCTTATTCCTCCTCATCCTCCCCATCCCCAACCGGCGCTTTGCCCATGTTTTCGGCTAGGTATTCAACAATCGCTCCAAATCTTTCTCCACTCATAATACCTGGCAAGTTAAACCAGGAGTTTTTGACCCGGTGATCAGTCACACGGTCTTGCAAGACATTGTAAGTGCGAATCTTTTCAGAGCGATCAGCGGTACCAATCTGTTCTTTTCTCTCGCTGGCGTATTTCTTGGCCTCCTCTTCATCCTTCAAGACTTCCAATTTAGCTTTCAAGACTTCCATGGCGCGCTCACGGTTTTTCATCTGACTGCGTTCTTCTGTGGACTTGGCTTCAACACCTGTCGGCTTGTGGACGAGGCGAACAGCGGTTTCCACCTTGTTCACGTTCTGGCCACCGGCACCACCGGAACGGCAAAACTCCATGTGAATATCCGTTGGGTTGATTTCAATCTTGGAATGTTTGCGAATCGGCAAAACGGCAACAGAAGCGGTGGATGTATGAACTCGTCCGTTCTTCTCAGTATCAGGAATACGTTGAACACGGTGTACACCGGTCTCATAACGAAGTTCACGATAGACATTTTTACCCTTCACTTCAAAAGTCGCTTCTTTGTAGCCTCCGGCGTCGGAGCGAGATGCATCCACAGAAGAGAAAGTCCAGCCTTTGGTATCACCATATTTGCGATACATTTCAGCGAGCTCATAAGCAAAAAGTGAGGCCTCATCCCCTCCAGCTCCAGCACGAACTTCCAAAATAATTTCATTAGGAAACTCTTCCTCTACTTTATCAGCCAGCATAATATCTTCCATTTGTTTCCAGATCGCGTCTTTTTGAATTTTGAGAGATGACAATTCTTCCCCTGCCATTTCAGCCATGGTCGGATCCGCAGAGATCATTTCTTCCACAGATTTTTCCTCACGCAAAAGTCGCTCGTATTCATCAACGAGATAAGCGGTCTTTCTATTCTGTTTGAATTCTTCAATCGTACTCATGTGTTTATATTATAGCTTAAATTCCCAAAGAAAAAACCCGAAGCCAAAGAGCGCCGGGTTTTCCTTTTGAGTTGCTATTTTTTAGTAGCACGGCTAGCCTTTGCTTTGAATTTTTCAACGCGACCGCCAGCATCCAAGGATTTCTCCAAACCAGTGTAGAAAGGATGACATTTAGAGCAGATTTCAACTTCGATTGCTTTCTTGGTAGAACCAATCTTAAAAGTAGCACCACAGGCACAGGTGGTGGTTGAATCAGCGTGAAAATCAGGGTGAATATCTTTTTTCATAACGTTGCAACTTTAACAGAAAACCGAGGAAAAAGCAACCCCGTTGTAGAATTTGGCGTTGAAATTGTTTTTGACTAAATAGACTACAATTATAATACTTATTTTGTTTTGCTAAGTCGGAACTATGGTTTACAGATTAAAGCAATTTCAAAAACGACGCCAAATCTCACAACCGGGCAAGGGGGTGGGCTACTTGCCTGATCTCGACAACAAAGTTTTGATAGTTCTCAAGGTGATTTTGATATCTAGGAGAATGGAACGATTCTTCACATAATACAAGTCGTAAGATAGCTTAGTCTTGGTATCATCAAAGTTCACATCGCGCTTTGGTGGATTTTCTTGATAGATTTGAGCCCAGCCAGATAGACCTGGTTTAATCAGGTGACGAATATTGTAGTAAGGAATCTCTGCATCATACTTGCGAACTAATACGGGAATCTCTGGACGAGGACCTATAAACGAAGCATCCCCAACCAACACATTCCAAATCTGGGGCACTTCATCAATCCTGGTCTTTCGCATAAAGTTACCAATCGGAGTCGGGTGGTTATTCTTCTTAGCCTCCTCGTCCCCAGCATCATCATAGAGCCAAGTGCGGAACTTAATGAACTTTATAAGCTTGCCATTCTGTCCCACTCGTTCTTGAAAAATAAATATAGGACGATTATCTTCAAACTTCTTGGCCAACCAAACTAAAACAATGAGCACGGCAAGTATTGGCAGAAGTATTAGAGCTAGGGTAAAATCTGTAATTCTCTTCCAGGCTAAATAAACATAACTAGTCTGGGTCGAAATATTTTCAATGAGCCAGCCATCACGAAGAAAACCAATCGGTACGCAATCAAACACATCTTCATAAACCTTACTAAAATCCACAAAGCGAATCTTGGAGAAAATTAGATTATAGAGATGGGGCAGAACCTTCTCTACCTTGTCATTACGCAAATCCGCTACTACCACCTCCACTCCTTCAGAGTAAACGCGCTCTAAAATCTCTTTTTGAAAATCAATTTGATCCATTCGATTCAAATCGATAAATGAGACAAACTTCAAACCGTAACGCGGATTATTGTCAATTTCTTCCTTGAGCTGTAACATCTCCGGGCCCTGACCAACCAAAAGAGCATTGTCAGAACTCTTAAACCAAAAGAGACGATGGCCAAAAAGACGCCAAATGTAAGTTAAACCAAAAACGATAACTAAGGTTAAAACCAAAATAGTCTTGGGGGTCAAATCAGAAATCGGCCAAATGTAGAAAAAGAAACTAGAGAATAATGTGGCCAAGAATAGTGCATAGCCAATACTTTCAGGTAAACGACGAGTGAAGAGTGTGGTGTGTTTTTCATAAAGACCAGCAATGTAAAAAGAAATTATCCAGAACAAAAACACCCAAGCAAAAGGTTCCAGATTGACAATAAATACTTTACCGGTGGGGATATCCCAATAACGAAAAGTTAAAGCCAACCACAAAGCGGCAACAAAAATCAAAATGTCGCCGAAAAATAAGAAAACTGATTCTTTTTTATTGATACCAGACATAATTTATCTTTGAAAGAATAATACTATATTTTGAGCCGAAAATCTAGCCACGGAGCCCAAAAAGATATATAATCAATTTGTGAAAAAAACTGTCGGAAAAACAAAAATACTGTTTGCTATTACCAAATCCAATTGGGGTGGTGCTCAACGTTATGTCTTTGATTTGGCCACTTCTCTCCCCCGAGATCAATTTGAAGTAGTAGTTTTGACCGGCCGTGAAGGCGAACTCAGCAAAAGACTAAAAGAGCAAAACATCCGTACGGTAGAAATTAAAAATATTGAGCGTGAGGTGAATCCCATCAAAGACTTATTGGTGGTCAATAGCTTCCGTCGAATTTTAAATAAAGAAAAACCAGACATTGTTCATTTGAATAGTTCAAAAATGGCGGTTTATGGGGCCTTGGCTACTTTGGGCAAAAAAAATATCAAAACTGTTTTTACCAGCCATGGTTGGCCGTTCAACGAAAAAAGGTCTATTTTAAGCCGTATTTTCTACCGTATTTCTTTGCAATTTGCTCTAAACGAAATTGATAAAACTATCTTTGTTTCGCAGAATACTGCTGAACAAGCTTTTGCCATGAAACTTCTCAAACCGGAACAAGCCCAAGTAATTCACAATGGCTTATCCCCTATTGATTTTGAAAGCCGTGCCAGCGCAAGAAAAATAATAAAAGATTTGCTGCCTGAATTAGAAATTCACAAAAACACTTTATGGCTAGGCACTATCGCTGAGCTACACAAAAACAAAGGGCTCGGCCATGCTATCCACGCTATCTCCCTTTTGAATAACCCTAATCTAAAATACTTTATAATTGGCGGGGGCGAACTTGAGCAAGGCTTACGAAAGGAAATAATGGAACTAGAATTAACTAATAAGGTATATTTGCTTGGAAAAATTGCTAATGCAGCTACTCTACTCCCCGCCTTTGATGTTTTTCTTTTACCATCCATAACTGAATCACTTCCCTATGTCATACTTGAAGCCGGTACAGCCGGACTGCCTGTTGTAGCCTCTAATGTTGGAGGTATTCCAGAAATAATTGAATCCGGTGTAACTGGGCTTCTCGTGCGAGGAGGACGGTCAAAAGAAATATCTCACGCTCTGCATGAAATGATCGAAAAAGGCCCAGCCAAACAAGATTATGGGCTCAATTTGCAAAAGAAGATATCTCAAAAATTTAATTTACATAATATGATTGAGCAAACTATTTCTGTTTACCAGAATATCTTGTTATAATATATCCAACAAAAGCACAGCTAACCAAGTGCTAAAAAATATATGGATTTAAATAATTATCAGGCACCAGTATCTGGAATTACGGGATGGATAATTACCAAAGGTTGGGCCAAGGATCAAAAGGTGGCGGAATTAATACAGGTGATAGCGACAATAATATTCTTCGCTCTATCATTTTATTTCTTTTTTTACTAATAGTATGGAAAAAAATACTCGAGGTTTTACATTGATTGAACTATTGGTGGTAATATCAATAATCTCTCTACTTTCATCTATTGTTATGTCCACTTTAAGTGCCGCCAAAGACAAAGGCAGCGACACTAAAAGCATCCAAACGGTCATTCAGACTAGAAATGCTTTACAGATGTATTTTGCTGATAATGGCAACTATCCAGCCACTCTTTCTGAATTAACAACACCTAAAACTTATATTTCCACAATTGACCCAGCTGTTAAATACGAAGTTGTTGGTAATAACAACTATCACATGGCCATAATACTCAAACAAGCAATGGGTGTTCTCAGCTCAGATGCAGACACAAACACCACACTAATTAAAGGTAATAGTACTGATTGTGCTGGCGCAAACACCGGAACAGATCTCTGTTACGATGTTACAGCACAGTAACAAATATGTGTTAATCTCGGAATTAAAAAACAACAACATAGCTGTTGTTGTTTTTTAATTCTATAGACCAAGAAACTCGTTTTTCATTTGACTTGAATGAGCTGTCTTCCTATATCGTCGCATAGCCATAAGCATACCCAATCCTCCATAGCTGGCCAAAAGATGTGTTCCTCCATAACTCATAAAAGGAAAAGTAACACCAGTCACTGGCATAAGGCCAATATTCATACCGGCATTAATTAAGAAATGGGAAGTAAACAAAATTACAAGACCTAGACCGAACAAAATTTCAAAATTACTAGCACCCGTAAAAGAGTTAATCAAAATACGAGCCAAGAGTAAAAAGAAGGCACCGAACAAGAGCAAAACGCCAAAGAAACCCCACTCCTCCGCAAAAGCTGCAAAAACAAAGTCTGTATGATATTCTGGTAAAAAGTTTAATTTTGACTGTGTACCATAGCCCAGACCCTTACCGAGTGTTTCTCCAGAACCCACCGCAATCGTTGACTGGTAAGCACTATAGCCCGCTCCACGCACATCTGAGAGTGGGTGTAAGAAGTTTACAATTCTTTTCTTCTGATAATCTTGAAATACCCCCAACCAAAGAATCCCAAAAATCAACGTTCCACCCAGAAAAACCAAAAGTAGGTGTTTTTTAGAAATTCCAGAGACCAGCACCATACCAAACCAGATAAGAAAAATCATGAGTGCTGATCCAAAGTCAGGCTGAAAGAAAACTAAAGCAAAAATTATAAACACATAAATACCGGAAACTAAAATATGTTTGATATTGGCAATTTCAATATGGCGACGGGAAAAATATTTAGCCAACAAAATTATAAGGACAAGCTTAATGGCGTCAGCAGGTTGAAAGGAAAATCCGCCAATACTAAACCAGCTCTGCGCTCCTTTGTGGGCTGAGCCAAGAAGAAATAACACCAAAAGAGTAATAAAGGAAATAATGTACAAACCTAAAACGATACCACTGCGGCGCAAAAAACGGAAATCGAATAAACTAAGAACAAAAAATACCCCCACGGAAATAATCAGCCAAACTATTTGTTTATAAAAATAACTATTACCATCAACAAAAGAGCCCATAGTAAAAATTCCAGCCAGAGTAATAAGTATTGCTGGTATCAAAACTAGCCAGTCTATATCTAGGAGTTTACCCCAAATACTTTTACTCCCTTGGCTCCCACTCAAAAACTCATCCTGACTTTGCATATTATTTTATCTTTTTCAAAATCACCTCGGAACTCACCACCTCCCGGTCAAAAGGTCGAAGCCAAGTAAAGAAAACTGTATTTTCGCTATTTGGAGCGATCGGATCAATAATAGTACTTGAAAAATCTACTGCATTACCATCTGAATCATAAGCCACACCAATCGCTTCGTAAGATGGTGAATTGGTTATTAAATCATTCTTAATAGTTACAGCAATTTTGGGTGAGGTTGAAGCATTAAGTACTTCAATCTTATCGACTTTAACTTGCAAAGTCTCCTCAGCTGTCTTGTACCAGTTGATTTTGCCTTCGATTTCAAAAACCACTTTAGCAGGAATACTGTTTACCATTTTAAGACCGGCTTCAAAAACAGCCGTGGTTTGATTTCGCCCACCCATAACACTAAAAACTCCATCTCGTTTATAGATCAAAACACTATCAGCATCATAAATTTTAAAGCTATACGGTATATCCTTAGCTGAAGCAAAAACGTTTGGATTTTTTATATAAGCTATCGCATTATAAACTCCAGTACTAGCTTGTACCAAACTTACCTTGGTCCATACAACATTTAGAGGCAAAACATCTTCGACACAAATAGATTGTGTCTCGCAGATTCCACCACAATCTACTCCTAATTCATTTTGATTTTGAACACCGTCATTACAAGTCGGAGCTTTTGATAACAACAAAAAATACAAGCCCACCAATATAAGGCCGAGAATAAAAACAAAACCAAACAAATAAGCTGTGCGCCTCTTTTGTGACCAGGTCATAATATGTATATAGTATACAGTATTTGGTATTTTGTATCTAGTATTTTGCAAACAAAAAACCGCCTTTGGGGCGATTCTTTATTATTTGAACACTTAGTTCCGGCGGTTAGCTACTTTCCCCACAAGGAGTATCATCGCCACTAGCGGGCTTAACTGCTGAGTTCGGAATGGGATCAGGTGTGACCCCGCCGTTAAACCACCAGAACTAAATGTTCAACATCATGAAAACTTACAAATTGTTATTTGTAATAAATTTCATGTAACAGATTGGAACTTTTGCTTGCTTGCGCAAGTACTTAATGAATGTGATGTTCTAAATTTCCTAATAAGAATCGACTAATTAGTATTTCTCGGCTCAAACCATTACTGGCCTTACACCTAAAACCTATCACCTAATCATCTCTTAGGGGTCTCAAACGATTTCTGATCTTGGGGTCGGCTTCACTCTTAGATGCTTTCAGAGTTTATCCGTTCCCGACATAGCTACGCTGCGATGCACCGGGCGGTACAGCAGCCACACCAGAGGTCAGTTCAACTCGGTCCTCTCGTACTAGAGTCAAATCCCCTCAAAAATCAACGCCTGCAGTAGATAGGAGACCAACCTGTCTCACGCTTGTATACATTTCTAATCCTAGAAATCTTTCCGTATATTACTATACGCAATGGACTATAACATAACCGTAGATAATTAAATCTTTAGGTCGCAAACGTTTAGTCTCTACGGGTGTCTTTCGACTTCCCTCGGTATTAACCTCTATTTCTAGTAGGTATCCACCGATATGAGTTTGCTTGTGCACTAAATATTTCTAAATAGTGCCGCCGTGATATGGTTGAGAATTCCTTGATTAACATTTTGCTTCTTAGGCCCAAATGTCCGAAAAGTTTTTTTATTTATAGTTATTTATATTTGTTTCCTCTGAGGATTCAGACTGTGGAAGAGTTATAAATTATAACCCCTTCACGGTCTGAACCCAGCTCGCGTATCTTTTTAATTGGCGAACAGCCAAACCCTTGGGACCTTCTTCAGCCCCAGGATAAGATGAGCCGACATCGAGGTGCCGAACTCCGCCGTCGATATGAACTCTT
>Ga0194053_10000693_pt1 | contig 24315 bp, 16 predicted proteins | sample SepL228m_MetaG_FD_161684 | JGI IMG/M metagenome (GOLD analysis project Ga0194053, IMG submission 161684) | Anoxic zone freshwater microbial communities from boreal shield lake in IISD Experimental Lakes Area, Ontario, Canada - Sep2016-L227-8m | ecosystem: Environmental > Aquatic > Freshwater >... | reverse complement strand
ACTGGGGTTGCTCGTCAACTTCGGTCATTATCCCAAGGCTCAAGTCGAAAGGATTGTCACTGGAAAAGGGCGGTACGAATGAAACTATCTACCACGAACCACGCGAAATACACGAAAAGGGAACTTTTCGGAGCCGCTTCCCTCTGCCTGTCTTCTTTCGTGTGTTTCGTGTGTTTCGTGGTGACCAGTCTTCTCCATAAACGGAACGCATGTTCTCTTGCTGTTGACCTGCGTCCTGGAAACCCGCAATTTGACCGCAGCACAATGAGAACCACAGGACAACAACGACCAGGACTAAATTAACGATGTTGTGAGCGGCGATTTATGAAGATTACTGTCATTGGCGGCGGTTCGACCTACACGCCCGAGTTGGTCAACGGATTTCTCGCCCGGGTGGATTCGCTTCCGCTAAAGGAACTTTGGCTGATGGATACTGATAAGGAGCGCCTTGAAATTGTCGGCGGGTTCGCCCGACGCATGGTCAAAGCCAAAGGCGACCCTTTCAAGGTGGTTCATTCGTGCCATCAGCGCGAAGCAATTGCTGGCGCGTCGCATGTCATCACGCAGTTGCGGGTTGGACTGATGCCCGCCCGCCGCGGGGATGAGTATCTGGGTCTGCGGCATGGGTTGATTGGCCAGGAGACAACCGGCGTCGGCGGCATGGCAAAGGCGCTGCGAACCATTCCGGTGATTCTCAGCATCGCGGAGGATATTCGGGAAGTTGCGCCCGGCGCGATGCTCGCCAATTTCACCAATCCTGCGGGACTTGTCACGGAAGCGTTGAATCGTTACGCGGCCGATGTGTGTGCGGTGGGTGTGTGCAATGTCGGCATCACCATGAAGATGGAAATCCTTGAGGGGCTCGAGAAGTCCACGGGCAACAAGCTTGACGACAGCCGCGCGATATTGAACACGCTCGGGTTGAATCACCTCACCTGGCATCGCGGATTCACGGTGACTGGCCAGGAGATGTGGCCATTGGTGTTCCCCGCTTTCGTCGAGAAAATCAGAAGGGAAGCAGATCCCGAATGGGACATTCGGACACTCGAAGTATTGGGCATGATTCCCAATTATTACGCGCAATATTTTTATTACACCGACAAGAAATTCGAGGCGCAAAAGAAGTGGCCCCCCTCACGCGCGGAAGAAGTCATGGAGATCGAGAATAATCTCCTGCGCGGCTATGCGGACCCCGCGATGACCGAACCGCCGGCCGGCCTGATGAAACGGGGCGGCGCGTATTATTCCACGCTTGCGACCCAGCTCATCAACTCGCACTACAACGACCTTGGCCAGGTTCACGTTGTCAACGTTCGCAATAATGGGGCAGTCAAAGAATGGGCTTCGGATTGGGTCTTGGAAATGCCCGCCAAAGTGGACAAGCGTGGGATTCATCCGCTGCCCGCAGCGCCATTGCCGCCCGTCTGCTTTGGACTCATCTCACAGGTTAAAATGTATGAGTTGCTGACGGTCGAAGCCGCCGTGCATGGAGATAAGAACGCGCTGTATCAGGCGCTGCTCGCGCACCCACTGGGCCCCAGCGCAGACAAATCGCAGGCAGTGATGGATGACATGCTTGAAACCAACCGGCAGTGGTTGCCCCAGTTCTTCAAATAGGCATTCGCACATGAAATATTTCATCGGATTTGATGTCGGTTCGTCCAAGACCCATGCGCTGATCGTTGATGAAACCGGTCAATGTGCTGGCTTCGGGAAAGCAGGCGGAGGCAATTACCAGGCGGTTGGGTACGAGGGACTCAAGACCGCAATGCGCCAGTCGTTCGAGGGGGCGCTGGAAATGTCAGGTCTGGATAAAACCCGGGTTGCGGGCGCAGGCTTCGGAATTGCAGGCTACGATTTTCCATCCGACCGCGAGGCGCATTTGCGCGCAATTGCGTCGCTGGGGTTGTCCTGCGCCGTGGAAGTCGTCAACGATGGGATCAATGGCCTGCTGGCTGGGGCAACGCGCGGAGTCGGCGTGAATGTCACGGCGGGCTCATCGAACAACTGCCGCGGGCGAAACAAAAGCGGGAAGGAAGGGCGCATCGTTGGCAACAGCGCCCAGTTTGGCGAGCATGGCGGTGCGATTGAAATTGTCCAGCGCGGATTGGTTATGGTGAATTACGCATGGATCAAACGGCGTCGGGCGACAGCGCTAACGGCAATTTACATTGAAGCGTTTGGCGCCAAAGACGAGTTGGATTTAATGGAAGGCCTGTCCAACGAGCAATATCAGCTTTTTCCGCAACTCGCCACGCAGGTGATTGATGCCGCCCGCAACGGCGACTCCGCCGCGCGCGAGGTGATCCATTGGGCGGGTGAAGAGTTGGGCTGGCTGGCGGTCTCGGTCGCGCGTCAAATTGAAATGGAAAATGAAGACGTCGAGATCATCCAATCGGGCAGCGTGTTTGAGGCGGGCAAAGTTATGACTGAACCGATGGAGGCAATTGTATTGAAGCATTGTCCACGCGCGAGATTAATTCGGCTCGCCGGTCCGCCCGTGGCAGGCGCCGTGATTCTCGGCATGGAGCAGGCAAACTTCGATGGCTATGCCGTCCGAGAGAGGATGGTTCTCACGGCAAAAGAGGTTGTTAAATGAAAGGGAGCCAAGCGCTGCGATGTCGCGGTGAAGACCCGCGGCGAGGCTCAACTGAGCATCGAGATGGCGATTGAAAAAGGCATGGCAAATCAGTTCATTTCGTCCTGGAAAAGGCGGGCAAAGTCAACGTCTGCCGGAGCGTTGGCGGTGAACACGCGGCAAAGGCAGCGCATGAGAGGCAGTTCGTCGCGGCCAAGCAGCCCACGCGCCTCCAGTCCAGGCAGCGCCTTGGCAACCTGCGCCACCACAAAGGCGCTCTCGAGTGTCTCCCCGGCCATTTCAGCGCGCGCCTGCTCGTAGGTCAGGCCCTTCCCCAGCAGCCGGCCCAGACGCACAGTGCGTCCTCCCATGCATGTGACGTACTGATCGCCGACCCCAGGCAGGGATGTCACCATGGCAGGGTTGCCACCCAGCAACGAGACCAGACGCGCCATTTCTTTGGCGCTGGCCCCAAAGAGCGCTGCCGCAGCGTTGTGATTCTGGGCATCCGCGTCGTCGGGCCCGCCTGCCCGGTCCAACATGCCGCCCGCCAGGCCCACGGCGAGCGTATAGGCATTCTTGAGCGCCACGCAGACCTCTACGGCGACCACATCCGTCGAAAGGAAAATGTGGTAGTACGATGTCTGGAACATCTGGCGTAGAAGCGGGAGAGCTTCCGAATCGCGCGACGTGAAATAGACACAGGTATGGCGGCGTCCCGCCAACTCACCGGCGATGCATGGCCCGCCGATGGCTGCCAAGCTCACTTGGCCCCGCAGGGCGGCAGGCACTTCATCAGCCAAAATGTCCGGGAGAATACGCAGTTGACCGTCTTCATTTGCTTCAAGCCCCTTGGTGACAGCGATGATTCTCATGCCAGGCTTGAGGTGGGGCGCAAGCGCGCGCCCAATCCAATGCACCCCGGGCGAGCTAACGCCACTGACGATGACGTTGACCCCTTCCAGCGCCTGCGCCATCTGGTCAACATAATACGGCTGCACGTTGTCCGGCAGCCTTCGCCGCAGACGAGGATGGAAGCGTTTCTCCAGACAAGACGCAATGATCTCAGTATCGAGATGGGTGCCCACCAGGCGGACCTGGTGCCCGTTATCGCTGAGCGGCCAAGCCATCGCGGTCCCCATCAATCCCGCGCCTACAATCGTCACGTTGGACATTTTACACCTCCAAAACTGATTGAAACCTGCCGATCTTTTCATCGAGGCCGGCTGCTTGTCCGAGTTGTATCGGAGTAATGTTTATCATGGTGGGGAGTGTGCAGACATTGTGAGTGAGGGTCAAGCGAGCCATAACGAGCGATATCGAGGTAGGAACGCCCGTTGCCAGCGGCCCCCTCACAGATCCCGGCGTGCAGTTTTCCAGCACCGGGCTCTTCAGAACATCTCACTTTGCTATGGCCCGCAGGGAGGTTGGCCGGTGGTGTTCCGTCTTTCTTACGGCACCGGTTTCCTGTGCAGGCTGCGATTTCCTGTTGCCCCCTTGGCTCGCATCGGCCTTCTCGGGCGAAGGTTCGAGGAAATGGACGGGGCAGCTTTGAAGCCATTTCGGGGTGGTTGGTGTTTGGGCCGTGAGGAGTTCAAACAGAAGATGATCGAGTTGATGGCGGGCAAGCTAGGGGAGAATCAGTCTGAGATGCGCACCAATTCCAACCTATCGCAATTGCAACCTTGACCTCAGTTCGCTGCCTGATATAACCGGTCGCGTTGCCGAAGCAAACAACCGATTAGTTCCTGGCCTGCGCAGGGTCGAGCAGTAGAACAGGTCGCGCAACGTGCAATCCAGAAGTGATGTATGTCTAAACTCGTAACGGTATATCTTCCCTACAGCGGCAAAGAGCATTGCCGAAGAACGATCGACCAATTAAAGCAATCGCCATTGATCCAACGAATCTGCCTGCTCTCAACCGGTTCCGCCACTGCGATTCCCAAAGGTTGCGACCGGCTCGCGGTCAGTTCGCTCTACGGGAGCCAAACGATGCAGGCGATCGCCGGGAAGACGACGACTCCGTATGCGCTATTGATCATCCACGACACGGCCATCGAGTTTGGTCAGTTCGCTCTGGACCGGTTGCTGTCAGTGGCAACGATCACCGGTTCGGGCCTCATCTATTCGGACTACTACGATATCGTGAGGGGGCAGCGGGTTTCACATCCGGTGATCGAGTCTCAGATGGGCAGCATCCGGGATGATTTCAATTTCGGTTCGGTGCTTTTTTTCGACACCAAAGCCCTCAAAACGGCTGTTAGCGCGGGTCGGCGACAAAACTACGAATATGCCGGGCTGTATTCGTTGTGGCTGGCCATCTCCCGCCAGCAACCGCTCACCAGAGTCGGCGAACCCCTGTACGGGAAGGCTGAGCAGGACGCCCGCAAGTCAGACCAAAAGCAGTTTGATTACGTTGATCCGAAAAACCGGGCGGTCCAGATCGAGATGGAGCGCGCCGCAACCGAACACCTGAAACGGATTGGCGCCTGGTTGAAACCGAAGTTCAAAGCTGCCGACTTGGACGAGACCCCGTTTGCCAACGAGGCGTCAGTGATCATACCGGTAATGAATCGGGTCAAGACCGTCGGCGATGCGGTCAGCTCGGTCTTGAAGCAGCAGGCATCCTTTCCCTTCAACCTGATCGTTGTGGACAATCATTCGACGGATGGAACGACCGAGCTGCTTCGCTCTTTTGCGAACAAGGACATCCGGGTCGTCCATGTCATCCCGGACCGGCAGGATCTGGTCATCGGGGGATGCTGGAACCAGGGGATCGAGCATTCGGCCTGCGGTCGGTTTGCCGTCCAGCTCGACAGCGATGACATTTATCAGGATGAAACAACCTTGCAAAAGATCGTTGATGCATTCCGCCGCGAAAAGTGCGCGATGGTGATCGGCTCCTATCGGATGACGAATTTCAAGCTGGAAGAAATCCCGCCCGGCGTGATCGATCACAAGGAGTGGACGCCCGAGAACGGCCGGAACAATGCGCTGCGGATCAACGGTCTGGGAGCGCCGCGGGCCTTTTACACGCCGATTCTGCGGCGAATCAAGTTTCCCAACGTCAGCTATGGCGAGGATTATGCGGCGGTGCTGGCGGTGTCGCGCGAGTACCAGATCGGCAGGATTTACGAGCCGATCTATCTCTGCCGCCGGTGGGAGGGCAATTCAGATGCCGGCATTGATATCAACAAGCAGAACGCGTTCAATTTCTACAAGGACAAGCTGCGAACATTCGAGATTCTCGCCCGACAGCGGATGAACAAAGGACCGGGCGCGGCGTCGCAGAGCCGCAGTCGGAGAGCCAAACCGGTTAAATTGGGTTAGCGACTTGCGTGCGCCTACCTCCGTTCGAGACATCCATCCAACCGTGGTCAAACTCTCCGACCAGCTAACTATTTCCGAGGCGGAGCTTGCGCCTTTTGTTTCCGAGGGCGGCCAGGCGGGCAAGGCTCACGGACTGCTTCTCCAACAGAAAGGAGTGTGGGACTTGCTGCGGATCGGTTATGACTCCTTGCAGAGCGTCCGGACCAAGGCGTTTGAGTTCGACGGATTTCAAATCAAGGTGCAGTTCAACCCGGGACGCCTCATCTCGACCGCCGCCAAGGTCGATGCGACTTCGATCCGGGAACGGAAGTGCTTCCTGTGCCCCGAGAATCTCCCTTCTGCGCAGCGGGGAATTGCGTGCGAGGGAGACTATCTGGTGCTGTGCAATCCGTTTCCGATCTTTCCCGAGCACTTCACGATTGCTTCCCTCCATCATACACCGCAGGTCGTTCGCGATTCGTTCGCGACCTTCCTGACGCTGACTCGGGAATTGGGCACGCGGTACACCGTGCTTTACAACGGCCCGAAATGCGGAGCCTCAGCGCCGGATCACATGCACTTTCAGGCCGGAAACAGGTCGTTTCTTCCGATTGCTGGCGAGTACGGGGCCGTGGAAGACCCCCGCGCAGCGCGGTTCTTTGAGTCTGACTGCCTGCGCGCTTGCAGCGCTGAAAACTATCTTCGGCACTTCATCTTGTTTGAGTCTTCCGATCCCGGTCTGCTCGAGCGGGCGTTTGCCGCGCTCTATGAGGTTCTCCAGGATGCTGCCACGGCGGGGGAGGAGCCGATGTTGAACATTCTCGGGTTTTGCAGCAGCGGCAAATGGAGGGTCTTTGTCTTTCCCCGCGCTCAGCATCGCCCGTCATTCTACTTCAAGGAGGGGGATGAGAAACTCCTCATCAGTCCCGCCGCCGTCGAGTTTGGCGGCGTATGCACGACGCCACGCGAGCAGGACTTTGAAAAGGTCACCCGGGAGAATATCGTGGAGATGTTTAATGAAGTCAGTGTCTCGGCGAAGAAGTTTGCGGCAATCACGGCTCATCTCACTCCCAAACTGGCTGCTCTACAAGAATCTCCCGCTGCTTAGCAGGGTTTCGATCCAAGGGAGATCCTCCGGACGGGTGACTTTGGGATTGGGCTGGACGCTGACCACAAGCCGAACTGGCTGGCCGATGAGTTCGCACGCTGCGGTGTCATCAGTCACGAGCAAACCTCTCCGCCGAACCTCCGCCAAGGCGCGGCGAATGATTTCGACGCGAAAAGTCTGCGGGGTTTGCACGGCCCAGAGGCGGGCGCGATCGAGGGTGCGCTCGATCGTTTTGCCATCACCCGATTCCTTGATCGTGTCGGTAACGGGCTGCGCGGCGACTGCGGCTCCGGTCTCCTTTGCCGCCTCAATGGTCGCGGCGATCAACTCATGGTTGGTGCAGGGGCGCGCCGCATCCTGAACCGCCACGATTTCTGCCGCTGGCGACAGAGCCTCCACGCCGTTCCAGACCGAGTCCTGCCGTTCCTTGCCGCCAACGACCAGCCTGAACTTCTTCCGAAACTGGTATTCCTGCGCCAGCGCGGCGAACGCCGTCTGCATCCCGTCCCGGACCACCAGCACGATTTCGTCGATGCAACCCGCCTGGTCAAACCGCCGCCACGTATGGGCGACGATGGGCTGGCCGTTCAATTCGAGGAAGAGCTTGTCGATGCCAGGCCCCATGCGGGTGCCTTTGCCGGCAGCGACGATGATGGCGGAAGTCATGCGGCGCAGTCTAGAGTTCGATGGCCCGGGTCCAAAGTCTAAAATGACTTCGCAATTTTCAATTTGCAATCAACCACAATCGCCAGCACTCTCGGCTTCGTCCAATACTTCCGGGACAAAACGATGAACATCGAAAAACTCTTGCTCGCAGCCGCGCTATCACTCGCAACACTCGCCGCGCCTTGTCTCGCAGCCGAACCAGAGACGATCTGGATTTCCTCGCTCGATCTCGCTTCTGTCGTCCAAGGCTGGGGTCAGCCCCAAGCCGACAAAGCGGTCACCGGCAAACCGCTTTCCATCGGGGGCAAGATATTCCAGCGCGGGCTCGGCACCCATGCCGACAGCCAGGTGCGCCTCAACCTTAATGGCGGAGCGGAGAAGTTCTCCGCCCTCGTCGGTGTGGATGACGCCGCCGGCAGCGATAGCGCGAGGGTCTCATTCAAGGTCGTTGGCGATGGAAAGACGCTGTGGAAGAGCGGGCTGATGAAACGCGGCCAGCCGGCGCAAGAGATCGAACTGGACGTGAAGGGGTTCCGAACTTTGCTGCTCCTTGCCGATTCCACCGGTGACATCTCGTTCGGCCACGCGGATTGGGCGGAAGCGAAGCTACTCGTGACCGGCGAGCGCCCGACGCTTGTTGGGCCTCCCCGCGAAGAGGCATTCATTCTCACACCGAAACCATCGCGAACGCCGCGCATCAACGGCGCCCGCATCTTCGGCGTCCGACCCGGCCACCCGTTCCTCTTCACTATTCCTGCCACCGGTGACCGCCCCATGACTTTTGCGGTCGAGCATCTGCCGAAGGGTTTGACCGTTGATGCCCGTACCGGCCAGATCCAGGGCCGACTCGAAAAGCCTGGCGACTATCTCGTGACGTTTCGCGCCTCCAACCCGCTGGGCACGGCGAAGCGCAAATTCAAGATTGTCTGTGGTGAGACCCTGGCGCTCACGCCGCACATGGGCTGGAACAGTTGGTATGTGTGGGAGAACCACGTCACGGATAAAATCATGCGCGACGCCGCCGACGCGATGGTCAGCAGCGGCATGATCAATCATGGCTACCAATACGTGAACATTGACGACTGCTGGGCCGTCAAGCCCGGTGCCACCGACCCCAGCCTCGGCGGCGAACCCCGCGATTCGCAGGGAATGGTCAATGCCAACCAGCGCTTCCCAAACATGAAGGCCCTGACAGACTACATCCACTCCAAGGGTCTCAAAGCCGGCATTTACACCTCCCCGGGTCCGCTCACTTGCGCCGGCCACGTCGGCGCCTATCAACACGAAGCGCTCGACGCCCGGCGCTTTGCCGATTGGGGCTACGATTTTCTTAAATACGATTGGTGTTCTTACGGCAACATCGCCAAAAACCCGAATCGCGCCGAATTGCAAAAGCCTTATCTTCTGATTGGTGACAGCCTGCGTCGCCAGGACCGTGATCTGGTGTTGAACCTTTGCCAATACGGCATGGGGGATGTTTGGGAATGGGGCAGGGAAGTAGGCGGCCACAGTTGGCGCACAGCAGGTGATCTTGGCGGCTCTTTCAATGGCATTCCAGGAGCCCTCTTCCGGGACGGCTTCGATGTCTATGCCCGCAACGAACTTCACCGGTTCGGAGGCCCGGGCGGTTGGAATGATCCCGACTACTTGCTGCTCGGCTATCTGAGCAACTGGAAAGGTCAGACCGCGCCGACGCCCCTCACGCCGAATGAGCAATACACTCACGTCTCGCTTTGGTGCCTGCTCACCGTCCCCCTGATTTTCAGCGGTGACATCACCCGCCTCGATGATTTCACTTTGAGCCTCCTTACTAACGACGAGGTCATTGAGGTGGACCAGGATCCGCTCGGCAAGCCCGGACGCCGTGTGGCCAAAGACGGTGATCTGGAAGTTTGGGCCAAAGATATGGAAGACGGAACCAAAGCTGTCGGCTTGTTCAATCGCGGCGAATCCGAAGCGATCGTCACCGCCAGATGGTCGGACCTTGGCCTTGCCCACAATCAAATTGTGCGCGACCTGTGGCGGCAACAGGATACCGGTGTTGCCAAAGGCGAGTTGAAGGCCAGCGTGCCGCGTCACGGCGTCCTCTTGGTTCGCTTGAGGCCAAAGTAGGCTCCTGCGCCCACCCGGACGGTGCCCGCACCCAAGTTTCAGGACGGCCAAGCCACCGCTAAACCGCTCTGATTCTGGGAATTGGTTGTTACTTACGGCAAACCGAATTGGAAGACGCGGTAGAACCTTTCAGGAACGGTGAACGGCAAGGCCGCTGTGGCGGGGGGGCCGCTATCAGTCCAGCTTGAGGTTGTGCCTGTGGCGAGGACTTCCCCGGTTGGAGAGGCGAGCCATGTGGCAAGGTTAGGTGAGTATTCGACTTGATAGCACCTGCCGGTCGAGGTATTCCACGTCAGACCAAAGGCGCCCTGAACGGGCAGGGCCTGCAAGTCAGGCGTCACAAAGGTTAGAGGAACGAAGCCCGCCCTCTGCAACCCGCGCTGGACCGCCTGGTTTTGCATAAAAAGCCGCCAAACCTTCTGCGTGCGATAGTTCTCGATCATGATGACGATGGGGCCCTGGTCAATTCCCAACTCATCGGTGGCGTACCACCCAGCGGTGATGTTAAACGCATCGCGAAAACCATAGGCGGTCCAAATACGCGGGCGGAAGCGGCTATAAAAGGCGCGCAAAGTCGGCAACGAGTATTCGGGGGTGAAGGGCATGGAGCCGCCGGCCGCCGTCGGGGCAATCGTGCCATCATCGGCTCCGCTTGGCGGGATGCCATGGACGGCGTAGCCCGTTGGCCCGTCACAGGCCGTCAATCCCCAGATGGTGCTGCTGTAGCCCGAAAAGCCACCCGGATTGAGAACAGCGTATTGCACCTGGGCCAGGGCCGCGCGCCGCGAGTTCTCGAAGTAGGTGCTGTTGTGACTGTTCATGTAACTATCCGCAATATGGCGGAAGTCGATCCAGCAGTGGGAGTATTGGTGTCCGAACAAAGGTGAAAACGGGACGAATGTTTGGCCATAATAGGTGCCCCAAGTGTATCCGCTGGTCCACCGGCTCCAGGCGGTAGCGGGCAAGGGATTGGTCGCAGTGCCCAAGCCGAGGCAGTAGAGGAGCATCGCTTCGTTATAGCCAATCCAATTGCCTGAGATGAAACCCGAGGTGGGGTGCCAGCCCATTGAGACCGCGTCGGTCCCTTGCGCCATCCAGGTCCAGTCCACTCGGTTGAAGATGGTGTCCGCCATCGCCCGAATCAACGTTTCGTCCGCGCTGGCCCCGTTGAAATACTGTTTCGCATAAAGAACCCCCGCCAGCAACAAGACCGTGTCGATCGAAGACAGCTCCGCGCCAGATCGCAAGGCACTGTTCATATCCAGGAAATGGTAAAACCAGCCCTTATATCCGATGATGCCTGTGCTGCCGGAACCTTGAGGCCCACTGAGGAAGGTGTTCAACGTGGTCCGCACCCGCGCCACGGCCTGAGACCGCGTGATCCAGCCATGGTCAACGCCAATGCCGATGGCCGTCAGCCCAAAACCCACCGCTGCGATACTGCAAGCCGAGCCGGTCGCGCTCCGATCCGGTACCAGGCCATTGGCCGGATTGGCCCCATACCAGAAGTAATCGAAGCTGGTCTCCTGCACATACTCAAGGAATTCGTCGTCGCTCGCAAACGGATGCGGCAGCGCGCCAAGCACCGCGGTGGGGAGACTCTCCTGCGAACTGGCGTCCACCGCCGTCACGTAATAGAAGTTGGTTTGCCCATTGATGACCTTGCTGTTGAGATCGCAGAAGCCGGGTGCGGTCAGCAAGCTGGAGTTCTGCAGCGAGAAGGGGCCGCCGACGCCGGTCGTCGAGCGGTACACGCGATAGCCTGCCAGGGTCGCATCCGTATTCCTGTCCCAATGCAGAACAACGCTCTGATCGCCCGTTCGGCTTACCAAACCGACCGGCGCTGGAATTGCGAACCCGATCTGAAAGGCAGCCGACAGGAAGAGAAGCTGGAAAATCAGAGTGCGTTTCATGGCCGCTCATTGCTGAACTGCAGCGAATATACCACTCGTGACGAGACCAATGCAAAAGGAAATATTGACGAGCTTGCCTCGCGTGCCATATTAACCGTGCAACCCATAACTCATGTGGAACCGGAAACGGAATGTTGCACAGCCGATTAACTAATCTGACCATAAAATGCCATGAACATCCTGCCGCGCATCTATTCTTTCTCTCGAAATTCGGACAACAGCATCTGCTTCAAGGCCGTGAGGCCCGCGATGTTTGCCGTAGTCGCAGCCATCCTGCTCGCCGCCGATCCGGCGCAAGCCAGCAATCTCCTGGTTAATTCAGGTTTTGAGACACCACCTGTTAATGCACAGGTCGTTGCCTCGGGCTGGACGTATTTTGCGCCGCCGACGCTCAACCCTAGTGTTCATAATTATTGGGTGGCTGGCCCGGATTATGGAGCTCCCGCGCTTTTTGGAAGTTTCTTTTGGAAGCAGTGGGGTGCCCTCTATGCCGCTCCGCCTACAAACAACGTGGCGGGCATATACCAAACCTTTAGCAGCGCTCCTGGAGCGACCTATCAGGCCAGCGGATGGTTTTACTCAAATAGCCATGACGCTGGCGGATTGGGCGCGGATTGCGTTACCTGGATTGAAGTCGCTTTCCTCGGTGCGAGCAGTAATGTTCTGGCCCTTTACAAGTCGCCTAGTTTCTCCGCCAGTGTGGGGTTGGACGCGTGGTTTCCCTATTCGGTAACGAACGTTTGCGATCTGTCTTCGCCGGTCTCTACCGGCGATCCGTATTTCACCACTTGCACGGTCACGGGTTCGGTGAGTCAGTTGGTGGCGCCACTCGGGGCTACTGCAGTCCGTTACCGGTATGCTTTTCTTCAGGCTGGCAGGCAGGGGGGATCGGCGTATCTCGACGAGGCAGTTCTGAACCAGATCAGCGGCCCGGTCCCGCCCGTCATCAGCAGCCTATTTCCGCAGAACATGATTTTCGTCAACCCCAGTGACGGCATCAGCTTCACCGTTAGTTCACCGAGCGGCTTTACCATCAATAACAGCGCGATTGGCCTGGTCCTCAACGGGGTGGACGTCTCCGGCAGCCTTGCTATCAGCGGTTCCTCGTCCAACAAGAACGTCACCTATCACGGGCTCCAGTCCAACCTGACCTACACGGCCTCGATTACCGTGACCGACGCCTTCAATCTCACTGCCAGCGCCAACAGCTACTTCGAAACCACCTGGGTCGGCGTCCTGCCGGTCGCGTATCTCTGGGAAGCCGAGGACTTCGATTTCACGAACGGGATGTACTACAGTCAGCCCGCCCTCTGCAACACCATCGGCTCTCCCAACTGCTACTTTGGCACGGTGGGCGTCGAGGGGGTGGACGAGCACAGCACCGGCACCGCCCCGAGCCACGTGTATCGCCCCGACGATGCGGTCGGCACTTTGATTTCGGGCGACTACGCCCGCAAAGACCATTTTCTGGCGGGAGCGTTCGACTACCGAATCGATCCATTCAACGGCGGGATGTGGCTAAACTACACGCGCGACTGGTCGAACGGAACCTATTGGGTCATCGGCCGCCTTTCGACCGACATCGGCCTTAATGGAGCGCTGACCCTCGGCGTGGTGAACCCCGACACCAGCACCACCGACCTGGGCGTTTTCACGATTAACGGCGGCCACGGCTGGAGCACGTTTGACAACGTTTATCTGAAGGATACCAACGGCAACAACGCGCTCGTCACCCTCAATGGCAAACAGACTCTGCGCATCACCAGCGGCGGCAATCTCCTGCCGAACTTCTTCATGCTGGTCGCCGCCCAGGCCGATTTGCCCCTCCTCAGCAGCGTTTATCCGACCGGCACGCACCCGTTCGAGGCCACCAACGCCTTCAGTTTCACCGTCAGTGCGTTCGGCAGCAGCTTTCCTACGGGCGGCATCCGCCTGAACCTCGATGGCAACGATGTCTCCTCGAACCTGGTAATCACCGGCTCGGCCTCGGCCAGGAACGTGGTTTTCCCCTCGCTGCTGCCCAATGCCATCCACGTGGCCATCATTGCCGCAACCAATGCGCTCGGCAACGGCATCCTGGTGACTAATCGCTTCGACACCTTCAGCGAGGATAATTACATGGTGGAAGCGGAGGATTTCGATTATGATGGCGGTCAATATATTGCGAGTTGGTTCCCCGACGCTTACGCCGACTACCTCGGGCCATATCCGGCAACCACCAATGTTGATTTCCAACATATCTCGCTGGCCAATGAGGTGTTTCAGTATCGTTCCGTTGGTATTCCCCAGGACTTCCTCAATCCAACCGGGCAGCAGCAGCACGATTGGCTGCGATCGAATTTCGTTTATTATGGCGCGCAGGATTTCGTCCTGGTCTTCTTCGCAGGCACCGACTGGGCCAACTATACCCGGGACTATCCAGCGGGCAGTTTCTATGTTTACATACGTTCTTCCGGCGACGGTCCATTCTCGATGTACCTCGACCAGGTCGTCAGCGGCGCCGGCACGGTCAGCCAGGTCACCAAGCGACTCGGTCACTTTGGCGGTATCGGCAAGGATTACATCACTTACGGCTGGGTGCCATTGACGGATGATGGCCTGGCCGCGCCGGTTGTAGTGAAGCTCAACGGTGTCACCACGCTGCGCCTCACCACCGCCGGCAATTGCAATCCCAACTACCTCATGCTGGTCCCAACCGCAGGCATCAGCCTCAGAGCGACCCCTTCCGCCGGCAATACGGTCCTCTCCTTCCCCAGCCAGACTGGCGTGAACTACAGGGTCTTTTACCGGACCAATTTGACCACCGGCAACTGGGGCGTCCTGACCAATGTGGTCGGTATCGGCACCCTCGAATCCGTAAACGACCCCTCCACGGGAACCAGCCGCTTCTACAGGGTCACTGCCCCCTGAACCTGGCAGGGCAGTACAATAAAACAGGCGCTGACTCGCGTCAGCGCCTGTGCAAAAGTCGTGAGAACCGGCGGCCTAACGGCGGCGACGGAACACCAATGCCCCAATGCCCAGACCTAAGAGAGACAACACTGAAGGTTCGGGAACTGCCGAGATGCTGATACCCTGGAAGAGGGTCGCTCCGCTATTGCCCAAGTTGGCGGGATCATTCACAATCTGGAAATAGCCCCCGAGCGTGCTGCCGTTGCCGATACCGGCACCGGGAGCAAACTCGAAGACGGGGCTGCTGACCCCATTGGCCGAGAACTGCAGAGCATTATTGCCACTTCCGGCCAGGAAATAGGCCATTGACAGATTGATCGCCTGCCCTAAATTGTATGTAATCCCGCTGCTAGCGTTAAACGAGTAAAACGAGATCCCGCCGAACTGAACCACCTCATGGCCATCCGTGTTGACGATGAACTGGATATCGCCGACGTTGGGTGTGCTGAACAGAAAACCGGCTTCCTTACGAGGGGCAATCGGGGTTCCCGTCAACGTCAGGTTGAACGAAGCCTGGAAGTAGTCGGTATTCTGGAATTGATAGGCGCTGGTTCCTCCGTTGTTCGAGAACTGCCAGAGATCCCGGTTAGCGAAGCCGGTGGCCTGGCTGACGCCTGATTCGTTGAACACGACGAAGCCGGGATACGCGTTGATGGCGTCATACGTCGCGCCGGGGACATCGTTCCAAACACGCGGCGTCAAAATGGCCGAGTTGATGGTGCTGACTTGAGCATAGGCTCCGCTGGCAGCCGCGAGGCCGACGATTGCTGCCAGGCAGGTTAGGTGTTTCATTGGTGACATGGTTGCGTCCATAGGGTTGTAGTTTAATGGCTTTGTTAGTTTAAAATGAACTCATTCATCGGAAATTTAAGTGAGAACTCGGATGGCGTCAACATCAAATTGCAGAAAACTGCAAAAAATCAGGGCGGATTCAAGAACCCACAAATTTGTAGCCGCCGACGGCAGTCGGCGCACTTTTCCTCAATTACTGAGATCAGCGCCGACTCCCGTCGGCGGCTACGATTTCTTGAATTCGCCCAGGCAAAAAAGTTCACATGGTTCATGGGAAGTCAGCAAGGGTCTCCTCCGGCGTCATGTTCCCGACCAGAAGTTCCAGGATCATGCTCACCGGATAGCGCAGCCCGCGCACGGTGGGTTTGCCGTGGCAAACTCCCGAACAGGAACATGCGCAATTCATCCGACGACCCTTGGCAGGTGCCTGAAGGGATTGAGTAATCCAGCCCAGCGCTGGCGCGGAGTGCCTTCAGCGGGTTTGGTCAGAGCTTTGCCTCAGCCGGAAGAACTGGTTGGCGCTCCCGATGGGCAGCGTCACCGAGTTGTTGGTCACGCCCGGCACCAGGTTCCACGGGCCGCTGACAAAGTTGACTGCGGATTCGAGCACATATCCGGCTGCGCTGGCTGGCCAGCTCAGTTCTACTGATGCCCCGGCCTGGTGGATGATTATTTGAGGCGGGGCCGGCCAGAAGAAGGCGATCACCGTTGTGTCCATCTGGACGTTGGTAATCGTCAGCGGGTTGGCGGTGGCCAGGTAGTCTCCGCCCCAGCCGGCGAAAGCGTAGCCGGAATGGGGCAGGGCCGTTACGGCAGAGCAGTCGTCGCCCGCCAGGACAAGCTGCCGGATGCAGTTGGTGGTTTCCGTGGCGACGATGTTCGTGCCGTAGAGGCCGCCATTGCCTTCAGTGACAAAGCTGACCAGGTAAGTGTTCTGGTTGGTGGCGAAGTAGGCCATGATTAAGGCGTCGCCGGTAACCCGCACGGTGGTTTCCTTGGCAAACAGGTCGGCGATGGCGGCGTTATCACTCCCGACCCAGCGGACGAAGTAGTTCGTCACCCCTTCAGTTAATGGAACAGTCGGAATGGCCAGGATGTTAACAACCTGGCCGTTGGTATAGAGCAGGGTTACATCATTTGCCGGCGCCGTGCCGCCCGAACCGACGGACGTGAGGAGCAGCTTGACCGTGTTGGTGGCCGGGCTGATGGCCTGGCAAAAGCGATAGATGTCCACCTCGTCCCGCAGCGGCAGTTGCGACGCCCGCGCCTCCCCGATCCAGGAGTTGGTCATGCCCTGGTTGTAGGCGGCCAGGAAGGTGGCCCAGTGGGAGTCGGCGGCGAAACTCACCACGTTCGGGTTGTAGTTTGTGAAGCTATCGGGATCGGGGCTGACCAGGAAATTGATGTCCAGCCCATACACCAAGTCCTGCAGCACCCGGGTGCGGGCGCAGTAAAACACGGCGTCATTGAAGGCAGTCTTGACCGCGTCGGCTTTCCGGCGGACGGCGGGTTGGTCGGAGTAATCCGCCATCATGGTGTCCGCGAAGGCGGCCAGCGCGGTCGTGAGAGCCTCGACCTTGTTGAGCCGGATGGCCCCGAGCGTGCCCGAATCCCCGGGACCGGAATGCGAGTTCACAAAGGCCTGGCAAAACAGAGCGGACAGCCCCTCCACCGACATCTGGTCGAGTTTCGATTCCAGTTGCTGGAAGACGGTGTAGTAGGGCCAGTTTCGCGATTCCTGGTACTGCGAGGCGATCAGGGTCTGCGGGCCGCTGTGGCGGAGCTGGTAGGCGACCTCGATTTGCCCTTCCACACACATGTCCAGGCCCAGGATGGTCATGGGTGTGTCCGCGGCCTCCAGCGCCTCCTGCAATTCGCGGGTGGACATGTCATGACCACCATTGGTCTCGTCCAGCAGGACTCCTTGCGCCCAGCCGCTGCCGTGGTCCGAGAGGATCAGGAAATACTTCTCCGCCGGGTAATTGTCTGCCGCCCAGTTGATAAAATCGGTCAGCGCGTTGGGGTTGGACATGTTCAGCTCGCCGAGGTCTTGCACGGCGTTCTCCGGCGTCGGCTCCAGACCCGGCCGGAATACAAAGCGCTTGGTATCCCACCAGTTGGGGTAAGTCTCCACGTATCTCGGGGACCGGTCGATCTCGCAGACATAATTGATATTGGTCGAGAGCGGCAGGGACGCCAGCCCCAGGAAGCTCTGGATGGTATTGGCCTCCATCATGAAGGCGTCGGCATCGAAGTAGAACAGGATGGTCCACTTCTTGGGAGGGAGCACCTGCCCGATGACGCTGAAAGCGGGGCTGGTGGCGGCCACGGCGGACGCGGCGGCGCTGGTGAGCCGCAAGCTGTAATTGGTGCCGACCTCCATCCCGGCGGGGATGGCGTAATGCACGCGGTTGCTGGTCACCGGAATGCCGCTTACGGAATTCACCACGGCACCGGCTTGCAGCAGCTCCAGGGTGAGATTACCGCCCAGGTTGTGGGCTTCCCAGGAAACGGAGCGGGTCGCGCCGCGCGGCCACTGCTCGCCGCCGGCCGGCGCCCGGATCATCAGCGCCGGTTCGGCATTGCTGCGGATGCTGAATTCCGGCCCGTGCCACCAGGGTTGCCCCTCGCCGCCGGGCCCGATATAAACGGTGCAGGGGTTGCTGGGGGCCATCTCCCAGGGGATGTCCCATTCGTATTGGCCCGCCTCGACCGGCACCTGGGCCGCTATTGAGTATCGCGGCGTGTACCCGGCAAGGCTGATCTCGATCTGGACGGTCTGCCCGGTCATGCCCTCAGAGGTCCAGCTTATGGCGCAGCGCTTGCCGACCGGCACCTGCGCCCCCGCAACCGGGTTGGTGATGGTGATTTGCTGGGCATGGAGGGATATAGACAGAGCAACCAGCACGAGAAACGAGAGGCATCGAGTCATAAGTGTAAAACTGCTGGGAATTTGCTTTCTGCGCGCCCGCGCGTACTCAGCGCTGCGCGGGTGATATAACGGTTATCCGATCGCGGATTTTGGCCTCCAGCATCTCCATTTCCCGCGGCAGATTCACCGAAATCTCGGTCTGCTTGCGGTTCACCGAGCTGAGTTCTACGGTGATCTTAAAGCCGTCCTGCGAGCAATCCCCGCGCCCATAACCCATCATCGATTTCATCAAACTCCAATATGTGAGATCCGAATCCGTCAGGCGAACAAATTCTATTGGTAATTAAATCCCAATTGACATCCTCGGCCCGGTCTGCCACCGTGGCACCCTAGTGATTGAGAGCGAAAACCAATTCTCCCTCATCCGCGCGACGTCAATACCCGGCGCGGGGTAACAGCAATAATATGAAACGTTTCCTTAGCCTTATCAGTGCTGGCGGGCTGGCCCTGCTGGCGGTTGACTCCTCCCAAGCTGGCGTCTTCGCCATGAACCCCACGGGGCCTTGGTCGGACGTTAGTATCACTCGGACGCTGGGCACCCCTTTCGGAGTTGGCACCGAGGGGGTTACGGTCACGGCCTTGGGCTTTTTCGACAAGGATGGGGATGGTCTCTCCACGGCTCACCAGGTGGGACTCTTTGCGATCGACCAAACCTTGCTGGGCATGGTCACCATTCCCAGCGGCACGGGCGCAACCTACCATGATGGCACACGTTGGGTCACGCTCACCTCGCCCATTATTCTAGCGCCAAATACTGAGTATATGCTGGCGGCAACCGTGCTCGAGGGCGCAGATCAGCTCAACGCGGCCACTCCGGTTGACGTTAGCATAAACCCCCTGTTCCACTTGACCCAATCCGGTTTTGCCGAGGGGTTTGGCAATACTGAACTGGTTTACCCGGGGGAACCGACCAGCCATGCATTTTACGGATTCGGCGCGAACTTTGAAACGGTCCCGGAGCCTGGCGTGGGAGCGCTGCTGGCGCTGGGAACGGCGGCCCTTCACCTGCGGCAACGCCAGATCAGATCGCACGCGCGAAAGGCGGCAAGGAGCCTCCCGTTACGTTGCCCCACTGCACCAGAGCCTCTAACGCGCGAGAACTCGGAAGAAGCGTTGGGAAAGTAACTTTGATTGGCCGTCGGTGAATTGGAAGTTCCCGTCACCGCTTAGCAGGTTTGTTACGAAATCCCAGTTCGCTAGATTTGTTGACGCGTCGATTTCATAGGCCCGGCCGGCATCGCCTTGGAAGGCAAGCGTGAACAACCCGTTGGTCGAGACGCCGGCCATCAACACAACTTGCGTGGGCTCGGGAACGACTACCGCCGCCGTGGCTAAATAGTCCACTGCGCCGGCCACAATCTTGCTGGCATAGATCGAGTCGATGTAGGGATGACCATTTTCGGTGTTGCCAAGGTAGTCGTTGTTCGAATGGTAATATGGATTCTCGCCCTCGTTTGCCTCGGCAACCATACAAGCCTTATAGCCCACCGCCTTGAATTCGATGTGGTCGCTTACGTCCTGGGCGCCAAACCGCTGGGCAGTCAGGCCAGTTCCGAGTGCGCTCCCCACTCGATCCAGGGCATCCGCCACTTCCACTCCCATGCCACCAGAGCCCGCGATCGCGTCCGAGACGTCCACATTGGTCTCGGTGCTGTTCCGGTGCGCGGCAATCATGTCCAGACTGATCATGCCGCGGATGTTCATTCCGGCAGCTTGGGCCTGTTGGGCGTAAACGTAACTGCCCCGCGTGTGCCAGTGCGGGGAGTTGCCAAAGCGAGATTCCTCCAGGTCGAAAGCCACAAAGTAAATGGTGGCTTTGAAGTGATACCGGGAAAGGATGTTGGCGGCCGTCATAACGCCCGCTACGCCGCTGGCGTTGTCGTCCGCGCCAGGACTGACGGGCTGGTTGACGAAGCCTCCGGTGATCGCGTCGTAGTGAGCGCCCACGACGTAAATGCCGGCTGTGGGATCGGTCCCGTGCAGAACCCCGATGATGTTTTGCCCGGGGAATTGATCCAGGTTCACGGCCTGTTCCGAGACATTTGTCGGGCCGAGAATGGACGAGAAAGTGTTTATAATATTACTCCGCGCTGTCAACAGGTCGGGCTGTGCCGAGTAGCCGTGGACCGGGTCGGCGTCGTAGAATCCCCGTGATTTTCCCTGCTGAACCGGCAGAGAGGAGAGGTGGTTCGAATAGTCGCTCGATGTAACCTGGCTGGCGATGAACTCTGGGGATTGCGCAAAGGCGGTTTGCACAGCCGCGAGGGCCGCGAGGAGAAATAGAGCGCAACGCATGGGCATGAGACTCACTTATCAGCCGGCTGAAACTTCGTCAACCACAATTACCAACTCCGAGGGAATCACCCACTGGAACGACGGCTGTAGCCACAGGCCCTTGGCTCAGCACGGTTTATCATGTCCGCGCCTGCAAACGCTACTACGGCCTGATCCGCCAGTCTGACGAACTCCGTCCAGCTTGGCTTTATCGACCTACACTGGCCGGTCTTTGCCCTTGTCGGGCGGTTCGCCTCACCTTCCCTTCTTTGGCTGTCGTTTACGGCAGAGCTTGCCCCAGCAGGGGTCTCCCCCGACCGGAGTCTGCTCTACAATCACTACTGGGACGCCATCAAGCGCGGCGTCCAAACCTACGTCGCCGAACGCGCCACCGCCTCCGAAGGTCCCTGGACCCAATGCTACGTCGGCAAGCTCTCGAACTGCACCGACACCGGCCTGGTCAGCGGCACCGAATACTGGTATCGCGTCCCCGCCATCGGCGCGGCCGGCCCCAGCGCCTGGAGCGACCGCGCCAGCAAACGCGCCTCCTAAACAGCGCGCAGTTCCCGGGCCGGGGTTGGAGGTTTCGCCCCGGTCCGGCGGGTGCGGTGAAAGGGCTGGGGCCAGGCTCTTCGGCCAAACAACAAGGTTCGACAATTGAAGATGGATTTCAAAAGATTGGTCCCGCCATGCCAACTGTGTCGAGAATTCAGCCCAGGGCAACGCCCTGGGTTCATCAGCCCAAAACCCTATCAGCGCTGAAAGCGCGATTGATCCTTCGTCCTACCAGCCGCCAGCCTGAGGCAGAAAGAATGCTTGTTTGAATTGAGCCGGCCCAACCAATCCGGAACTTTATGGCGCAGCAGGCCCTTGGCCTGAGAGGGCTTCGGCCAGGTTTTGGACTGCGCCGCCCCGGCGGCGCTTTCTCGTCGTGCAAGTATCACGTCATGAACCGTGGGGATCAGCGGAAGGATATACGAAGCCGAAGTGGATCGCCGAGCGATTACACATGGGCAGTTGGTCCTACCTCTCCAACCTGCTCAATGAGCAACACCAAACCGAGCCGCAAGCTCAGGAGGATCTCCGGTTGTGTCAATAGTGAGGGGTGACATTTGCACGAGTGCCGAGATTAGTGCCCACTGCGGGAGCTTGGAACTCCCGCAGATCGAACTGCAGGCTGCCGGGGTGCGGAGAGGCTGGTCCAGTGCAAGGTTTACTAGCGGACGCAACGCACCGAGAAGCCTTTGGCCTTGCGATCCACTGTGGTGCCCAGCATTGCCGAGTCGTTGAACATGCCGACGGTGAAGGCGCTGAATTCGTCGGCTCCGTCGCCGGTCCACCACTGGCCGAAAGTGCCCAGGAGGCCGAAGGGACCATTGTAGCCGCGGTTGCCTCCGGGCAGCGCGGTGAAGCCGGTTTCGTTGCCGGCATCGGTATTTGGGCTGACCCAGTGTGCGAACCCCGCTTCTTTGAGCTTGCCGCCAGCCACGGCCGAGCCGCCCAAGTAATTACAGAGGGTTTCCCAGTCATTGGTGCCGGCCACGCGCCAGCCGGCGGGGGCCAGGCCGCGCGGATCGCTGGCGGCCTGCCAGTTGTAGAGCTTGCCGTAGATGGCGCCGAGCGCGGGGTCGTTGTTGTAGTCGCAGCAGGCGGCGTCGCGGTTGTCTTTCCATTGCACCGGGTCGATGATCTGCGGGATGGCGTCGCCATTGCAGAACCGGGTGGTCTTCAGGTTCCCCACCAGCCACTCCTGCGTGCCGATCTTGACGATCTTGTAAACATTGCCATCCAGGTCGGTCACGGTGTTGATCCGGTGCAGGCGGTAGAATTGGCTGCCGGTTTTGACGATCGGGAGGGTGAGTCTTCTCATCCCCGCTGGAACTGCGACGCTGAGTTCGTTCGTGGCCTTGGAGGTGTCCACCGGTATCCAGGCGGTCTGGGGCGACAGGTTGGATTTCGTTTCGAGGTCGAAACCGACCGCTGCGGCGGGCCAGGAGATCACCACGTTGGTGCCCGCTTTGGCGATGGTGAGGGGGGGAGACTCCACTGTGTAGATCCAGGCGGCGGCTTCAAGGCGGTCGAGAGTGTCGTTGTACACCACCCCTACTACCCAAAGCTCGTTGTTGTTGAGCCAATCGGCGCCGAACGGCTGGCCGGCGGAATACCCGCTGGGCAGGTAAGTGTCGAGGTTCAGGAACGAAGCCGCGTTTCCCTGCCACAGCCCCGCGAAGATATCCAAGCCGTTGGGTGACATCAAATAGCCCACTTCGACCCCCTCTGTCATGCCCTTCACCCAGGAATCATACTGTTCAAGTGCGGGATCGTAGGGGTGCAGATCCACAAAACTCGCAGCGGTTCCGGTCCAAAGCGCGGCGTGACGGTTGAGCGATTTGTCTTCGACATGCCCGGCCTGCTGGTCGCCCCAGGCGCTAATGGCGAGGGAGTCGGTCCAGGTTGTGTCAATGGGATGGAGATCCACATACGACGCCGCGGAGCCTCTCCAGAGCGCGGCCGTCTCCACGTTGACATCCGCCGCCGAGCCGAACTGGATGCCTGGCGAGGTGGCCGTGGCTTTGACGACGCCAAACGCGCTGCCGGCTCTTTTGCCGTCTGGCAGCAAGTCAATGCCCGGCTCGCTGGAAGTGGCGTTGAGATGGTAGAGCATCGGGTCTGCGCCGCCGGCCGCCGGGATCGCGTTGCCGACCACCCATTGCCCGCACACTCCGTAAAGCGTGCCCCCGAGCCAGTCCACCGGGTCGCCGGGGTTCACCACGGTTTTGGAAACGCCCGGAACCCCTTGCCACCAACTCGGCACGGAAATAATCCAACCCACCTGGATGCCCCCACCAACGCCGTTGACGCGCGAGGGAATGGTCAAGGAGGGCTCCAACTCGACCAAACCGGCGCTTGAAGGGGAATTCCAAATCGACGCCCGGAAGACACCGTTGTCCTGGACTTGGCCGCCAATCTGGCCGCCGCCGACGGAGGTGGCCAGAGATTGGTCATAATTGGTGCCGGCGGGATGCAGCGACACCCAGCGCCAGCCAGCCCAGGCAGGGCTGACGCACGCCAGATTCAATGCCACCAGCACCGCGAATGCCATGACGCCTTTATTCATTCGAATTGCTCTGATTTGATTTGTTTTCATAGTCATTCATGATAGGGCTCCAATTGCGGCGCTGCAAGCGCCATTTAGCGAACGGAGGGAAATTCCAGGGCTGATTCAAGAAAAAGAGGCGTGCTTGGGTAGCGGGATTTTTGTGGCGGGCAATCGAGGCTCTGCGGCGCTAGAGCCTGGCCTAGCATTACCCCGTCAATTGTAGCGCTGGCTCCCTCGCTCGGGTCAGGACAAGCCGCCACCGGAATTGGACGCCATCGTCCCTCGCGCTCAACACGCTTGGAGATCGAATCGGCCAATGACAAGGTGTCGGCATTGTCGCTGAGGCATTGAAGTTGGGTCTGGCCGCGCAGACGTTGTTCGACCAACCGGGCGATGAGGGCCCGGTCGGCCTGGGCGATGGTCAGGCCTCCCAGCGAGACGACGACGTGCTAACGCGGTTGGCCTTGGCCGTTGCGATAGGACTCGAGCAACTGGAGGCACTGGCCGGAGGGTGATTTCTTCTGGCGGAAGAACATGGTCAATGGGGGGGGGGCGCGAGTTCGCAGCGGTGGCTCGGAC
>Ga0194053_10000691_pt1 | contig 24344 bp, 17 predicted proteins | sample SepL228m_MetaG_FD_161684 | JGI IMG/M metagenome (GOLD analysis project Ga0194053, IMG submission 161684) | Anoxic zone freshwater microbial communities from boreal shield lake in IISD Experimental Lakes Area, Ontario, Canada - Sep2016-L227-8m | ecosystem: Environmental > Aquatic > Freshwater >... | reverse complement strand
CCACGAGGCCGGCGTGCGGCGTCTTGCATTCCAGCGCCGTCGCGCGTCCGGCCAGATTGATGGCCCGCCCCAGCTTCCATTCGTTTGTCCGCTCGGTGTAGGGAGTAATAGGGACGGCCAACTGCCAGCCGCCGAGTTCGTTCGTGCCGGAAGCCACCAAGTCCACTGCGGGCGCGGTCGTCCACACGGTGAGTGGAGTGCGACCTTGCGAATCGCAGGTCGCGCGACCGACTTCAGTTCCATTCACCTCGGCGCGGACGGTGATATTTTCCAACGGCGTGCCGTCGGCATCGGTGACTTTCACGAGCAATCGCGACCAGGGCGCCAGGGCGGTCGCCGAAGGCAGCGTGGCTTCGACCACTTTGGCCTGGCCCATCAACTTCCCCTGATGCGCGTTCGTGGTCGAGTCGTTGGCGGTGCCGTCATTGAAGTTCCACAGCGCCAGCAGCCCCGGCTCCCGGCCGGTGAGCCGATCAAAAAGACCGGTCCGGATTTCACCGGCGGTGCGTTCACCTGCCCACAGCCGGACCTCCGCCATCTGGCCGTTGAGGTCGGCATCGGGACCCGCGTTCGCGACGCCCTTCATCACGCTGCGACCAAGGAAGTTTTTGAGCGGAGGAAATGGGTTGGGTCCCCAACTGCTCTGGACCTCATTGGTCGAAAGCAGTGCGCCGTTAACATAGAGCCTGGAGAAATTGGTGCCCGTGACCACCGCCAGATGAATCCACCGGTTGAGGGAAAGAACCGCGGGGGCCAGATTCATCATCGTGTCGGCGAAGGTCGGAGCGCGGAAGCGCAGAAAAAGGAGTCCTGCTGAGGTTTCGTCGTTCATCAGAGAGATTTGCAGCGAGGCATCGGCAAAGTCGAAGAAACGGGAATAGTTGCCGAACTCGCGCCACTTCACCCAGCCTTCCACGGTGACCACCTCGTTGGTGAACAGCTTCGCCGGCAGTTCCACGTAGCTGCCCTTGCCATCGAGTTCGAGGACGCGATTGGGCGGAGTCGCAATCTGGCCGGACGCCACCGCCAGGCTCAGCAGCAAGAGAACCAACCAAAACCACACCCTTGGCCCGGGGCCCCCGCCTTCCAAAGCCCCTGCTCCAGCTCCGTCAGGAGCGGCATGATTATAGAAATGCCTCCCCACATCGATTCTTTCAAGCTCCGTTGGGAGCGGCGTGCGGTCCGGTGCGCTTTCGCATGCGTAACATGCCGCTCCTGACGGAGCTTGGGTGGTGCTGTGGGTATTCACTATAAACATGCCGCTCCTAGCGGAGCTGTGTGGGGTGGAGCCGCACCCGACTGGGCGAGGTGCCTCCAATTCCCCGTCCAAGAACCCAGCCCACCGCTCGTCCTCCAAATCTACTCTGGCTTTCGCTATTTGGGTGTGGTTATTCATGCTTGGACCTTCGGTTCCGGTGCCACCGCGGGCAAGCTTACCGTGAAGGTCGAACCCTTGCCAGCCTCGCTTTGCACCACTATGTCTCCGCCCATCATCTGGCAGAACTTGCGACTGATCGCGAGGCCCAGGCCCGTCCCGCCATACTTCTGCTGCGTGCTCGCTTCCGCCTGGCTGAAGGCCTGGAACAGCCTGGACATCTGCTCGGGTGTCATGCCGATGCCGGTGTCAGTGACGGAGAAGATGACGGATGTCGGAGGACGGAAGTCGGAGATCAGCGGGACGGTTCTGACCTCTGACTTCTGACTTCTGACCTCCAACTTAATCACCCCGCGCTCGGTGAACTTGCATGCGTTGCTCAGCAGATTGAACAACACCTGCCGCACTTTGGTCTGGTCTGATCGCATCGTGCCCACCTCCGCCGGACATTCGACCTCCAGCTTGTTCTGCTTCTTCGCCACCAATGGCTGAACGGTGGCGGTGACTTCGTTGACCAGCCGTGCAACGTCGAACTCTTCCACAAAGAGCGTCATCTTGCCCGCCTCGATTTTCGAGAGGTCGAGGATGTCATTGATGAGGGCGAGTTGGTGCCGGGCTGCGCCGTGGATTTTCTGGAGGTCTGGCACCATGGAGGCGGCCCCAACTTCCGGAGCTTCCTCTTCCATCATCTCGCTGTAGCCGATGATGGCATTGAGCGGCGTGCGCAACTCGTGCGACATGTTCGCCAGGAAGCTGCTCTTGGCTCGGTTCGCTGCGTCGGCGGCCTGCCGGTGTTCCTCGGCTTCTTGGCGGGCCGCTTCAAGCTGAGTGTTCTTGACGGCCAGCGCTTGGGACGCCGTTTCCGCAACCTCGCGGGCATCGTCGGCTTCCACTTTGGCCTGTTTCAGCTTGCGGTTGGTGGCGGCGAACTGCCGCGCCAGAAAAACCGCCGCGAAGGCGACCAGCACCGCAACGACGCAAGGAAGCAAGATGTTGGCGGCAAAATCCCCCAAGTAATTACCCAACTGAACGACACCGAGTCTCATCAGGATCTCTCCCGCCAGAGCAAGTGCGAAGACCGCAAAGCCCGCACCCACGATTCTTGCGCCTTCCTGCCGTTTCAACAATGCCTGCACGACTACGCGCAGGGTTTCCAGCAGCATGACAATCGAAACACTAAGCGCCAGCAGCAAAGGCCACCGCCGCGCATCGCCAAAGAGCCCGCCGAGCTTCACGAAGAAGCCGGGGATCAGCAATGCCGCCAGACCCAGAAGCGCCGGCCAGGCAAAGAACCACCAGAATCGCCTGGGGATTCGTGGGTAATTCAACGTGTAGAGGAAAGCCAGCCCTGCCACTTGGAGGGCTATGACCAGCCAGATGACGATCCCATACTCGCGGATGGTGAGACTGAAGCCCTTCATATAGTTCCACGCCACCAAAGCGGCGAAGATCGTGAAGATGGAGTAACACAGCGCGGTCCGGTTTTGGTGGTCGAGCAGGAAGATCAGCAGATGCAACAGGGCGAAGGGCGTCAGAAACGCCACCATGAACCAGCCCAGCGCCCGGTGGAATCCGATCAGCCTGAGGTTGAGCGACGCCGGCAGTTTTCCATATTCCAAGGCCTCCTCCGCGAGTCTTCGCACGTCACTATTTTGACTGGCGGTGAGATGAACCAACTGTTCAACGACGTCGCGGCTGATGGCCTTGGGGCCGAAAACGTAGCAGAGAAGGGCAGCCCGGGCCTGTGTGTTCAGGTCTGGAGCGCGCAACGCATCCAGAAGCCACTCGGAGGGAAGCGCCGAAGCCGGGGTCTTCCAGTCGGTCGCCAAATCAAACCGGACCCGGTCGCCAGCCAGCAAAGTCACATTGGTCTGCCAGCAATGGCCCCACCAGTCGAACGCTTGGATTTCGACGGGTCCCTCCGGGTCAAAGAGGGCGAAGAAGTAGCCAACGTCCCCCAAAAGGGAGCTTATCGAAACCAGATGGCCCGCCTGTTGAAGTCGCACGAAGGTCATACTGACGTCCCAACCCTCGGGATTCTGACGCCAGTTGAGCAACTGGCCGTAGATGACGGCCGGGCGTTGCAGTTGCTCCGGCGTGGGCAGTTCGTCGGCGACCGTGTGAGCTTGCCCCACGAGTTTGCCGTGATGTCCCGCGGGAGTGGCGTCGTCGGCCTTGCCATCGTCGAAGTTCCACAAGCCCGCCAGCCCTTCCTCGCGACCGGACAGCCGCTGGAACATCGTTTGCCGGATTTGCTCTTCGGTCCGGGCCACGCGCCAGACGCGCACTTCGTCCATGGCACCCTTGAAGTTCGCGGACGTATCATTCGTGCTGACCGTCTGGCCGAGGTAGTTGCGCGTGCCATTCGTGAACGCCGAAAAGCTGCCGGTGTAGACGTTGTTGCCAACGAGCGTGCCATTGAGGTAGAGCTTTATACCGTCCGGACCGGACACTCCGGCAACGTGATACCATTGCCGCGGATTCAAGGGAGCTGCGACAAAAATCCAATGCAGGTCGGTGCCGGTTCCCGACGGACCGGCCACCACGAAACTCAGTCTCGGAGAGTCACCCATGGTCAAGATCGACATGTCCCGATGGGGCTCGCCGTAGTTGAACACGCGCTTCCACGACCCACTGAAATCATCCCACCGCACCCACGCCTCGACCGTCGCCTCGGTGAGGTCGTTGAAGATATTCGGCGGCAGCTCGACGTAACTGTTCGTGCCATCGAGTTCGAGGACGCGATTGGGCGGAGTCGCAACCTGGCCGGACGCCACCGCCAGGCTCAGCAGCAAGAGAACCAACCAAAACCACACCCTTGGCCCGGGGCCCCCGCCTTCCAAAGCCCCTGCTCCAGCTCCGTCAGGAGCGGCATGATTATAGAAATGCCTCCCCACATCGCTTGTTTCAAGCTCCGTTAGGAGCGGCATGTAGTCCGGTGCGCTTTCGCACAGGTTACATGCCGCTCCTGACGGAGCTTGGGTGGTGCTGTGGGTCTTCACTATAAACATGCCGCTCCTAGTGGAGCTGTGTGGTGTGGAGCCGTACCCGATTGGGCGAGGTAGCCCCCAAATTCCCCGTCCAAGAACCCAGCCCACTGCTCGTCCTCCAAATCTATCTGGGCTTTCGTCATTTGGGTGTATTGATTCATCCTTGGACCTTCGACTCCGGCGCCACCGCCGGCAGGCTCACCGTGAAGGTCGAACCCTTGCCGGCCTCGCTTTGCACCGTGATGTCTCCGCCCATCATCCGGGCAAACTTCCGGCTGATCGCCAGGCCCAACCCCGTCCCGCCATACTTCTGCTGCGTGCTCGCCTCTGCCTGGCTGAAGGCCTGGAACAGCCTGGACATCTGCTCAGGTGTCATACCGATGCCGGTGTCAGTGACGCGGAAAGTAATCAGTGAACAGTGATCAGTAATCGGTGGGGGACCGGACGCCTCCGGACTGACTACTGGTAACTGATTACTGACTACTGATGACTGATTACTGATTACTCTCTTCACCTCCAGCCGAATCATTCCGTTCTCCGTGAACTTGGCCGCGTTGCTCAGGAGGTTGAACAAGGTCTGCCGCACCTTGGTCTGGTCTGTGCGCATCGAACCGACGTCCGCCGGACACTCGACCTCGAGCCGGTTTGCCTTCTTGGCGATCAATGGCTGCACTGTGGCTGCGACATCGTTCACGAGCCGCACCACATCGAACTCCTCGATGAACACGGTCATCTTGCCGGCCTCAATCTTCGATAGGTCGAGGATGTCATTGATGAGGCCGAGTTGGTGTTTGGCGGCACCGTGAATTTTCTGGAGGTCGGGGACGTAATCGGCCTTTCCATCTTCGGCAGCCGTTTCCTCCAGCATCTCGCTATAGCCGATGATGGCGTTGAGCGGCGTGCGCAGTTCGTGGCTCATGTTCGCCAGGAAACTGCTCTTGGCTCGGTTCGCTTCGTCGGCGTTCGTGCGCGCTGCCTCCGCCGCTTCGCGCGCCAGGTCGAGCTGGCGGTTCGATTCCGCGAGCGCGGCGGCCTTGGCCTCGAGCAAGTGGTGGGCTGCACGCTCCTGTTCGAGCAACTGCTCGCGCAATTGCTCCGCCTCGCGCTTGCGCCGGAGGACCATGGATCGGGACAAGAAGCCCCAGACCAGCAGACCGCCGGTCGTGCCGCCAAACGGCCCCATGATCCATGCGTTGAGATACCACGGCGGGACGATCCGCAGCGGCACCAACGTCGGCAGCGAGTAGTTCAAGTCACGATCAATGTATTGCACCGCCAGTGTGTGTTCTCCCGTCGCGGGCGCATTCCAGACGAATTGCGGCTCCGTGAGGACCGGCTGCCAGGTCTTGCTATCGCGCAAGGCCTCCGCGGTGGTCCGTCCGGCGACGGCCTGCCAGCGAAACCGGCGAAATTCCGACCGGGTCTTATAGTCGGTCACGCTGATCTTCAGGTCCACCCGCCGTCCGCGTTCGATAGACGGCAGCACCGCTCCCGGTTCGTAGGTCTTGTCCAATAGCACCGTGACGCGCGGTGACTGGGCGGGACCGTATGGCACCACATAGCGCGTCACGCCACGATCGGTACCGAACCAGAGCGCGCCCGATTTGTCCTCGCAGATCGTGCGGACGTCGTTGCCGGCCAGGCCATCGGCTTTCGTCAAGGTGGACCATACCACGCCGTCAAACCGCGTGGCGCCAGCCCCGGTGGCGAACCAAAACACGCCGCGGCGGTCGCGGTAAACGCACCAGATGCGATTATTCGCGAGCCGCCCTTTTGATTTCGTGATGCGTGTGAGTTCTTTGCCGTCAAATCGCACCGCTCCTGCATCCGTGGCAATCCAGAGCGAGTCATCCCGATCAATGGACAAGCTGATAATGTTGCTGAAAGAACCAGACGCGGTGCTCGGTGGTTGAAATCCAGCGCCGTCAAAACGCCACACATTCGATCCCTGAACTGATCCGGCCCAGACCGTTCCCTTGGAGTCACAGACGACGCTTGAAATCTGTTTTCCACCCGGGCTGGGAAAGTCCTGCCAGCGGCCATCAACGAAATGCGATAAACCACTCCCCGTCCCCGCCCAGACTGAGCCATCACGCGCTGTCGCCAATGCATACACACCGATGTCCGCCGGGCTGTCCGCCGCGGCAAAGCGAAGGAAGTTTGTGCCATCGAAACGGACCGCACCTTCACGGCCTGTTGGAATCCACAAGACACCATCACGGGTTTGCGCCAGGGAGCCAGAGGCGAGTATGCGATTGGTTTCCCAGGAAGTGGTGAACTGCCGGCCATCGAACCGAGAGACTCCCGCGACTGAATCGTACCCCAAAGCTGAAGCGCCGTGGCCAAACCACACCGCCCCATCCGCGGCCAGGAAACTGGACCATGTGGAATTGGCGGCCAAACCATCCGCTTCGGTGTAACTGATGAAGGTCGTCGGATCGTACCGGCTCGCGCCATCAAGAGCGCTTCCGAAGTACATCACCCCATTCGGCGAACTGGTCACAAATAAGATCCGGTCGCCCGGCAGGCCGTCTTCCTTGGTGAAGTTCACAAAATTGGTTCCATCGTAACTTGAAACTCCGCCCTGGCCCGCAAACCAGACCGTCCCATCCGAAGCGATGTGGGTACAAAGGACATCTTCAAGCCCAAGTCCCTGCCTCCGGTCGAAGGTGACGACATTCGTTCCGTCATAGCATCCGGCCCCAGAGTCAAGACCAAACCAGACCTTGCCGTCACGATCGACGCTCGGGGTATCCGTGCCGATTGCTTCCAAGCCCGCCTGTTTCGTCACGTTGAGAAAGTTGGTTCCGTCGAAGCGCAGCAGACCCTCACGGCTTGCCATCCAGATGATTCCCTTCCCATCGCCAGCCATTTTTCTTACTGCACTGGGCGGTCCGTTGGTGCGGGTGAAATAGGAAAAGTCCTCGCCATCGAAAGAGAAAACCGTCGGAGGATCTGAAGAGCCGGACCCGAACCACACCCTGCCGTCCGGTGCCGCATAGATGGCGTCAAGGTATCGAAGGTTGGCCACTTGAGCGCCGGTCCATTTATCCATGCGCTTTCCGTCATACCGGGCAATGCCAGTGTCGGTCGAGAACCATATATTTCCCCGACTGTCGCGGGCCATGTTTAAGATGGAATTGTCGGGCAGCCCGTCATCGGTGGTGAAATTTACGAATTCATGGCCATCGAAGCGGGAGGCCCCGCCCGCTGTGGCGAACCAGACCGCCCCATCCGGCTCGATGAGAATCTTGCGGATTTCCCTATCATCCGCCAGGCCGCGCGCGGTGTTGAAGACCTCCCAGGACCCTTTCTTGGAGGGCGAAAAGCGCAGATCGATGTTTGCGGTGGTCTTGCCCGGTACCGCCTTCACCAACCGGCGATCCGCATAATAGACATAACCGTTGGCTCCGCTAGCGCGGATACGGTAGTCGCCAGGCCGAAGATTGCGGAACGTGAACTCGCCCCGCGCCCCGCTCGCCGCACTGGCCACCACCCGCCCGGAAACGGCGTCCTCGGCCTCCGCCACCGCGCGGCCTTGCGGCGCCCCATCCAGCGCAAGAAGCGAGCCGGAGATGGTGCTGGCTGCGTCCAAGGCCAGATCGAATCGAACCGGAGTCTGTGGGGCGACAGGAATGTTCGTGCGCCAAGTGGCAAGCTGGCCCAATTCCGCGAATAGATCGTAGCTTCCGGGCGCATACTTGAACCCGATCTCGTAAGCTCCAGTGGCATCGGTCAGCGTGGTTGCTACCTTCTCCCGGTCGCGGTCAATGCGCACGGTGGCGCCTGCCGCCGGCTTCCCCGCGTCATCGGTCACTCGGCCGGAAAGCGAGGCCATGGGAATCACGTCGCCTGGCGAAGGCACTGGCCCGGGGACAATCCTGGCGTTGCCGAACAGCTTCGTTGCGTTGGCCCGCGGCGATTTGTCGGCGGGAGTCTGATCATCGAAGTTGAGCAGGCAGACCAGACCCGGCTCCTTGCCGGTCAACCGCCGAAACAGGTTCTCGCGAATCTGGTCGCTCGTGCGCACGCCACTCCAAACACGGAACTCATCCATGAACGCTTCCGTGTCAATAATGTCCGGGAACAAAGTGTCCTTCCAGGGGCTGCGCCCCAGGCGATTGCGCTCGCCTTGCTGAACGCGGTTGAAGGGTGTCCGGTTCGCTGCGGAAGCCGCGAGTGCGCCGTTGACGTAGAAGGATGCCCGATTCCGGGCGATGACCGCTGCGAAGTGAAACCATTGGTTGGTGCGGAAGAGATCCTTGGCGACCAAAAGGAGTGCATTATTCACACCGCCTCCTGGTTCGATGACCAACCCGATGTCCGGCGTCGCACCCAATCGTGCCACACCGATGTCGCGCTTTTCTATGCCGAAAACGAAGAATAACCGGTAGGGGCGATCATCCATCCACTTGACCCAGCCTTCGATAGTGACTTCTTCGAGGTCGTTGAACGCGCCGCTGGGCAATTCCAGGAAGCCGTTCGTGCCGCCGAGCGAAAGGACGTAGTTCGTGGTTGAGGCGGGTTGGGCGCGAAGGGCTTCGGGTTGGACGAGAAGCCCAACCCCAGCCAGCAAACCTAATAATGATAAGAACCGTGATTTCATCAGCCGGACTTCCCGCACCGATCCCAACAAGAGGGGCAGGGAAAGCGCCGCTGATACTAACGCTCACCGGGGCTGATGGCGACAAGAAATTTCACCTGATTCCAACAAGATCGCCCACCCATCATCTGGTGGAGCTTGCGCACGGTGGCGGTCATCGGCGAGTTTGGATTTGCCGCTGCGGCTAATGTCATCCCTGTGATTCCCATCATGTCCACCGGGGTTGCCGCTCGCTCAATTCCGCGAGGTGACGAGCACAATGCCTTGTCCGGGCCGCAGCGAATAGTGAAAGGGCTTGTGGAGATACTCCAGCGGATATTCCGGCGACACATCCCGCAAGGGCGCGCCGGACTGGACGTAATGCCGGAAGTTGTCCGTGTGAAAATCCTGATGCTGCCCAACGTCCTTATTGAGAATCAGCAGCGCCTCGTCCTTGTGCTTGACGGACGCCTTCCACATCAGCAGGACGTTCGGGTTCTGACAGGGCAGGATGCTGATGGGACTTTCTTCGTGGAACATCGGATGGATCTGCTTGATGGCGTTGACTTTCGCGATATAGGAAGCCAGGTCGATCCCGGTCTGTTCCCAGTCGGACGGGCGGGTATGGATGACGTTCAGCGGTTTGCGGAATCCGTATTCGAATCCGATGGGAATGACCACAGCGGCGGAAAAGAGCGCCGAGAAGAGGTAGCGTTGCTTCAGCGCGTTGACATTGCCGTTCATTTCCTCACAGAGACGCGGCGTGTCGTGGCTTTCCGGGAAGCTGATCGACCGGGTGATTTCGCGCATCAGGCTGTATTGCTCGATCAACCACCAGTCTTGCAGATTCCACCATTTCGAGCTGTTGAACACGTAATCGAACCCGGCCCGCGCCGTCTCCAGGGTTTCGTCGGGAGAGCAGCCGAGGGTTTCCGCCGCAAAACAGATGTCCGGATGCCGGGCTTTGACGTCCTGCATCAGCCGGTGCCAGAAGTGGCGCGGAACCTGGTAGGCCGCGTCGCACCGGAACCCTTCAAAGCCCAACGCCACTAGATACTCCACTACGCTTAAGCAATAGCCATAAAGACCTTCTTGATCCCGCGTGTGCCGGTGATCGAACTGGGCCAGGTCTTTCCAGACCACCTTCTCGCCGTTGTGCTGGCAGGATGAATTGGCGATCCGACCATCCGACTCGCGCACGAACCACTCAGGATGCTCTCTCGTCAACTGCGAATCGATCGCGCAGTGATTGATCACCAGGTCGATCATCACTTTGATCCCGGTGGCCCGGGCCTGGGCAATCATGCGCCGGACTTGTTCCTCCGGGGCCGCCTCGCTTTTCGGGTCAAGCAGCGCCGGGTTGAAGCGAAAATAGTTGGCGATCGAATACAAACTGCGCGAAGCGCCCAATTCCTGAATCGGATTGACGAACACCCAATCGAATTTCATCGCCGCCGCCCGGGAAAAATGTGCCTCCCAGCCGGACAAGGGGCCGGCGAGCAGCGGAAAAAGGTTGTACAGTGTCATTGCGTCATTATACCAAGCCTCCTCTGGGCCACAACAACCCTATTCGGCTTGAATTCGCCCAGCCGGTTCTGCTTTATCCGATTTTCCTCGCCGCCGACGATGGAAAGTCGAAGATTTGGCCGCAGTGAACCAGTCTCTACGAATAGCCGGCTTTCTTGTTGCGATGGCGTCCTTTGGGTTTTACGTCTCACTCCCCGCCTCTGAGCCGGCAGCCGCCGCCGAAACGGGGGCCGGCCAAGGTTCCCAGCGATCTGGCCAAGAACTTCGGGAAGGCGGAATCATCCGTGGTCCGACCTCGGCCCGGAGATTGGCGATCGTGTTCACCGGGCACGAATATGCCGAGGGCGGGCAAGTGATTCTGAACGAACTCGGAAAGCATAAAGGCAAGGGGGCGTTCTTCTTCACGGGCGTTTTTCTGACCAACCCCAGTTTCGAGCCGCTGGTTCAACGCATTGTCCGGGAAGGTCACTATCTTGGCCCGCATTCAGACAAGCACTTGCTGTACTGCCCCTGGGAAGGGCCGAAGACGACGCTGGTTACTCATGCCGACTTTCAGATCGATCTGGAAAGCAACTTGCGGAAGATCGAGCGATTCGGCGTCAACCGTGCACAGATTCGCTATTTTCTGCCTCCTTACGAACATTACAATCATGAGATCGTTGAGTGGGCCAAAGAGATGGGCTTGATCACCGTCAATTTCACTCCTGGCACACGTTCGAACGCCGACTACACGGGCGAAGCCGGGAAAAACTTTGTCTCCTCCAAAGCCATCTTCGACAGCATCGTTGCCAGAGAAAAGCAGGAGCCACGCGGACTTAACGGATTCCTGCTACTGGTGCATATTGGCTCCGGGCCGGGCCGCGCGGACAAGTTCCCCGCGCGTTTCGGCGAACTGCTCGACTACCTCGCAGGCAAAAAGTACCAATTTGTCCGCGTGGATGAATTGCTGGAGATAAAGCAGGGCGGATTCAAGAACCTGCAAAATCGTAGCCGCCGACGGCAGTCGGCGCACTTTTCCTCGATTATCGGAGTGTTAGCGCCGACTGCCGTCGGCGGCTACGATTTCTTGAAACCACCCTGGAGAGAATGAAACCAATCTTGCAAATCCTGTGAATCCTGCCAAACGCCTCTGTATCGTTCTGCTCATTCTCCCGGCCAACCTCGTTGTCCTCCATGCCGGGGAAATCTTCATCCGCGCCAATCAGGTCGGCTACCGTCCGCACGACGCAAAAATAGGCGTTGCCTTTGCCAAATCGGCTTTGCCTGAATCCTTTTCCCTGATCGTGGCTGACTCGGACACAGTGGCATTTGAAGGCAAAGCCAGGCCCGTGCCCGGCGTGAAATGGGGTCAATTCGACCACCATGTAGAATTGGATTTCTCTTCGGTGAAGGCGCCTGGCCGTTACGTTCTCCGCGTCGGCCAATCCCAATCGCTGCCCTTCGCCATTGATGCAGGTGTTTACGGCGCGCTACCCGGACAACTGCTCGAATTCATGCGCCAACAGCGCTGCGGCTACAATCCGTGGCTCGACGCCGCCTGCCATCCGTTCGATGGCCGCACGGCGTATGGACCCCTAACCAACGGCACGCATGTAGATGCGCGGGGCGGCTGGCATGACGCTGCGGATTTGCTCAAGTATCTGCTCACCTCCGGAAATGCCACCGCCCAAATGCTGTTGGCATACGAACTGAGCCGGCCCAAGGCCAACGGCCGAAGTCTGGCATCTGACCTCGGATCTCTGACCTCTGATCATTTCAATGCGCTGGGCCAGCCATACCCGAACGGCATCCCGGACCTGCTCGATGAAGCGCGCTGGGGCCTGGACTGGATGCTTAAACTCCATCCCGCACCCGACCATCTCTATCATCAGGTCGCGGACGACCGGGACCATGCCGGGCGGCGTCTGCCGCAGAATGAAATCGCCGATTTTGGCTGGGGCAGAGGCGGCGCGCGCGTCGTGTATTTCGCCGACGGCCAGCCGCAGGGCCTGAAAAACTACAAGAGTCAGTCCACCGGCGTCGCCAATCTCGCCGGCCGTTACGCCGCCGCAATGGCCCTTGCTTACCAGATATGGAAAGATGACCCGCGACAGCAGGCGTTCGCCGAGCGATGCCTCCAGGCCGGCAAAGAAGTCTATGCTCTGGGCCGTGCCAAAGAAGGCGTTCAGCAGGGCAATTCCTACAGTACGCCGTACCGTTACGAGGAAACCACCTGGGCCGACGACATGGAGTGGGGCGCAGCGGAGCTCTTCCGCGCCACAGCCCGGCGGCAGTATCTCGAGGACGCCAAGCGGTATGCGAACCTCGCCGCCGCGGAGTCCTGGATGGGGCAGCAGCAGACGGGCCATTACCAGTATTACCCATTTATGAACGCAGGGCACTTCCGGCTCTATGAACTCGTGGACCGCCAGTTCAAAAAGACCCTTGCGGGCTGGTACCGGGCCGGCATCGGACTTTGCATCAGCGCCGGCGAGAACAATCCCTACCGCATTGGCGTGCCGTTTATTTGGTGCTCAAACAATCTGACCGCCGCACTGGCCACTCAATGCCTGCTCTATGAACTGATGACCGGTGACCCGTGCTACCGGGAGTTTGCCGCCAAGCATCGCGACTGGCTCCTGGGCCGAAATCCGTGGGGCTATTCCATGTTCACCGAAATCGGCGGCGTTTATCCTAAGGACCCGCACCTGATGACCATGCAATTGGCCAAACGCCCGGTGCGGGGCGGCCTGGTGGACGGTCCCGTCTATGAGCGCATTTTCAATTCCCTCAAAGGTGTCGCCATCAGTGAACCGGATCCACTGACGCTGTTTCAAGGGCAGGCGGTGTATCATGACGACGTGCAGGATTATTCCTCGAACGAGCCGACGATGGACGGCACCGCCTCGGCGATCCTGCTGTGGGCCCTGTGCGGCTCGGCGCGCTAGGAGTCGGCGCGGTTGCTTTTCACGCCTTCGTATTCAGCCCGATCTGAACTTCCGCGCCGGACTGGTCCAAAATCGCGTCCGGCCCGCGAAAGGTGCAGCCGAAGATCGTTGCCGCCTTCAAGCCCTTCTCGAGGACGATGGCTCGTTTGCCTTCCTCCATAAACTCACAGCCATTGACCACCAGCCGACCGCCCTTGGCACGGATGCAGGGATCCCCCTTGCCGGCGCGGTCCCAGCCATTGAAATGACACGCCGTCAGGACCAATGAGCTCGGGCCGGAATGCCGCACATGTTCCCGCGTCGCTTCGGTGCCCCAGAAGCCGCAATTCGCCAGTTTCACCGGACCGCGATTCTCCGGCCCCACTTCGATTGTGGACATAAACTGTCCATTGGCGATCTGCACCCCTGCGTGAGGTTGAGTGCGGTCCACGCGGACAGCCACCGGACAAATATCGCTCCCTGATTGTGTGATTACGGCGTTGCCGGGGCCGTGCCCAAAGTCATCGAAGTGAAATCCGATGCGCGGGAAGATCACAAAGCTGTTCGTGATAAACTCCCAGTCGGTCTTGCCGATCTTGAAGCCGACCAGGTTCTTTTCCAGATAGCCCTTGATGTCCCCGCCCGCAAAACCGGGCTTCAACGCCATGCGAGTCCAGAAGTTCGGGTTGAAGTGGACGTTCTCGATGCGACCGATGTCGGTGCATTGATCGATGTAAATGCCGATCTTGAGCGGACAGCCAAAGACGTTGCGAACCAGGTGGAGTTCGTTCCATTTGGTGCCCAAATCGATGGCCTGGTAGGGATTGGTTAGAGTGACGTCGAGCACCTGGCACAACTCGCCGTCAACGCGAATCGACCACGGATAGGGCGCCACTTCCGGAAGGCTTTGTTCCGGATAATGGATCACCAGATTGCGAACCACGCCATTCGATTTGAGCGTAATCAGCGGCTCTCCGTCCGCCTGGCCGCGGCCGCCAAATGCCAGCAGCACCGTGCCGATCGGCTGCTCGCTGTGGGGCACTCCGCCAGAAGCGCCGCACAAAGTGACCCCCGGCGGGACTGTCAACGGCTCGTCCAAACGGTAGAGTCCGGCTGGAACATGGCAGATCGGGCCGTTCGTTTGGGCTGCGTCCAGGGCAGCCTGCAGAGCTTTGGAATCGTTGGTTTTTCCATCGCCTTTCGCGCCATGCCGCCGGGCGTTGACCCCAGAACCAGGCGCGACCGGCGACGTCTCAGTTGCCTCGGCCCCGGAGCTGCTGGCCGGCGCCAGCCCGGCGGCGCCCAGAAGTCCGACAGCCAGCGCGGAATTTTCGACAAAAGCACGACGGGAGAAACGGGAGGATTTTAGTGGCATAATTGAGGGTTCTGGTTTTTGGAGTCCCACTATGTGCCGAGCGGCCACGATTGCAAGCGCGTAATCGATCAAAGTCAATAGCCGGATTGTCTTCACGATTAACCACTTCCATGCCAGCGCCGCGCCCGCTGACAAGATGTAGCGTATCTAATTATAGGGATGCGATCTTTAATATTGACCCGGAGGCGCTCCGGCTTGAGACTGGCCATGATGAATTTGACGTGTTTTGTGCAGAATAATGGTTGATCGGTATGGAAGAACCTTTTTCCACTGATCTGATCTACATCTTCGCCTATTGCCTGGGCGGCCTGGCCTTTGCGCTTGGCCCCTTCGTGGTGGTGCATTTGCTGGCCGCGCGCAAAACGCGCAACTGCGCCAACAAGACCGACCAGGCCATCGAGTGCGGCATGGACCCGATCGGCGACGCATGGATTCGCTACAGCGCGGTCTATTACCTCTACGCGCTGGTCTTCGTCGCCTTCGCCGTGGACGTCCTTTTTCTCATTCCCGTCGCTTTGGTCTATAACCGCATCAGTGAATTTGTGATCCGGGACTTTGTTGAAATGCTCATCTTTGTGGGGATTCTCTCTCTGGTGATCGTTTATGCCTGGAAGAAAGGAATATTCGAATGGAAGCCCCGCAAGGCAGTTCCCAGGATCTGAGCGATTGTTTGCCTTACGTTAAGTTTGCCAAGTTGGATGAGTTGCTTGCGCTCGGTCGCGCCAACTCCCTTTGGCCCCTGACCTTCGGCCTCGCCTGCTGCGCCATTGAAATGATGGCCGCCGGCGCCTCCCGGTTCGACCTCGCCCGGTTCGGCGCGGAAGTCTTCCGCCCCTCGCCGCGCCAGGCCGATGTCATGATCGTCGCCGGGACCGTCAACAAGAAGATGGCTGCCGCCGTAAAGACCCTCTACGACCAGATGCCAGAGCCTAAATGGGTGATCGCCATGGGCAACTGCGCCATCTCCGGCGGTCCGTTCGTCTTTCCCGGCCAGTACGCTGTTGTTGAAGGCGTCGATAAGCTCTTTCCCGTTGATGTTTACATCCCCGGTTGTCCGCCGCGGCCCGAAGCGCTTATCGAGGGTCTGCTGAAACTGGAAGAGAAGCTTACCGGCAAACGGCGCTGGCCGGTCGTAAAATCAGAATGAACGCAGACAACCCTCTGGCCCACCTGCCCATCCCTTTTCAGGCGGTCGATTACGCCGCCAAAGGCTACCATTTGGATGCCACGGTCCCCCCTGACCAGGTCGTCTCGGCCGCGGCGCAACTCGACAAGGAAGGGTTGGCTTTGGACACCATCACCGGCGTTGACTGGATGGCGCAAGGCCAGATGGAAGTCGTTTACGATTATTTCCACCCCGCCAAAGCCTTGCGGGTCGTTCTTCGCACCCGGATTCCTCGGGACAACCCGGAACTCCCCACCATACGGAAGGTCTTCCCGGGCGCGGATTGGCACGAGCGGGAGACCCATGATTTCTTTGGCATCCGGTTCCTCGGCCATCCCAATCTCACGCCGTTCCTGCTGCCCGAAGATGCCAATTATCACCCGCTGCGGAAGGATTTTACGACGTGATAGTTAAAGAACAAGTCAAGACAGAGATAACTCCCGATGGCGCTCCACGCGAGACCTTCGTCATTAATCTCGGACCGCAGCATCCCGCCACCCACGGCGTATTGCGCGTCAAGATGGTCATGGACGGCGAATACATTGTGCGCGCCGAGCCTGTCTGCGGCTATATTCACCGTATGCAGGAGAAAATGGGCGAGAACCGCACCTACGCCCAGTTCCTTCCCAATACCAGCCGGATCGACTACCTGTCGGCGATGACCTACACGCACGGGTTCGTCGGTGCAGTGGAACGTGCGGCAAAACTCCAGGTGCCGCCTCGCGCCGAATACATTCGCGTCATCACCTCCGAACTCAACCGTATCTCCAGCCACCTCGTCTGGTGGGGTGCGTTCCTGCTCGACCTCGGCGGTTTCACCCCCCTGCTCTATGCCTTCGATGATCGCGAAAAGATTCTCGATCTGCTCGAAGCCATCACCGGCTCGCGTCTCACCTACAGTTATTATCGCATCGGCGGGCTCTATAACGACATCGACGACCAGTTCATCAAGGGCACCCGTGATTTCATCGCCCAAATGCGGCCGCGGCTGAAGATGTATAAGAGCCTGGTCACCGACAACATCATCCTGCGCAAACGCCTGATCGACATCGGCCCCATCAGCAAGGATATGTGCCGAAAATACGGCGCGACCGGGCCGGTCATTCGGGGTTCCGGGGTGCCGTATGACGTGCGGAAAATCGAGCCTTACTCCGCCTATCCGGAATTCGATTTCGTCATCCCCACGGTTGAGGATGGCGATTCCATGGCCCGGTACCTGGTTCGCATGGAGGAGATGGTTCAAAGCCTCCGCATCATCGAGCAAGCGCTCGACAAATTGCCCGCCGGGCCCGTCATGGCCGAAAAGGTGCCGCGGGTTTTGAAACTTCCTGCGGGCGATTACTGTTACGCGGTTGAAGCCGCTCGTGGCCGTTTCATGGTCCGCATCGTCAGCGACGGCAAGGAAATCCCCTACCGGGTCAAGCTCCGCACCCCGTCGCTCTCCAATCTGAGCCTGTTCGAGGAAGCCAGCGAGGGAATGCTGCTGCCGGATGCCCTCGCCCTGATGGGGAGTCTGGACCTCGTCATCCCCGACATCGATCGTTGAGCAGGCAGCCATTCCGGGGGATACCAAGCAACAAATGCGCAACAAATGCCAATCTTTGGAGAGTCGAATTCCGGGCCTGTTCCATACTGGTTTTCGATGCATCAACACTCACTCAGGGCCGGTTTTCCTGCGCGCTGAATCATTCGCCAGCCAACGATTGAGCCAGCGCAGACAATTTCCGCGAAGGAAGGCTGAGGTCATCTCGACATGACTCAGGCCCTCTCCAACCTTTTCAAGCTCCTCTCTACTGAGCCATACCGGCTGGTGCTATTCCTATGCGGTATGATGGCCTTTGTCGGCCTTAACGCCGCCTACCTGGTCTGGGTCGAACGAAAAGGCGCCGCCCGGTTCCAGCGTCGCCCCGGCCCTACGGAAGTCGGCTGGGCGGGCTTGCTGCAGCCCATCGCGGACGCGGCTAAACTCATGTCCAAGCAGTTGATCGTCCCGGCCGGCGTGGACACCACCCTGTTCCGGGTGGCCCCGCTGCTGATGATGTCCCCCGTCCTGATGAGCCTGGCCGTGATCCCGTGGGGTGAGAATCTCGCCGCCCGCAATATCAACGTCGGGTTGCTGATGATCTTTGCCTTCGGCTCGATCAACGTCATGGCCATCATGCTCGGGGGTTGGGCTTCGCGGAATAAGTACGCGATTATCTCTGCCGCGCGCGTCGTGTCGCAAAACGTTGCGTACGAAATCCCGATGCTGCTGGTGGTCATCACGATGATCATGGTCACCGGCACGATGAATCTAAACGAAATCGTGCAGCAACAGGCCGGCGCATTCTGGCACTGGAACATTTTCCGGGTGTGGGTCAATCCGCTCATGCCGGTCACTTTTCTCATTTTCTATACCTGCATGTTGGCAGAAACCAACCGCGCCCCTTTCGACATGGCTGAAGCCGAGAGCGAGCTGGTCGCCGGCGCTTACACCGAATACTCGGGCATGGGCTTCGGCGTGTTCTTTATGGCCGAATACGCCAATATTCTTCTCGGCTGCGCCCTCGGCACCGTCCTGTTCCTCGGCGGTTGGCAGAGTCCCATTGGGGTCTTCTCCGGTGTCGTCTGGTTCCTCGTGAAGATGTATTTTCTGGTGTTCTCGGTCGTTTGGATTCGCTGGACCTTCCCGAGAACCCAGTTCTACGGTCTCCTTAACCTCTCCTGGAAGATACTGATCCCAGTCTCCTTGCTCACCCTCATCCTCTCCAGCGGGATGATCAAGCTCTTGAAGCTCTTCCACGCATGAAAAACTCTCTGAAGGAAATCGTCACCGGGTTTGGCAGCCTGGTCACTGGCATGAAGATCACCCTCGGCCAGTTCTTCAAGCCGAGCGTGACCGTGCAGTATCCGCACGAATCCTTGAAAATGGCTACCCGTTTTCGAGGGCATATCGAGCTGGTGCGCGACCCGGAGACCGGCAAACCCAAGTGTTTCGCCTGCAAACTCTGTGAACGGGCCTGCCCCAGCGACTGCATCACGGTCGATGGCGCCAAACTGGACGGCGCAAAGAAGAAATCCGTGACCGAGTACATGCTGGACTTCACCAAGTGCAGCCTCTGCGGTTCTTGCGTCGAAGCCTGCCGCGACGGGGCCATCCGCTTCTCGCGCGAGTACAACCTCGCCAGCACCAGCAAGGAACAGTTCATCATGGACTTGTTCAAACGACTGGAAGTGGAGAGCCAGGAAGCGGAACGTCTGCAAGCGACTGTCAACTCGCAAGCTCCGGTTCCGGAAGCCAACACCGCCCCGCCGTCCACAGCTTCCGCCCCTCCACTGTCTGCCGTCCCCGCCCAGCCTGCGGCCCTCGACTCTCAACCCACCGCCGCTGCGAAATGACTTCGTTTCCCGCTTCACAGATGATTGTCGGCGGGGTGTTCCTGCTCTGCGCCGCGACGACCGTTGCGGGGGCTCTCATCGCCGCGCTGACCGCGCGCATCATTCGGAGCGTCTGCGGCCTCGCCATCTGCTGCATCGGCCTGGCCGGGCTCTACTATTTCCTGCATAGCCCGTTCCTGGCATTGATGGAGATCCTCATCTACGTCGGAGCCGTCTGCGTCACCATCGTGTTCGCGGTCATGTTGGCCGAGCCCGATGAACCGGTCCGCGATGACAAACTTTCCTCGACCATTCTCTGGGGAGGCTTTGCGCTCCTCATCTGCGTCGCGATGTTCTGTGGTCTCTGGTACCTGGGCGCACACCAGGATTGGACCACTCCGGTTGTCCGCGTCAACGACGGCTCCATCGCTCAGATCGGACGTTCCCTGCTCACAACTTACAGCATGGCCTTCGAGCTCATCTCCCTCGCGCTCCTGGTGGCGATTATTGGGGCCCTGGCCATCGCGCGTACTGGAAGGACCAAAGAATGACGCCAACGCCTCTGCCGGATCGCCCGGACCTCTACTTCATCGTCGCGGCCCTGCTGCTTGCCATTGGTATCTTCGGCCTGCTGCGCCGTCGCACACTCATTGGCATGCTGATCTCGGGCGAACTGATCTTCTCGGCCGCCTCGCTGAATTTGATGGCCTTCAACCGTTTTAGGGTGCCCGACCCGACTGTCGGACAGATCTTTGTCCTCTTCATCATGGGGTTGGCCGCGGCCGAAATCGCCATCGCCCTCAGCATCATCATCGCCGTCTATCGCAACTACCGCTCCGTCAAGACGAAGGAGCTATCCGAACTCAACGGCTAGTCCAATGGCACCTTCTCAAGATATCAGACTCCTGCTGGCAGTATTGGCCCCGCTCATCGGGGCAGGGTTGGTGATGGCCAGCGGCAAGCGACCCAATGTGCGGGAAACCTGCTCATTTCTCGCCGCCGCAACCCTTTTTATCGTTACCGCTTCACTAATTCCGGCCGTCCACGCTGGACAGAAGTTACACTTCACCCTTTTCCAATTGTTGCCCGGGTTGACCATTGCGCTGCGGGCCGACGCGCTATCGATGGTTTTCGCCCTGTCCGCCTCGTTTCTCTGGGTCATTACGGTCTTTTACTCAGCGGGTTACATGCGCGGGCTTCGAGAGCATGAACAAACACGCTTCAACACATGCTTCGCCCTGGCCTTGTTTGGGGCAATGGGCTGCGCCTTTTCGGACAACCTGCTCACCTTGTATCTCTTTTACGAGATCGTCAGCATCTGCACCTATCCGCTGGTGGCTCATCACCAGGATGAAGAAAGCTACGAAGGCGGGAAGAAGTATCTAACCTACCTGACCGCCACGGCCAAGGGGCTGATTCTTCCGGCGATGGTGCTCATTTACGTTCTGACGGGCAGCCTGGATTTTGCGGACAACATCCGCACCGGTATCATCCCGCTCAGTGTGCATCACGGCATTATTGCTGCGCTTTATGCCTGCTGCATCCTGGGCTTCGCCAAGAACGGCGTGATGCCGTTTCATAATTGGCTGCCAAGCGCGATGGTCGCGCCGACGCCCGTCAGCGCGTTGCTGCACGCCGTCGCCGTCGTCAAGGTCGGAGTCTTTTCCACGGTCCGCGTCATGCTCTACGTCTTCGGCACTCAGACGATGCACGATCTGAACCTTGGCATGCCCACAGCCTACTTCGTTTCCATCACAATTGTGGTCGGTTCCATCGTAGCCCTAAGCAAAGACAACTTGAAAGCGCGGCTCGCCTACTCCACGGTCAGCCAGCTCTCCTACATCATCTTGGGCGTTGCTCTGCTGAGCGACACGGGCATCGAGGGCGGCCTGATCCACATCGCCAACCATGCTTTTTCGAAGATCACCCTCTTCTTCTGCGCCGGCGCGATCTATGTGGCCACGCACAAAAAGAATATTTCGGAGATGAGCGGTTTGGGACGCGTGATGCCGTTCACCTTTGGCGCATTTGCCCTGGCATCGCTGAGCATGATCGGCGCACCACCGGTGGCGGGTTTTGTGACCAAATGGTATTTGCTCAACGGCGCATGGGATGCGCGTTCCATCGGCATTATTGGCGTGCTGCTGGTGAGCACGCTGCTAAACGCGGCGTACTTTGCTCCGGTCGTTTACCAGGGCTTCTTCGGCAAAGCTTCCGAAGCCGATGTGAAACATAAATACATGGAGGCGCATCCGTTGTTGGTGGTGCCCCTTGCCATCACAGCCGCCATTTCGGTGGTCATCGGCCTCTATCCCGGCTTCTTCATGAGCTTCGTCCACGCTGTTCTCTAATGAAACTTGTCAAATTCATCGAGTTCCTGCGAAACCACTTAAAGACCCTCGTGCGCCTCTGCTTCATGGCGCTGGCGCTTGTGGTGCTGTTGGATGCCATCCCCGCGATTGTCGATAAGGAACACGCGCACACGAGCATCGAGCACTTCCCGGGATTCTGGGCCGCATTCGGCTTCATCGCCTGCGTTCTGATCATCATCGTCTCGAAGTGGTTCGGCCACGCCGGTATCATGACGCGAGAGGATTACTACGATGAGTAATCTCTGGGTCCATCCTTCGCTGATCCTGATCCTGGGAAGCCTGCTGATTCCCCTGGTGCCCGCGCGCCTGAAGAGGGCGTACTTGCTGCTGATTCCAATCCTTGTCTTTGCGCGGATAGTGGCCATGTCCAAGGGAACGTTCGGCGAAGTCGCCTTCCTGAACTGGACCCTGGTCTTTGGCCGCGTCGATGCCCTCAGTTCCGTCTTTGGCTACATCATGAGCCTGATGTGCATCCTGGGCACACTCTACGGCCTGCACGTCAAGGACAACGGACAACACATCGCCTCCTGGATTTACGTGGCCGGCTCGATCGGCTGCATCTACGCGGGCGATTTCATCACCCTGTTCCTCTTCTGGGAGCTGATGGCCTTTTCCTCGGTGTTCCTCATCTGGTTCCGTGGCCGGCGCGAATCGCTGGGAGCCGGTTACCGTTACCTGCTGGTGCATGTGTTTGGGGGTCTTGTCCTGCTGGGCGGCATGGTCTGGCACTGCAATGCTCAAGGCAGCTTTGCCTTTGCACAATTGGATGTCCACCACCCCACAGCCGCCATTTACATGATCATGATCGGCTTCATCCTGAATGCCGCCGTGCCCCCGCTTCACGCCTGGCTGCCGGATGCTTACGGCGAAGCCACTTTCAACGGCTCGATCTTCCTGTGCGCTTTCACGACCAAGACGGCGGTTTATGCCCTGTGCCGCGGGTTTGCCGGGATGGAGATTCTGGTGCCGCTGGGCGTGATCATGGCCTTGTATGGCGTCGTGTATGCCGTGTTGGAAAACGACTGCCGCCGACTGCTGGCCTACCACATCATCAGCCAGGTCGGTTACATGGTCGCCGGCGTCGGCTTGGGCACGCAGATGGCCATCAACGGCGCCTGCGCCCACGCGTTCGCCCACATCCTTTACAAGGGCTTGTTGTTCATGGGCTGTGGCGCCGTCCTCCACATGACCGGCCAAAGCAAGTTCACCGAGTTGGGCGGCTTATGGAAGAAGATGCCGTGGACATTCGTATTCACCTTGATCGGCGGCTTGTCCATCTCTGCCTTCCCGCTCTTCAGCGGCTTCGTCAGCAAGTCCATGATCGTCACTGCCGGTTTTGAGGAGCACAAAATGTGGGTCGGTTTCCTGCTTCTCCTCGCCTCTGCCGGCACGTTCCTGCACACCGGACTCAAAGTGCCGTATTTCATCTGGTTCGGAAAGAACAAGCCCAAGCAGGAAACCTGGGACCGCGCCGCCGAACCTCCGTGGAACATGAACGCCGCGATGGCGGTGGCTTCTGTGCTCTGCATCTTCATCGGATGCTGCACGCCGTATCTTTACAGGATGCTGCCGTATCCCGAGGTGGCCAGTGAATATCATCCTTACACCGCTTACCACGTCTTCGAGACACTCCAGATTCTGCTCTTCACCGGGCTGGGCTTCTTCCTGCTCATCAAGAAACTGGTGCCGGATCCGACCATCAGCCTGGACATGGATTGGTTCTATCGCAAAGGCGGCCGCGCTTTCCTCTGGATCGCCCAAAAACCGGTTCAGTCCGTGGATACCTTCGTGGGCGAGCTTTATCGCTACGCCGGCTTGATCCCACTCATGATTACTGCCAAAGTGTCCGGGCTCTTTGATAACTACGTCATCGATGGCGCCGTGGATGGCTTCGCGAAGAGCTTCCGGGGCATCGGAAAACGATTGCGCCTCGTTCAACGGGGCCAGATGCAACAGAGCCTTGCTTTTGCCTTTGCCATCGCCGCCGCGCTCATTGTCGCCTTTCTGCTCTATTCCAAGATCTCGACGGCTATTTCACCCGCAAGGTTGAGCCCGCCGGGACCGCACGCAGCCAATCCTGCATTACAACCCGCCAGTTTCACGCGGCAGATGGTCAAGACCCCGTAACCAGGCCCTAGCGATGACCAATCTTATCCCAAACAACGGTTGTCCGCTGCTGAGCATCCTGATCTTCAGCCCGTTGCTCGCTGCCGCCATCGCTGCCTTCATCCGCAACGAACGCCTGCTGCGCTGGTGGACCCTCGCCTTTACCTCCGCGGCGGCGGTCTTTTCGTTGGACCTTTACCGGCGATTCGACCCCACAACCGCACAGTTCCAATTCGGCGAGTTGGCTCATTGGGTTCCCACGTTGAAAATCGACTACGCCGTCGGCATCGATGGCATCAGCCTGTTGCTCGTGCTGCTGACGACTCTGATCATGCCGCTGTGCGTGCTGGCGTCGTGGTGCTACATTCAAACCCGCGTCAAGGAATTCATGATCTGCCTGCTGGTCATGGAAACCGCCATGGTCGGTGTGTTCTGTGCCCTCGATTTCATCCTCTTCTTCGTCTTTTGGGAAGCCATGTTGATTCCGATGGCCTTGCTCATCGGAATCTGGGGCGGGCCCCGTAAGATCTACGCCTCGCTCAAGTTCTTCATCTACACGATGTCTGGCTCGGTCTTCCTGCTCGTGGCC
>Ga0194053_10000686_pt1 | contig 24435 bp, 20 predicted proteins | sample SepL228m_MetaG_FD_161684 | JGI IMG/M metagenome (GOLD analysis project Ga0194053, IMG submission 161684) | Anoxic zone freshwater microbial communities from boreal shield lake in IISD Experimental Lakes Area, Ontario, Canada - Sep2016-L227-8m | ecosystem: Environmental > Aquatic > Freshwater >... | reverse complement strand
TAGGTCTGATTGTCTTACTGCATCGTTTGCCTTGTTTTTGGCTCCATTTAGGCTGACTAGTATAATACCCGAGAGTATACCTATGATAGCTATGACTACTAGGAGTTCGATGAGGGTGAAGGCGCGGGAGGATGGGTGTTTGTTGGAATGGTGAGATGAGATGCGTGGCATAATGCTGATTATTTTAGCATACTGGGGGGGGGTGACAAAGCAGCGCGTGGGGATATGTTTAACCCAACACCGCTTTTATCCTCCTTATACCTTGCGCGACAGCTTCTTCTTTCTGTATCTTGAACTTCCATTTACCTTCTGGGCCAGCGAGATCGCCGGTATTGGTTACATGCGGACCGCCACAGAATTCCTTTGAATAGGCGTGCGACAGATCATCACCTGTATAATAGACAGATATTTCATCGCCATATTTCTCACCGAAGAAGTGGAGAGCCCCAGTCTTTTCGGCTTCAGCTTTTGGTAGCAAGACTTTATTGAAAGACATTTTCGCGGCAATCTTTTCATTTACAATATCTTCGACACGCTTCTTCTCATCGTCAGTCATCTTGGCACCATGAGCAAAGTCGAAACGCAATCGCTCTGCTGTGATATTTGAACCTTTCTGCGAAACGCTGTCGCCGAGAACGTCACGAAGTGCCTGATGTAGAAGATGTGTAGCGGTGTGATATCGGATAACCATTGGGTCGGCGTGGCCGTCGTCTGCTTTTGCCAGACCACCTTTGAATTTTTGTTCGGCACCAGCACGAGAGAGATCCTGATGCTTTTTGAACTCTGTATTAAAGGCCGCGACATCCACGGTCAAACCTTTTTCTTTCGCGAGGTCGACGGTCATATCGATCGGAAAGCCGTAGGACGAGAAAAGAATGAAGGCGTCGGTGCCGGAAATATTTGCGGCGTTGCTTCCTGCGATTTTATTGAACTCCTTAATACCGATCTCGAGTGTCTTCTCGAACTTCTCGGCTTCTGTGCGAATCTCGGTCTTGATCTGCTCCTTTTGTGCGAGGATGTTCGGATATATATCCTTGTACATCTCCGCATATACGTCCACGATTTCATTGAGACGAACAGAAGTATTTATGAGTTTCGCATAACGGATGGCGCGGCGAAGCAAACGGCGGAGGATGTAGCCGCGGTCGGTATTAGAAGGTGTGACGCCATCTCCTATAAGAAAAGTAGACGAGCGAATATGTTCCGTGATGATACGAGCGGATCTGACATCGTAATTCTTCGAATTTGCCTTGAGAAGCGCCATAACGGTCTTAAATAGATCCGTGTCATATATATTGTCGACGCCTTGCATGTTATGGTGAGACGCTCCAGTCCAGCACCAGTATCCACCGAAGGCTTCGGGAGTTGACCAATAATCTTGCCATCTTTCTTCTCGTATTGCATGAAGACATCATTCCAAACTTCAACGACATCACGACTTTCATCAGCCTTCAGGAATTGCTCATGCGTTATCGGCTTACCACCAAAAGTATTCTTAACATCATAATACATCTCAGTATCTGGTCCGCATGGGCCATTGTCGCCGGCTTCCCACCAATTATTTTTTGCTGGAAGATAGAAGATCCTGTTTGGATCGATTTTATTTTGAGCGAAGATATCTCGCCATATGTCGGCAGCCTCTTCATCGCGTGGCGCGATAGAGTCACCTTCGAAAACCGTCACGTAGAGCCTGTTCGGATCTAGTCCGAGTCCGCGGTCACCTACTGTGGTGGATTTCGAGGTTAGAAATTCATAACTCCAAGCGATCGCTTCTTTCTTGAAATAATCTCCAAGTGACCAATTTCCTAACATCTCGAAGAAAGTGGCGTGTGTACGATCACCAACGTCGTCAATGTCGATAGTGCGCAGACATTTCTGTGCGTCGACGAGGCGAGTACCAAGAGGATGTGGCTTGCCGAGGATATATGGCACAAGCGGCTGCATTCCGGCCGTATTGAAGAGAGTGGAGTTCGTGACACCCTTTTCGTCCGAGGTGATGAGAGAAGCCGAAGGTATGATCGCGTGTCCGCGCTTCTTGAAGAATTCCAGGAATCTTGAGCGGATTTCCGCGGAGGTTATAGGTTGCATGGGATATATACTAGCAAGAAATTACCGGTTAATCATCTTCGCTACTACCTCAACCTCTGCCAAGACGACTTTTGCAGCTTCTGGATGTATACCCACAGCCTTAAGAGCTCCTGGATTTGCAGCTAGATCGCTACAGACGATGATACCAAGACCGATCAAATCTTTCTTCTGTTGATGACTCAAGCTCACAAGACAAGTTACTGGATAGAGGCCATTGTCGTCTATTATCTTGTGTAGGCTTTTGTTTGTAGGATAATTCCAGCTGATCATATTCAAACCCTTACAAGTACCGTACTGAATAGCAACTTCGGTGAACTTTGTGTTCGTGAAGAGATATCTATCAGTGAGTTTCCTCTTCATTCCGCCATATTCAAAAGCTGTATCTGCAAGATCGTCGAAACGAGCCTTCACATACAAAGCAACCTTCAGATCGGACTTGAGACCGAATTCGTTATGGAATTTCACTTCGGCCATAGCCATGTCATGCTCTTTCCACGCCACCACATCTACTTCATGTTCCACGCAAGTTCCAAGGAGATTTTGGTCAGTGATAGATTCGTAGCCCCAGAGTTTGAATATGCGCGCCACAAATTTTTCAAATGGAAAACCATCTGGACCAAGTTCGAACATAGCTCTGCGGATAGAGTACCTAGCCGCCACTGGTGCAGAATGTTTCTTCAAAAGTTCAAATGCTCGGCGATATATATCCAGTGTCGGTATCCCCTCCCACATTTCTTTTTCGACTTTGTCAACAATATCGTCGATGACTTCCGGTGTCGCGCCAACGCGTTTTAGAGAATTGACGAGCTTCTCTTCTTCGAAGAGTTGTGTGGTGCCGTCAGATTTGGTGATACGCATCAAGTGATTCATTGCTACATTATAGTATAATTCCGCCTCCTAAGCACTCTGCGCTTTGCGCCTTTACTTTTGCGCTTTGCGCTTTTCCTCTTGCGCCTATATATATGACCAATGATTGTCCAGGAGTTACTGGATCGTTGATTTCTTTTCCTGTTATTGTAAGTTCGGCTGTTTTCTTGGCGAGATTAGTTTTCTTTATTATGGCAGGTATTAATGCTTGGCGATATCTGGTGCGAATCATTAGCTTTGTGCCGATCTTCGGTGCTGTGCCACTAATCCAGTTCACTTGGGTGATGTAGACTTTTTGTGCATATGGAAATTGGACCCTCGAAGGGCTCAATTTTGCTATGTGCGCCACTGGTATGCAGTCAGAAGCCTGTGCGACAACAATCGTATTTTTCTTCATATCCTTCGCCACTACATAATGGCGCGAGTCGTTTGTCGTCTTCTTTGAAATAGTGAAACCATGACGTTCACCAAGTGTGAAGAAAAGAGCACCAGGGTGATAGCCGATAATTTCACCGGAAGTGTTCAACACTTCGCCAGCAGTCGAGCCTGGCTGTTTTTTATTACCATGGCGACCTTCCGCATAATGCTTCAGAAAATCTTTTACATCCACCTTACCGATGAAGCAAAGTCCTTGACTATCTTTCTTGTCAGCATTTGGTAAACCGAACTTTTTTGCCAATTTGCGGACATCAGACTTTTCCAAGTGTCCTATCGGAAACAAGATGTGCTCCAGATCATTTTGATTCAAAGTCCATAGAAAATATGACTGATCTTTGTTCTGATCGACACCGGCCAGCATTTGCGTCTCTTTCATTTGCGCATAATGACCAGTCGCGACAAAATCTGCCCCATGAGCATGTGCCCATTTCCAAAATCCACCAAACTTCACCTCACGGTTGCACATAACATCTGGATTTGGTGTTCTACCAGTGGCATATTCGGCTAACATATAGTCTATAACACCGCGCTTGTATTCCTTCACCAGATCCAATGTCACAAAAGGGATACCGAGGTGTGCAGCCACGCGCATAGCGTCACGACGCTCTTCTTTCCAAGAGCAAGAAATCCAGTCAGGTTGCCAGACTTTTATGTATACACCGACTACATCGTAACCAGATTTCTGCAATAAAGCGGCGGAGACAGCACTGTCTACACCACCAGACAAGCCGATGAAGACTTTGGGCTTTGGCTGCCTGATTGAATCAATTTGACTATTCATATTTTGTATGATAGCATATTCTCTAGATTTAACAAAGAGGATCGAACAAAACAAACGCAAACTTGCGCAAAAGAAAGAGGTGATGGGATGAAAATCCTAGTTGTCGATGATACAAAGCTATACTTGGATATGATAGTCGAGTTTCTACAGCTTGGAGGTAATCACACAATCTTCAAAGCTTCAAGTGGTATAGAGGCCTTGGCGGTGCTGAAGGAAAAGCATCAAGAGATTCAGCTTGTCATGTCGGATCTATATATGGGTGATGGTGCAATGAGTGGCTTAGATCTCATTGGTGAAATTCGCAGACAAGGATACAACGTCGATTTCCTTCTAATGTCTAGCCTCATGGATGATGATGTGAAAGCGAGAGCGCTGGCATTGGGTGCCAAGCATACGATCAATAAGTATGACATCGGGGTGGGTCTACATTCATACCTCGAAAAATTGGGACTGATACGGCACGAGGAAACATCATCTGTTCCAAAACCTTGAAACGTTCGAAACCTTAACCCCGGTCGTGGAGTCTCATTCTGAGACACTGCGACCGTTTTTGCTATTCCATTCTTATTGCAGATACTTGGCTTTGTTCGCCAGGTGTCCATCGTAAGTCACCGCGTAATGCATGGCCCCAGTCTTATCTGATAAATAGAAGAAATACTTGGTCGTGGTAGCATTTATCGTGGCAGTGATAGCATCTATCCCTGGATTATCTATAGGTGTTGGTGGTAAACCTGTATGTTTATAGAGATTGTAAGGTGAATCTGTAGCCAAGTCCGCGACGGTCAACTGGTCCGATGTCTTATTTAAGAAATAGAAAAAAGGTGGATCTACTTGTAGTGGCATCTTTTCTGCCAATCTTTTCCAGAGTATACCGGCGATGATCCGTCTATCTGTTGTGCTGATCGCTTCTTTTTCTACTATGGACGACATTGTTATGACATCAGAAATAGTCTGACCAAAAGCGCTTACGTTTTTACTAATAGGAACAATATGTTTATCAAAATTATCTCGCATAGTCTTCACAACCTCATCTGGTGAGACATTTTCAAAAAAGAAATACGTATCAGGAAATAGATAGCCTTCATACTTGCTGGCTAGAGCGATAAAGGTCACATCATCAAACAAAGGTATAGATTTCTTCAAGACCGCGGCGATACTTTTGGAACTTAAGCCTTCTGGAATAGTCACCTTTATCTTCGTCAATCCCTGCACTCCATATGCTGTGCGATACGCGACACGGATGATTGACTCTGGTTGTTCGAAGAGATAATCACCACTCTTCACGCGTGTCCTTTCTCCAACAATAACCACGAAAGTTTTATACAAAAATTGTGATCTCACAATCTTCTGGTCAACCAACTGTTTTGCGACTTCCGAAAGAGAAGATCCTTCTTTTATAGAGACTACAGTATGGACTGGGAATCCACTTGGTGGAGTAGCTGCAAAGATTGCTGCTACTGCCACTATGCAAAGAGCCCCGAGAATACCAATGATTATTTTTCGAGCAGACATAATATGGTACGGTTTATACAGATTATATAGGAAGATTCGCTGGTGCTTCTGACTTCTTCGAAGGTACGCGTTCCAATGTCGGCGTACTGGCTACTGCGCCTGGGAAGTGGAACAATGTCGCCAACTCCTCCACATTGAGCACCAAAGGCTTCTGTGCAAATGGCGGATAGAAGTAGGATCGGCGTTTGTAAGCCATTATCACCTGTTTCGACATACGATTTTGGCGAATATCTTTGTAATCTTGCCAAGGATATTCTATCTTTCCCATCCATGGACCACCGGGTTTAAAACCATTTAGATGTTCAGAGCTGAAATGTTTGAAGTTTCCGATAATACCAACTATGTTTGATGGATTGAAAAAATCTTTCTTGGCCATATAGATCACGCGTATTCCAGCATCAAAAGATTGTTTGGAAACGCTGCGCTCAAGTGCTTCTACTATAGCTTGTTCACCCTTCGATATAGAAGGCATCTTCGTAAATCCAGACTCTTCATCTTTCATCCCAGCGACCTTAGTCTTCGCATCACGCATCAGTATTTTGTGAACCTCTTCTTTGGCGCTCTCCTTCCAAGCATCGTGTTTCTTGAACAAATGACCGGGTTTTGGCTGCTCCTTCTTGTGTGCGCGGATCATGATCTGCGCCCAGACTTGTTGGTTTGGACCGATACTACCTAAGAATTCCAAAAATGGCACAAGTGGGTCAACCTTGAATTCTTCCTTCGGATCTTTGTCTAGACCATAATCTACATATGTTTTTATGGGATATGAATCCGGTTGAGTGAAAACAAACTCTGTAGCCCAGACTTTCATATCATTTTTATCAAAATGAGCTGAGCGAGTGTAATCATCCTTTTCATGTACTTCTATACCAGGAAATGTGGCATAAAGAGCTGTCTGGATATTATTCTTAACTGATTCTGGCATCCAGATGAAAAACTTCACTTGACCTTCGACTGATATCATTTCCAATGAGAACCAAGGTCTAGTTTTCCCCATCCAAAGTTGTTTATACCAGTTTCCGTCAGATGTGTTATGAAATGAATTCAAGAACATTTCCATCGCCAATGGAGACTTGTACAGATCTTTTGGCAGACGGATCTCTATAACGGCGTATTTTTGTGAGACGAAAAACTGAGCGCGAACATAGCGCATCCACAAATCCCAAAATATCCTTCCCAAAATAATAGCTAGAATTATCGGCGACAAAGCGACTATGTAGTTTATTACCATAGGCGTCAAAACCGTTTTGAAACTATCGACGATGCCTAGAAAGACCTTGTCCAATGTCATGACAATATTGTACCACAAAAACTACGCAGCTACTGGTGAATACTTACCTTCTTTGTTGTGAGAGAAGTACTTTGGATTCTGTAGATTTACTAAAATAGTATTTGGTTTGACATAACGCTCCTTCATAACCTTCTCGATGATGGCATCTTTCGTCATTGGGCCGTTTTTCACAAGGATCTCGCGAATAACATCGCGAACTACTCCTGGAGTGTAACCCCATTCTGCGAGAGCATATAGACCACGGCCAACTAGGACAAAGCGTTTGTCTTTTATCAGCTCATTGTGAGTCGTAGCGACATGGGCTTTCTTATTGAACATCTTCTCAATCTGCTTTGCGACATCGCGGAAATGTATAGGAGAGCCGTGTTTGCGAATAACCAAGAAAGCGTAGTCACGCATACCCTTTGTACTTATGTTTGGTGAATTCGTCATACCCCAATCACCTAGAGAATTCTTGCCAACATTCTTGGAAATTGCCAACCATCGACGAACAACCTCTTGATTTTTATAGCGCTCTGAAACATCTTCAAGATGACTCAAGAACTTGTTTATCATCTCTGACTCAGGCAAAAGGTCATCTGTCTTCAGATTCGAATAGAGATTGCGAAGAGCAGCTTCGACTTTCTTGGCGACATCTTCGTTCACATGCCAACGATGACGGAAATCATCATCTTCTTTTTGCTTCTTAAATGGTTCACCTACAACCAAAAGAAAATGTGTGTGATTTTGCAAACTCTTATCCTTGGAAACATGGCCCAAGAAATCATCTTCTACTACTATTCCACCCAAAGAATGTAGTAACTCTTCGATCTCAGCAAAAGCAGCTTTCTCCAGCTTATATTCCTCTGATTTGCGGATATTTGCTATACCGTAGTTCTCTATCTGGCGAACACGTTCACGAGTGATACCGTATTTCTTGCCGATAGAATCCAAGGTCATGCGCTTGGTGTCCTTGCCTAGTCCATAGCGAAAGACGAGAACTTCATGCGCGCGATCTGGTAATGAGGACAAAAGCCTTTTGACGACTTGCTTTGGTTTGAACGAAATAACTGATTGGGTGGAAGCCATGTTATTGATTTAATAATAATTATGTTGCTTTATATATAGGTATGTTCTATCACCTATACCTTATAAAGTCAACCTACTATACACTAAAACACCTTATATGACAATACTGATCAATCTTCCTTTTATGATGATGACCTTTTTTATTTCTTTACCATCGATCCATTTTTGAATTTCTGGCAATGCCAAAGCTCCTGCTTTCAATTCTTCATCGGACGACTTAGCCGCTATTTCAAATGTCGCGCGCATTTTTCCATTGACTTGCACAGCTATCGTCATATTTGTTTCTACAGCCAATTCCGGCTTATATTCAGGCCATGATGTGGTGTGAATGGAGCCTTTATTTCCAAGATTAGACCAAAGTTCCTCAGTCACATGAGGCGCAAAAGGAGCTAGAAGTTTGAGCAAAATCTCGAACTGTTCCCTGTTCAAACCAGTTTTTTCCAATTCATTTACAGCGATCATGAGCGTGCTTATGGCGGTATTGAAACGGATAGTCGATATATCGTCGGAGATTTTCTTGATCGTTTTGTGGATTATCTTTTCTGCATTGGAAGCCGAATCAACCTTGTCAGCCAACTTCCAAACTCTTTCGATAAATCTTCGAGATCCGATCATGCTGTCGGTATTCCAAGATATCTGCTGATCAAATGGTCCCATGAACATCTCGTATATACGCAATGTATCAGCGCCATATATTTTCACCACATCATCAGGATTGACGACGTTGTTGAAACGCTTGGACATCTTGCGACCATCCTCACCCATGATCAGTCCAACATGTTGCAACCTCAAAAATGGCTCAATACTCGATACCACCCCGATATCGTAAAGGAACTTGTGCCAGAAACGAGCGTATATAAGGTGACGCGTAGCATGCTCGGCACCACCAACATAAAAGTCCACCGGTGACCAATATTTTTCTTTCTTAGCGTCGACGAGTGCACGCGAATTTTTCGAATCCATATAGCGCAAATAGTACCAAGATGAACCAGCCCATTGAGGCATAGTGTTCGTCTCGCGCTTGGCTTTGCCGCCACATTGTGGACATTTAACATTGACCCATTTTTCAATAGCCGCTAGCGGTGACTCACCAGTGCCGGTCGGCTCATAGGATTTCACCTTTGGTAATTTAACTGGAAGAGATTTTTCTGGAATAGCCACGACGCCACATTTTTCGCAATGCACGACTGGTATCGGCTCACCCCAATATCTCTGACGAGAAAATACCCAATCGCGAAGCTTGTACTTCGTGACCCATTTGCCGCCGACGAAAGAGGTGATGTCTTTCTTGATTGCCTCTGAAGATTTTCCATTGAAATGACGGGAATTTATCAAAAGTCCGCTGTCAGTATAGGCCGAATTTGCTATATCTCCACCAGCGATGACTTCTTTTATGGCCAACTTAAACTTCTTTGCAAATGCGAAATCTCTATCGTCGTGTGCAGGAACGGCCATGACCGCGCCAGTACCATAGTCCGCCAAAACATAGTCAGATATCCACACTGGAACTTTTTCACCATTTGCTGGGTTAATGACGGCGACCCCTTTGAGCTCCACGCCAGTCTTTTCTTTTGTGGCATCAGTACGCTCGATCTCGGTCTCATTTTTCGCACGAGAAATATAAGCCTCGACTTCTTTACTGTTGCTGATCAGACCTTTCTGGACCAGGAATTCCGCCACCAGTTTGTGCTCTGGCGCCAAAACGACATAAGTAACACCAAATAAAGTATCTGGTCGAGTTGTGAAGACTTCAATCTTTTTCGCGGTAATTTTTCCGGCAGAATTATCCAGTGCGAAACTTATAAGTGCCCCTTCACTTTTCCCTATCCAATCTTTTTGCGACTTCACGATAGAAGCTGGCCAGTCGAGGAGATTGAGGTCCAAGCTCAATTCGCATTTTTTCTCATCAGCCAATCTTTCTAGCCATATGGCTAATTCTGCGCAAGTCATTACATCCCAATTCATATCCTTGTCCTTATCGAGCCAGACATTTTCAAAATCTTCATGAGTCTCTTTTGAAGTCTCAATCTTCTTATCAGAATTCAATTCAAATAAAACTCCTGAGGTTATTGCAACACGATTCTGATCTTTGTGCGCAGCGAAATATTCGGCACACACAGGATCGCCAAGAACACGGACAAATTTGAGATCTGTGTAACCAGTTTCTTCGGCTACTTCACGTCGAGCAGCCTCAATTATATCCTCGCCATAATCGACGCCACCAACGATAAATGTGGTCCAAGGATGTTTGTGCCATTTGAGTCCTAAGAATTTACCAGTCTTAGGATCTCTGACGAGGGCGTGGATTGTCCTGCGTTCAACTACTTTTTTGCCTGGCTTAGGAGGATTTTTCTTGTCGATGATATGTGGCAATGACTTTGTATTATAAGCATCCAAATCCGCCAGTAATCTCTCGGCATAATCCGTGATCTTGAGAACCCATTGACGCATCGGTTTTTTCTCAACAAGAGTGCCGCAGCGTTCACAACGACCATCTTCTACGTCTTCATTGGCCAAACCGGTCTTACATGAAGGACACCAGTTTATCGGTTCGAATGATTCGTAAGCCAAACCCTTCTTGAACATCTGTAAGAAAATCCACTGCGTCCAGCGATAATATTCAGGATCGGTCGTATTTATCTCTCGCGACCAATCGTAGTCGAGTCCAATCAGTTGGAGCTGATCCTTGAAACGAGCGACATTCTTCTTGACCGAAACTTCCGGATTTGTCTTTGTTTGGATGGCATAATTTTCCGCTGGCAAACCAAAAGCATCAAAACCCATAGGGTGCAGGACGCTGTGACCTTGCATGCGCTTCATACGCGAGACGATATCTGTGGCGATATAACCCTTGGGATGTCCAACATGCAATCCTTCACCAGACGGATATGGAAACATATCGAGAATGTAATATTTCGGCTTGGTATTCTTCGTCGAAGTAATATCTTCTGTTGATTTATAGATTTTTGAAGAGGCCCATTTCTTCTGCCATTTCTTCTCAATCTTTTCTGGATTATAAGTAGCCATAGCTACGGGTTTTGGAATCTTTTTCATAAGCGTAATAATAGCTCAAAATCTAGTCTTTTTCTAGGTTTTCTAATGCTTGACAAATAGCCATACTATGGTATGATACCGCCAGTAGTTAGGTGGGAAAGTTTGTAAGAGTTGTTCGTTGAAAGACGAAAATAATACGCAGTGAACAATCAACCGAGCTCAATGAGCTCAGGAGGATAGCATGCAGGTACCAGTAGAGCAGAAAATTGGAGAAGGGGTAGTGATCAGAGTCGGTCCGCGGTATGCTCTCGTGTTACCAAACCGAGGCGAGTTGGCCGGTCGATCACAGGGATTTAAAGTCTCGATCCGTCCAGAGGAGCATCAGACCATGAAGATCTGCGCTAAGCAGAAGCATGGTATCGCCTTTACCGGCAATGTCACCCCCGCCGAGCCGCAGATCGGCGATCGAGTGTACGTCCAGATCGCCAGTGCCGACGCTCCCGAGGCGACGGCTTGGGCTCAAGTCGACGAGAAGGTCATCATCGACCCAATTATCGTCAAAGTGCCCACCCGTCACCCAAACCCGCCGCCCAACGCGTATGCGATTCGCGCGGCAAAGAAGAAAGCCGAGGCGCAGGGGCATGTGTTAGTAGAAGTTCAAACCGTCTTGATGGCCTAGACAAGCCAGCCAACAAGACAAAAGGTCAGGTGTAGAATCCCGTGATTCTCCCTGACTTTTTTGTTTTTATGAAAATATGCCACAAATAAAAATACTCCCTAGGGACACACAGCCAAACAAATGCTGTGTGTCCCCGAGAGTGTAGCTTATAGTTGCCCGATGGGTCCTTTCAATTCCCATTTCCAACATGGCTGTCCCTTGCGTCCGACGAACTGCTTAGTTGGCTCTATGATTAAGCCGGTACTTCCATCTAATTTTTCATGGAATACCGCCACATAGAGATGATGTTTATCATCATACTCGATCCGCCACACACCCTGACTCATAAGATCAAGCACCGATTGCGCCCATCCGTACGGGACCAGTATCTGTTTACCATCCTCTTTCTCGCGTGGATATTTCAGCCTACCGTCTGCCACAATATCATTGACTTCAAAATAAATATCGTCAAGATATATGTCCTTACACCGATAACCAAATAGTCCTTTGTAGATATAGGTGTACTTCGACTCACCACTATTTACCTCAGGACTTCGACTCGACATCAAGAGGCCAAACATGGTCAGTATGGTTTCATACTTAGTCAAAGTGTCGAGATCGCCGCGGATTATGAATGGAGACTCAAGTTTCCTGAGAGTATCTGCAGCACAATTTTCCAGATCTTCGACTGTTACAAATTGCCACCTCAACATGTTCAATACATGCGGTGGTATATTGGTTAGTTCCTTTGGGTTTGCTTCTAGGCGATGTGGTTGTAATTCAACATATTCATGAGCAATAACTTTCACTAGGGCTCCTTTGTTGCCGATGTGGCAACTTGTTTTAAGGATCATAGATCACCCGACTCTAGCGAGTCGACAGCGTCTATAGATAAGATTACTCACAAGGAGAGGAAAGTCAAATCTTAAACTCTATCACTTCCCCATCCTTGACGATATATTCTTTTCCTTCAGTGCGAATCAAGCCTTTCTCGCGCGCGGCAGAGTATGATCCGACAGCGAGGAGTTTGTCCCATTCTATAACTTCAGCACGAACGAATTTATCTTTGAAATCTCCATGAATAGCTGTACCGGCTTCAGGAGCTGTCCAACCGCGTTTGATTGTCCAGGCACGCGTCTCATCTTCGCCAGTCGTAAAATAAGTGATAAGTCCAAGCATCTCATAACCTTTGCGAATCAAGTTATTGACTCCGTCGTCGTGTACACCTAGACCTTCTCGCATCTCAAGTTTATCTTTTGCGTCCAAGTCCTTCAATTCTTGTTCGATACCAGCATCGACTATCACATAACCAGCTTTTGTTTCCTTGAACATGGTCATGAGTTTGGTCCAGCGTTCATCATTGAGTTCATCCATATTCCGCGAACCGGCCTTTTTATTCAAAACATATATAAATGGCTTCGCCGTGATAAGACAGAGTTGGTGCAGAAAAGGCGCTTCAAATTCATCCGCGACGACAGAAGAGGCCAGCTTACCAGCCTCCAATGCCTTCACAAGCCGCTCTATAAGCCCGGCTTCGATGATTGCCTCCTTCTTACCAGCCTTAACCTCCTTGCCAAGATTGGCTTGGCGCTTCGACACAGTCTGTAGATCCGCTAGAACAAGCTCTAGGTTTATGACCTCTATGTCTTTGATCGGGTCAATCTTGCCGTCCACGTGTATAACATTTTCATCTTCGAAGATACGCACAACCTGTGCTACCGCGTCAGTCTCGCGGATATTTGAGAGGAATTGATTGCCGAGACCTTCACCTTCGGACGCGCCTTTCACAAGACCAGCGATATCTACGAACTCTACTGCTGCTGGCACAGTCTTCGCCGACACGGAAAAATCGCTTAATTTCTGCAGGCGTTCATCTGGCACAGCAACCACACCAACCGATGGATCTATTGTACAAAAAGGATAATTCTCAGCTGGTACACTTTTCTTAGTGAGCGCATTGAACAACGTGGATTTACCCACATTTGGAAGACCAACGATGCCGATGGATAGAGCCATGAATTATTTCCTGAACTTATTAACCAATTTATAAAGAAGATACATGACTACTAGACCGCCGAGTGTCCATTTCCAATTCCTAATAAGCAAGGCGCATGTATCCATAATAAAGTTCCAGACAATAGCAGCAAATGGACTATCTATGATACTAGCAGACAAGAGATTGTCTCCTATCTGATCGGTCGGTGAATTGGCGACGGCACCAGAGGCAGTACCAGTGACAGCATTGGTAGTACTTACAGCGCGCTTACTACCAGATGAGGCGGAGGTCTCAGACGAGACAGTGTTGACAGGCTTCTTAAGACTTTCAACCTTGTCCGCCAGAGTGGCAGCTACTCCATCTATACTAGATATCGCCGAGGAGGCTGTGTTCAAAGCTGCGGCCTGTATGATTTCCGGAGTTATTTTTCTGGTTATACTTATGCTGGCCTTATCACTATTGGATGAATAAAGCGCTTTGTCTGTTGGAAGAGAGGTCGTGACGCTCACTTGCACATTGTGATTCCCTGTAGTCGCTATCCAGTTTGTCGAGACATCGATCAAACTATTTGATTTGGAAATAAATGCTTTCTTGGATATTCCTTGATCGTCAACGATGAATGTTGCAACTCCTGAAAAATCAGTACCAGAATTGTTCTGTATGCCGGTGTAAATATATATAGAATCTCCGTCACCAACGGAAAGTGTCGAATACCAAATCGTTGGCAATACCCTAGCATTGATAACGGATACACTTTGTGCGAAAGCTACAGAAGTGAATCCAATAAGACAAATGAGACAAAATAAAAAGATTGAAAGTTTTTTATTCATTTTATTATTCCACCTCTATGGCGCCTTTACTGTATTTCTTAAGTGGCAACTTATTCCAGTGTTCCAAAATAGGTGTAATGAACTTCCATGAAGCCATGATCTCATCCGTTGAAGCAAAAAGGGTCTGATCACCTATGAAGACATCATTTATAAGACGCTCATAGTCGTCTGGTATCATACCAAATGACGGCACATCGGAATATCTAAACTTAAGTGTCTTCGCTTCAGTGCGCAGACCATTTCCAGGAGTCTTCACGAAAAATCTGATTTTGATACCTTCATCCGGCTGTATCCTAAATGTCAGGATATTCTGTTTTATCGGATCATGTTCATATTTCTTATTCTCAGTATTCTTGAAATAAACATCTATCTCAGTCTTTGTCTCAGCAGTAGCTTTGCCGGTTTCGATATAAAATGGCACATTTTTCCATCTCGACAATGCCAGCTTGGCCTCCATTCGTACATAAGTTTCAGTCTTGGAATCAGGTGCGACACCCTCTTCAGATATATAGCCTATATATTGGCCTCTAGTGACTTTGTCGACCAAGGATCGTGGCGATATGGCTTCCAATTTCTTCAAAACACGAGCTCGAGCAGTGCGTATATCACCAGATGATAGTGATTCCGGCTTATCCATAGCGACCAAGGCCAACATCATCAACATGTGATTTTGGCCAACATCTCGTATAGCACCAAGGGAATCATAGAACTTGCCGCGGCCATTCATACCACCAGATTCAAAAAGTTTGATATGGATGCGATCTATATATTTCGCATTCCATACAGGTTCGAACATAGAGTTGGAAAATCTGAAAGCCAGTATGTTTTGTAGAGACTCTTTTGCTAGATAATGATCAATACGAAAAATTTGCTTTTCCTTGAAGAGTTTGGCGAGCAATGCATCTAGAGATTGCGCGGTCTTGGTGTCATTGCCAAATGGCTTTTCTATAAGGATTCGTGACCAACCAGTCTCATCGGAACAAGGTGTTGCTAGCTTTGAATCATGAAGTTTATGTAATATGCCTTCATATAAATCTGGCGGTACGGATAGATGGAAAAGTTTGTTGGAACATTGACCCCAGGACTTGTCGACTTCAGTAAGCTTGGCTGCCAATAATCTATACGAATCTACTTGATCGAACAATCCTCTGACATAAATTATATGATCCAAGAAATGCTTGACATCTTCTTCACGAAATTGACCGAAGCGGATATTCAACTTAGAGCGGATGAAGTCTCTGAATTCTTCCCTAGAAAATGGACGGCGCGAAAAACCGATTATGGAAAAACGTTTCGGTAACATCCCCTTCGAATACAGAGATAGAAGTGCTGGCAAAAGTTTTCTAGAAGCCAGGTCGCCAGTTATGCCAAAGATGACGAATATCGTCGGATGCAGTGCTGTCTGCTGTTCAGACTGTAATATTGTCTCATCGGTGTTATCCATATATATAGTTTAACACATCAGAAATCTTCTCCCCATTCTACCCACATAGGATATAGTGTTCCGGCGATAAATACAGCCGGCAAGATAATGATGGCTGATAATGCCCAGAAAGTGAAGTGAAATACCTTCGGAGCAATCTCCATCAGGTGCCCAAACATAGCGCTCCAGACTTTCCAGAGCTCAGAAAATAGATCAACAAGCATAGATGGTTTTTCGTCCATGGAAAATATGCTAACTCAAATAGTGGTATTAATCAAGAAAAAGTGGACCTGAGCGGACTCGAACCGCTTGCCTCCTCATTGCAAATGAGGCGCTCTACCAGGTGAGCTACAGGCCCAGTTAATCGATACTATACAACCGACTTAACAGCTGGTGGCATCATCTTACTTTATTTTCGAATAATATTCAATATGTTGATAGATTATTGTGGATAATTGACTAGACCCAATAACGATGTTATGTTATCCACGGACTCAGATCCAGAAAGGAGTATGAAAAATGCCACGAAAAAATGTCTTCGGAATAAGTCCTGGATATTATCGGGTATTGAAATCCAGAGAACAAAACAGACTTGGTAGAGCCAACGAAGATCGTACTTGGGCTGTGCTCTCACGACTTATGGGCAGCATGGAAAAACCGGAATGGCTAAAAAGTGTGCGACGAGCGACCTTCAGTGAAGATCGGTACCTTGCGACAGATTTCGTCATCGAGACGAACGATATCGGACCGATATTTCTAAATGTAAAAAGCAGTGAGTGGTACGCAGATCGTTTCAATAACAAACGCCGCTCACGCCGTGTTGTCGCTGTGATAATGGACGCAGTCTTGGCAGCAGACGAGTACGCTGCAGAGGATTTCATCCTCGACGTCTTATGGGGAGAGTACAAGTCCATCCGTACACTCCGTGGAGATGAAATCTGAAAAGGGCACCACTACATTTGATAGATGGTGCCCTTTCCCTTTTATATTATTGACAGAATACCGTAACTTAGTGACTTGCTATATAAGCTCTTGTAATAGGTCCAAAATACCCTGCTGCTGGCGCTATACCAACGCTAGCTTGGAATTTGGCTAGAGCAGCCTTCGTCAGTCTTCCAAAGGTGTTTGTCTCTTGACCAACAGATCCAGCGCCACTTGTAGCAACTGAGAAACCATTAGCATTTAGATAAGCTTGAAGACTTTTTACATCTGCACCAGAACTACCAACAGTCAAATTTCGACTAAATGTAGATGTGGTCTCAGCTGTAGTATTGGCTACACAGACAAATCCAACTGGGCAACTGGTGACTACTATAGGAGTACAGACGAAACCAACTGGACATCCAGGGACATTAATATTGTTAGGAACTATGCTACTTCCACCACCATAACTTCTTGGACCAACAGTGGTTGTAACCTTGTCTTCACCTGTAGCGAACGATGACAAGTGAGTCGTTGTAAATGTACAAATGTTACTAGAGACTACACAAGTAAGACCTGTATCAGCCCATGAGCCTCCGGCATCCTTACGATAGATCTTCAATGTCTTTCCTTCATAACTAGAATCAACTGTCACAGCGATAGTAATAGCTGGATTAACAGTCAGTCCGAGGTTTGGTAAGCCGAACGAGAGAGATCCGGCGACTGTGACATCACTCAAATCACTAGTAGATATATTGTCAGCTGCAGCTATAGCAGAGAAATCACCAGCTGAACCAGCAGTAAATGTTGTACCGAGTGGGATAGAGATAACTATACCTGGCGCAACTGTCAAAGTCGTAGTGGCTGTAAACTCAACATGGGTTGTAGAAGTAATACTCCTTCCATCTGGTGCCATAACTCCGCTTTGGACTAGGCTGGACATTTCTGATGGAGTGACTTCATAACCGTTTGTAGAATCATAAGTCACACCTGGAGTCACATAGGCATATCCGTAACCATAACCTTTTACATCTGTAGCAGATGTTGTAAAGTCGGTTTTTTGACCAGCAATTGTTCCACCATCAAAACCGTAACCATATCCATAACCATATCCGTAACCATAACCCCATCCAGTCACTGCGGTATTTTGTCTTGAAAATTCAGCGTATATAGTTGAACCGAAGACTGTAGTAAATATTGCTGCCAATATCATGAAAAATATGATCTTGGAGATTTTCTTATCGGAACTAAAGAAGGACTTGATAGTTATGGGCATTTTAGATTATTAAATGATTAAATTATAAGCGCACTATGTGCACACTTTTATGACTACATAATATCAAACAACGCTGGTAAAGACAACAACCTCATAAATGTCACAAAAGTGGATAACTCCTATGAATCAGAGCCGTCTTTTGGGGGTTTATCGAGGAGATTTTCGATAACCATCAGAATAACCAATATAACTAATAGATGAAAAACAAAAATAGCAAACAGTCCAACTAACAAAGTATTTCTTGTTAAGTTTAAAATGGAACAAAGTACCAAAAGGAATATAGTGAAATAGGCAATAAATTTAACTAATCCACCATCTTTAAACTTGACTATAAGATAACGATACAAAGCCATAATACTTGAACCTAGTCGGGATAAGATTTTTCGTATTCCTAGTTCTTTTATTTCCACTCTTTTCTCGATCAAAAAGAAAATACCAAATATTATAAGAAAAATATGAAAAAATGGTTTTTGCCAAAATTGTAACCAAAAGATTGAAAAACGGGATAGGACAAAAACTAGTAAATACAATGCTGTGTAATAACGAAAGAAATCCGCTATATAAACAGATACATATTTTGAAATTATTTTAATCTTGTCTTTCATAAACTCTAAGAGTATAGGTTTCTTTAATAAGTTTCAACTTCGACGAAGTATTCAGCCAATCATAATTTCTCCAATCAAGTTCTTTGGCCAAAATAACATATTTTATATTTAATCCACCGCCAGTTAAAGAGCTATGATCGGTTCTACCTTTTGATTGAATCCAACCTGAAACACTTTTTCCGTCGGTACTCTGACTATTGTCATATATACCACCCCACTCAGTAGCTGAACTTGTTATGGTCGGACAAGTAAAAAACTGTTTAGCTGGATTGGAGACAATGCGACCGATCCAACCAAAGCTCATGTACATATGCCAAGGTAAGAAAAGAATTTGCTCACCATCTTTACAATTTAAACCACGATCAACTACAGACCAATCGCTTGGGTATTGTACTGGATTAGTCTGACCCCAATATCCCCACAAAATAAAAGGAGCCTGCATGATTATTATCAATCCAATAAAAATCAAAAATGTCTTTCTATTTCCAGATAAGATCTTTGTCTTCGATAGACCAATTAAGCCCATAGAAAAAAAGATTGTATAAACTAAAACAATAACTGAGACCCATTTTTGACTTTCGCGAAGACCTTTATAAAATGGAAAATGGTCAAACAACCAATATGATATTGGTGCTATTGAAGACAATGCAACTCCAGATGCCAAGATAACTGAAACCACAAAAGTGATAAGCATGGCAATAGTTAGCGGACGCATCGGATTTGGCAAATTATCTTTTAGTTTCTTAATTCCCAAATAAGCACCAAATATGATTATTGGCAAAAGGAGCAAAAAGGCTCTCCCCCAATTTTCCTTCACCTGAGTAAGGTCAGCATATCGAAATTGATCTTTTCCCCAAAAGCCCGACATCATCACGACATTGCTTAGTACTTGAGCATCGGAAGAACCGGAAGTTTTGAATGCTACCAAATCTTGATGTGTAATACCTGCCTCGACAAAATTATAAGTAGTGGATTTACCAGATATATCTGCCACTAACCAATTTATATTTAGTAATATGCAAATCGCACCGACCGTGGCAATCAACTTCAAAAAGTGTTTCCAATTTTCTACTCCATTCTTTATATACAAGACGAGGAATACCACAAAGAAAATCCCAATGTAGAAGATAAAGTGTATTGACATTTGAAGTGTTAGAGCCGCAAAGACACCAAACAAAATCATATCTCTTGTTTTATTGCTGGATAAATACTCTAAGAGATATGCTGAAGCCAAAAGGAAAAAGCCAAAAGCCAATATTATGCCTGTCTGACCATAAAGAAGCCTGTCATAGACGAAAGGATTGAACAGAGCAAACAAAGCAACAGTGAAAGCTACAAGTCTGTCTTCCCTACCAGAACATATTTTTATAATATAATCAGCTATTTTCTTACCACCAACTAAAACCACAAATATTGTAAATCCAATAAATACCTTCTCCAAAAATGCAACTGAAAAAATCAGAGAAAAGAATTTGACCACCAAATTTACGAAAAACCAGTTACCTGTCCAATCAAGACTGATATTCGGTCCCCAAGACATATCTGTAAGAAAAATATAACCTGAGCGGAAAAACCACGGTAATATTATAATCAAGGTAACAGCTAAATAAGGCAAGTATTTCAACCTTAAAAGGTCTTTTAGTTTATTCATGGTTTTTGTTTTTTCTCTTTATAAAACCTAGAACTAAATACCACACACAACCAAATAGTGTAACTACTGAGACTATCGATCCTATGTAAAAATATGACTGCGGTCTGAAATATAAAGTCAGCTCTACATCCACAGAACCATCAAGATTTTCTTTGTAAGAATTACTATCAAAGTTTTTCTTGATATATTCAGAATCTACCAAGAACGAATTCAGCCCAGCATCATTTTGAGTATGATACACAGTATCCATGAGATATTTTCGACTAAACAACAAATCAAACCAATTTGATTTACCCAACCTCAACTCCCAACCAGGATGATATGCTTCAGAGAAATTTAGATAAACCTGCCCCTTAACACCTTTCAAATCAATCTTATACGATGAGGAATTAATAAATTTATAGTCAACCTTCTTTACTGACAATTTTTTATATATGGATTCTTGTTCTTTGGTCACATAAAGATGGTCGTAATAGCCCTCGTTCTCATAAACAACTAAATCTTTGGTGCCAATATCAACCTTTTTCAAATATGAAAGACTTTCTATGGCTTCATCATATTTATCTTTACCTAACAATCGAAAAGCATTGAGTATATTGGTTTTATCCTCGTTGGGAATAATAATGTATTTAAATGAAGAAACATCTAACAATTTTTCAGAGAAGTCTTGTTCAAAGATATTTAGATGATATCTTCCACCAACAGTCTTTCCTTCTCCAGAATTCAAATTGAAATTATTCCATGACGATGTAGCAGGCATATAGAACGCGGAGGCTGGATGTGAAAAATCAAAAATACCCCAATTTGTTCCAATATCCGGAACCCATAATGTCCTAAAATATTGTTTTTGGCTCAAAATAAAATCTTTCAATACCAAGGTATCAGCTGGGATACTTCTCTCTACATACATATTGCCTAAACTGCCATTTACTATAAACCATGTATTGGATATGAATATCACAAAGATAATGCCGGTTATAATATATTTTAATAGTATTTTAGATCGTTGTTCCCGGAATCTATCCCAGCACCAAGTTACAAAATATCCTATAAGTACCGAGTACCCTACAACAGTCAGAAAAATAAATTTACTTGCATCCCTTAAGGCACCAAAACCTATGAGATGTCCGTATAACCAATCATAGATCTGCGGAAACGGCTCACCAATTTGTTTTGAAAGAAATATTCCCAATATGGCAAGAATTCCGAAAAACAATATTTTCTTATTTTTTCTTCCAACATAAAGTCCGCAAATCGCAAAGATCGGAATAAGCCAGAAAAATATGGGGATTTTGGCCACCACAAACCATTTGGTTTGGCCAGCATTCCAAAATGGATGATGAAGGGTCAACGCGTCAGCTATTGAAAATGGAGAGTTATTCCACATTTCCCTTGAGAGCACGGTATTGTCTACTAGATTACCCGCCCCAAAGACCGGAAGAACCCAATATAAACTTAGGAGTCCAGTTATTATCAGAAAAAAAGATGGGTACTTAAATTCAAGAAAGATTTCTTTAAAATTCCTTATTTTCTCAATTATCACTAAATGATAAATAAAATATGCTATAAGTATAAATGTACTTATATAGAACAATCTGAAGTCATAAATACCCACCAAGATCATAGTTAGAGTCGTGAGTAGATAATACTTTGTATCTTTTTTATCTAGAGCTATGATAAACAAATAAAAAGCTAACAATGAAAGAATTCCCGAAACAGTTATGCCAAGGTGGCCGGCCATATTTATACTGATATAATATGAGTTGTAACAAAACAAGATAGATCCGATAAATGCTCCTATATTTGATTTTGTAATATGCTTAACAAAAAAGAAACTCACTACAACTGATAAGATTGCTATCGGCCAAAGAAAAAACAATTTATCAGAAAAGCCGGTATCAAAGCCCAAAAAACCCAATACCCCATATAGAGCAGCTAGTGGATATCGCCACATTGACAGAAGAACCGAACCAAAATCCATAAACGAATGCCAAATCGTTAGCCCTGATAATTGAGATATCACTTCTCGAGAGTTGTAAGACCAGTCACTAGCTACGAAAAAATTTGTAAAGAACCATTTATTATAAACAAAAACAGCGATTAGTATTGCTGCCCCAATAAAAACAAACGTACGATTAAGTCCTTTACTTTGTTCCATTTTAATTACTCATTAACCTATTGTAGACTGCCTTTAATCCTTGTGCGCTTTTGGTCCAATCATAGCATAGACTTGTACCATAGATAACATCTCTCAATTTGTCCTTTTTAATCCCAGATGACCCTATTATGCTTAACATTTTCTCTGCCCACAGGTCAACATCTTGTAATGTATCATGACCTTCACGATTCTCCACATAGAGTTCTTCGGGAAGATTGAACTCTTTATAGGCATCAATATTTGAAATTAACGGGATACATTTGCATCTGCACGCCTCCATCACAGGTAAACCGAATCCCTCTATTGTGGAAGGACTCAATAAGATCTCAGCATTGGAATAATATTTTCTCAATTCATCAATATAAACAAATTCCCTAATAAGAACAGTATGATCTTCTATACCAAGTTCTTTTATGATCTTATCTGTCATAGCTTTGTGTTCGGAAGAAGAAGCCTTCCCTATCTTTATAAATTTTAAGTTTGGAAATTGCTTAACAACCTTCTTAAATGCAGCTAGTGCCAGACCAAGGTTTTTTCGTGGATATTCGTCACCAACAAAAAGTATATATTTATAGTTTTTAAAGCCTGGTATTAATTCCGAATAATAGCTCTTATCTATACCGTTTCTGATTACCGTTATTTTTTCTTGACTGACTTTCAGCGATATCAGTTGTCCTCTAGAAAAATCAGAAATCGGTATACACATATCAAAAGATCTCAAGATATATCCGAGGAACCTATTTTTTAGGCCCGGTTTATCGATATTATTAAGATGGTGTATAGTCACAACCGTTTTCTTATTGAACACTTTTTTGAGAAAAGGATTGAAAATCCAAAAATAATTTGTTTCCGAAGAATAGTGAATAACATCATACTCACGATTTATTTGGATTAATTTTGGTATGGCCCTCAATAAAAGAAAGCACATCATCCATATATATTTGATTTTATTTTCTTGCAAAGAATAAGGGAAAATATAATTATGGACAGTTAGTCCTTCTAACCTCTTTAGTTCAGATAAGATGTGCTTATCAACTATATTGATGGCATTATCTAAATCCTTGGTTAGAAAAGCAATTTTCATTTCTTATAACTTATTGAAATCAAATTTGGTTTACAGTTGCGCAACGTGATTCCTTGAGAAAGAGCTAGTAATCTATAGGCCAATTCGACAATAGCAGAAATTGTATAGAGAAATAGTCTTCTCAATGCCCTTTTTATAACATTGGGATGCCATAAGTAGAAAGAATTAATCTGTACAACAGTACTATCTCCAAATCCAGCAAGGTTCAAAAATTGATCTAGACTTTGTGGTGTCAGGGCTGTTTCGTGAGTTATGTCAGCAAAAAATATACTTTTCCAAAAAGGATACTGAGCATTTAGAGTATGTATTATCAAGACACCACCAGGTTTCAATCTACTTTTAATCAGACTGAGTATTTCTATTATCTCGGCCTTGGTAAAATGCTCTATAACATCGAACATCGATATGATATCAAACTCTTTGTCTGTCTCCTTCAGATACTTGAAAGCATCTGCGAGTCTAACATCAAAATCATACTTATTAAGAAAATCAATATTTTCTTGACTAACATCTATCCCTTCAACTTGTTTAAAACCAAGTTTCGAAAAAACTGATAAGTTTTGCCCTAGTCCACAACCAATATCTAATACCCTGGATCCCTCTCTATCATAATTACTTATATACTTACCCAGATAAGACTTCCACATATAATAACTTTGTTCATAAACCTTCGGTGTACCCTTTGAATTTCCGAATTTTCCTATACTCAAATAGTGATCATAGATTTCTCTTTGTGGAGTTTTCATTTTTTTAGTTTTATATAGAGTGAATTCAGTCCAAGTATTGATAGGAAA
>Ga0194053_10000685_pt1 | contig 24444 bp, 15 predicted proteins | sample SepL228m_MetaG_FD_161684 | JGI IMG/M metagenome (GOLD analysis project Ga0194053, IMG submission 161684) | Anoxic zone freshwater microbial communities from boreal shield lake in IISD Experimental Lakes Area, Ontario, Canada - Sep2016-L227-8m | ecosystem: Environmental > Aquatic > Freshwater >... | reverse complement strand
CAATTAACCAATGAAACTTCTTCTCTTCTGTAACTTGATCCCTCTGAAAACGGGAGCATATGAGACTCTCTTAGCGGCCATTGGGTCGGAATTCAAGAAGGTTAATGACGAGTTCGTTGTGGTCTTCGCCGGTGAGCCGATACCTCCCGTCGCTGAATCCCTACGGGCTGCAGGTGTGCGTTGGCATATTCTTCCGGAGTGGGTTGGGAGGGGGGGGAGGTTTCATTGGGGTATGGTTTCATTAGGAAAGAAATGCAATGGGTCCAATCCCACAACTTCCTTCTCCCTAAATCCCCAATCTCCAATCTCCAATCTCCAATCTCGCGAACGCGTTCGCCCCTGGGGGTTCGTCCTCCCTGCATTGCGCCTGCTCCGGCAGGAACGTCCGGATGTAGCAGCGGTCCATTTTGGGAACGAGTTGCCAACATTGGTGGTGAGTTTGTTGAGCAAGGTTGCGATGAGGAACCCCCCCCCGCTGGGTTTGGGAACAGGATCAACAGATACAGGATCCCGGTTTCATCGGGAAGCGCCTTTCGCGATTGCGCCTTCTCAGTCTCGTTGCCGACCAGTTTCTGGCCGTGTACGAAGGGGGGCGCCAATCCATGCTCAAACGTGGCATCCCGGCCAAAAAGATCACCGTCATTCACAACTCCGTCGCCCTTTATACGCCGACGAGACCGAAGGGCTGGTTGCGTCAGGGATTAGGAATGGAGAGCAGTGGGCGGTTGGCTGTGAGTAGAGGGCAGTCCGAAGGAAATGTGGGAGGGGCACTCCGTGCCGCGACAGACCCATCCGGAAACACGAATCTTAACATGGATGTACAGGATACACAGGATAAGGAATTGGGGGATTCTAACCCTGAATTATCCTGTAAATCCTGTACATCCATGTTAACCCCCTCATGCCCTGAGCATGTCATTGCCCCTGACGAAGTGCTTCTCATCACCAACGGCTCATTGATACCACGCAAGCGCATCGATTTCATTCTGAAAGCCTGCGCGCAGTTGCGCGGAAGAAAGGTTCCATTGGGGAAAGGTTTCATTGGGGGGAGGAAGGGGGAGAAGGGTTCATTGGAAATTGGTTTCATTAGGGAGAATGAATTAGAGCATAGCAATTTATCTTCTCTGCCCAATGACACGAATGAAACTAATCTCCCTCTCTCCCTCTTTCCCTCTAATGAAACCAATGCAACCAATTCCCCTCTCCCCCCCCCCTGGCGCCTACTCATCATTGGCGAAGGCCCTGAACGAGACCGGCTGGGGGCATTAGCCACGGAACTGGGCATTGCCGACCGGGTCCATTTCCTCGGCCTCCGCAACGATGTCCGTGAAATCCTGCCTGAGTGCGACATTTACCTGCATGCCTCCAAGGCCGAGACTTGCACTTATGCGGTGACCGAATCCATGGCGGCGGGGATTCCGGCCGTGATGTTGAATGCCGGGGCGGCGAAGGAGCAGATTGAGAATGGGAAGAGTGGGTTTGTGTTTGATGAGGTTGATCCAATTCCCTTTGCTGCATGCCTGAGCGAATTGATGGCTGATTCGGATCGACGTGCTGAAATGGGCAAGCTCGCGAAATCCCGCTGGGAGGCGCTATTCCGTGTAGAGCGAGCCGCCGCGTGTTATCATGAATTGTACATGAATGGTGCGAAGTACAGGGGCAGTGTAGTGGGATGAAGAGGGGATTTACCACGGAGGCGCGGAGGGGTGAGGGAGAGGAAGAGAATGTTGCGGGATATTTGATCCCGCAGTAACGGGATAAAATATCCCGCAACGGTTCATCCGGTAGGGATGTCAAAACTGGAGCGGAGCACTTGGAGGGCGAATCCCGTATTTGCGGGATGAGCCGGGGAGCAAAGAGTGAACATGTTGAGCGGCAGGAGGGACAATAGCGCGATGATGCCGTCGGTCTATGTGCCGGACTTACACGCGGCTCATCCCGCCAACGCGCATACGCGTCAACCTAAGGGGAGAGCTTAAATCAGCGTTAAATTGTCAGGGTGTGGGTAGGTGCAGATGGCTATTTTTTGGGAGTGCGGCGGCTCGACGCCGCTTTCCCGCAGCCTGGCTTGACAGGCTGTGCCTGACGCGGGGACGTTGGACGGATCGAAGAACGGCGTGTCAAGCCACGCCGAAGAAAAGCGGCGTCGAGCCGCCGCACTCCATAGAAAAGGACTTCAGATATAACATTAACGGAATCAATATATTACGGGCTAGGTTGACGCGTATGCGCCAACGCGGGATTTCCGCCACAGGCGGACAGGCTGCCCCGCTAGCGTTGAATGTTCGGAGTTGAATGTTGACCGGAAGAGAGATTGAAACTCAAAGCAGAATATTCTAATATTTATCAATTAAAGAGGTGATACTATGCTAATGGCTGTAGAGGCAACTATTGAAACGAATGGGACGGTTTATCTGATGGAGCCCATTCATTTGGCGCATACATGCCGTGCCATCGTAACCATCATGGACGAATCCGAGATTCCTGAAACGACATTGCTGAGTCAAAACGCACTTGCCCAGGACTGGGAACGACCGGAGGAGGAGGCGGCATGGTCTCACCTTCAGTAGGATCGGTTGTCCTTGTCCGATTTCCTTTCTCGGATCTCTCGGCAAGCAAGCTTCGACCAGCGGTAGTGCTTGCAGGGGCAGATCGCGGGGACTGGATTCTCTGCCAAGTGACCAGCAACCCTTATTCCGATTCACACGCCATCGAGATCACGGATACCGATTTCGCAACGGGTGCCCTCATGCGTACAAGTTATGCTAAGCCAGGGAAAATATTTACTGCAAACGCCTCACTCATGGAGCGGGAGGTCGGGAAACTATTGAACTTAAAGCACGCAGCAATTATCGCTGGCGTCATTGCCATTCTGCGACCTACCGCTTGAGGCTTGGGAAAAAGAGCGGATTCACATGTAGTAACCCTCCTGGCCCTCCAGAAGAGAGGGACAAGATAGCGAACATCGAACATCCAACGTTGAACGTTACACCAGGTGGGAACCACTTGGAGGGCGAACCTTGCGTGAGCCGGGGCGCAAAGGGTGAACATGTTGAGCGGCAGGAAGAGGGGATTTACCACGGAGGCGCGGAGGGGTGAGGGAGAGGAAGAGAATGTTGCGGGTATTTAATCCCGCAGTAACGGGATGAAATACCCGCAACGGTTCATCCGGTAGGGATGTCAAAACTGGAGCGGAGCACTTGGAGGGCGAACCTTGCGTGAGCCGGGGCGCAAAGGGTGAACATGTTGAGCGGCAGGAGGGACAATAGCGCGATGATGCCTTCGATATATGTGCCGGACTTGCACGCGGCTCATTCCGGAAAAGCGGGATTTCCGCCACAGGCGGACAGGCTGCCCCTCCAGGTCTGAAGTCAAAGGTCGAATGTCTAAGGTCTCTCCTCTGGTTGAATGTGCGGAGTTGAATGCGGTAAAGAATAATCCTGATAAATTTCCTGGCGATTACAGCTTTGAGATCAGCGAAGCAGCGTTTGTGGGTGTGCGGTCGAAATTCTCGACCGCAAAATTTGCAAAAACAAGGGCCTTGCCTAACGCCTTTACTGAAAAAGGCTTGTACATGATTGCGACGATTTTAAAGAGTAAGACGCATTAGAGGCGTGACAGACCAAATGCAAGTCTTTACCTTTTAGGGTTTAGATGTCAATATATAACCAATTGGTAGTGCTATGATTAAGGAATAATAATGAATTTAAAAATCATTCTAGAGCCCAGTGAAGAAGGCGGGTATACCGCGATTGTTCCCGCTCTTCCAGGTTGCATTTCTGAAGGTGAGTCGAAAGACGATGTTTTGAGGAATATACGTGAAGCCATTGATCTGTATCTGGAGCCTGTTGAAGACGATTGGGATTTTGCGCCCAATGCCGAGTTGATGGAAGTTGCTGTATGAGTAAGGTGCCCAGTCTGCCTTACGATCAAATCATAAGGGCTTTGCAGCGAGATGGCTGGGTTGTGGTTCGGCAGAAGGGTAGTCACATCCGCCTTCAGAAGCACACGTCCCTTGAGACTCTTAAATTGACTGTTCCTGCGCATCGGCCTGTCAAACGCTCCACCCTCTCGCATATCCTTAAACAGGCTCGGATTGAAGTTACGGAATTCATTGATTTGACGTAACCGCTAAGAAGTTGGGGTTAGCCCAAACAAAAATGCCGCAATATTCTCTTTCCTGCCCTGAGCCTGATCGAATGGTCTGGATTAGTGTAAATCAGTGAAGATCAGCCTGCCCGCAGTGCTACAGCGTTGCAGGCGGGTGGTGAAGTCTTTCTTTTTCGGTTTCTTCTTATTAGAGGTTGTTTCCCGAAATAGGTTAAATTACAATAACGGAAATGGGGGAATTGATGCGAGAATCACGAGCACTTGTAACATCCTGTAATAAGCTTTTTGCGCCGGGTGCTGAGGCTCTTTTGCGAAGTGCGGTGCGATTCCATCCCGACATTGAGCGCTACTGCTATGTTCCCCAGGACGAGTTAGATGAATTACGGAAGCTCCTTGGATCCCTCGCCCATGTGGACGCCTTGATTTTTTATCGAAGCGCTGCTATTGGAAACAATATCCCGAGCGCAAACAAAACTGCAGTGCAGAGAGTCTCTGAATAATGAGATACTTACATTTGGTACATGATGAAAAATTTATCGATGGATTAATTCGGCGCTGCGAACGGGTACTGCCTGGTGAGCACACTTATGCTCTAGAAAGCAATACCGGTGCTGATTCCGTTAAGCAGATCAGGAATGTTTCAAAGTTAAGTTTCGTTGAATCATTTTCACGTCTGCAATGGTCTGTATTTGAAGGCGGGTATCCCCGTGCCATCATCTGTCATTTTCTCTCAGCGCAGAAAGCCGCATACCTTCTTGGCATGTCAGGTTCTTCGAACATAATGTGGGCTGAATGGGGCGCAGATTTATACCCGTTTTGTGTCGAGCCTGCCACGCTCTTTTTGGCGGACACCTATAAAGAGTACGTAAGAACCCGTTCGAGGAAAGAAATCATTATCGAGCATCTGAGGCCTCGTCTCTATAAGTACGCTCCTAGGTTAACCAAGGCCCGACAACTGTATTCTCGTATCGATTTTGTTGCTCCGGTCGTGCCAGAGGAATGGGGTTTCATAACTACACTTCCCGGCATGCGTGCCAAGCGTGTGCGATTTAATTATGGCGGGCTTAGCGATTGCGTTGGGCAAGGTATTGATCGCGTTGCAACCGGTTCGAACGTGCTTGTTGGTAATTCTTGCAGCATTACATCGAATCACATCGATGTGTTTCGTATGCTTGCTGATGTTGATTTAAGCGGTCGCAAAGTGATTGTGCCGTTGAGTTACGGAGGTGATGGAGGTGGATATTACAAGGCGCTCGTTGTAGATAAAGGGAAATATTATTTAGGAAATAAATTCATTCCGCTTGTGGAGTTTACTCCATTAGAACAATATTTAGACATAATGCAGTCTTGTCAGCATGCGATATACTGTCACGTTAGGCAGCAGGCGGTTGGTAATGTATTGGCTAGTATTTGGATGGGGGCTTCATTGTATCTTCATGAGAACTCTCCAGTATATAGGCATTTAAAGGCGCTTGGCATTGTGATTAATGCAATCTGTCCCGCGCGAGGGATTCAACTCACATCCCCGCCTGATTTGAATAAGCAGCGGAGTCTGTTGTTACGTGAGTATGCTGATGATATAGTTGATGCGAGAGTAAAATATTGTCTTGAGGAAATAGCTGCGCCACGAATATAGGGGCAGTATCTCGTGACAATTAAGGGAGTGGGGGCCATGGAGAACGCCAAATGAAGTTATGTTATGTACTGACAGTGGATGATGCGGGGGCCTATGCAAATCTTACCCACATGTCTGTTCTAAGTGCTGGGCTTACAAATCCAAGCTTGCCCATTGAAATTGTTTGCGACCCTGAATCTTATTCTTGGCTGAAAACAGAACGACATCCACTGGTGGATTGTCTCGTTAATTTTGTTGTTGTGGATAACCCTTATGGACGCTCAGTGGCTGGCAGTCGTTATCTTAAAACGACTCTGCGACGACATATTCAAGGTGATTTTTTGTTTTTGGATGCTGATACGCTTGTGGTTGGCGATCTTGGGCAAATGAAACATTGCCGAGCTTCATTTGCTGCTGCTCTAGATCGCTCCTGGCATGAGCCATTTCCGCATACGCCGGAACTCTTTGCGATTCTTGAAGATAGGCTTGGATGGCTCTTCGATACGAGCCGTTACCTCAATAGTGGAGTAATGTTCGTCCGTGATAATCCTGAAGCGTACGCTTTGTTTGATGAATGGAATACCTTGTGGCAACTTAGCCTCGCAAAAGGATATCACTTCGATCAAATTCCGCTCAATGCGGCAGCTGCACGGGCGAAGATATCTGTCAAAGTCTTGGACTATCGATATAATGGGATGGTTCATGCATCTCCGTATTTTTTTATTTTTGCAAAAATTATACATTATTATGCATCCTGTAAGATCGATACCCGTGTCATCGATGTCTATTTGGCGCTGGCGAAGGCATTACGGGAAAACGAGCCAAAATCCAAACAAACACTGAATGAGTTGGTTAAAAGGCCTTATACAGCTCTACGTTATGTGGAAAAAAGGCGATTCATTACTCACGTGCCAGTACGGCCAATATTCATGGCAGTGCTAGCAATACGCAGACTATTTGTGAACATGCGTGAAAGATGGTAATTTTTTATTCTCCGGGAAATTATTGAACTTATGAAATATAAACGTGTTCTCGTTACTTCATGTGACTTACGGTTCGCGGAGGGCGCAGAAGGTTTGCTGCGTAGCGTGCGACACTGCCACCCGGAAGTAGCGAGTATTTGTTATGTGCCGCTACGGGAGGTGGACGCCTTGGTCGCGCGATTGGGTTTGCTTGCCCGTGTTGAAGCGTTTCCCGTCACAATAGAGGGAGTGCCCGATAGAAGTCAGGTAACAGTCGGACGGTTGTTTGCGGTTGTTCCGGATGCGGATGCAGTGGTTTATGCTGATGCTGATGTTGTATTCTGCCGCCCAGCCCCAGAGCTCTGGGATATTGAACCCGGGAAAGTGAATGCGGTGCAAGATACATCAAGAATTATCTCTGATAACCTTGCTGGGGTGAATCGTGAGCTTTTTGTTCGCCAGTTCCCAGAGGTTGCGTTCCAAAAAGGTGCGAATAGTGGTGTATTGGGGTTAAGGCCGCAAGACTGGAAGGACCTGCCTCAGCGGTTCTCGGATGCATTAGTAAAAGGGGGATTTCAGTATGAACCAATTATTGATCAGCCGATGTTGAATGCGTTGTTCGCTCCTAATTTCCGTTGGCTGCCCTTCGAATATAACTCACATTGTCTGTTTGATCGGCGGGTGCCTCGTAATGTGCGGCTAGTCCATTTCACGGGTGGCGTGAAGAAACCGTGGCAACCTGGATTTCCAAAGCATGAGCCAGCTTACTGGTATTGGCTGAAGTATGGATCATCGCCGCGTCCGAGCAGGGGGCATTTGTTATTGGCAGCATTGTGGATTGCAGTATCGACGCCAAAGCGTAAGGTTGGGCAATGTGTGCGCTTTTTGTTAGGTAAAGGGGCAACTCATTAAATTGGTCTTGCTTTGATTTTCTCACGTATGCAGGTTTTGTAAGTAAAAGGAGTTTGTTGATGAAAAAAATCCATTCTGTCAAGGACCTTGCCGTATGTGGTGCTCCTCCTGCGTTTGATGCGCCGTTGCATGTCGGTCGTCCCAATGTCGGCAATCGAGAAAGGCTTTTGGCTCGCATCAACGACATGCTGGATCGCCGCTGGTTTTCAAATCATGGGCCTTTTGTGGAGGAATTTGAGAGGAAAGTGGAGATGTTGTTGGGCGTCAAGCACTGCATTGCCATGTGCAACGGAACAGTTGCGCTGGAAATCGCCATTCGGGCGCTGGAGCTCAAAGGGGAAGTGATCGTGCCCTCATTCACTTTCATTGCGACTGCCCATGCGCTGCAGTGGCAGGAAATCACACCTGTGTTTGCGGATATTGATCCCGGAACACACAATCTTGATCCTGTGTCAGTGGAGAAGATGATCACTCCTCGCACCACTGGGATTATTGGTGTCCACCTGTGGGGGCGCCCTAGTGACGCGACAGGCCTTCAGTCTCTTGCTGATAAGCATGGCTTAACACTGATGTTCGATGCCTCCCATGCTTTTGCCTGTTCGCATCAGGGGCGCATGATCGGCAATTTCGGTGAATGTGAAGTATTTAGTTTTCATGCTACCAAGTTCTTCAATACTTTCGAGGGTGGGGCAGTTGTCACAAATAACGACGCGCTGGCTGATAAAATACGGCTTATGAAGAACTTTGGGTTTTCCGGCTATGATAATGTTATTTATATCGGCACCAATGGTAAGATGACTGAAATTTGTGCCGCCATGGGTCTGACGGGGTTGGAAAGTTTGGACGAGTTCGTCCAAACGAACCGGCGCAACTATCAGGCGTATCGAAGCGAAATGGCGGGTATTCCAGGGGTGAAGCTTGTCGCCTACAATGATCAGGAGCGGTGCAACTATCAATACATTATTGTGGAAGTTGATGAGAGGTTGTTAGGCATTTCCCGTGATGAGCTGGTTCGCATATTGCATGCCGAAAACATTCTGGCTCGGCGATATTTCTTTCCGGGGTGCCACAACATGCAGCCCTATAAGTCGCTTTTCCCTCATGTCGGGCTCCTGCTTCCGAATACCGAATGTCTTAGCCGTATTGTTCTTGCTTTACCGACGGGAACCTCAGTCTCGGACAGTGACATTGCTGTAATCGCTAGCGTCATCCGTAATGTTGCCACACATGGTTTGCAAGTTAGAATGGCTATTCGCAGGAACACTGAGCAGTAAGACAAATCAATGAAAAAGACAAATTTGATTGATAAACACCAAATCGCAATTGCAGTAAGTGGCGTAGGGGGAGGCGTCGGTCAGAGTGTTGTAAAGGCTCTTGCTAACTCTAACTATAAGATTATTGGATTGGATGGTGAAACGCTTGGTACGGGGCTCTATGTTGTGCCAGAAGCATATGTCATTCCGTACGCAAATGATCCGGCCTTTCTGAGTCGTGTCAGGGAAATTTGTGCAGAGCAGAAGTGTAAACTTTTTTTCCCTGGAATGGATGTGGAGCTTGCGGTGCTTGCGAGGAGCAGGCGGGCTTTCCAGGAGGTCGGCACTTTTGTGGTGGTAAGCAATCCCGAGGTCATTGAAATCTGCGACGACAAACTTTTGACATACGAGTTCCTTTCGAAAAACAACATCCCAGCGCCTTTCACTGCCGAACTGAATGACTTGCTAAATCAAAAAGCGGAAATTCCCTTTCCTCTAATTATCAAGCCTAAAAAAGGAGGAGCCCGTTCGAAGAACGTGAGAATGATTTCAAGTCGGCTTGAAATTGAACACATGCTCTATAATAAAAACTTCGATAAAGATAATTATGTTGCTCAGGAGTATCTCGACGGAGATGAATACACGTGTGGCAGCGTTAGCTTCGATGGGAATTGCTTTGGTGTTATTGTAATGAAGCGGATTTTGAGGGATGGAGATACCTATAAATGCTTCGTTGAAAGAAATGCGCTTATTAACGAAACGGTTGAGCGGATAATTAAGGCACTGAAACCTACCGGTGGATGTAATGTTCAGCTGAGGATGAAAAACGGGATTCCTTATGTTTTTGAGATTAATGCGAGATGTTCTGGCACCACAGCCGCCAGAGCTTTGGCTGGTTTCAACGAGCCTCTAATGATAGCCGATTATCTCATCCGGGGTAAGAAACCTTCCTTTTCTATTAAAGAGATTTCAATATTAAGATACTGGAAGGAACTTGTGGTCGACGGTGATGCTATTAGGGCATTGGAAACCAATGGCCGCCTCTCAAATCTGAAATGGGCACAACTATGATACTGCTCACTGCCAAAGGAGCTTTCGCTTGTGAATTCATGAAGCGGCACGATGCCGTTGTTGCCTCCAAGAGAGAATTGCCGCAACAGGAGTTCATCGGGGCGCTCCGACTTGCTCGCTCCGTCATTCATAACGCTGCCTCAATTTCCTGTAACAGCGCGGATCAATTTCTAAAGAATAATTTCGAAAACACAAGGGAATTGGTTGATCTTCTCGTAAAAGTCAATTCTGACGCAAATTTCATTAATGTCGCTAGCATGAGCTTCCTGAAGGACGACACGAGTTACCTCGAAACCGTCCAGATGTCGCCATATGCATATTCGAAATACAGGGCTGAAAGGTATTGCCTCGAGAGCAACCTCAGTCGCATCGCCTCAGTCAGGTTCTCAACACTATTCTATAAGGATCCGGCAAGAGACGGTTTATCAAAGTTAATATGCGATGCAGTCAGAACCAGAAAGATAACCCTCCTTAACAACGGTGAGGGAAAACGCGATTTCATCCCTCTTGGCATCGCAGTTGAGTACGTCCACAAAATCACCCAAGCCCCTGATTTGCGCCGGGGAACATGGAACATTGTATCAGGCAACCCCGTCAGTTTTTGTGAGATAGCTCAAATGCTGAAGAAGCATATCGACGGTCTAGAGATATCGTCCAAAGACGTGACTGAAAGTGTGGCCGTCCTATCCTCATTTCATCAAAGAGACGTTTGTGCTCTGGGCGAAATATCCTATTCCCTTGAAGACGAAATCAGGAACTATATCAAGCAGGTGATGAATGAGAATAGCTATAATTAGTGACGTGCATGGCAACCTGCCAGCCCTTGAAGCCGTTCTTAAGGACATTGGCCATGTTGATCAGATCATCTGTTTGGGCGATGTAGTAAATTATGGCCCGTGGAGCAACGAGTGCGTTGATCTTCTCAGCGAAATTGACAACTGTTTTCTCCTGCAAGGCAACCATGAGAGATGTTTTTTGCAAGGGCGTTATGATGGAAAAAATCAGATCGCATCAACCTTTTTCGACTTCTGCATCGGTAAGTTTGACAGGTTTAGAAAAATAGCAAACCTCAGTGAAAAGTTCCTGATGGAACACTACACGCTCCAACATACAATTGAAGGCAGAAACATTTATCCCGATTCCAAAGTCCACTTGGATCGGGATTATGTAATAGGACATTCCCACCATCAGTTCCGTATTCTTAAGTCGCCGTTCTGCTTGTACAATGCCGGCAGTGTCGGACAGAATAGAAAAATAATTTCCCGTGCAAACTATCTTATATACCGAAAAAAAGAAGATATAATGGAGCTTAAGGGTATCCCTTATGATGTCAATCTTCTGATAAGCAGAATGAAGGCAGATAGATATCCGGAGATGTGTCTCAAATACTATCTGGAAAAAGTAATTGTTTGAATCCCCTCGGAAATGAAGTGGGGTGATTCAAACAGTTGGCAAGGCAGGTGGGGTAATTCCTCGATAACTTGAGGTTCGCGATGATCCTCTTCCTTAGCGTTATTTTATTCTTCTTGCAAGCACCGCGTAATCCGCAATTGCTTTTTTGCAATTCCTTGACATCAATTAACTCGCCACACCTCATTGCTTCTATTATTTTAACATTATGGAAAAGTAAGTGCCAATTGCAGTAAGGTTGGTTTCCCTTCTTTATCTGAAAATCATTAATGTATAACAAATATCTGCTCCGAGGCTCTTCATGAAAACAATACATATTATTTTTTTCTATCTTTTCGCTGTGCTAACGGGATCTCCGACCCAAGCTATTCTCGTTACTAACTGGCCTTTCACCATAGCTTCGCAATATGCCTGTTCGGATACTAATAAGATTGAAGTGGCTGACGATGTAGCCAAGCTGAAGAAGCAGATAATAAAAAATATTCATGCTACTTCTGCGGATTACAGTCCAAATAATTCTAATCGAGTCGCGGTGGTAATAGGGCGGAATTCCTGTATTGGTCTTTCTTCGTCCGGAAGCGTGACCGCTGCGTCTGGCGTCTATACTTCTCGGGTTTTGGATGGGGGAGAATTTAATGTTTGGAAAGGAATGGCAAAGGTATCGTCAGGGTTTTCGGACGGCGCGATGAATGGGTTCGCTGAAACTGCACCTTCGGCCAACGGTGTAGTGGCGATCTATCATTTAAACAGCAATGAAGTAGATGCTGTGACACAAGCCAGCGCAAGCAAAATTGGGTCAAGTCAATACACAGGTGAAGCTATATTAGGAGCGAATGCTTTGTTGGCTAATGGTGGCTATATTAATACTGTTAATGCCAGCCTCCTGAATGGAGGCACTGAATGTACGATTTGTTTTTGGGCAAAGTTGACCTCATATTCACAATATGGAGGTATGGTGAATGCCTTTTCCGGCGGGAGCCAGCCTGCGATTGGGTTCATTCAGTCTGGCACTTCGGGGCTCATGGAACTATATGCAGATTATTCAACTCGCCTGGCGTCAACACTACCAGTTAATTCATGGGTTTTCATTGCTGGTACCATCAAAGTGCGTGACAAAATGGTTGTTTATATCAATGGGGTTGAATCCGCAAGTAAGTCACTTGCGACAACCGGCCCACTTATATTGTCGCAGTCTGTGCCTTTCAAAATCGGGGCAAGCGTGAACTATGGAAGTCCTGGTATCTACGATGAGGTTGTGATTTATAATCGCGCCTTAAGTGCCAGTGAAATTTTTACACTAGGGCAGCGATACAGTGTTGGGATGCAGCTTCGATCGAGTAATAATGCGGATTTATCTGGGGCTGGTGTTTTTGTAGGACCCGATGGGACGTCTTCGAGCTATTATTTCCAAAATAGGTTATTCTTGTATGATGCTGGTACATTTCATGTGGCAGATCGCTATCTCCAGTATCAGGCGAGGTTGGGAGGAGATGGCGTGCAATCTCCCTATATTGAGGCTGTAAAGTTTATTGGTTCAGTTGGAACGGCTGTTGACGATGTAAGTGGGGACTTCGCTCAGGGGGCCTTTGGACAAGGGGCGACTAATCTTCCTCCGAGGCGTGATACTCCTTGTGTAACGCTAGTTAAAGGTCCTCAGGGGGTGGTCACTAATGGTGCGTTCACTTCGCGTGTATTTGATGCTGGATCCTATGTGACTTGGCGGAATCTTTCTTGGGATCGTGGTTCGGAATTGCCAAACATGCTCTACCGTTTGGAGGGGCTATGGCACATGAATGGTGATTGGAGTGATGAAGCAAAGGGACATGTGTGGACCGGGGGAAGCGGGTATGACTGGTCCGAATTTTCAAAATTAGGCAAAAGTTCAGCGGTGTTCAACGGGGCTAATGCCTATGTAAATCTTGGGGGGTTTCAAACGAATCTCCAATCGGCTGAGTTGTGGATTAATACAGTTGTTCCCACAAGCGGTATCCTGGAGTTCGGAGCTGCAAGTCCTTGGCTGGCGGTATCCAATCAACTAGTGATTATTAATGGTTGGTCCAATGTGCCTCCCACGGTCTATGTGAACGGAGGCGTGACGCGGAAATTGTTGCCTGGGTGGAATCATATTGCGGTGGTATTTCCTGACAAGATCGTGGCTGATAATTTAACCCTCGGTCTTGCCAGAGGAAATTATTTCTCCGGTCGCATGGACGAACTAGGGGTCTATAGTCGTGCGCTCACATCGGCTGAGATTTCTGAACATTTTGTGGCTGGGCGTCGCGAGGCGGCAGGACGAGTTAGATTTCAAGTCCGGGCCGACAATGTGAATCCGATTCAGGCCCCGTTTTCGGGGAATTATGACGCATCCCCCTCGCCGCTGGCAATAGGCGGACAATATTTTCAGTATAGAGCCATTTTGGAAGGGGACGGGACGGCTAGTCCAGTCCTGTCAAGTATAGCGGTCACTAATAGCTCGGGATATTTTGTTGATAATGAAAAAAACAATTTTTTTGCGGGAACTTTGGATGGAGCGACTGTTTGGTTGCATGGCGATGAGATGTCGTTGAGGCCATTGGCTTCGTCAGGTGCCTTGAATCTTATGCCCGTTGACAGTACATCGTTATTAGGCTTATGGCACATGGACGAGGTTCAATGGACATTGTTCAGCCCAACTGTGGTGGATGAGTTGGGGTTGAACAAGGGTACTCCCTATACCGGGGCCAGCGTAGCGGACAACAGTGCAGTTGGCCTGCGGTGTGGCTTGTTTTCAGGGGTGGGGTATATCTCTTTATCGGGTATACAATTGTCCGCAAATGACTTTACGGTGAATGCCTGGTTCAAGACAACGTCGGGAAACCGTGGTGCGGTTCTGTCATCCTATGCGGGTGGTGCCTATTATGCACTAGAAGTGAACGGTGATGGCGTCACAACGAGGACAGGATTAGTCTCGTTTGTGATGTCAGATGGATCAACAACGGTTTCGGTCCTTGGTAATCGGTCCGACCTTAATGATGGTAATTGGCACCATCTTGCGGGGGTTAGAAACGGACTGCAGGCGCATTTATACATAGATGGCCTGTTGTCTGGCACAGCTCCAATAATTCAGGGTTTCGGTGTAGTGGACAATTCCTCACAGTCCCTATCCATCGCCAGACATGGCAATCAAAGCATCTATTTTAGCGGTAATATTGATGAAGTGGTCATTCATGGTCGGGCGTTGACAGAAGGTGAGATAGGTGATTTAGCTGCACTAGGATTCACGACACATTATCAGGGACGTTTTGTCAGTCCGGTGCTTGATGCCGGACAGCCTGCCTTCTGGGAGAATTTGTATTGGGGGTGCGATGCGCCATATAGCCGACCGTTAAAGCCGGACAATTCGATGGCAGGGCTTTGGCATTTTGAGTCTGTCAGTAATAATATTTCGACGGATTCAAGTGGAAACGGGAACGATGCCGCAGTGATGGGTTTTGGCATCAGCCCCAACGGTCGGTTTTCCAATGGTCTGAGTTTGGCTGCCGGACAATCTGTGCAGGTGAATGATAGTAGCCTTTTAAGGGTCAGCATTTTCAGCGCCGAGTTGTGGCTCAATCCTTCCAACGCTCCAAGTATGACTGTTATGCAAAAGGGGGCCAGTTCGCCAGGCTTTACCATTGGAACAGATGCATTGGGTCGTCCCATCCTGACGGTGAATGGGGTAACGACGACGGATGCCGATATCCTGCGCGCCCGGAAATGGAATCATTTATGTGGCACCCATGACGGTCAGACGGCACGACTTTATGTGAATGGCCTGTTGAAAGGATCTGTGGCGGTGGGTGGTTCCGTCATGAATACCTCTCCGCTAGTCATGGGGAGCGGGTTAGTTGGGTTGCTCGATGAGGCCGTGCTATACAATCGTGTGCTGAATTCGACGGAGGTATTGGACCATTATCGGGCGGGGATTGGAACCTTGAAATTTCAGGTCAGGTCATTCCCTACCTCCACCCCACAAGGCAATTTCGTTGGGCCTGATGGGTCGACCAATACATGGTTTCTTGATTTTGATGGCAGTACTCTTGCGGGAAACACAAATATTTTGATCAATCAATACGCCCAGTATAGGGCCGTGATGGCTTCGGAAGATGCTCGGTTTTCGCCTGTGTTGGACAGTGTCCGTATGGATGCCTCGGCTTATCCGGTGGATAATCCCTGGGTGGCGCCGGCGGACGGGTTTGGGGCCACGTTCCTGGGGAATTTGACGACCTTCTCCCATCTCCTTGTAACCACCAACAGTACGGTGGTGCATTACCAGATCTCGGGTGATAATGGCACGACTTGGTATGCTTGGTTTGGAGGGGGATGGTTGGACGTGACGGGCTATTCTAGCCCGGCCTCCCAATGGGCTTTTTCCAATCCCCCAGATGTGATCAATGCTAATATTGGATCTTTCTACAATCTTTATTATCAAGGTGTGGGCGGTATATTTAAGTTCCGCGCCTTTCTGCAGTCAGACTCATTCCAACAGGTGGAATTGGACAAGGTGGATTTGGGGTACTCAGCTGGACGGATTGTGGTTCTTTCGCCAAATGGTCCGGAGCGAGGGGATAATGCCTTGGTCTTGGGTAATCCTCTGGCCATTACGTGGTCATCCACGGGCCAAGTGTCTTCTGCAAATATAATCATTGAGCTCTATAACGCTGCAAACTTATCGACCCCAGTTCAAACTGTCGCCTCCGGCGTGACCAACAACGGGCGTTATTGGGGTGCCTTGAATGTCGCTGGGACCAACCTCCTGTTGCGTATTCGGGATGGTAGTGACCCCACCATTGAGGATTGGTCCGATAGTCCGTTTGAGGTTGCCAATCGGCCGCGCATCACCCAGCCGAACGGGGGGGAGTTCTGGCGCTTGCTCAATTCCAATACTGTCAAATGGGAATCGCCCAATCCCGCCCTGGATACCACAATGTTCTTGTGGTTTAGTAACGACAGTGGGTCGAACTGGATTCAGGTGGCTAGCAGGGATAACCAGACGGGAACCAATGAATATCTCTGGCCCTCTCCGGCGCACGATTGGAGAATACCATCCGAGTCTGCCCGGATGGGGGTGTCAGTGCCTGGGTATTGGAGCCAACCATCCGATTCTGGCCTGAATAATTATGATATTTCTGATAATCCTTTTGTTATGGCTGGGATCGTGGTGACTAATCCGGCGGGTGGCGTGAGACTGGGTACGACAAATAAAGTGCAGTGGATTTCCGCCGCCGCGGGAACCAATGTGACCATCAGTCTGACAGTGGATGGGGGAGGTCACTGGACGACTCTGGCCCAAGATGTCCCGAATGTTTCTGGCGCCAATAGTTATGACTGCCTGATTGTGGCGCCCAACCCGGCTGACGGCACCATCATTCGTGTGACGTCCCGGAGTGACACAAATTTGTACGGCGACTCAGTGCCGTTCACGTTGGCAGATATCCGTATCCTTTCCCCATTGGCAGGAGTCGAATGGCAGATGGGTACAACCAATAAAGTGTCATGGACTTCTGGCGGAGCAAGTAATTTAGTGAATTTGTCTTATTGTTCCGATGGGACTCTCACTAACTGGGTGCCGATTGCCACGAATGTGGTGAATACTAACAGCTCCGCAGGCGCGGTTGTCACCAATATCGTACCCTGGGTGGTTGCTGGGCCGCCCTCGGCTTCTGTTGTGGTGCGTATCGAGGCGGTGAGAGTGCCTGGATTGTTTGCCAACAGTGATCCCTTTGGGGTAACTGGCGTCCAGTTGTTGTCGCCGTTGGGAGATCTTGTGCCAGGGACTCCCCTGTGGGAGTTTGCAGGAACCAATTCGATCTCCTGGGTTAAAAACCCTCCGGGAGGGACAGTCCAGTTGGACATTGCATTTGTTCCCCCGGTCACCACCAACGAGTTTGAATCGTTAGGTGTGTTCAATGCTCGTTTCACTCCTAGTCTTATCCTCCCTGGGCAGTTGAGGCGGCCCTCAACCACTGCGAAAGTCAGGATTACAGTGGTGGGAACGAATATGGTGGATACTTCGCCAAACTTTTTCACAATCCGTGGTCTAAGCATGGTGTCACCTACGAATAATGCCCAGGTTACTTTGGGGACCACGGCCGCCAACGTATTACAATGGTATTCGGCTACGGTCGGTAACTTTGTAAACATGTACTATGCGGCGGACGGCACCAATTTTGATGAACAAATTATGGTCAACCGGTTTATAGGGGATGGTCTAAATTCAAATAATTGGACGATTTCCGACCGGCTCATTCCCACGACTACTGCCAGGGTCAAGGTCATGACCCCCGATAAGCAATATTTCTCAATTTCGCCGACCTTCACAGTTCGTGGCATCCGGGTGATCCAGCCTGCGGCGGGCGTCATCTGGGATCTGGGCTCAATGCAAACCGTATCTCTGGCCGCAGCGGGATTCCTTAATAGTTCTGCGAAGGCAAAAGGGGAAGTCTCACTCACGGGGGGAAGCGCGGGATCCTATGTGTCGGGGAACCTATCCACCAATATCATCGTGTCGAGGGGGGGGGTGACCCCATTCAGTTGGGAGATTGATCCGGCGCTGGACCCGTCAACCAATGCGGTGATCCGGGTGAGCGTTTTCTCGCCGACCAATGATGCGGATATTGTCGCGGTGTCCGACCCGTTTGTTATACGCGGGATCAAAATCCTGAGTCCGGCCACGGGAACCAACTGGTTGGTCGGCTCCTCCCATCCTATTACCTTCCTTGCTGCAGGGTTGGGCGTGTCTGATAAGGCCAGCCTTTATTATTCATCTGATGGTATGACGTTTGATGCGACTCCGATAACTAACAACATCAGTGTGGTTAGTGGACTTAACACGGTGGGCTGGACCATTGAAAGTTCACGGTCCCCGTCTTCGAATGCCATGCTGATGGTCGTGAGCGGGACGCTGACGAATTTCTCAACCCTATTTACGGTTGGTGGCGTCAAGGTGACTTCTCCCAATAGTTCGGATATTTGGGCCGTTTCGGATGTGACTAATACCATCCAATGGGTTAGCATTGGCGTGCCGTCGCCGTTTGCACTCTGGTACACGGTGTATTCAAATGATGTTCCGATCCGGACGGGGGCCATTGCCTCTAATGGGGTTAATAATGCGTATGTCTGGACAATGACGTCCAATGCGATAGGCGACACGGTAACGATTTCTATCACGGGTGGGGGGCTGACCAATGAGTCGCCCTATTTTTCGATTGTTCCAGCGCCTTCGATCAGGATCATCAATCCTGTGGCTGGCGACTTCTGGAAGGTAAGTGAGACGAACAATGTCATCCGGTGGAAGCCGGCTGGCGGCATGGAGAACGACTTTACGGTCACCTACTGGTCATACGCCGCTGGCCAGCAGACGATCAAAACAGGTGCCTGTTCTCTTGTTAATGGGTTTTATGAGTTCGCATGGAGCCCTATACCGGATGCTCTTGGGGAAGTTCACATTGCTGTCTCAAACAACCAATCAACCCTGATTGTGGATAGTGTCACGAATTTCAGTATTGCGGCAAAGTTCAATTTCTATCCCCTGATAGGTGATGTTTATGCCCTGTCCAAGCTAAATATAAACTGGGATACTAAGGGGGCTGTCGGTAGCGTGGATTTCTTCTATACAACAGATCCTGCGAACACAAATAACTGGATTCCGATCAATCCAGGGAATCCTTATCCGATAGTCAGCGGGGAGCCGGGCAACTTCCAGTGGACCGTGCCGAACTATCAAGGACCGGTCTGGTTCCGCATTCAGGACCACAGTTATGCGGGGAGGAGGTTCGATGTTTCGAAAAAAGGTCCTTATGATGATTTGGGCCCCTTTGTGGTCAAGTATTATTCCGTGGTATGGAGGATATTCGATGGGGTAACTTCCAATGAATTGAGCGGTCTAAGTGTGGTGGACGGTTCAGGGTTTTCGAGCTCAGCCGTCGACTCGCCCGTGACTTTCTTCTACCCTGCCGGTGAGTGGAACACCGTCTGGTCCAAACAATATTTCAACGACAAGGTGGTGCTTAATTGGAAGACGGCCGCCTATTTGACCAATGTAGTCTACATGAGCCGCACGGAGGCTTCGCCTGAATATCATGTTATGGCGAATTTCGTATATGATCCCTCGTTGAACGCATTTAAGACCGTTGCCTGGTTGGAACGTAGCAGTAAAATCATCGTCGCCCCGACGGAATGCAACGTGATCGTATATGACCCTGATGGTAATAAGAGGGGCACGACGACAAGTACAACTCCACAGTTAACGGGTGTGTTCTGGATGGATGTTCCCGCCCTGTCGCAGAGTAACCGTCCTTATTTTGCTCAAGTTGAGATCAAGAATGCGGGTGTGGTCTACGCATCGGGGATCACCTTCACTCTGATGTCGCCGTCCGAATCTGCCGTAGCGGCGGTGAATGCTGCCCGCGATGCGATTCTTGGAAGCGTCTCGAATGTTAATGAAAATGTTACGGGTTTGGGGATCGCACAGCAGGCTTTCCGTACGGATGTGACCAACCGGTTGCAGGGGTTGAGCAATACGACTGCTACAATCAGTTTAGACGTGACGGGGATCCAGTCTAATTTGATGGTGTTTAGCTCTAACGCCATGGCTCAACTCGGGGGCTTGACAAACTCTATTGGCGTCATTGGCCCGAGCGGTACTAATCTGTTGGAGCAGGTACGCCAGTTAGCCCAGGAAGTGGATAGGCGTACTGCCCGCATTCTCACGCGGCTGACTTCGGTCAGGGCGGGCACCACATTTAATGTGATTTATCGCACTAAGCCGGAGGTCGTTCCCACGATTAATGTGGCTCCGGTGAGCGGCGGTGCGAGCGTGTTCTCCGCCAACATGCTTCTCCTCTCTGGCGGGGTCTTTGAACGCTCGGTGACGGCTTCCTGGCCGGCTGGGGATTACGTGATTTCTTGTAGCGATGCTTCCGGAAAAGATTTCATGAACGTCAAGGTCACCGCTTTTGAATTGGATGATCTGGCTGGTTCAATGGTCGGGGTCAGTAATCAGCTCGCGCGAGTGGAACTCACGTTGGCTTCCATGTCCGTCTCAGTTTCCAATATTAATAAGAATGTCAATTCTGTAACAAATAGCCTGGCTGGGATGATTGTCGGGATTGATTCAATATCGAATGTCATCGGACAGGTGGCGGGGCTGACCAATCTGTCCAGCTCGGTCTCGGCCATGACAGGGGCCGTGGCTCAAATCACGGTTTTGACGAACATGGGTTCTCAGTTGTCATTTATCACCAATATGGTGGGCCCGTTGGGGGCATTGACCAATCTTTCTCCCCAGATGGCGTCAGTGACAAATTCCATGGCGAGGGTCATGGCGATGACCAATCAAATGAATTCGTTGGCTGCGCAGATGGGCTATGTGACCAATGTGATTGACCAGATTATCATCCTGACAAATATTAATCCCGCTGTGGCCGCCATGACCAATGCTGTTGCACAGATCGGTGGTTTAACCAATATGGGTTCGCAGTTGGCCTTTTTGACCAATGCCATGGGATCGGTGCAGTCACTGACCAATCTGACTCCGCAAATGGCGTTCCTGACCAATATTACCGCGTCTACCGCTGCGCAAACGCAGTATCTAACAAATCTGCTGACGCGCATGGGGGGACTGACGAATCTGGCACCCCAGATGGGTTACTTGACCAATGCCGTCTGGCAATTGCAAAGTCTGACCAATCTCAATGTGCAAATGGCCTATCTGACTAATGTAATTGATCAGGTGACGGCTTTGACGAACATGGCGAGTTCCGTGTCGGCCATGACCAGTGCTGTCGCCCAGATCAGCGGTTTGACCAATATGGGCTCACAATTGGCCTATCTGACCAATGCCATGGGCTCCGTGCAGTCGTTGACGAATCTATCACCGCAGATTTCGTTCCTGACAAATGTCACCGCCTCCACTGCCCTGCAGGTCCAAAATCTCACAAACGCTGTGGCAAGATTGCAGAGTCTGACCAATCTCAATTCGCAGATGGGGTACCTGACTAATTCCGTGTGGCAATTGCAGAGTCTGACCAATCTGAATGCCCAGATGGCGTACGTAACCAACGTGATTGACCAGGTGACGGCTTTGACGAATATGGCGAGTTCGGTGTCGGCCATGACCAGTGCCGTCGCACAGATCAGCGGCTTGACCAATATGGGGGCGCAGCTAGCCTATTTGACCAACGCGATGGGCTCCGTGCAGTCGTTGACGAATCTGACGCCTCAAGTTTCATCTTTGACTAATCTGCTGACACGCATGAGTGGTTTGACGAATCTGACCCCGCAGATGGCGTCATTAACTAATTCCATGAGTTTGCTCGTGGGGCTCACGAACATGCCTGGGCAGTTAAGCTCCATGACGAATGTGATCAGTCAGTTGACCGGGCTGACCAATATCAGTGACCAGGTGGCGCAGATGACGAACTCCATCAGTCAAATTGCCGGGATGACGAATCTTCCCAGTCAGATGAATTACCTGACGAATGTGATCAGTCAGTTAACTGGGCTGACGAATATCAGTGACCAAGTGGCACAGATGACGAACTCAATTAGTCAGATTGCCGGGATGACGAATCTGCCCAGTCAGATGAACTACCTTACGAATGTGATCAGTCAGTTGACTGGGTTGACGAATATCAGTGAGCAGGTCGGGCAGATGACAAACTCCATCAGTCAGATTGCCGGGATGACGAATCTGCCTAGTCAGATGAACTATCTGACCAATGTGATCAACAAGTTGACCGGGTTAACGAATATCAGTGAGCAGGTCGGGCAAATGACTAACTCGATTGGTCAGATTGCTGGGATGACGAATCTGCCAAGCCAGATGAACTATCTGACCAATGTGATTAGTCAGTTGAGTGGTATGACGAATATCGGGGAGCAGGTCGGGCAGATGACGAACGCCATTAGTCAGATTGCCGGGCTGACAAATCTTTCGAGTCAAATGGATTATATGACGAATTCCATTGCGCAATTGGGGGCGCTAACTGGCCTTGTCTATCAGGTCGCCGCTCTTTCGAATGCGCTCGATAGTTTATCTGGTCTCACGAATATCTCCGAACAGATAGGCTCTATGACGAATGTGATTGGTCAGTTAAGTGGTCTGACGAATATCAGTGATCAGGTATCGCAGATGACAAATTCAATCAGTTTGATAGCCGGGATGACGAATCTGCCTAGTCAGATGAATTATCTAACGAATGTGATCAGTCAGTTGACTGGGTTGACGAACATCAGTGCTCAAGTCGGGCAGATGACAAACTCCATTGGTCAGATAGCCGGGATGACGAATTTGCCGAGCCAGATGAATTACCTGACGAATGTGATCAGTCAGTTGACTGGGTTGACGAACATCAGTGCTCAAGTCGGGCAGATGACAAACTCCATTGGTCAGATTGCCGGGATGACAAATCTGCCGAGCCAGATGAATTACCTGACGAACGTAATTAGTCAGTTGAGTGGCATGACGAATATCAGTGCGCAGGTGGCGCAGATGACGAATTCGATCAGTCTGATTGCCGGGATGACGAATCTGCCAAGCCAGATGAACTACCTGACGAATGTGATTAGTACATTGAGTGGCATGACGAATATCAGTGCGCAGGTGGCGCAGATGACCAACTCCATTGGCTTGATTGCCGGATTGACGAATATTGGGACACAAGTATCTACACTTACCAATTTGAATGCCCAGATGGCCTATTTGACCAATGCCATGAGCGCGCTGGGAACATTGTCCAATGAAATGGCAGGAGTGGTGACGGCGATTGGGCAACTGGGTGGGCTAACGAATATGGGCTCGCAGGTTGCAGTGTTGACGAACTCCATTGGGCAGATTGTGGCTTTGACCAATATGTCGGGGCAGGTGGCCGGACTGGTAACGGGGATGGCACAATTGACGGATTCAACGAAAACAATCAGTAATAGCTTGAGTTCGGTGGCGACGTTGGATGCAAGCATGAGTAGCATGTCTGTCACGTATTCGAATATGTACACGATGATTGAGGAAGGCCTTGGTGCGGCAACGGATAGTGCGGAGGCAAATACAGTATTTGGCAAAATAGCTGCGATTGAGGCGGATGTAGCTGCTGTGGGCGGGAAGGCTTCGGCGGCAGTTCAGCGGGCCAGTGGGGCTAAGTCGCAGGCGAATAGTGCGGCTGGCGCGGCTCAGCGGATCAAGAAAAACATGGCTTCTTCCGGACAGATGGAATCGGTGATGAGTGATGTCGGGATTATCCGTAAGTCATTGGAGGATGCTTTAGCCAATATCAATGCCATCCCTGGCGAAATGAATACGGGGGCAATGCTAACGACGATTAAGAGTGCCCGTAAAACGATGGAGAAGGTTGCAGAGGAGCGTGGCATTGCCCCGGCAGTGGGAGCGGAGCCTAAGGTTGAGCCGGGCTCACTGTCGGATCCCAAGGCGGTGGAGTCTCTGATTAATCAGCTTTCCGAGACCAAGGCCATGATGAAGGCCACCCGTCAACTCATGGACGAAGCCGTCAACAAGCCCGTGGTGGTGGATTGGCTGGAGGGGAGCAAGTAATCCCGCGGAATGCGGGATTACTGGTTATTGGTTATGAGTTATTGGTTATTGGGGGATCCAGAGGCATGAGCGAAGCACTCAATGTGGGAGGCGCACTCCGTGCGGCGATGGCCAGTGTTCGGTCCCCGGAATCAACCCTTTCAGTTATCCCCTAACCCGGCTTAGCCGGAACCAAGAAGAAGAGTTTTGAACAGAAGACCACAAAGGCCACGAAGGGTTAAGTATTTCCGCCGGAGGCGGGTAATAAAAATCCCTTTGCGAACTTCGCGACTTCTGTTCAAATTATCTTTTCTGCTCTGAATCATGACCAAAACTCGATTGATTGAAGTCGTAAGGCACTAATAACCAATAACTAATAACCTCCCTATGCCCCCCCAAATCCTCCATCTCGTCATCTCACTAGCCCCTGGGGGGTTGGAGCGGTTGGTTGTAGATTGGGCCAATGCCCGAAACCGCCGTTACCCCGGCTCAACCCGTATCTGCTGTCTGGATGAATTGGGTGAATTGGCCGGGCAGGTGGAGGGCAGTGGGCAGAGGGCAGAGGGC
>Ga0194053_10000681_pt1 | contig 24574 bp, 18 predicted proteins | sample SepL228m_MetaG_FD_161684 | JGI IMG/M metagenome (GOLD analysis project Ga0194053, IMG submission 161684) | Anoxic zone freshwater microbial communities from boreal shield lake in IISD Experimental Lakes Area, Ontario, Canada - Sep2016-L227-8m | ecosystem: Environmental > Aquatic > Freshwater >... | reverse complement strand
CTCCTTGGGCACAACTTTCTATTAACCCAACATCTGCAAACGGACTTTCACCAGCATTTGTTATCGGTTCATCAACTGCAACAAACTTTATTGTGACAAACAACGGCAATGTGGGAATCGGAATGAGTAATCCAAGTTATCCTTTGGATGTGATAGGTAAAATTAATATTAGCGCACCAACTACTCTGGTAACAAGTTATTCCAATCCTGGCGGATCTGGTAATCGTACTCCATCAATCACTGTAACGTATAGTGCGGGTTCTACATACAATTCTTCGGTAGTTGACAGCGATACTTCTACAAGTGGTTGGCTACCAGATAATTCTAGTGCATGGCTGACATTTAACTTTGGTTCACAAGTTATTATTAACGAAACAACTTTCTATACTCAAAACATGGGCGCGTGGTTCTTTACCGCAAGATGGCAAGCAAGTAATGATGGGGTTACTTTTTCAAATATCACCGGATCAACATTTAATCTTCCTGGTACAGGTAGTCCACTTACAGATACTACTTTGTCTGCCAACACCACAGCTTATCAATACTATCGTTTGCAAGTTACCGCATTGTCTGCTGCTTGGCCATATCTAAATGAGATTAACTTCAAACTCGCACCATCTGGCGCCAACTATCCTTTGCTCACTGTTGGTGGTTTGGCAACAATAAATGGCAATCAAGTAATAACCGGAAATTTGACTGGTACTTCAGCACTCTTCAGTGGCAATATGAGTATTGGTACAACCTCAACTGCTTCGAGACTCACTGTACAAGGTGCATCAGGAATATCTGCTTTGACTATCGCATCATCTTCCGGTGCTTCTCTGTTTACTGTTGCCGCAAATGGTAGCGTGGGTATCGGCACCACCACACCATGGCGTACACTTTCAGTACAAGGTAATGTGTCAATAAGTGGACTTACCACGGCAATTACCGGAGACAGTGCATTGTGTTTGTCTGCAAACAATGAAGTGACGGTAAACAATGGTGTGACATCATGTGCTGTTTCGTCCATCAGATACAAATATGATGTTGCAACATCCACAGTTGGTCTCGATCTTGTACGAGCGATGCGACCAGTCACATTCAAATATAATGGTCAATCAAATGAACATGTTGGATTTATTGCAGAGGAAGTTGACTTGCTCGAGCCACGACTTGTTGCTCGTTCGAGTGATGGACAAATTCAATCAGTAAGATATGAAGAGTTTACATCCGTCTTGGCAAAAGCAATTCAGGAAATTGACACAAAAGTTACAGATATTGACTCACGACTTATGCATCTCGAATCTCTGATGGCTACAAGTACAACACAGACAGTTGGTGGAGGATTTAGTTTCTCTCAAATTCTCGCTGGTTTTGAAAATCTTGGCGCAAAGTTTGTAAATGGTATTGCATATCTCAAAAATGTGTTTGTAGATAGTTTGACTGTTGGTTCAAAAGCAAAACCATCAGGTATTACATTGTATGATGAAGTGACTGGTGATGCGTATTGTATGAAGATGCGAAATGGTGCGATGGTTTCCATTCCGGGCGAATGTTCATCAGTACAAGTCTCCACAACAACCCCAAGTGCAATCGCCTCAACAACTCCAGTTATTACAATTCTCGGAAACAATCCAGCAGAAATTACTCTCGGATCGAGTTATGTTGATCTTGGAGCAACAGTTACAGCAGTCAATCCAGATGGTACAGTAAATAACAATCTCGGATTACACTTTACAGTAGATGGTTTGCCGGTAACGGATATTGCAATAGATACAGCTACAACAAGTGTTCATACAATAGTATATAGTGCAACAAGTGGGGAAGGAGTAACAGGGTATGCAACACGTACAGTAAGTGTCATATCCCTCACAGATATTTTGCTCGGGACAGGAGGGGCTACAACAACGAGTCCGGTAACAACAGCTACGACTACACAAGCACTTGGGACAACAACACCGATTACAATTTAAATAACTATATATTCACAAATATACACACATTCAATTTGTGTTATTTTTGGTATACTATATGTAATAAAGAAATTTAATATTTATTAGGTTAATTTATATATTTTATGGAAGAAAGAGCTATAACAAAGGGTTTTTTGGGGAAAGAACTTTTGGAGAAAGTTTCCTACATTTTGATATCAGTTGTCATGTTTCTTATACCGATTTTCTTTATACCCGTCTCGTTTATTTCTACTCAGTTTGGGACAAGTCTTATTTTTGCCTTTGGTGTTATTTGTACAGTGATTTTGTATGTTGTACTGTCTCTTGTATCTGGATCATTTGAATTTCCAAAACCAATGAAATTGATGGTTGGAGTTTTTTGTGTGATTCCTGTTGTATATGTGCTTGCTGGTATTGCAAATGGCTTTACAAAAATGACATTTCTCGGCTACACATTTGATATCGGGACAGCTGGATTTATTTTTATTTCTTTTGTCTTTATGTTCCTTGTTTCGGTTTTATTTAAAACAAAAGTCAGAATTTTGAATTCATATTTTGCGTTTGTTATTTCTTCCATCATTTTATTTCTTTTTGTTTTGAGTCGAATTATTTTTGGTGTTACATTTCTCTCTTTTGGAATTTTTAAAGATCTTACTTCAACAATGGTGGGAAGTTGGAATAACATAGGTATTTTCTTTGGTATTACACTTCTTCTATCTCTTCTAACATTGGAAACACTTAGAGTCAGCAAAATCATTAAAATTCTTCTTTCGTTTGCAATAATTCTCTCACTCTTTCTGCTTGTCGTTGTAAACTTTAGTGCGATCTGGATCATTATTGCCATTTGTTCGGTGTTACTTATTGTATATAGTTTCTTCTCAAAACCTTTGCACACTCCAGCTGTTACACTCAAACAAAAAATATCTCGTATACCACTGTATCCAGCGATTGTTCTTGTCATATCAGTTATATTTATTGTGTGGGGGACATCTGTTGGAGGATTTTTGGCAAACAAAATGCATATTTCAAATGTTGAGGTGAGACCATCTCTCTCTGTCACATTCGATATTGTCAAAAATACATGGAAGACACGACCACTTTTTGGTTCTGGTCCAAATACATTTGTAAGCCAATGGTTATCCTACAAACCGGATTCTATTACAGCGACTGATTTTTGGGATACAAATTTTGCATATGGTATTGGACTCATTCCTACATTTGCAGTGACTACAGGTCTTGTGGGAATTCTTTCGTGGCTTCTATTTTTCGGTCTTTTTGTGTACTTTGGAATCAAAGCAATTTTCACAAAATTTGAAGATCTACATATAAAATATCTTGTAACATCATCATTTTTTATTTCCCTCTATCTCTGGATTATGGCTTGGATTTATGTACCGAGTGTTGTGATATTTACATTAACGTTTTTCTTTACAGGGCTCTTTTTTGCTTCATTGTATGTTTCTGGTATTGTAACTCTTACGTTGCATACATTTTCATATAATCCGCGAGTTGGATTTTTATCATCTCTCACTCTTGTTGCTCTATTTGTTGGTTTGTGTGCGCTCGGATATGGACTATTCAAAAATTCACAGTCTCTCTGGTATTTCCAAAAGAGTTCATACGCACTCAACACAGTAGGAGATGTGTTATTATCTGAAACGTATATGAACAAAGCGATTTCTGCAATGCCATATGATGTGTATTACAGAGCTCTTTCGGAAATAGAATTATTTAAAATAAATAAAATCGTTTCTCAGGATCCAAAACAGGTCAAAATCGAGGATATTCAGAAACAATTCAAGGATGTATTACCACTTGCAATCAACGCTGGACTGTCTGCCACAAATGCTGACGATTCAAATTATCTCAATTGGATTTCTCTTGGTCGTGTGTATGAGACGGTTGTCCCACTCAAAATCCAGGGTGCATACGAAAGTGCACAGACGGCATATGGAGAAGCACTGCGCAGGAATCCAAAGAATCCAACCATTTTGGCAATGTTTGCTCGTCTTGCTGTAGCAAACAATGATCTCAAATCTGCGCGAAATTATATTTTGCAAGCAATACAAACAAAAAGAAATTATGTTGACGCGTATTTCTTACTCTCTCAAATCGAAGTTGCAGATAATAATCTGAAAGGTGCAATAGATTCTGTGACAGCAGCATCTGTCATAAATCCAAGTGATCCAAATATTTTTTTCCAACTCGGACTTCTGAAATACAATAACAAGGATATTCCTGGTGCAATCGAGGCTTTGGAAAAAGCTGTCTCTCTCAGTCCGCAATATGCAAATGCAAAATATTTCCTTGGGTTGAGTTACGAGCAAGCCGGTCAACACGAAAAGGCAATCCAGCAGTTTGTTGATTTGAAAGCTACAAATCCAGATAGTGCAGAGGTTACAGCAATACTCTCAAATCTCCAGGCAGGGAAGTCTTTGTTCTCAAATGTGTCAAATAAAGTTCCGGAAAAATCTTCAAAATTGCCAGTAAAGCAATAATCCACAATGGTAAAGAGATTTATTAATTTTTTGAATAAAGAGATATCCGGCCTACATCAGGCCGCGTATCTTTTGGGTTTTTTTGCTTTTTGTTCCCAAATTCTTGCATTGGTTCGTGACAGAATACTCGCGGCACAGTTTGGTGCAACAAGTACACTAGATATCTATTATGCTTCGTTTAGAATTCCTGATTTTATTTTTATTACAGTTGGATCGATGGTATCGGTTTCAGTTTTGATTCCATTTATTCTTGAGAGATCAAAAAAAGACAAAGATAACGGTAGGGAATTTATAAGTAATATTTTTTCTTTCTTTTTTATTTTTATTGTAGTGACATGCTGTATTGTTTTCTTTTTCGTTCCACAGCTGAGCAAATATCTGTTTCCTGGATTTAGTGGAGGGACACTTTCTCAAGTTATTTCTTTAACCAGAGTGTTACTCCTTTCTCCAATTTTTCTTGGACTTTCAAATATACTGGGCACGATTACTCAGGCAAATAAAAGATTTCTGCTCTATTCCGCCAGTCCAATCCTTTACAATCTCGGAATAATTCTCGGAATAGTTTTTCTCTATCCATCATTTGGAATCGTTGGTCTTGCATACGGAGTTATTTTTGGTGCGTTTCTGCACTTTGCAATTCAAATCCCATACATACTTGAGAGGGGAGTATTTCCAAAGTTTAAATTGAAGTTTGATCTCAGTGAAATAAAAAAAGTTTTGTTTGTTTCTGTACCGAGAACATTTACACTCGGATCGGATAATATATCAATGATGTTTCTTGTGTCTTTTGCGTCCCTTATGACTGCTGGCTCTATTGCTGTATTCAATTTTTCTTTCAATCTCCAGTCTGTTCCTCTCGCGATTATTGGGGTCAGTTATTCGCTTGCTGCTTTTCCTATACTCATACAGACATACCTTTCTGGTGATATGAAAAAGTTTACAGGGCAAGTGGCTGGTTCTGCCAAGCATATTATTTTCTGGTCAATCCCTATTGTGACTCTGTTTATTGTACTCCGAGCCCAAATTGTCAGAACTATTTTGGGCGCAGGACAATTTAACTGGTACAATACACGACTCACTGCAGCGTCGCTTGCCATATTTGCTGCATCAATTGTTTTTCAAAATTTGACACTTCTTTTTGTCAGGGCATATTATGCCACAGGTAATACAAAAAAACCTTTTTTGGCAAAAGGGATAAATGCTCTACTCACTGTGGTTTTGGGGTATGTATTTATGATCTGGTATTCAGCGTCACCAATCTTTAGAGATGTAGTGGAATCAATACTGCGTGTAAAAGATATTCCGGGAACTATTGTGCTTATGTTACCACTCGGCTGGTCCATCGGAGAGTTTTTCAATATGCTCGTCCTATGGATTTCTTTCCAAAGAGATTTCAAAACATTTTCCAAAGAAGTTTTCAAAACGTTTTTTCAGGTTCTTGTCTCGTCGCTGGCAATGGGATTTGTGGCGTACAACCTCTTGAATACTTTTGATGATATTTTTGATTTGACCACAACACTCGGTATCTTTCTACAAGGGTTCTGTTCTGGAGTTATTGGAATTATTGTTGCTGTGGTTATTTTGTATCTTTTCAAGAGTGAAGAAATACAAGAAGTCTGGAACACCCTCCATCGAAAATTTTGGAAAGCAAAAATTGTTGCTCCGGACGCCAAACTATAAAATATTAAATAATAAACTCTTACTCAACATATTCTTTTTTGAGTACGAATATTTGCCTGCTGGCAAATTTCTCAAGTCTCGGCTACCCGCCTGCGAAGCCTCAAAAAAGAATACGTTTTCGACGAGTTTATTATTTAATACAGTTTTAATTATTCCTCATCATCTTCAGAAATACATCTTGGGGAATATTTACTTTTCCACGAGCCTTCATTTTCTTTTTTCCTTTCTTTTGTTTTTCTCGCAATTTCATTTTTCGGGTGATATCACCACCATACATATGCTGAGTGACATCTTTGCTGTATGCAGAAACTGTGCGGGATGAAATAATTCGTCCGAGTGCTTTGGCTTGGATTTTCATTACAAACATTTGTCGTGGCATTATACTGTACAATTTTTCTACTGCCGACTCAGCTTCTTCCTCTACAATGCGTCTCGAAACAACACGAGAAAATGCCGGCAACACTTCGTCGGCAACCAAAATATCCATACGCACAACATTTGCCTGTCTCATTCCTTCGATTTCATACGAAATAGATGCAAAACCGGAGGATGCACTTTTGAGTTTATCAAAAAAGTTTCGCATCAGTTCTCGGAGTGGCATTTTCAAAAATACCTTTGTTCTATCATCTCCAAAGTTTTCTGACTCGCCGATTTCTGCTTCGTGTTCGTAGAGTATTTGCAAAATATTTCCGAGGTAAGAGAGGGGTGTAATAATGACACAAGAAACCCATGGCTCTCTCACATCTTGCAACAAATTTTCTTCAGGAAAATGTGCAGGAGAATAAACAATTTCTTTCTTTCCATTTTTGTACGTTACTTCATATGTAATTGTTGGAGTTGTAATGACAAGGTTTAGGCTGAATTCACGATGAAGTCTCTCGGTAATAATTTCCAAATGGAGCATTCCAAGGAATCCACATCGAAATCCGCGACCGAGCGATCCGGAAGATTCCTCCTCAAATGTGTATGATGAGTCGGAGAGTTTGAGTTTGCCGAGGGACTGTTTGAGAGTGACAAAGTCGTCTTGGCTTTCTGGATAAATAGATGCCCACACAACAGGTCGGGGCGACATGTATCCGGCAAGCGGTGGAAATGTGTCGTTTGCAAGTGCCACAGTGTCTCCAACAGACGCTACACCCGGTTCTTTGATGCCGGTTACGATATATCCAATTTCTCCGGCCTCGAGAGATTCAACAGCTTTTTCTTCTGGAGAAAAAATACCAACCTCGATTGCCGGAAAAGTTTTTTTTGAGATTTTGAATGCGAGCGAAGAGTTTCGAGATATAGAACCACTCATCACACGAATAAAAACAATCACACCGCGATGAGTTGAATATTTGAAATCAAACACAAGAGACCGAAAGCTGTTGTTACCGAGTACTTCTAGTTTGGGTGGAGGAATTCGTTTGATAACTTCTTCCAACAGTTTCTCGACACCTTCACCGGTTTTTCCAGAGACCAGCAAAATATCCTCTGCTCTGCAATCAAGTAATTTTATAACTTCCATTTTTACTTCCTCGACTCTTGCAAGAGGGGAATCAATTTTTGAAAGTACTGGGATAATAGTCAGTCCGGATTCTCGGGCCATTCCGAGTGTTGTGAGTGTTTGGGCTTGGACACCTTGTGTTGCATCGACGAGCAAAATAGAACCCTCAACAGCTTTGAGTGCACGCGAAACTTCGTACGAAAAATCAATGTGCCCAGGGGTATCGATGAGGTTTAAAATATAATCTTTTCCGTCTACAGCAAAATTCATACGCACTGGTTGCATTTTTATTGTGATTCCTCGCTCGCGCTCGAGTTCCATAGAGTCGAGCACCTGATCCTGCATTTTGCGTTTTTCTATGGTATGCGTGATCTCGAGCATTCTGTCCGCAAGGGTAGATTTGCCGTGATCAATGTGGGCTATAATGCTGAAATTTCTGATGTTCTTCATTGTTGTACATTAAAGCACGAAAACAGGAAATATTAAAATCAGAAGTTTGTTTTTTGGAGCATCCGCAGGCCTGAAGCTTGGTTCCGTCAAGGCACCCCTTCTTGACGGATTCAGGCCGAGGACCGCTGAGATTGCCCGCTGGGGCAATCGAGGTTCTCCAAAAAACAAACTTCTGATTTTAATATTTACATGAGATGGCGAAATGTGTGAGACCGATTGCGATAGCGTCAAACTCATCATCAGAGTTTTTACCTTTTGGAACAGCAATGAGTCGTTTGACCATTTCTATGATTTGCCTTTTTTCACTTTTGCCATAACCTGTCACAGCCACTTTTATTTCAACTGGAGCGTATTCAAAAATTTCTAGACCAGAGCTACTTGCAGAATACAAAATAACTCCGCGAGCTTCGGCTACAAGAAGTGCTGTTTTTTGATTGCCACTGAAAAAAAGTTTTTCTGTGGCAAGTGCTTCCGGCTCATATTTTTTTATAACCTCTTTTATTTTATTTCCAATAAGTGCGAGGCGTTCGTGGTGGGGGAGCTTGGAACTGGTTTTGAAACATTCCGAATACAGCAAAACTTCCCTCGCCTTGCTGTAGCCTTTGGCGAAGGTAGGTTGTTTCAACTCTTTTTCCAAAACAGCGATTCCAAGTCTCTCGTACCCAGGATCAATGGCTAAAATTTTCATATTGACATATTAATAATTATATTATACTGTAAAATCGGAAAATTACAATGGATCCATGTTGTTCATTTTGTTTTAAGGGTTATGAGGAATGTCACTTTCTCATATGTCAACCTGAGCGTGAAGGATATCTTCGTCAGGCTTATATGTGTGATGAATGTGTTGCTGTTGCAACAGGTATAATTGTGCGAGCTTTTTCTGAAAAAAAAGACGCAAAAAATTTAGCGAAATTCAGAAAGAATACAAGAGAAGCCATTAAGACACCCAAGAAGAAGTAGGGGTGTCTTTTCTTATTCGGCATTCGTATACACATCCTGCACCTCATCATTTTCTTCCAATGCGTCCACAAGCTCGCCGAGTTTTTCTCCATCTTCTTCTGAAAGTGGAATTGTGGTCTGGGCCACCCATTCCATTTCCGGTGTGCGAGTAAACGCCCAGCTAGCGGCGCCAATACCAGCCAAAGCAAAACCTTGTTCGGCCAAAATATGTTTTATTTCTTGTGCGGCTTTGTTGCGATTGTCTGTCAGAGCTTCAATAATAATGGCACAACCACCTGGACCATACGCCTCGTATGTGATTGATTCCATTGTTGCGCCAGCTTCTGTTGATTTTTTGATAGCTCGCTCAATATTATCGTTTGGTACATTGGCCGCCTTTGCTTTATCAATAGCATTTCGCAGACTAGGGGACTGCAGATTGCCGTTGGCTTTTTTGGCTTCCGTAGTAATAAGTTTGACCATTTTGCCAAAAATCTTTGACTTTTGACCGTCAGTTTTCTCTTTTTGTCTCTTTATCTTTGACCATTTATTATGTCCGCTCATATGCTTTGTATGTTATACTTTTAATATATGAAAAACAAGATAGTAAAAATATTTCTATTTGTTATAGCCATTATTATTTTACTTGTTATCTCTACCTATCTAGTTTTTGTCTATTATTTCCCACACGGAGTTATTTTTGGTTAAACGAATTAATTGTACTCATTTATGTAAAAAAATAAAGCGGGTGTTAATCCGCTCGCTACTATTTTATTTTTTCCAACCAGAAACCTGAAAGATCAAGGGTTCCAACACCACCTCTTTGTCTAACCCAAATAGTCTGAGGGTGTTCTTTTAGAGATGCATCATTATTCATAGAGGTTTCAGTGACAACAAATGGACCACAAAAACCCCGCTCAATCATTGAGAATAAAATATGTGACAAAATTTTATCTAAATCTTGTCTTTTCCATCGAACATTATCACCAACAACGAACATTTGTCTTGTCTCAACATTATCTTGTGCCATGATTTCTCCATCCACAAAACTACTCTTTTACAAAATTTTGTCAAACAAAAATCTTGTTGAAGCAAAACAATTTTTGAGACTTCGGACGCTGACGAGCGGAGATTGAGCGAAAGTCTAGCAAGACTTATCGCGTGCTCCAAAATTGTTTTGGTGAGAAAAAGACTTTTGTATACTACAATAGTGTAGGAGGATTTATTCCCAAATGCCTATATGCATGCTCAGTGGCGATGCGTCCGCGTGGTGTTCGGTCAATAAAACCGATTTGGATGAGGTATGGTTCGTTGAATTCTTCAATAGTCGCTTCTTCCTCGGAAAGTGACGAGGCGATGGTGTTGAGTCCCACTGGTCCACCACCAAATTTATTTATAATAGTCTCCAAAATCTCTCTGTCGGCAAAGGTGAGTCCCTTTTCATCAACCCCAAGCAGTTTGAGTGCTTCCTCAACAGACTCGAGTGTCAAATCTGTTTTGTTGACCTGTGCAAAATCACGAGCGCGTTTCAAAAAATAGTTTGCTGTTCTCGGTGTGTAGCGACTGCGTTTGGAAATTTCCTCGCCAGCTTCTCTATGAATTTCTACACCAAGAATTCCTGCTGATCTCCCAACTATCTTTTGTATTTCTTCTGGGGTATAAAATTCCAATTTGAAGATACCACCGGAAAAGCGAGAGCGTAGGGGAGAGGAAATCATTGCGATACGAGTCGTGGCACCGATCAAAGTGAATGGCGGAAGCTCTAGCTGGATCGTACGAGCAGACGGACCTTTGCCAATAATAATATCAAGTGAGCCGGATTCCATAGCGGGGTAGAGCACCTCTTCGATTGTTTTGTTGAGACGATGAATTTCATCAATAAACAAAATGTCTCCTGGTGAGAGGTTTGTCAGAATAGATGCAAGGTCGCCAACTTTTTCAATAGCTGGTCCGGAGGTAACTTTCATTTGAGTCTGCATTTCCTTGGCTATGAGGTGGGCGAGTGTGGTTTTGCCGAGCCCTGGTGGTCCATAAAAGAGTATGTGTTCCGGCGGATGTTCGCGTTCCTTGGCTGCAGTAAGGAGTATATGCAGGTTCTTTTTTATGTTTGTCTGTCCCACATATTCGTCCCATTTTGATGGACGGAGGGTGGTATCCAAAAAAAGATTGTCTTTGTCGGATGTGTCTGCGATTGTCTTTTTCATAGTGTAAATTATATCACAAAAAAACCGCTCAAAATCGGCTTGACATACTATTTCTTTTATGATAGACTTCCCGTACTAAGTGGTGGCATTGAAAACAGAGAGTCATGTGCGCTTTTTGAGGCTCCAAAATATAAATCTCTAAGCAACTGGCCCTTACGGGCTACGAGTTTTTCTGCGAGGACATTCTGGGTAATACCTTGTGTATTATTCTGGAATCATCCTTGGCGAAATACTTAGCTTTTGGTTTGATTATTGAAAGTGTTGCTTAGAGATTTATGTTTTGGATTTTTTTGTACCCAAATCAGTCTCTCTCTTTTTTATTATCCACAATACACATTCTTTATCAAGTGACTTTTGCACTATAACCCGAGCAAAAATTAAATCAACTTTACAAATCAGAAAAAATTTCTCACACGCGTGAGAAATTTTTTTGTATATTATTCTTTTTCAACATCTACCACTCGCTCGAGCTCTTCGAGAGTCGTCATTCCTTGGAGAATTTTCAAAATACCGTCTTGTTTGAGGTCCAAAATGTTTTGCGATAGTGATGCTTTTTTTATATCTCGCTCACTTGGGTTGTCTTTCACTACTTTTTCAATATTTTCATCCATCAAAATCGCCTCGTAAATGCCGATTCGTCCTTTGTAGCCGGTCATATTGCATTTTTCGCATCCAACGTTTTGCCAGATATGCGTCGTGTCTATTCCGTCGAGGTATGTTTTGTCAGCGACACTCGCGATAACTTTGTCGATGAGAGTTTTGTTGTCGCCCTCTAGAGTGATTTGTTTTTTACAATTGGTGCAAAGTTTTCTCACGAGTCGCTGAGCCATTGCAATATTGAGAGCGGACGAAAGAATTTTTGGATCAACACCGAGATCAACGAGACGTGGAAATGTGCCTGCAGCTGTGTTGGTGTGCAGGGTAGAGAAGACAAGGTGACCGGTCAGAGCCGAGTTCACGGCAATCTCCGCTGTCTCTTCGTCTCGAATTTCACCCACCATAATAATATCTGGGTCTTGTCGCAGAGCACTACGCAGTCCTTCGACGAATCCATAATTTTTCTTTTCGTCTGTTTGTGTTTGTACGATGCCGGGCAAATGGTACTCGATCGGATTTTCAATCGTAATTATTTTTATATCCGGTGTGTGAATTTTTTTCAGAAACGCGTACAGCGATGTAGTCTTTCCAGAGCCAGTCGGTCCGGTGTTGAGGAGCATTCCGCTTGGTTTGTTCATTTCGTGCAAAATAATTTTGAGAAGGCGAGGATGAATACCGAGATCCTCGAGTGGCACGGAAATAGCATTTGGATTGAGTACTCGGAGCACGATCGAGTCGTTGTATGCACCTGGCAAGATAGATGTTCGGATTTCCACTTCGCTGTCGCCAATTTTGATACTAAATCGTCCGTCTTGTGCACCAGAGACATTGAGCTTGAGGTTTGAGACTAGCTTGAGTCGCGAGAGAAGTAGTTTGTATGTCTCGTTATCAAATTGCAAAATCTCTGTGAGCATACCATCGAGTCTGTATCGGAGTCGCACATAATCCTCCTCGGGTTCCATATGAATATCTGATGAGCCTGTGGCCAGCGCACCTGCGAGCGTGATTTCCAAAATGCGCGAGATGCGATAACTCTTTTTCATCTGCAATGTTTCGCCAATGAGGTTTTGTACATCGGGAATTGTGTGCACTTTTGAGAGAAACTCGGTGATCTGTTCGTTGGAGATGTCGAGCGCGCCTGATTTTGTTTCAAATGAATACGACAAGTCTTTGTACCTGTCCCAGACTTTGCCGAGACTTGCGTGTGAGACCATAAAGACTTCAACTTTGTATCCGCGCTCTTCGAGTTTTTTCAGAGTTTCTTGTGTTTTTGGATTTTGTGGAGAGAGTGCACCGACGGAGACGATCTTGTTGACTTCGTTGAAGACGGCGACTTGTGCTTCTCGTGCCTCGAGTTCGGGAATGAGACGGAGTGCATCAATGTTAATCGGTGTGACAGTGAGGTCGAGGTAGGGGACAGAATATTTTGAAGAGAGCATTTGTGCCAAGTTTTCTTCTTCTTGTTTGCGAAGATCATCAACCCGCTTGTTTTGTTTGTCTTCATCGAATGTGACCATACATATATGATAGCATAAAATTTTTTCAGTTCCCAAACCATTCGCAGACTTTTGGCTCGGATACCAACAATTTTTTCTAGCCGTGAGCGTTTAGTCCTGTGTAACAAGGACCGACCGCAGGGAGTCCGCGGAAGGCAGAAAAAATTGTGCCGTATCCGACAAAAGGCGAGGACGGTGCGGGAATGAAAAAAAATTTTATGTTTTCCTGTGCAATGTCTCAAAAAAATATGCAACGAAAATATTGAGAAAACCTCTGTTTTAATGGGTTTTTTGAGTATTGACAAAATGTGTGTGTTGGTGTATAATATACAAGGAGGTGCGCAATGCACAAACTGGTAATTTTCATGGTATTTTCGGTCTTTTTTCTCGGCGGTTGTGCTGAGAAAAAGAAGGCGGGAATGAAAACTCCGCCGACGCCGACAACCAAGACGGCGCGGACGAAGTCCGCGCTGGAGATGAAATGCGACTCAGCGCCAACGCCGCGCGAGAAGGCAATCTGCCTCTCGGCGCAGGCTCGCGAGCTCGAGGGGCTCGCGAGAAAGGCCGACGGCGAGGCTCGGAAGTCCGAGCCGAAGTCGGTCGCGATCGAGCGCAAGAAGCTCGAGGCGACCGAGAAGCGCCAAGCCCGATCGGAGAAGGCGTTTCGCGACGCCATCATCCGGTCCGGTGTGACGGGTTGTCCCGAAGTTTGGGTCAGCCCGTCGGCCGTCAGGCCTGCTTACGGTTTCGTCAACGCGCGATACGCGATCGTGAACGGCAATCCCGTTCCGATCGAGATTCGCGAGGATGCTACTGGGCAGGTGGTTGTCCGGGGCCTGTGCCCGGGCAAAAGTATGACCCTCACCAAGGTCATGCCCGTCTGGCAGGACGGGACACAGTTTCAAGTGTCCTACACTGCCACCGGCACGATTTCTGGCCGGCCGGCGATCGCTCACTCGCCGACAACGATGTTGTCGGTGTACCAGGCGCAGTACCAGGCAACCACCCTGGTACAGTGGGACATCCGCCTGCAACTGCTCCAGTAGTAGGGAGACGCACTCATAGAATTGCGCTCCTCCACCATCAACTGACCAAAGGAGAAATCCTGAGGCTTGGCTCCCGACTTGTCGGGGGCTTTTTTTGTGTAAAAATGATATGATGTTTCTGAAAACATACTATGAAGTATATAACTCACAATTTGGAAGAAACACAAAAGGTTGCGCACGAGTTTGTCGACTATATTTTTTCGCACCAAAACGACAAAAAAATTTCAGGCGCGACGATTGTTGGTTTGTACGGTGACCTTGGTGCAGGCAAAACATCTTTTACTCAGGGAGTAGCACGAGCACTTGGTATTGATGAGACAATAGTCAGTCCGACATTTGTGATTGAAAAGATTTATGAGCTACCACTTCAAGGCCGGCCGTTTGTGCATTTTATACATATTGATGCATACCGACTAGAACACTCGAGTGAGCTCGTGAGTCTCGGCTGGCAAAAAATCATTTCCGACCCGACAAATCTTATTTTCATCGAATGGCCAGAGCGTGTGGGAGACATTATGCCCGAGCATATCAAAATAAATCTAGAGCATACGGCAGATGGTGGACGACAAATTGAAACATTTTCATAAAAGAAAAAGTCCCTTACGGGACCTTGATCAGCATTTCTTCTATTTTGGCAAAGGCTGTGAGGTTTTGCCGATCGATGACAATTTCTCGAGCACCCTCGAGAGAAATCCATTGTGATGCAAAAAATTCCGTCATATCGACAGCGAATTCTCTGCCGTCTGTTGGAATCGCGTACCAAATATCATAATGCATTCTGCATGTTGAATTTGGTCTCGTAGGAATTTTTGTCATTGTCAAAAGAAATGGTTGGTATGTCTCAGGTTTTTTGATTTCAAAACCAAGCTCCTCCATAACTTCTCTTTTCAGAGTATCGGTCGGAGTTTCGTCCTTGTCCAAATGTCCGCCGGGCGCGAGCCACAGGCCGGACTTTTTGTGATGAATGAGAAAGATTTCTCCGGTCTCCGGATTGTATGGTAGGAAATAGGTGCAGAAATGACTTGTGCTATTTTCTGCTTTTGAAATATCTCCCGCGACAATTCGTTTCAAGTATCCAACATAAACTGGCGGGGAACAAATTGATCTATTTGTCAGATCATATATAGATTGAATAATCGACATAGTTTTCCTCATACAAAATAGCTCAATTTGTCTGCTTTCGCAATATGATATAATGCTCATAATGGCAAAAAAGGAAACCAAAAAAGATAACCCTCGGAAAACCATCGTACTTTTGGATGTGCATGCTATTTTGCATCGCGCGTATCATGCTCTGCCGGATTTCCGTTCTGGAAAAGGCGAGCCGACAGGAGCGCTCTACGGACTCTGCACACTACTTATCAAACTCATCAAAGATTTGAAACCGGATTATATTATTGCTTGTTACGATTTGCCAGGAGCCACACAACGTCACGAAGTGTACGCCGACTACAAAGCTGGTCGCAAGAAAACCGACGACGAACTTATTTTCCAGCTGGAGCGCTCGAAAGATGTTTTCAAAGCATTTAACATCCCAATGTATTCATCTCCGGGATTTGAGGCGGATGATATGCTCGGTACGATTGTTGAAAAAGTAAAAGATGACAAACAGATTGATGTGGTTATTGCCTCGGGCGATATGGATACTCTACAACTGGTGAGTGGTGAAAAGGTTCGTGTTTATACACTCAAAAAAGGAATCAAAGATACTGTTATTTACAACGAGGATGGTGTGGTGGAGCGGTTTGGGTTTGGGCCGGAGCTTTTGCCGGACTACAAGGGACTGCGCGGAGATCCGTCTGACAATATTATCGGCATTCCGGGAATTGGAGAAAAAACAGCACAAGAACTTATTTTGAAATTTGGCAGTCTCGAGGAGATCTACAAAAAACTAAAAAAAGATACAGCTCAGTTCGAAAAAGCTGGAATCAAAAAACGGATTATTGAACTCCTCAAGGAAAATGAAGAGGAAGCAATGTTTTCGAAAATGTTGGCAACTATCAGAAAAGATGCGCCGATATTTTTTACTGTGCCGGAAAAAAGTTTCAAGGAAAGTGTTGAAATAGAAAAAGTTGAGGAAATGTTCCATGATTTGGAGTTTCGATTGCTCGGTACAAAAGTGCGTGATGTACTCGGTATTATAGAGTCGGAGGAGGCGCGGGAAGGCGAGAGCGAGGAGGATATCGCCGAGGCAGGGCTTATGCTCTGGGTACTCGATTCCAACAAAACCGAGCCGGAGCGAGGAGATATTTTGTCTTTCACTCGTACGAGACATATCACAGATGCTAAAAAAGTTTTGGAGAAAATGGTGCACGATCAGAAACTTGATGTTGTGCTCGACAAAATAGAGAAACCTTTGACACCGATTACAAAAGAAATGAAGAAGATTGGTATCAAAATAGATGTGGAGCGTCTCGCCGAACTTTCAAAAAAATATCATACGGAACTTGATTCTTTGGAAAAGAAAATTTGGAATATTGCCGGTGTAGAGTTTAATATCGCCTCACCAAAACAGCTCGGAGAAATTTTGTTTGTTAAACTGGGGCTCAAACCAAAAAATCAAAAGAAAACATCCACCGGTGCGTATTCTACAAAGGAGTCAGAGCTCGAGAAACTGACCGACGAGCATCCGATTGCTGGTATGGTACTCGAATACAGAGAGCTTGCAAAACTCCTCGGTACATATATTGATACGATTCCGACACAAGTCGACGAGCACCACAGACTTCACGCCGACTTTTCTCAGACAGGTACGACGACTGGTAGAATGTCATCACAAAATCCAAATTTGCAAAACATTCCAAACAGAACCGATCTTGGTCGCGAGATTCGTAAATCATTTGTGACGGAAAAAGGATGGAAACTTGTTTCGTTTGACTATTCACAGATCGAGCTTCGCATTGCCGCATTTTTGTCGGGCGACAAAAAAATGATTGAGATTTTCAAAACAGGACAGGATGTGCATACTGCGGTAGCGAGCGAAGTGTTTGGTGTCGAGCCGGCAGAGGTAACAAAAGAAATGCGTGCAAAAGCAAAAGTGATAAACTTTGGTGTGATGTACGGAATGGGAGTCACGGCTCTGCAAAAAAATATCGGCACTGACAGAAAAGAGGCACAAGAATTTTTGGACGGATATTTCAATACATTTTCTGGACTGGCGGAATACCTGGAAAACGTAAAAAGAGAAACGGCACAAAAAGGCTACACAGAGACGTTTTTTGGCCGTCGCAGATATTTTCCTGACATTGCGTCAAAGTTGCCATTTATGCGTGCTCAGGCGGAGCGAATGGCGATTAACGCGCCTATTCAGGGAACCGAGGCTGATATTATCAAACTTGCAATGATTGAAGTTGATCATTTTTTGTCACAAAAAAATATAAAAAACGATGTGAGGCTTCTCCTACAGGTGCATGATGAGCTCGTGTATGAAATCAAAGAAAATATTGTGGATTCTGTAGCGCCGGAAATAAAACGAATAATGGAAACCATTATTGATCCAAAAAAGACATCTGGAGTCATTTGTGTGGCAAACGCATCTAGTGGTGACAACTGGGGAGAAATGGAAAAAATAAAATAAATATGGCAGAAATAAAATTACAAGTCGGAGTAAAAATTTTTTTGAAAAATACAGAAGGGAAATTTTTGTTTGTAAAAAGAAATCCAGAAAAATATAAAAATGTGAAAGGCGAATGGGATATTGTTGGTGGGAGAATAAATCCAGGAAGTGTTTTACTTGATAACTTGAGGAGGGAGGTGGACGAAGAGACAAAACTAAAAATTATTTCAGAGCCGGTGCTTGTCACAGTTCAGGATATTATTCCAAACCAAGAAAAACATGTAGTTCGTATTTCGTATGTCGGAGAAACGGTGGGAGAGCCGGTTTTAGACACGAGTGAAAATATTGAATACAAATGGCTTACGCTTGATGAAGTGAAAAAACAGGAAAATATTGATATGTACGCGAAAGAAATTATTGATAAGGGTTTAATACAATGATCTATTTTTTGCATGGCACTGATACGCACAAAACACGGAGAAAACTCCATGAGGTTTTGGATATTTTGAAAAAGAAAAGACCGAATGCGGAGGTATTTAAAATAACAGCAGAAAATTGGAGTGAGTCACGTCTCACCGAACTTCTTTCATCACAAGGACTCTTTGATGAAAAATATATTGTTATTCTCGATGGACTCCTCGACAAAGGTGAATCAAAGGATTGTATCATGGGAAATTTGGGAGAAATTCAAAAATCAATTCATCCGTTTCTCATAATGGAGAGAAAAATCGATGTGAGGAATGTTGAAAAGGTAAAAAAAGTTTCCGAGAAATTTTTTGAATTTGTAACTCCACCCAAAGACGAAACAGGAATCTTTGTTATCACAAAACCACTTGTAGAAAAAGACAAAAAAGGATTGTGGATAACTTACACAAAACTTCTCCAAGATGATGTTGCTCCCGAGGAAATTCACGGAGTTATTTTTTGGCAGATCAAAAATATGATTCTTGCTTCTCGGTCAAAAGATACAAAGGAGTCGGGATTAACCCCATTTCAATACAAGATTGCTCTCTCGGGCGGTCGACAGTACAAAGACGAGGAATTAATACAGATGTCGAACGATTTGGTGGAGATGACTCACAAAGTCCGTAGCGGAAAAGGGGACTTGGAAATTATGCTCGAAAAGTGGATTTTGAGCCTGTAGATATGGAGGGGATGTTTATTGTGTCATTTACACGCTCACATAAGAGGGGTATTATAAAGTAAACAAATTAATAAATAAAACATAATTATGGAATATACAATCTCCAATTTTGTAGACAGACTTTTATTAGAAAAAGGTGTCACCGGGCTTTCTGCAGAAGTAATGACCCAGCTCAAAAGTGATCTCGAGGACAGAGCAGAGGAAATGGTCAATGCCGAGCTTTTGGCACATATGCCAGAGGACCATCTCGAGGAATTTGAAAAAGTTATTGATGGTGGCGATGAAGAAAAAATTCAAGCATTTTGTCGTGAAAAAATTGAAAATCTGGATGAGGTAGTGGCAGGTGCATTGGTTCGACTCCAGAAGATGTATCTCGAAAACACACTTTAAAATTATTGGATTATTTCAAAACATATGCCTATAGAAACAACAGACCCAGCTTCACAAGAAAATCTCCCAGAAGTATATGAAGATATTCCGAAAAAATCTCGTAAAAAGAGAAAAGTAGCTTTTGTTGATACAAGTGAGGCTCTCGAGGTAGAAGCTCGGGATATTGCAGACAGTAGAATGACAGCATCAAAAGAAGACCTGAAAGGTGTGAAAGGTTTTGTTTCAAAGATTTGGAAACACAATCTGTTCAGAGAGTATTATCGTCAGCGAGAGATTGCACATGTCAAATCAGACATTGAAGAGTCTGGAAACTTGTATGTTGGTGAAGGTGCGGACAAACGTGTTCACGACAAAGCAATGAATGCTATTGTGGATCGTTTTGTTGAGGAATATGAGGAGGCAGTGCATACCGAAGCAGGTGAAGAAAAGAAAGTTTTGGATGCAGAAAGTCCAGAATCAAAAAAATTAAACGAATCAATCAGGACACTCATCAGAGAATATGCTGGAGGAGCTATTGACGATGCAACTTTTAATGAAGAGAGAAGACGAATTGTAGGAGAGGCAACAGGACTCACTGGAGAAAAACTCAAAAGTACTGTTGCTCATACCGACAATCTTTTTGAAATTGCTCGCGAGTCAAAATTGGCAGTAGAGCACGGGGCAAGTATTGATGAGATTGATCAGGAAATCGAGATTATTCTCGGCAAGGCAAAAACTGGTGTACGTACAGAATCAAAATTTAGTACAGTTGATCGTATTACCGCAAAGATTCAGTCGTCGAAAGTTGGTCAATTTTTAAACGAGACAACAATCGCTTCTGGTGTTGCAATTGCATACAGTGTGACTGTTGGACTCTCACAAAAACTCGCTCGAAGTCGTGCGCTCGCGTGGGGAACATTTGGATTGTCTGCTGTTGTTGGGGGTGCGATTGCCGGTGCGAGGGAGAGTGTTAAAGTGGAGGATGAAAGAAAACAGCATTCTCGTGAACGTGCAAAAGGAAAGGAAATGATGAGGGATATGGAGAGGAGGATGGAAATGGAAAAAGGAATTTACAAAACAGCTCCAGCAAAAATTCTCGCAGAGTCAGTTGTAAACACATCAGAAAAAATCAAAAACGAAGAAGATTTTATGGCGGCGGTGACTTCTCTCTCGGAAACAGAAGCTCGTATTAAACTTTCTGACAGGGAAAAAATCGATTTGATTTCATATACAAATTTTGAAAAAGTTGAGGAAGAGCGACTTGGTCTCGACATTGCGCGTGCAGAGGCAAAAGTAAATTTGAGAAAATTGGTAGAGAACGGCACCATCGCACTTCCGGACGGAAAATCATTTGATGAATTTTACACATCGGCAGTCGATACAAAAATAAATGATTTGCGTACAGGGAAAGAGGGAATAGAAGCGCGAGACAGAATTTTCAAAAAAATGAAGCACAAGAAAGTTGCCGGCGCGGTTGTCAAAGCTGTTGCAACTGGACTTGTTATTGGTGGTATTGCTCAAGAGACGTCGGCATTCTTTGATAAAGGCAAAGAAGGATTCTTTGAACATTTGTTTAGAGGGAAAGGAGGAGGCACTCCAAAAAGTGTTACGGCACTCGAAGGTTTACGACGATGGGTTATGGGGGATCAAATTCCAGCAAGAGGAATTCACAACCTGATTTTGGCAGACGGCTCAAATGTTAAGTTGCCTGATGGTGTTGAAATTGTTCCAAGTCCAGGCCATGCAGGAGATTTTATTTTTTCAAAAGACGGTGAGGTATTGTCAGACAAAGTTCAGTTTAGTGGAGGCAAGTTGACCGCCGCATCTGAAGCACTGCTCAAACAGCACGGAGTAAATATTGCAACCGAAATAGACCACATCACAGGCAAAGAAGAGGTTATGACTGGACCAAAAGACACTGTTGCAAAAAATCCCGGACTTTTCCACGCTATCAAAAGACAATTTTGGTATGACAATGATACTCCAAAGTCTGATCTCAACGAGCTCAAAACTCATTTCGGCGGAGTGTCGGGTACTGGTATAGATGCAAAAGGAAATTATGTGATTGATGTAAGCAAAATGACTTCTGATGGATCATTCCATAATGATTTGTCAGTAGATGCAAAAGATGCAATTGCTAATGGAAAATTAAAGATTTTGCTTTCGTTGAGCAGAGATACACAGATGACTGCTGTCGAAGTTCCAGTAGATGCAAATGGTAAGATGATACTCGATCCAAATAGTGATATCGCAAAGATGTTTTTCAAAAACGATGGCGGACATCTCAAGTTTATGGGCAAGTATATGGAAATTGCAGAAGTAAAGGGTTCTGTTGGTGGGGTGGACAACTACAGTGTTCTCTCAACAGCTGTTGGTCCAGGTCAAGAAAGTGTCAAAGGAATCAAAGATATCGTTGTGGATAGTCCAATCACGACTTTTGGTGTAAAAGATGAGGTGGCAGTTTTCCCGCCGCCGTTTATTCCTTTGTTTGGGAGAAAGCCTTTGGAGAAAATGACTAATCCTGCTGATGGAGTATATGATGAGACTTACTCTGAACGGGATACTATATATGAAGATCCTCATCAAATTGATCCGCCAATAAAGACAACATATGAGGATGAAAGTGGACAAAAGATATATGATGAAAAAAATTATACAGATGAAAAAACAAAATCTGACGAAAAATATGATGAGATAAAAATTCGATCTAAAGAGGATTCAACTTATGATGAAAAAAAAGAATCTTCTCCTAAACCAGAACATAAAATTGACGCTGAAAAAGTAGAGCAGAGTATTGGTGGAATAAAAGAATATCTCAAAAATAAAGCTAATCTTGTAGAGCTAGAGGAGTTGGATAAAGAAATAGGTGAACCGATGTCTTCAAAAACAAAAATGAGTATTGTGTTGCCATGTTACCGAGAAGGGGCCAATATATACAATACACTCACTGACTGGACTGTAGAACAAAAAGATTTGGATCCAGAAGAGGTTGAAATAATAGTATTTGTGAATGCTCCAAAAAAGAATGAACCACTCGACAAGAAAACAATTTCGGAGATTGAGAGATTTAAAAAAGATCATCCGGGATATAAAGTCAGATTAGTAAAACATAATTTTGATTTCAAGACTGCAAGAAAAATGGGTGCTATATATAAAATGCCGGCAGATTTGGCTTTGTATCGAAGTGTAAAAAGACTTGATACTGCTGATCCAAAAGATAAACTTGCAATGTCTGAAACAGTTGCAAACCACCTCTTGCGATGTGGTGGCGCGGATGCGCTCGGTAGAAATCCAAGATTTTTGAGAGAAACAATTGATTTTCTAGATGAGCATGATGATGTTGAGCAACTCAGAAGTCAGAGTGCATATCCACCAGAAGTTCGAGAACGTTTTCCTTTGTTTAATGTTGTCACAGTCTTCAATCATTCTCTCAGCCTTTTGTATACACGAGGCAAGAGTAATATAGGACTTGGAACATTTAGAACAAGAGCATATTCTGAGGCAGGAGGATTTGATCCTTCTCGTGAATATCGAGAAGAAATAGATTTAGGATCGAGAATTAGAGCAAAAGTTGGTGGTAGAAAAGGAGCCATCAAAAAAATAGTTAAGAAAAATGCCATCGATAATCCTCGTCGGGAATTGTTTGCTGTCGCTAGGGGAGATACGGCGCTCAGAGCCTATTCGGGTTTTTCGAGTCCACAAAGAGATACTGAGTTAAGAGAATTTGATTGGAATAAAAAAATGGATCCAGATTTTGAAAAAAATCTAGAATTAAATTCAACAAATTTGAGCAGAGAGTTTGATTCCTATTTCCAACATTATACAGGCAAAGTACAACGTGAAAGTGGAACTATTGGCGCAATTCTAAGTGGAAATGTTGATGTTGATTCTAACAGGCTAAACCCAAGAATGCGTCTGTTGCTTGGAGATCCTGAAATTAGAAATATTGTTGTTGATATAAACAAAAGAACAAAAAATGGAGAAGTAATTGGACGTGATAGTGAAGAAGCAAATAAAATAAGTGTTAAAATAACAGAACAACTCTTTGACAGAATACTTCGATTGTCGCTGGGTCTAACAAAAGGACAAACTGATGATTATGAATATGTTCAGTCAAGATTTAGTGGCAAAACTCATATAAGCTTTGCTTCAAAAGCTGTTGCAAAAATAGAAAATATGTCAAAAAAGAAATGGGCAGATTTTGATGGGTATTGGCCAGAAGATTAAAAAACAAGTTAAAACTCTCGGGAGTCTCCTTCGACCATTGGAACAAATTCAATATTGTTTGCTGATAGAATTCTCACAGGCAGTGTGTGGGCTACACTAGATCGTGTGCCGTCGTGCACAGGAAAGGCTATTTTTGGTTTGAGGAGTAAGGCATAGTCAACCGCTTCACCAATTTTCATCCACGGACCGGCGACTGGCAGAGCCAGAATTTCTACTGGTCGTTTTGGGTCTGTAAAATTATCTCCAGGGTACCAGAGTCTCTCATCAATGAAAAAACCTATGTTGGACGAAAGGGGAATCGAGCTGTGTATCTCGGCATGTTTTTCTCCTATACCTGTGACTGTTATTTCGCCAATGAGTATATTTTCTCCGTGGCTGATTTTGGTGTGTGGAACTTTTTCTGCGTCCAATAATGCACTTACAGAATCATTTGCATAAACCAGAGCCTCGGGATTATTTTGCAAGAGTGTTTTGAGCGATTCCAAATGATAGTGATCCTGATGTTCGTGAGTAAAAAAGATATAGTCAATATCTCGCAGTTTCGAATGTTCCGCCACGGTATAACTACCAGGGTCGGTGATGATTCTTTTACCTTTGGTCTCAATAAGCAGGCAACAATGGCCAAGTTTTGTGATTTTCATATAACATTTAAAATTATTTTATTTTTTTATACAAATCGAGAGCCTCATTCCATTTATCAGTACCTTGTTTTTGCATATAAGCTATTACTAAATCATAAGAATCTTTCCTCATTAATTCACTAGAAATTTGAGGCCACATTCTTTTATATCCAACATGAAGAGTATTTATATCTATGTCTGTGGCTCCCGTAAAAGGATCGGGACAAGCATAAACTATTCTTGAAATTCTATTTAACACAGATGCACCAAAGCACATTAAACATGGTTCTAGGGTTGTATAGATTGTTACTACAGAATTTTTATC
>Ga0194053_10000677_pt1 | contig 24682 bp, 12 predicted proteins | sample SepL228m_MetaG_FD_161684 | JGI IMG/M metagenome (GOLD analysis project Ga0194053, IMG submission 161684) | Anoxic zone freshwater microbial communities from boreal shield lake in IISD Experimental Lakes Area, Ontario, Canada - Sep2016-L227-8m | ecosystem: Environmental > Aquatic > Freshwater >... | reverse complement strand
GAAATTGGGCCGGGCCTGCTAGAGTCCGTTGATGAGGTGATTCTCGCGGATCTCAGACTGAGAGGCATTTCGCTGGGATTGCTCATCAACTTCGGAGGCGAATTCCTCAAAGGAAATATTGAGAGAATCGTCGTCGGAGAAGTGCCAGACCTTAAAATATCCTCCGCGCACTCCGCGTGAGCTTTTTCCCTCACCTCCCTCCTTCATCCTCTCCGTGCCCTCCGTGTGAAACTCCCATGAACTCGCAAATAAAACACCAGAACCGTATGACCGGAAAGCGGGGGCCGGAAAGCGGGGCCGCCCTCCTCCTCGTCCTCGCCAGCCTGATCTTCATCAGCGCATTGACCCTCGCGTTCCTAGTGAGCATGCGCTCGAAGCTGGCCATCTCGAAATCCGGCTCCGACGCAAGCGAGGTCAAAATGCTCGCCGAGACCGCGGTGAACGTCGCCATCTCGCAAGTCCGCGATGCCACCAAGAAAGCCGGTACTAACAATCTGGCATGGGCCTCCCAGCCGGGAATGATCCGGCTCTATGACAATTCCGGCAACGCCGCCGGCTACTACAAGCTTTACAGCGCGGATACCATGGTGGCGACGAGCGGGGCGTTTAATTCCGGCACTACTGCCCCTTCGGATGCCGTGCCTGCGACTTGGGCAGCCAATCCGGCGGTTTACACCGACCTTAACGCCCCCGCCAATGGTGTCTTCCCGATTTTGGATTACAATGCGGCGACCACATTGGGCGTGCAGGGATTTTCCCTCGGGACCGTTCCCGGCCCCACAATCAGCCAACCCGCTCCCATGCCCGTGAAGTGGCTCTACGTCCTGAAAGACGGATCGCTCTATGCTCCCGATCCCTCCAGCTCCGGAACCAAAGCGGTTATTCCTGCAGCAACAACACAAAACCCGATCGTCGGACGCATCGCCTTCTGGGCGGATGACGAAACGTGCAAGGTCAACGTGAATACCGCCTCGGAAGGGACGTTCTGGTCAACCCCACGGTTCAATACCACGGGCGACAGGGCATTCGCCACATCCCAGCCCGCTAGGGGGGAATACCAACGTTACCCCGGCCATCCCGCCACGGTGTCGCTGCGTGCGTTGTTTCCATCACTGGCCTCGACACCGTCATTGCACCCGATCTTCGACATCGCCCCGCGTTTGAGTTGGGGAGGTTCACAGGGAGGGACGGTCCCGGTTCAAAATGTCACGACATGGATCACGCCGCACACCGACCGGCTCTACGATTCAGTGGACGAGATGCTCTTTCAAAACCCCACCACAAGCGGCAGTCGCCAAACCAATACCGGTCTCACTGCTTCCATGGTGAAAGCCAGCCGGTTTTTCCTGACCGCAAGCAGCCGTGCGCCGGAGCTCAACCTCTTCGGCCTGCCAAGGATCGCCACATGGCCGATCCATGCGGTGAACGACAATAATTACCGCACGGCCAACGATCGCTTACTGGCGTTTTGCTCAACATTGGGATCGCCTGCTCCCGCCACAAACTACCCATTCTATTTCACCCGCCAGGAGAACATGCTCCCGACCTTCGACATCGGGCTGCCCCGCAATGTCAAGCTCTTGGATTACCTAGACCGGCTTACCGGCCTGCCCGTTCCTGGGTTTGGCGGCAACTTTCAGGGCAAATACACCCAGCCGGAAACCCGACAGATCCTCACCGAGATCTTCGACTACATCCGCTGCACCAATCTCACCGATAAAACAACCCCGCAGACCCCCCTCGGATTTTGGCCTTATACGTATGGCATCAGCAGCTATGGCGAGTATGCAAAAGGCAGTCAGGACATGGGGCGATCAAGGAGTTTGGGCACGGCGGCACCCGCCCAGCGCGCAGACTGGGGAACGATGGGGTTCGGGGGACGCTTCCTCCAAGTCAGCTCGGTGCATCTTCATTTCGTGGGGCTGGGCAACTCGAGCACCCCTATAGACCCCCTCCAGACCGGCACCCTGGGCGCGGGAATCCCCGACAAGACTCACGTCCCGGCAGGCACGACCGCCGTCCAAGCCTATGTTTACCTCAGCACCCTCAACCCCGACGAAGGGATCGAATTCTGGTCTCCCGGACATTGGATAGAAATCGAAGGGCTCGAGCAATTTGGAATCGAACTCGACCCGGCGTTGCGCGTCAATCCCATCCTCCCCTCATATACCCCGTTAGGGTTTCCGGCTAAAGACCCCACCCACCCAAGTCGAACACAATTGTCAATCATGGGAAACATGATGGGAGGCGGTGGGATTGTTGGTGCTCGCATCATCGGTTTGGATCCCCATGGGTTCACTTATGCTCAGAATGAACTGAAGAGGCTCACCGTTGACCCACCCGCTGACCCCCGATGGCACTTCCCATTTTTTAGTTTCATTCTGCCAGTGAATTCCACATCTCCCACGATGGCGTTCCGAGGCGGGACGATCACGATTCGCATCTATGCTGAACCAAAGTGGCCTACCGCGGCACCGTATACGACCCCTGGAGCACTTATTCAGACGCTCAGCGTGACGTTTCCTGACGCCACTTTCCCGACGCCACTGCTCGCAGCCAACCGGGTCGTGGGATCAGGAGACATGAGTGGGCCAAACGAACGGTGGGGGGGCAAACAATATTTTGAACCAGCCAACGATGTATTGAGAAGCATCCCGCAGGCCGATGGGGATATCCGGCAGCTTGTAGGCCCGACACCCGCCTCAACCACGCCATTTTTCCGGGCCCAGGCGGACTATTACGACAGCACAATAAGGATGGTTCCGGCAGCCATCGCCAGCGGCCTTTACCACACTACGGGCAAGCTGGTCGCGAACGCAGCCTACGCGCAGAATTTCCCCTGGGTGCCCGGCCATATAAATGGGGTGAATACCTCCACGGGAGCCCCGGGCGACTGGGACAATGGGACAGCGCAGGTTGGGGACGGTCCCTTCATCAACGCGGCTGATCCCGGAAGCGTTGTGCCGGTGGATCCTTCCGGACCTCCCTCGTATTTCGACAACTCCCTCACCACGGCGTCTACAACCCTCAACTTCGCCTCCCCCAACCGACAGATGCCGGGCCCGGGAATGTTTGGCTCTCTGCCGACCGGCGTGCAGCGGCGGCTCCCTTGGCAGACGCTCCTCTTCAGGCCCGGGCCACAGAATCATCCAGGCCTAGGCGCTCCTGTCGTTGGGGCTCCTTATGCCAAGCCGCCGGATCACTTGCTTCTCGACCTTTTCTGGATGCCCGTGGTCGAACCCTATGCCATCAGCGAGCCGTTCTCGACGGCAGGCAAGATCAACATGAACCAGCAGCTCGTGCCCTTCACCTACATCGACCGCACGGCAGGACTGCAGGCCGCGATGGCCTCGGAACAGGTCGCCCAGATTCCGAAGAGCGCGGCGAACGCGTATAAGGCGTTTGGAGCGAACAATGCGCCGGGGCTGGTGAACGCGCGGCTTCCTCTCAACCTCAGCGAAACCGACGGCACACTGCGGCAGTTCAAAGAGAAGTTCGCCAGCGGGGAGATCTTCCGTTCCGCCACGCAGATCTGTGATATCTATCTGGTTCCGCAAGGCAAGTCATGGATCTCGGATGCCGCGGCGCAGACCGACTGGTACAGTGATAATTTCGCGTTGGTCGGCGACAATGTGCGCGAGCGACCGTACGCTGACCTCTACAACAAGATCACAACAAAATCGAACACCTTCAATGTCCACTACCACGCGCAGATCCTGCAGAAGACCAAGTCGCGCATGGCGTCGGACCCGACGATCTTCGACACTGGCGCAGGAGACAAGGTCGTGGCCGCCCAGCGCGGGACGACGACATTCGAGAGGTATCTGGACCCGGCGGATCCGCGGATCATCGCCATAGACCCCGCAAGCGCCACCGCCACCTCGCTCGAGGAGTTCTACCGCGCCCGCATCGTGAACACGACCATCTTCAGGCCGTAAACGCGCGGGGCCTCACCGCGATTGTGGCGCGTTGCTCAACGGCGGCGTTTTACACCGCCCGTCAGTCCATCTGGAATGTGAATGACATATGGACGGGAGAGATGGGGCTCCCGGCAAACTGGCGGCGAACCATTTGGATCATGGAATCGGCAATTTTGGTCTCGTCGGCGATTGTCCAGATCGCGGGGAACGGGCACAAAATGTCCACGTGGGCATTTTTGTGGAAGCAAAAGGTGACTCGGTTTGACTGGGGAACACCCAGCTCCAAAGCGGCGGTGATCACTCCCCGGACAGCCATGTCTGGAAAGACGATCACGGCATCGGGTTGCTTTGCCTGCTGCCAAAGCTTGAGGAATTCCCGATAGCCGAACCGGGCCTTCTCCAAGACTTCGTCTTTGGGGACCGGGGTCCATTCGCTCCGGGTTTCCATCCGGAACTGCTTTGCCTGCTTCAGAAATTCCTCGGTAATCTGGGACGAGGGCAACGAGCCATGGGTCTCCGGTTTGGCCTTCAGCGTGCTGATCAGCCCAACCGAGCGGCACCCCTTTTTATCGAGACGGGCCAAAATCCCCCGGAAGAAATTCCTGTCATCAAAGCAAACCTTGTTCTGGATGTGAAACGTCTCGTCCCCGAACATTTGGACGGACGAGGCCACCGGCAGCTTCAGGAGGCGGGGCAAATTATAGTAGTTGACCAATGGGAGGATGAGGCCTTGAATTGCCCGCGTCTCCACCGCCCTGAGGAGTTCCGGAAGAACCGTCCCCTGTCTCTTTTTCGGTCGGCGGTCCACAAAGACGGTAACTTTGATTCCCAGACGTTTCAGCTTCTTTTCCAGGCTACCCTGGAGGCTGCGGACGTAGCATCTCTCCTCGTCGATCCAAACATCCGAGGAATCGTAGTAGATTCCCACGCGGTCGAACGCCAGCCGACGCTCCCGCACATATGTCGCCGAACCGTGAAACCGGTCCAAAAGCCCCTCCTTCACGAGTTTGTTCAAGGCCGCATGGACCGTGGATTTACTGGTCTTCCAAAGCTCGGCAAGTTTGATCGTCGAGGGCAGCTCGGTCTTCGGGGCGATCTTGCCCGTGAGGATTTGCTCCCGGAGATTGTCGGAAACCGCCCTGTGGGCAACCTCCGATTGACCAACCTCAAAATCACTGAATTGTTCTTCCATAACGCAGAAACGGCTGGATCGAGCCGCAACAACATTGTATATACCAACTGTCTCCAAGGTTTTCAAGTATCAATTGAACGCGGCTTTGGTACTCCGAAAGTCGGGCCAAGGGAGGAGACTCAACGAAGTGGTTGATTGTGGTGGATCCGACCATTGGGAGAACACCTGCCGAAGGCAGCCCACAATGCGAGGCGAAGCCGAGGTAATCCAGAGCATAAACCGTGTTCTCCAGTTCCAATCCGAGATCCTCTCCGGCGTAGAGAACGCGAGCCTTGGGCATGAGTCCTTTAGACGAGATCTTCCCAGAGTCGGTAGTCCCGCTGCTCGTTGGCATCGGCCAAGGTGGACTTGGCAACCTTCTCCCTAAATCCGAGATGGTAGAGAGCTTCGCCCCGTGCGTTGAGACAGATGGCGATATCGCGCAGTCCTTCCCTCCAGGTCAGTTGCGCAAAGGCCATGCAGATCAACAAGCCGGACTCTAGTGATAACCCTCGCAAGAATCAAAAACCACCAGAGATGCACCCTCCGAAAAACCTCTTGACAAAAAATGAGTTTCGGCAGTTTATATACAGATTATCCTCATGCATCGGTATTTTTTAATTGGCACGGTCTTTTTCCGATGCGGTCTGCATTCTGTTCGCAGGCCTGAATCCTCTCCTTGCGCAGAAGAACCTCCCCCGAATCGAGTTTTATTCACTTGGGTTCAATACCTCGAAGCTTGCTTCGGCTTTTTCGGTTCGGTGGAAATGAAAAATCAGTAAATACCTCGGGGCTTGCCCCGGGGTTCTTTATTAACCTTTTCGAACTATTCAAAAATCAAGTGATTCCAAGGGACGCCCATATTGGTGACATCGAAATCGGAACAAGCGAAGTTGCCCACAAGGTGATTTTGCAAAAACTCCGTGAGCGGATCCTGTTAGGAAAGCTCGCTCCCGGCACGAAACTTCCCTCGACCACGGCATTGGCCTCGCGCTGGAAGACCAGCAGATCTACCATGCATACCGCGCTCAGCAACCTCGTCAAGGAGGGATTGCTGGAACGGAATCATGGCTCGGCAACGTATGTGAGCATGCGCCCCCGCACGCTTGACCGGGTCGGAATCTATTATGACTCTCCCCGGGTCTGGACGGACGAAGAAAGGGTGTTTGTCCGCAGTCTCCAGCGCCAACTCGAAGCGAAGCTCGCGAAGATGGGGATCAAAATCTCCGTCTTCGTGGATCGGCGTCCCAAAGCAAAGCAGCGGTTGGTTCTTCAGGAACTCAGCAGGGCGGTCGCCTACGGGGAAATCCAGGGCCTCATCATCGCGACTACCAATGACTTCAATTTGTCGGCTCTTCTGAACCTGCATCTGCCCCTATCTGTCATGACCGGAGACACCGAGATCGGCTGCAGGATAATGAGCTCCGAAAAGCAGATTTTTGGTAGCATTTTTCAGCGTCTTGCCAAAAAAAAGTGCCGCTCGGTCGGGCTAATCAGCTCGCTTCAGACGATCCCGGATCTGCCCAATTTGTCGGATGAGTTGTATTTTACGGCTCACTTCCTGAAGGAAGCGGAACGACACCGGATGCTGACCCGAAAGGAGTGGACCCGGGTTCCTCGCGAATATGTCGTCGAGAAAGCCCTCTACGGCTACAACGAATTCCACAGCTTGTGGGGCCAACCGGAACATCCCGAAGCGGTTCTCGTTTATCCCGACATGGTCGTCCGGGGCGTGATCACGGCGGCCCTTGAACTTGGGGCACACCTGTCGGAGAAGCTCACCTTTTGCTTCCACCGCAATGCCCACGTTGACATCCTGTGCCCGTTTCCAGCGCTCTGGACCATCACCGACGAGGCAAAAATCGCCGATGCTTTGATCGATCTCGTACGCCGCCAGCATGAGGGAAAACCGATTACTCCGGTGATCGTGCCTTCCATCTTCGAGGAGAGTCTCCGGACGGTGTAGTTTCTGTCTTCTCGTCAGGAATGATATGGCCATAACGAAAAATACATGAACCCAACGCTAACCTTTGATCTTTCCGCACCCATCGCCCCGCAAGGGCTTGGGGGCCTCGGGGCCGATCACTTCGGAAACGGGAGGCTCTTTGCGAAAATCTGCGCGCATGGCGGACTCATTGACATCGGCTACTGGGGTCGCCAGAACCTAGGGGCATACCACTTCTTCCACGGCGATCCGCAAAGTGCCTGGGTCAAGCTCCTCCGCGTCTATGCGGGCGTGGGCGAGGACCGGCAATACCTCACGCTGAACAACACCAGCCTCTATCCCTTTGGCTACTCCAGTCATGCCGACGTTGCTGGTGCGGAGTTCCAGCACGAGATGCTCCTGCTCCCGGACGCTCTGGTGCAGCGTTTTCGTGTCCTCGACAATCCCGAACGGACTCCGGTGCGGATCGAAATGCTTCATCAGGAAGCCTGCACGGCCACGAATCAAAACGATCGCACCTGGAGTGACATGGCATTTGATCCTTCCCTCAACGCTCTGATTGCATCCTGCACGGATCTGAATCCGGTGGTCCGCAAGGAGAGGGGCGGTGGCTCGCTGGCCCAGAAAGGAATGCCGCTCGCAGTCAAGGATTCCCCGAAGGCCACGACATGGGTCGGGATCGGCTGCGACTCGAAGCTGCATCACCATTGCGGCTACCACGCCCGCAGCAAGCACTACCTGGCTGGCTCGAAGATCAAGCGGACCGGCGCGGCGATCTTCCTGGTCTTCGCCAATTCGCGCAAGGAACTGGAGGCCCGGCTCAAAGTCCTCTCCAAATCCGTGCATTCTGAGTGTGACGCTTTGCTGGATGGCTATGCCGGGCGGCTGCGGGCAAGGCCGCAGGTCGAGACCGGCAATAAGGTTCTGAACTCCGCTTTCTCCCAGTATCCAGAGGTCATCCAGCAGATGAAACTTCCGGATCGCCCGGGAGCTGTACGCGCCACGTTGGCCGGCAACTTCGTCTGGGGTTGGGACGCATTGAACGTTCCGATGTCCAGTTGTCTCGCCAACGAGCCTGATGGTTCCGCAGAGGTTCTGCGGTTCTTTCAGCAGACGCGAACCAATAGCCTCGGCTTCCCCCACACGTTCACCACATCGTTTCAGCTATTTAACAAAGCATCCTTCGCCTCCCAGTGCCAGTTCATCGCCGCGCTTTATCATTATGTCTCGACCACGGGCGACCTCGCGCTGGCGAAGGAGCTGATGCCCACTTGCCGGTTCCTCCTGGATCGCTGCCGGGAGCGAATTGTCAAAGGGACTGGCCTTGTGGAAGGCGTTGCCCTGTGGCCCGACTTCCCGGAAGCCATGGAGGAAACCGGCTGCGACATTAGCTCGATGAACAACTCCCTAGTATATCAGGGGCTGCGTGCGATGGAGTTTCTGGCCGCCGCCCTCGGCGACAGCAAGCTCACCGCCGAGTGCCGGGACTGGGCGAAAGCCCTGCGTGCCAGCTTCGTCAAATACCTCTACGACGAGGAAAAGGGGTTCTTCATCTCAAGCTGCGATTCCCGCACCTTCCGGCCTCGCAAGCACTACTGCCCGCAGTCGATCTTCTGGCTCACACCGTTTGCGCGCGAACTGGTCTCGCACGCCCCACAACGCATCGCGGACTTCCTCAACAAGGAACTCCGCTCCGACAAATGCCTCCTGACATTGCCGCGCTGGGATTCCGCCTGGATGGCCGACGGCAACCAACTGGGATCTTCATTTCCGGCGGCAGACCATTTCTACCTCAACGCCCAAAAGCTCGTCGCCAACGCGGCGGGCCTGCGGCGATGGCTCGGTGATGTGGAGTGGTTCTGGCAGCGCCACACCGCGCCGGAGGCGTTCACGCCGGAGGCCGGGAACGATGCGGACTTCGGAGTGGATAACCCGGGCTGCAAACAGCTCCAGGCCTGCGCGACATGGTATGTCGGCCTCTATGCCGGACTCGCCGGACTGGACTTCGACCACGAAGGCCTGACGGTCACACCTTGGGGGGATCAACCTCTCCGCATCAATAACCTTCGTTTTCGGGGCTGCTCCGTGAACCTGGAAATCAAGGGGGCAGGCAGCCACGTGGGATCCCTGAAGCTTAATGGCAGGGTCCTCCCCGCAGGCTCCCGAAAAATCTCGTGGTCACAACTCAAAGGGAAATCCGCCCGGATCGAGTTAGTCCGCTCCCCGCGGGCTCCCGGCTGCCCGGTGGTCGTCCGTGCCGACGGTCTCCGCGTGGAGGTGATGGCAATCGCGAAGGGAGCGCTCCACGCACGTGTGGAGGGGGTGGTCTCCGGTGAAATCCTCGTTCAAGCGCCTGCTTCAGCCGACATCCAATTGGATGGCCGGCGCATCCAACCGGTGCACGATCCCGCCACCAACACGCATTCAATTCCGTTTTCGCCTCGGACAGCGGCTAACTTCGAAGTCTCATTTTAAGAAAAGGCTCCAATCAAATGATCCAGTTTGTGCCCTCGGGAGCCAATGTGATCGACTGTTACCTGCCAGTCAAGTCACGAAGCCGGTCGCCGTCCGCTTTGCCTGGAAAAATGTGGCCGCGCCAAACCTCTCGAGCACCGAGGGGCTTCCTGCCTACCAGTTCCGTGCGGCTGAACCAAACGCCTGGCGGATATTTCGCACGCTGGGAGGGGAGTCAATTCCTGAACAAAAAGCGAAAGATTCTGCGCGATAGAAATCACCATGACAATAAACCTGCGAAACAAAAACAGCAATTCAACCTGCCTTGAGATGGAACTACTTAACCGGGAGGATTGGAAGGGGGAGTTTCTTTCCGTCCCTTGCACCGGCGGCGGCGGACGCGGATATTTCAGCAAGGCATTTCCGGCGGGCTCCCCGTATGAGCTTTGGGTGCAAATTGATCTGGGGCAGAGGGAATCTTTCGACCGGCTCGTCCTGTGGGCGGTGTGTTGTCCTGAAGTCGGGGAGGGCTCGGGCACCGGCCTCGGATTTCCTGTGAGGTTCCGAATTGAAGGGGCGAACGAAGCCGGATTTGCGGCGCCGGAGCTGCTCTATGAAACGAAGGACGATGTCCCGAATCCGGGCCGCGATTCCTGGGAAACCCGCTTGTCGGCCCCCGTCAGCTTTCGTTTCGTGCGGCTGACTGTGATCCATCCGTATGGTGCCGGATCGGCTTCGCCGGACAAAGCCCTCAGCCAATCGCAGTTTCTTGCCCTGGATGAATTCCAGATTTTCAGTGGTACCGAGAACCTGGCCTTGGGGAAACCCGTTCAGGCCCCAAATATGAATAGCTCCAGCATCGAGATCGGCGCCTATGACTGGCACCCGGATTGCCTCACCGACGGGATCATCCACCCGGTTGAAGTCCGTCGGGACGCCGGAGGCGGCAACCTCTTGCGCCGTGTGTTCTCACTGGAGAAACCGATCCTCCGTGCCCATGCGTATGTCGCGTCCAAAGGGTTCTACGAGCTTTGCATCAATGGGAAAAAAGTGGGCGATGCGGTGCTGGACTCGTCGTGGACAAACTATGAGCGGCGCCTGCTCTACTCGACCTGGGATTGCGGAGAGCTTCTCCAGGCGGGCGGCAATGTGGTCACCCTGCTGGTCGGCAACGGTTGGACGCTCGCACCCGCTGTCATCCTTCAACTTCGCGTCGAGCATCCCGATGGGAGCACGACCGAGCTTTGCTCGGATACCACGTGGCGGCACTTGCCGAGCCCCATCCGCGAAAACCACATCTTCCACGGTGAGATCTATGACGCGAACCTGGAAAATCCCGCTATTTACTCGCCGGATTTCGAGGATCGTGGCTACCCTTTTGTAAAAGTCTTGGAGGGGTATTCCCCTCTCCTTTCGCCTCAACTTCAGCCGCCGATCCGGGTCGTAGAGACGATTGTCCCAATCTCGCTCAGCCAGCCGCAGCCGGGCGTATGGGTTTTTGACTTGGGCAGAAATATCGCAGGCTGGGCCCAGATTCGGGTGCCCGGCGGAGATCGGAGGGAGGTGAAATTGCGATTTGCGGAAACCATTTTTGACGATGGATCGGCCTGGACAGATCCGGTGCAAACGGAGTCCCGAAAGAACGGGGTTTGGGAGGACTTCCGGAAACGACATATCCTTTTCCGCAGTCCGGAGGAGGCCACGGAGGACGCAAAGTTCGCCACGGCGGACGGAATGATCAACAATGCCAACTACCGGGTGGCGCGGGCGACCGACCGCTACCTGACCAGCGGCTCCCCTGACGAGACAACTTGGGAACCCCGCTTCGTTTACCATGGGTTCCGGTTTGTGGAGCTGACGAATTACCCGGGAATCCCGACTCTGGAAACGATCAACGGGCGCGTCGTCCACACCGATCTCCGCAGCATCGGCGGCTTCGAGTGCTCGGATCCCGTGCTCAACTGGGCATTTGAAGCCTCGCGCCGGACGCTCTTGAACAACCTGCACAGCGTGCCGACGGATTGTTGTCAGCGCGACGAACGGCAGGGCTGGGGTTGCGATGCGCGGGTGGCCACCGAAGCCATGTTTTTTAATTATGACGCGGCCGCCACCTATGTCAAATGGCTGCAGGACTGGCGCGATTGCCAGCGCGCAGACGGCGCCTTCCCGGATACTGCGCCCTATTCGCTCGGACGAATGGGTGGCGACATCGCGTGGGGATCCGCCTCGATCTTTGTTTCCTGGCAGGTGTATCTTCACACAGGTGCCGTGCGCGTGTTGCAGGAACATTTCCCGGCGGCCCTCGCTTACCTCGCATTTCTTGAACGCACCTACCCCGGCTATTTTGCCGACGATGCCACCTATGGCGAATGGCTTTCTCTGGAGCCAACCCCTTCCGCCATCGTGGAAAACACCGCGTGGCATGGCGCGGTCCTGGTGTCCGCCCTGGCCGCCGCCGCACTTGGTCATGAAGCCGAACGCAAGCGCCTCGAAACGGTTGCCCGGAAGATCGCCGAAGTCTTCCAGCGCCGACTTTTCGATTCCGGCAGAGCTCTCTATGGAACCCAACTCCAAACCGCGTCGCCAGAGCCTCGCTCACATGGATGGGAACCCGGCTTTGACAGGCAGGCAGAAGGCGGCAGCCAGGCCTCGCAGGTGCTCCCCTTGAGGTTCGGCCTTGTTCCGCCGGAATGGAGGGAACGCGTTTTCGCGGGATTGGTCGAAAATGTGGAGACGCGGAAGCGTCACTTGAGCGCCGGTGTCTCAAGCAACCAATATCTGTTGGAAGTGCTGACCGAGTGCGGACGGCCGGATCTGGCATATGCCATCGCCTCAACGGATGAATATCCGGGCTGGGGATTTATGCGAAAGCACGGGGCGACCACGATCTGGGAGCACTGGGAACACCTCACCGGAAACGGCATGAATTCCCACAACCACATCGCCTTTACCGGCATCGCCGCGTGGATGATGAAGTATCTCGCCGGAATCCAGCCGTCGCCGGAAGCGCCAGGATTTCAAAAGGTGATTCTAGCGCCGGTGTTTCCCGAGGGCCTCGACCATGCCAGCGGCGAACTGCTCACGCCTCTGGGACTCATCCGGACATCCTGGAAACGTGATGCTTCCGGAGTTCTCTTCGAGGCTCAGCTTCCCGTCGGATGCACCGGAATCCTGCGCCTGCCAAAGGCTGCCGATGGACACTGGGTTGCCGAAGGATATGAAACGAAGGATCTCCCGGGCGAAGTGACAGACCGGTTCCGGGCGAAGTGGAAAAAGTGAAAGTCGCTGAACCCCACAGAACGCGCCGATGTCCAGTTGTCTCGCCAACGAGTCGCGATGAATATTTTTATGAAAAAAGTAAGCAAATTGAATTGGTTTAATGTTGAAAACTGGGGGATTGAAGGCAAGGGGTGGGTGAATACGGCCAACTACTATGATCGGCTTCCGCCCAAGGCTGAATCGCTGCTCCCCGATCTCTGGCCAATGAGTACGAACCCTACCGGACATTGTGTCTTTTTTGAAACCGATGCTTCTGAAATTCACGCACAATGGATACTTCGCTCTCCAGAATTGGATGAGCCAAACATGTCTCGTGTCAATTTCAGTGGTTTGGATTTATATGCTCACGATGGGCAACGGTGGTGCTGGGCGGGCGCGACATCAGCCTTTAATAATCAACTGGCAAAAACGTGTTTAGTGGATGAGATCATCCCAGAAAAACGCCTGTATCGAATTTATCTATCGGCTCGCAATTCAGTTCAGCATCTGGAGATCGGAGTTCCAAGCGATTCTTTTTTTAAGCCGGTTAAGCCACGCTTGATCAAGTCGATTGTTTATTACGGTTCCTCTATTATTCATGGTGCTTATGCTTCAAGACCGGGGATGAACCATCCGGCAGTTCTCGGACGTTGGCTCGATCGCCCAGTCGTTAACCTGGGTTTTTCTGGAGAAGCAAAAATGCATGAACCGATGGCGTATCTTCTGGCCGAGCTGGATCCTGCCGTCTATGTGCTCGATGCTTTGCCCAATATGGATATACAATTGCTGAATGAACGAGCTGAAAATTTTCTGACCATACTAGCCTCAGCAAAAAAGCAAACCCCTATCGTAATTGTAGAGGATTTCCCTCTCACAAACGGATGGATTCGCAAAAATGCCCTGAAATTGCATCAGGAGAAGTGGAAGTCATTTCACCAGGTTTATCGTAAACTCCAGAAGCATGGTTTTAATCATATCCATTATGTAAAAGGAGTTCATTCGATTGGCGATGACCATGAGGGAACGCTCGATGGGATTCACCCGAATGATCTAGGCTATAGGCGATTAGCTGAGAATCTATTTCCGGTTCTTAAAGAAATCCTATCTATCAGATCCTGATTCCATGGTCTGAGCTTTTCCCTTACCAGATCCATCGGACCCGGACTTCACGAGGAAGTTCAAAGCAGGATAGGAAAAAATCCCTCCTGAAAAAGTGGATCCGAACACAAAGTTTTCTTTAACCCGAACTCCGAAATTGACTGGAGCGATTTGATGCAATCTCTTGACCGCGAAGGAGCCTTGTCTATTCTCGTCTGTATCAATCGATACACCCTAGAATTTCCGCAACTCCTATCGGCCAACATCTTGCACCAACTCATCACTTTCAATTTCGGAGTTCGGGGTAATTGGCCGCCACATCGATCCCACACAAAATCACCCGCGTATTGCGCGAGAGCGGCTTGAGCCAAAGCTTTTTTGGCCGTTTGTGTTCCCGATAAAAATCCGCCCGGTGTTCGCTCCCAAATCCTTTGCTCATCCCGCAGGGCTCCCATCCGGCCGCTTTGTAAGTAGAGTAGGGAAGAAGATTACGGGATGAGAGGCGCAAGGCCAATGACCGTTAATATCCTTCCCCCTCATCGAACCGGACGTGCGGATTTCCCGCATCCGGCTCTCGGAGTGCCGTTCATCGGTTTGCTTCATGAGGCTTACCATTTGTTATGCATGGGGAAGTTGAGCAGGCCGTAGTGATTGTGGAGGAGTTCATCGCTGTAGGCTCTCCCATAACGCGAAGATTTCGATAAGCTTCATCGCCGCTGGCTCACACACCAGAATTGCTACCCATCTTTCCCCGTGATGTACGATTTGCACCAGCGTGCGCCTGCGCGACCGGCCCCAAGATAATGCTCGTCCACAAGTGTCTCGCGCACCCGTCCCATTTCTTCGGGCTTGGCTGCTCGAACTTCCAACTCCCGGAGAACCACGGCTCAGCTTCATCGTCGCTCCATTGGGCTGCTGTTGCGTTTTTTTGTCCCTTCATCGTTCCATGACCCTACTGCCTGAAGCGCTCTTGTTTAGCGTTTTCTGCTTCCTACTCGCTGTGTCTTAATTATTGGCTGTAAATGAAAATGCCGTTCCGGCAACACATCGATCTGGATTTTCAGGGTTGACATAAACTTCGCTATTGCGCGGCCCCAAACACCGTGAACTCCAGGACAGCGATGGCCATTCCGGCTGGGGCGGAGAGGACTTCCAGGCGCACCCGGCGAGCGAAGGTGGCTGGCCAGGTATCGTAGGCGATATTCCGGTCCACGGTGTTGTCCGATTGGTCGCAAAGCACTTCCCAAGTCTGGCAGTCACGAGTGGCGAGGATGCGGTAGCGATACGGGCCCGGGAGGATGCCTCCCCGGGGGTCGAGCCCCTCGTCGGCGAAGATGGTGCGAGCGGCTGAAATTTGAAATTCGTCCTCGAGGTTTGCTTCCAACCATTGAGGCGTATCGGCGGATGCAGCTTGCCAGCCGGTGCGAATCTCGTTGTCCACGGCAAAGCGCGGCGGGTATCCAGGCGCGGCGCTGGAAGCGCGGACCTGGCAATTCACGCTCAGCGGAAGCAGTCCGAGGTCGTTGCCGCACAGCGGTTCGGAGCAGACGCCCGGTGCGTGCTGAGGCGTTTCAGTGGGTCCGGCGACATAGAGTTCCCCGTTGACATCCAGGCCGGCGGGGTCCATGCCGATGCGCCTTTCCATGCCGGAATGAATGCCGACCAATGTGGTATAGAAGCACCAGAGATGACCGCCGGGTCCCTCCACCATGGAGTGGTGCGCGCAGCCGTTCACCAATCCGCCGCGGTGGATTAGAATGGGATTGCGCTTCTGATAGACGAAGGGTCCGAGGGGTGAGTCCGCCACATAGCAGCCAAGTGCGTAGCTTTTGAACTGTGTGCCACAGCCACTATATTGCAAGTAATAGCGACCGTCGATCTTGTTGAGCCAGGGTCCTTCCAGGACCGGAAGGCTGGTTCGTTGATTGCACTCGCCGAAACGCTCCCAAACGTGGGACGGGTCAAAATTGATAAGCGGCACCGGCTCATGGGCAAAAGCGCTCGGGTCGTCGTCGCGCAGGCGCACGCCGAAGATCACACCGTGACAGGGTTCCAGCTTCCATGGGTGATCTGCCCGGGTTGTCGGGCGATCCCCGTTAAAATAACAGTAGAGCGCGCCATCGTCATCGACGAACAGCATGGGATCGCCCCAACGCACCGGTTTCCCTTCATGATCCTTGAGCCATGTCGGGTTTTCGTCCAAATCATGGTCAAAGGTGCCCAGCCTCTCCCACGGGCCAAGCGGATCTGTTGCCCGCCAGATCGCGGCGCAGGTCCAGGATGCGGTGAGGTAGAGCACGTCGCCTCGCTGCACCACCGTCGGTGCATAACCCGGGTCAAACGGTTCGATGGGGTGGTAAGTCCAATTCAAGAGGTCGTCGGAGTACCAGAGCATTCCCGCCGAGGGGAATAGATACCAACGATCTTTGAAGCGAATCACCGAGGGGTCCGCCATCTCCCGGAAGGCAGCCCCGGCATAGTTCGGCATGAGGACGTCTCGCCCGAGTTGGTAGTTTGGGAGCGGCAAAGGATTACAGTACGTGCGATTCATAGAGCGGCTTCTAATCTTCAGTTTACAAGGGCGGGCTTTACTTTTCATCCACGAGGATTGTTCCCCAGCGTTCGGGTTGGAGGGCTGCTTCTGTTGGGAGGTCGCTGATGATCTGGGTATCGCTATTAAACCGGCAGATCCGCGCGACGCGGAGGCCCGTCGAATCGGCGACGATGATGCCGGCATCTCCGGGGATGCTCCTGTTTCCCCAGAGATTTCCGCCGAGGAAATCGAGAGGAATCGACGCCTCGACAACATAGCCATCCGGGGTATCGTCAATCGTCACGATGGCATTTTTCAAGACTTCGACCGAATCGAAGACGACTTCTTTTCCTGCAGGGTTCCGGAAGACAACCGGCGTCTTTGCATTTGGGACAAGCGCGCGGTAGAGGACAGCGACCGGTTTGCCATCGACTTTGCCGATCACGAGCCGGCAGTCGCCCATGATCGGATTTTTGTCCTTCGGATCCGCCGCAGGCTGTGCGCGGAACCGTAGCTCAACAGCATCGCCGGTCAGGAAGATCTGTGAGGGATCATCTTTCGCAGTGTTCACATACGGGCCTTTCTTGAAGACCTTGAATGCGGCATAAAGGTTTTTGCCCGATGTCTGCAATGCGGCTTCGGCCCGGGGCGCGCCTTCCTTGGGGCCAATGGAGGACGCCGATTTCCAGTCCCAATCATCCAGTTTTCCATCCACGGCCGGAGGATTCTTTTTTATCACGACGCGGATCGGGGCTGAGTCCTCGGCCTTTGCCTTTTGCTCTGAAAGCCTTTCTAGGGCCAGCTTCGCCTGTTCTGCAGTGAGTTCAAACGCTCCAGAAAAGCGTTTGACGTTTTCCAGCCCGGTGACTTCCATGAAGTGGTGGGCAGTCTTCCCGTGGGCGAGAATCACTCTTCCGTCATCGAGCTTGTTTAGATACTGAACGGTCTCGCCTTTATAGACATCCGGCCCAGCTTCACCGCCATCCGCCGGATCCCGGAGCAGTTTCGCGATGAGAAGCCCATCAGTGGTAATGAGCGGCACATGGAGCCCGTGCCATTGAGTCACGCCAAGGATCTCGCCGGTCTCGCCGCCCGCATCAACCGGTCCCATGAGCCCTTCGCCGCTGATGCTGCTTGTGTGGCGGTAGGCTTCGCTGGTCGGGATGCTCCAGCGCAGGTTGCCTTCGGGATCAAACCCGGAAAGCGTCGGGTTTTTCTCCTCTAGCCTAGCAGGATTGATCGTGAATACCTGCTGGTGCGAATCGACGGCTACAGACCTGAAACTCCCTTCCTGCTTGGAGACCATTTTGGCATCGTTAATATCATATCGGGGAACTCCCTTGTCCGTATAGCCGTGGAATGGGAAACGGAAAACCATCCCCTCTCCGCCGATATAGGCATTCATGTCTTTGTCGAACTGTCCGGCCCCCCAATGCCCGAGCCAGCAAGGGAAGGATTTCGGATCTTGTTTCCGCCATTGGAACTCCTCTTCTTGCATCAGCCCATCGCCATTTGCATCGGTCCAGATGTAGTTTTCTCCAGCGTGCTTGGCAAAGAATGCGGGGGCCGGTGCCTGATCCCATTTCAAATCCTTTTCTTTCCTGGTCTCTGGGTTGTCGGCACGGTTGAGGATGCCGCCGATGGCTACACTAGGCTTCCATGAACCGTCTGGCATAAGCTCTCCCATCACAATTCTCGGGATCTGAGCAGAGGTGAGAAAACGGCGGCCATCGGCCTTGATGATGCGTTTCGTATGTCCAGCATAGGCATTAGCTTCGATATTTGTCAGATATCCATCGAGCGAAAGCCGGCGCCCAAGAGTGAACAGCGGGCGATAGCCTTCTTTTCCAAGGTCGATCTGGTACCACGCGCCATCGGAAAAGGCCATGCTCGGGTTTGAGGGGTCGATTAGGCCACCCGCAACTGCGCCATATATTGTTCCGCCAATGAGTTCCTTTTCGAAAGCGCCGGATTTGGCATTCCAGACGCTGATCCGGCGCGGGGAGTTCTCGTCCTCGGTCACCCAAAGCTTTCCGCTTTTATCGATGGCAAGCCCGCGAGGAAGCAACATCCCGCTCGGGTCGTAAGCTCCTACCCATGCACGCCCGCCCACTTTTCCAATCGTCCGCACCTGCTTGCCGTTGACACCAAAAACTTTCACACATTGCGCGGCCCCCCAATCCGCCACGAAGATTTCCCCGTCGCCGCCGAGTGCCAATGCCACAGGGACCTCCAACCCTTCAGCGACCACCGAGGTGGATGTTCCATCGGCACGGTTCAGCTCCACCACAGTTTTTCCGCTGATGGCAAAAAGTTTCCCCTCCTTCGAAAACGCGAGCCCTGCGGGTTGCGCGACCTTCCATCTCGCCAGCTCCGACATGTCTGCGGAGTTATAGACGACGACCTCCCCGGGAATGCGCAGGCTGACATACAATTTCCCGTCCTTCGCGGCGAGACCGGCAAGATTGGCTCCTGCGCAATGCCCGCTGAAATAGTAATCATCGCGAATCCCACAGGTATCTAGGGAATAACTTTTCGTCGGTGCAAGTTCCCAATACCAGCCGGACTTAACTTTGGACGTATCGTGCGTGGAGATCTCTTCGTAGGGTTTTGCAGTCGAAAACCCACGGCGGTAGCCGGTGACTTTGTCAAAGCACGTGATAACCGTTTTAAAATAGGCCAATTCCTTTTCGCCCTTCAGCGGAGAACGTATCGCCTCGTTGGCAAAGAAAAGGTTCTGTCCATCGACTGCTAGAAGCGCCACTCCGCCGGCCGCCGAGGGGAACGGGGTCTTGGAGAACCCCCAGAGTTTTTTCCCTTCGGGATCGCAGCCGATAATGCCATAACTACACTCGGCTGAGGGCCAGCCGAAATAGAGGCCGGAGGCATCAGTGGCGACCGTCTGCGGAGGACAGTGATCGGCGCCCCATTCGCCATTTCCATCGGTGGTCTGCCAGGCGGGGGTTCCCGGGTTATTTAACGTCATCAGGTATTTCAAGCCGATTCCGGTGTGGCGAATCCCCTTATACTCGTATTTGCCTGGCTTGGCAGGAACACCGTTATCATCGAGCCCGTCCCATTCCCCCACTTTCTGTCCCATTCTCATCTTCTCAATATTCGCGAGCCGCCGGATGGTCTTCCCAGTGGCGGCCTCAACAATCACGACCGTGTAGAACCCGTCTGCTGGCGCTGTGAATGGCAGCACCACCACCCCGGATGGCTGTTCAACTTTGGCGTTGATGATGTGGGGGATGCGATTTCCTTCGAGCCCGCTGAAAAAGACGTCCAGCACCGCACGGATTTCGTCACCAGCCTTGAGCGGGTTCCCTTCTTTTGTGATCAGGCTCCAGGGAAGAAATATCTCCTCGGTATAGCCGCCGCCCGGCAGCGGTTGGATCGCCAGCTGCGCCCCTTTTGCGAGTGGCGCAAGCTCGATGCCCTCGTTGAGTTTTGCCCCGTAGTGAATGTTCATTCCCGGCTGCTTAGACTCATCATTATACCAGGCATCGATATGGCTGACCCGGTCGGTGCCGAGACGAATCTGGATCGCGTCTCCTCCATCGTATCCGCGATCTGCAGTCTTAGGGTCGTTGACGTTGATGTGCTGCCCCCCGGTATGCCAGCGAAGGCCGACGTAGAGCCCCTTCTCGTCATAGGCCCAATGCACATCCACCGCATAGCGGTTCGGGAATAGCGTCGGTTCGGATGCAATTCTCGTCGCGCTCTTCTCATCCCATTCGCCGGGTTCCATCTTGCCATCAAGGATGATTTTCCGCGCTGGGACAGCGATCATTTCCATCGTGCGCGTCTGTTCATTGCCGTTATTCATCACAGCAGGGTTTGCTGGCGCGGCGGATCCTGCTGGCATCAATTTGATTTTCGCACCCGTGGCAGGATCATAGGTTGGCTCGAGCTGGTCGGCCGTTCTGATTCCATCCATAAAACCCCAGCACATGTAACCGCCCCATCGGTTGCCATACCTGATGCCCGCTGCCTGGTCGCGGCTCATCGCATGGTATCCGGCAGCGGGATCGAGCCCGCCGAAACAGAGATCCACGCCGATACGCTTCACTGCTCCAGGTTCCGGCGCAAGGCCGATTTCGCTCCAAGGGATTTGAATCTCTTGAGCATAGCTATTCGTCCCGGTGATCTTGTATCCCTGAGTGACGCCGTGCATGGCTGTTCCCTTGCTCAGAGGAGTGTCGCCCTTTGCGACGATGGCATGCATCGACGTTCCTGCAGGATCGCGCCAAAAAGCCATCCGCGTCACTCCGGCCTTGCCGGGAATGGAAAGAATCAAGCCGTCGCCGGGAGGAACCACATCAGCGGATTTTTCTGGCCCGAGCGGGGTGGGATCGGTCCACCAGATCGCAGCATATAAGAACTTCTCGTCGTATTGAAATGCTATTTTTGCACTATAAGCCTGCATGGGTTCGGGAGAACTGCCGTTCTCGCGGCCTCCCGAGAGCAGTGTCAGCAGCTGAGCTTTCGCTGGATCCCACTCATCCAGATCGCCATTGATGGTGATCGGAACCTTCACCGGCGCAATGCTCGCCTCGCCGCCTGAGACCCTGTTCCTCCCGCCACCAGAATAGGCAAACGGAATAAACAGGAGCAGAAAGATCGTGGAGAGGAGGGACCGGGGCACGTGGATTTTTTTGTTGGCGCGTTTCATAGGGATATTGAGTTTTCTGATTGGAAATGTAGCAGCAGCGAGCTGGCGGAGGTTTATTCCTCCATCACCAGACGGATGTTATCAAAGGCGATTGAGCCAGGAGCCTCTGCTGGGTTGCCGCTAAAGATCACAACTCTGAAGTTGGCAGCGAGTGGTCTCGCCCACGGGATAGTGCTCGAACTTTCGGACTTTCCGTTGACCGTGATCGTGGCGGATTTTTTCACAACATCGATGACACATTCGATGTGGATCGGCTTGTTGGGGGCGTAACGGGCAATTTCCACATGCTCAGCACGGACCTCTCCAAGTTCGGAAAAGGTAATCCAGGCCACGTCCCAGACGTTGATGCCGCCAGATTTGCCCACGCTGCCTTTGGACACATCAAATGACAGACGCCACAATTTCCCAATTGTCGCCAGTTCAGGCGGCACCTCGCACCGCATCTCCGGGCCGTAATGCGGCTGCTTTGCATCCTCGTAGACAAAGAGAACGGGCTTGTCCGACAGCCCGGCGGCCTCTTTCTTAACGATGGCCCGGCGGGTGGCGGTGAGGTATTCGATATTCGCGTAGGTTTTGATCGGCAAGGAAGCGAGGAGATCCTTCTGCTGCCGTTCGATCTGCTCTTTGCTCATGGGCTGCGGAGTCATGTTCAGGGATTGCTCGTTGAAGCTAATGTCCCATACCAGCAGCGGCGGTGTGATGTCCGCGCCCGCCTGGAGAAGGGCCGGCAGACACCAGCAAAGCATGCAGACAAAAAAGGAAGCTTTGCAGGCCCGCAGGAGGCGCTGGCCGAGCCTGCCTTGAGCGGCCGTGCCAAACGTGCTGACGGGATGAAACTCGGATCGTGTCATACCAACTCCTGGAAATAACTGGACTTCGCAGCGAGCAGGGGGATCGGGCGTCCCGCCCGTTTGGGCACTTGGCATCGCAAGCGCAACCGTTGAGCCACACACGGGCGAGACGCCCGTGCCCCCTGTTTTTCGCCGGGAGCAGATCGTCTGTTTATTTTCAAGAGATGGTATCAGAGCGTTCCTTGTTTTCATATTTGTCATTCAAGAGGGCCATTCCACTTCATGAGGTAGCAAACTGTCAGAACTATTGTCGCCTGTCCCTGCCAAAGATGTTCACTAATTGGCGGCCTAGTTGCTACTGGCCGATCTTCTGAAAACTGACGTCATCGATCCACGCCTTGGGAGTTGCCTCTGGGGCATTGGTGATTAATTGGCGACTGCGCTGACCTTCCACTCGACGGGCATGGCCACGTCGTCTTCAAAGCCGGGATTGAGGACGAGATTCTCGGCATGGGCGCTGAGGGGAACCAGAAGCAGGGAAGTCAGGGCTGCGGGCAGTATGTTTCGGAGAGGTTTCATGTTTTTAAAGTGTTGGATTGTTTTCGGGTGAGAGCGGTTTCTAAATTTTTTTATCAAACTCTCAGGACTCTTTGAGACCGTCAATGGGATTATTGGATTTTTTTCGCGGTTTGGACCCGTTTGTTTTGGGGCAATGGGAGGAGATGGGAGCAATGGCGGAAATGGTGGGGGCATCTCGCCGTAGATGCCCGACATTTTTTCTGATCGGGCCGGGGGCGACCCGGCTCCTTTGGAACAAGTCGGACGGCCCGGCGGTCCATCCCCACCAATTACGGGCGGCGTGGTTGCGGCTCCGGCCTTGGATATCCCTTGCAGAAAAAGCGGAACATCCAATATCCAACAAGGAATATCCAATGAAGACACAGACGCGGCAGCGTTCCGGTGGTGGGGGCGCATCGCCAAAACCCGCGCGATAGCGCTTTGTGCAAAGGGACCAAGTCGAGCGTTTGGTGCTGGGAGCACAACCCAGTCGGCGAGGGCAGCCGCTCGGGTGACTGCCGGAGGGCAGCCCGCAGGGTGAACCGGAGCATCGGGAGACGGGCCCGATTCACAAAGCGCTATCGTGCTGGTTTTACGCCCGTGTGTGGCACATCACTCCGTGCCCTCTGCGTCCTCCGTGTGAGAAATCGCTGGATTCGGATTAAACGTGCTAATCCGGGGCCGACTTTTCCGATCACGCGTCCTCGTTCAGGAGAAAATCCCGGACGTTCATCCACCGGACGCCGTCGTGATCCTCGCGGAAGTGTGGGTCCATGCTCACCAGCAGCCGGGGATATTGGTCGCCGATCGCCCGCAGGGAGCGCAGCTCCCGCTCCAGGGTGGCCGGCTCGGGCAGAAGGTAGGCAACCTGGATGTGCTTCCGGACACCATCCTTCGTCGCGACGAAATCAACTTCGTAGTCGCCCCATTTGCCGACCTCGACGGAATATCCCTCCGCAAAAAGGTGGTTGCAGACCGCGGTTTCAAGCTGGATGCTTACATCCTGCGCCCGGTGGCCCAGGATCGCGTTCCGGATCCCTCCGTCGCCGGCATAAAATTTATCGTTCACCTCGAGGATTTTTTTTCCGCGAAGGTCATGGCGCCGGACCCTGTGCAGCACGCGCGCATCCACGAAATAACCCAGATACTCGAGCACCGTGTCCACGCTGGTCCCGATGCCCCGTGACTTGAGGTAATCCGCGATGCGCTTGGCCGAGAGCGGGGAGCCCGAGGTATCGAGCACGAACCGCAGCAGGCTACCGAGCAGCCGCACATTGCGGACCTCGTGGCGCGAGACCACGTCCTTGAGCACCACCGTGTCCGCAACCGCCCGCAGATAATCGAACACCGTGCCGTCCTCGGTGGAAATCCCATGCACGCCGGGCATCCCGCCCTGCCGCAAAAACCGCGCGAATTCCCCTTCCGAGTCCGCGCTCCCGGAAAACGCCAGAAACTCGGCATAGGTCAGCGGGTAAACCGGAATCTCCACATGCCGGCCGCTCAACCGATCCGACAGCTCGGTCGAAAATATCCGCGCGTTGGACCCCGTGACGTAAATGTCCGCCGCGCCGGATTTCAGGATCGAAGCCACTGCCCGCTCCCAGTCCGCGATCTCCTGCACCTCGTCCACCATCAGCGCACTGGCTCCCTTCCGGCCCGCAAAGGCTTTTTTCGCAGCCCGGTTCAAGTCGGCCCCCGTGCGGACGTCGTCCCAATCCATGCTTTCCTTGTCGATTTCCAGGATCGTCACCTTCGGCTCCAGGCGCCTCAGCTCCTCCGCCTGAAGCCGAAGAAGCATGCTCTTCCCCACCCGCCGCATCCCAGTCAGCACTTTGATCACCGGCTTGAATGCAAACTTCCCCAAACGCTCGGTGTAGATATTTCGACTATGCACGATAGAAATTAGAAAACATGCTTTCCTTCGTCCGTGAAAGAAAATTCTGCACGGCGCACCCTTCCGGGGAGCATACGCGACTCGCGTGGGGGGGCGGCGACCCGCCGACCGGATTCCATATCGAGTGAATGGCCGGTCGCCATTCACGGCACGCCGGTCGCGTGTGCTCCCCGGATCTTAAGAACGGCCCCCGGCAGAAGATTGATTCAACTCGGATCCGGGGATTTCTCGCGCAAGGCGCAGAGCTCACAGAGAATAACCGTTTTCGGGCTGAAGCTCCGCAATCCCTTGCCCAGGGTTGACATAAACTTCGCTATTGCGCGGCCCCAAACACCGTGAACTCCAGGACAGCGATGGCCATTCCGGCTGGGGCGGAGAGGACTTC
>Ga0194053_10000672_pt1 | contig 24852 bp, 16 predicted proteins | sample SepL228m_MetaG_FD_161684 | JGI IMG/M metagenome (GOLD analysis project Ga0194053, IMG submission 161684) | Anoxic zone freshwater microbial communities from boreal shield lake in IISD Experimental Lakes Area, Ontario, Canada - Sep2016-L227-8m | ecosystem: Environmental > Aquatic > Freshwater >... | reverse complement strand
CCTTGTCGCACCTGATGTGAATGTATGCAATAACCGGTCTTATACTTACACGACACAGCCGGGCATGACAGGAGGATATACTTGGGTAGTGTCCAATCCTGCCATCAATGTCCTCACACCGTCGGGTAATACTGCAACGGTTCTCTGGAATGCCATCAGCCCTGCCGAATGGATCAGGGTGAATTATGTGAATGCCAACGGCTGCACCGCAGTTGCTCCGACATCCTATACCGTCAATGTAAATCCAACCCCGCTTTATATCGTTACAGGTTCAGGGAGTGTCTGCGCAGGATCAACCTCCGCCTACCAGCTCCAGGGAACCGAAAAGGGTAACTGGTCCATCACCTCGGGCGGGTCGATCGTCACCCCGGTAAACAATGTGAACGCCATCTCGGTCAGCTGGACTTCGGGAACAGTGGCAGCATCATCCTCCATCAACGTCACCTATACCAACACCCTGGGATGTCCAGGCACGACCAACACCCATGTTGACATCCAACCCCTGCCCATAACCACCTTCACCTCTTCAACGCCATCCCCGGTTTGCCAGGATTATCCGACTCCATCTCTTTATACCATGGATGCGGGCGCTCCTGCAACTTACCTATGGCAGGTCAGCCCCGCATCCATGGCCGTCATTGCCGATGCCACAGCCAACCCCGCTGCGATCACCTGGAAACTTACCGGAACCACGCCCCAGACCGCCCAGCTGAGTGTTATAGCAACCACCTCGGCCACTACCCCGGCATGCAGCGCCACATCCTCTCCCGTAACCATCACCATCAATCCAAAACCAAACAGCCTGATGACCCCCTGTTTCGACCTGGTGACCAGCCGCAGCGCCAAACGTTTTATGCTCAAAGGGGGAACACCCCTGCTTACCGCAACCCCACTGCAGGGAGAGTACCTGATCTCTCCGGCCACCACGGCCCTCTCCTTCGATGGCACCAACTACTGGCTTGATCCCTCCCTGGTAAGCGGCAACCTGCCCACAACCTTTGACATCTCCTACAAGTACACTTCGGCCAGGTACGGATGCCCCGCCACCTCGACCCCTGTCATCCTCTCCGTGCTCGGACTCAATCCCACCTGCGGATCCACCCTCACCGATCCCCGCGACGGGATCTCCTATCGCACTTCATCCTCACTGGTGCCAGGAAAATGCTGGATGGTGGAAAACATCCGCTATGGACAGCCTCCGCCAACTTCTACTTCTCCCCAAACCGACAACTGCATTGTTGAACGGAACTGCCTCTCCTCCGATCCGAACTGCGTCGCTTATGGTGGCCTGTACCAATGGGATGAATTGATCCAGTACGGCATGACCGACGGGCCTGCTTACCAGGGCGTTTGCCCCCCGGGATGGCATATCCCCTCCTCCGCCGAATGGCAGGCCCTGATCGATGCAGTGGTTAACCTAGCAGGGGTTCCCGGCGACGGGCTGGCAGGAAGCTACCTCAAAGACCAGAACCTCAGCAACGGCTTCGACGCCCTGGTTAACGGGATATATTACCTGGATAATACCTGGGCATACACTACAGGCAGTGTTACGGGCACCATGTTCTGGACCTCGACCCCGGATGCAACCTACACCGATCGAATGGTGGTCAGGGGAGTGAACAATATCAATTACAGCGTGTCAAAATATCCCGCTTCACGGGCCAACGCTTTCCCGGTAAGATGCGTTAAAGATTAGGGGTATTATTTCTCACAAAAAATGATTAAAAAAAAGCATTGCCGTTTTATGTTTTTACGTATAAAACTCATTCTGACATTCATTCTTTTATTCTCCTTAAACACGGGGATTTTTAGTCAAACAAGTGATGGTCAACGGCCTGATTCTTTTTTTAAACAATCGGCCAGCCACAACTACAGCATCCCTCCTTCAAGCAAAAAAGAGGATAATTCACAACGATCTCCATTTTTCAAAGCAGCAGGTTTTTCAAACCCTAACTGGCAATATGCTCCAATGGGCGAGATCCCCTGTTCGATCGCCGAGGTGGCATGTTCCGCGGAAATATACACCTTCAGATCCGGCACGACCGGCACAGCACCTGTCCCGGTGGATGGTTATCCGGATTATTTTTGTCTCGGGTCCCAACCTTGCCCGGCATGGTTTTTTATGCAGGTAGGGGTGTCTGGAAGTATCGAGATAACCATTACACAACAAACGTTGATTGGAGGACTGCCGCTGGATGTCGATTTTATATGCTGGGGACCCTTTACCAGTCTCACCGAAGGATGTGCCACAGGTTTAACCGGGCCGAACGTAGTCAGCTGCAGTTATTCTGGGGCTGCTATTGAAATATGTACCATCCCGAATGCCCAGGTCGGAGAGATGTATATTCTTCTGATAACAAACTTTAGCCAGAACCCGGGAACCATTCGATTTTCCCAAACGGGCGGCACCGGGGTTACAAACTGTAATATTGTAGTCGATTGCTCCCTCATTGCGATCACATCCAACACCTCTGGTTGTGAACCATCAACCAATACCTTCTCTGTATCAGGAAATATTGAATTCACCAATCCACCACCTACCGGGGTTCTGACCATTACCGATGTCACTGCTGTTCCGCAAATCATCCAATCCTTCAACCTTCCTTTGGTCAGCCCATTGGCTTATAACCTAACAGGGATTCCTTGCGACGGAGCTGTTCATTCCCTCACTGCTGCATTTTCTGCCGACGCAACTTGTAACCTCACGCAAACTTTCACCGCTCCTGAGGCCGGATGTCCCTCGGGAACCATCAGCGGAGGCGGGTCGATCTGTAACGATGGGATCAGCCAGGCAACGGTAAACATCAACATCAGCGGACCACCAGGACCATATAATTTCACCTATGCGATTAACGGTACACCCCAGCCCCCGGTAACGAATTACACCGGCCCGCTCCCCTTTCCTATCAATACCAGGATTCCTGGTGACTATACCCTGGTCTCCGTATCTACTCCGGCATGCCCGGTGGGGGGTACCGTTTCGGGTAATGCCAGCGTGATCCTGCATCCCCTGCCACTTCCCACGATCGCAGGTGCTGCGGCAGTTTGTGTCGGGACTACGAATGTAACTTATACAACCGAACCTTTCATGACCGGTTACACCTGGATTGTATCGTCCGGAGGGACAATCACAGGCGGGGGCAACACAAATTCAATCAAAGTAACATGGAACACGACCGGTGCCAAAAGTGTGTCCGTTAACTACACGGATGCCCACGGATGTACGGCTGCCTCAGCCTTCATTAAAAACGTAACTGTTAGTCCGTTGCCATCTCCGAACATTTCCGGATTGACATCAGTTTGCGTTGGCCAAACCGATGTGACCTACACCACAGAACCTTCCATGACCGGCTATACCTGGACCGTTACATCCGGTGGGACCATCACGGCCGGAGCCTCCACCAATTCCATCAAGGTGACCTGGAACACGGCTGCACCCAACCAGTCTGTCAGCGTAAATTACACGGATGGAAGTGGCTGTACGGCAACATCAGCAACCGTCAGAAATGTAACCGTCAATCCTTTGCCATCCCCTACCATTTCAGGACCACCGTCGGTTTGTAATGGGACAACGGGTTCTACCTACAATACGGAACCCTTTATGAATGGCTATACCTGGACCGTATCACCAGGTGGGACCATCACATCCGGCCCAGGCACCAATACCATCAAGGTAAGCTGGAGCAGTGCCACGCCTGCACAGTCAGTCTCAGTCATCTGCGCCAACGCGCTGGGTTGTTCTAATTCAGCCGTTTGGCCCGTCACCATTGTTCCTTTGCCTGTTTCGACCTTTACCACCAGTACCCCTTCACCCGTATGCCAGGATTCACCAACTCCGTCATTATATACCGTCGATCCTGGGGGTGTGGCAGCCACCTACCTCTGGCAGGTAACTCCCCCTGGTCTGGCCGTGATAGCCGATGCCACAGCAAACCCCGCCTCCATAACATGGAAACTTTCCGGCTATGCTGCGCAAACGGCGCAACTGAGCCTCACTGCAACCACCTCAGGAACCACTCCTGCCTGTATCTCCTCCTCTTCCCCCCTGTCCGTTTTGATCAACCCAAAGGCGGTGACCGTACTTACCTCATGCATTGACCCGGTGACAAGCCGTAGTGCAAAACCATTTATCCTGAAAGGCGGTACCCCGCTCTTTACCGGGACTCCCCCGCAAGGCGAATACCTCATCACCCCGGCTACTCCGGCCCTGTATTATCAGACCGGGAACTATTATTTTGACCCTGCCCTCGTTTCCGGTAGTAGTCCGGCCTCTTTCGAGATCTCTTATAAGTATACCAACCAGTACAACTGCCCCTCCATCACAGGCCCGATACTACTGAGCGTGCTCGGTCTGAACCCGACCTGCGGTGCATCGGTGAAAGATATCCGGGATAATGATGTGTACCTTACAAAGTTGATCGCCGGCAAATGCTGGATGCTTGAAAACCTCCGTTACGGGACAAAGATGGATGCTCCGCTTCAACCCCAAACCGACAATTGCCTGGTTGAAAAGTATTGTTTATCCTCGGATGCAAACTGCACGACCTATGGCGGACTTTACCAATGGGATGAACTCATCCAGTATGAAGCAACAGCCGGGCCCGGTTACCAGGGTGTCTGCCCGCCGGGATGGCATGTCCCTTCACAACAGGAATGGCAGGACATGATCAATGCCGTGGCCAATGTTACTCCCGGGGATGGAATGGCCGGAGGAACGCTGAAGGATCCCTATGCCAGTTTCAATGCGTTGCTGAATGGGGTTTATTTCCTGAACAATCTGTGGGCCTATACAACCGGGAGTCCGACTGCGACCATGTTCTGGACCTCCACACCGAGCGGTACCTCCCATGCTGTGGCCCGGGGTTTGAATAATTTCACCTACAGCGTTTCTTTCAGCGCATCTTCGAGGGCGAATGCTTTCCCGGTGAGGTGTGTGAAGGATTAAAAAATCGTGACACGTGACACGTGACGCGTGACGAAAAAAGGTGACGCGTGACGCGTGACAAAATCGTGACGCGTGACACGTGACAAGAAAAAAGATGAATACTGTTAAAGGATTATTTATTTGTTGTCTTACTTTTTTTATTTCACTGGGGGTGTCCGCGCAATTGACGGTTACACCCGGTTCTGAATTTGTCATGACCCCTCTGCAATTTGTACAAACCTACCTGGTCGGGAGCGGTGTGGTGGTCTCAAATGCCACCTTTAATGGTTCTTCAGCAGCGCTTAATTCTTCCTTTCGCCCCGCGGCGACCATTGATCAGATTGGTTCCTTTACCACTGCAGGCACCGCCACGACTGAACTTGGAATTGAGGGAGGGGTGTTATTTTCTACGGGCCATGTTCAAAACGCTGTGGCTGGCAACAACCCTGATACTCCAACAGGTGGCACCTCCGATCCTGACCTCGTGAAGCTTGCAGGTACGGGAATTCAAATTCAAGATAAAGCAGTCCTTGAATTTGACTTTATGCCTGAAACCAATGTAGTTAGTTTTAATTATGTTTTCGGATCACTTGAATTTGATACATACTGCAATAGTTACAATGATGCATTCGGTTTGTTTTTGAGTGGTCCGGGCATTTCCGGGGGAGTAGGATTTATAAATGATGCCGTAAATATAGCCATCCTGCCCGGCGGCTCAAACTACGTAAATATTAACAATATATGTGCTGAAGATAATGGAAACCATGACCGGGGTGTTTACTCCTGGTGGAATGGGCTTCATGCAAACTTTTCATTGAATCGTTTCACCTATGTCTTTACCGCAAGTTACACGGTTCAATGCGGACTTCTTTATCACATGAAATTTGCCATTGGAGATGCAGTAGATGAAGCGTATGACTCTGATGTTTTTCTCAAACAAAACAGTTTTTCCAGCACCAACATCACCCCCAGCCTGAACTTTTCCAACCCGTCAACCGGCCAGGTCCTGGTACCGGGCTGCAGCACTACCGACCTGGTGTATACTGTGCCTCAGGCCCAGCCATCCAATATAACCATAAACCTTTCCATTGATCCTACCGGGACAGCCACACAGGCCAACATTCTGCCAAACCCGTTCCCAACCCAGGTCATCCTGGTGGCCGGACAACTCCAGACCACCCCAATTCATATTGAGGCTGTTCAATCTGCCATCCCCGGCCCGGATAAAACCCTGATCATCAAAGCATCCGTCACAAGCTGTTCTGTCATCAGCGAGGTTTCCAGCTCATTTACAATTAAATACAATGATGTCTTGTCGGTGACAGCGCCCCCGAAGACCATTTGTTCCGGCGGTTCGGCCACCCTGACGGCATCGGCCACCGGAGGACAGGTTTTTATCCCGTCCAACACCTATCATTACCTTTGGAGCGATGGTTCAATAACCCCATCCATTACGATTACCCCCGGCGCCGGGCACCATTCCTACTCGGTTACCGTTACCGATGCCTGCGGCCAGACGGCAACAGCGAATACCTGGATTGACGTCGGCACCACACCCGGTCCGGCCGGTGTTATCAGCGGTCAGTCAACCATCTGCACACCGGCTACTGCCCTTGTCTTTTCCGTTCCGGTTATCCCGGGAGCCGATGAATATATCTGGACCATTCCTACGGGGGCCTCCATTGTCGGGAACAGCAATACCAACTCCATCACCGTTAACTTTACTGCCGCTGCCATGTCAGGAAACATCACCGTGAAGGGGCGCAGCCAGTACTGCGGCGACGGAGCCGTTTCCACATTGCCGATGAACATTCATCCAAATCCCCAGCCAGCCGGGCCGATCAGCGGATCTGTCTCCCTCTGCCAGGGACCATCCCCGGTCATTTATTCGATAAGCCCTCTTTTATATGTGTCTAATTACGACTGGAGTGTTCCATCGGGGGTGACCATTTCCGGCGGTGCAGGGACAAACCAGATCACGTGTCTCATCACGAACACGGCCGTTTCCGGGAATTTTACAGTTCGTGGATTCAATGCGGAATGCAGCTTTGGAACTCAGTCCAGCCTGCCCGTCACCATCAACCCGCTGCCAGGTCCGTCATCCGTGATCGTAAGTGCGAACGGGGCTGATATTTGCCAGCGGCAGAACGACGTGCCATACAGCATCAGCGCAATTGCCAATGCAACGGATTACATCTGGTCCTACACCGGAACCGGTATCTCCCCCTTCGTGAACGGTCCCGATCAGCTCCTTGATTTTTCTTCAACCGCCACATCCGGAGTCCTGACAGTTTCAGGACGAAACAGCTGTGGCAGCGGGTCAATGTCACCCTCCTTCTCCATTATTGTTAAGCCTAAACCGACGGTGGAATACACGGTTTGCAATGCCCTTAAAACGACAAAAAACGGAAAACCCATCCTGCTGAAGGGAGGCAGGCCGCTGGGGAGCGGAGGGGTTTACTCCGGAACAGGGGTTACGATGACTTCACCGGGAAATTACATCTTTGATCCGGCCAGCAGTGCGGTTAGCGGGGGTGGAGTTTCGTCAGGAAATGATTATTCCATCACCTACAACTACACCAACATCCAGGGATGTTCCGATGAACAGAGCATCACGATCTCGGTATTTGCCTCCAATGCCAATGCTCCCTGCCCCGGAACCGTGAAGGATTATCGCGACGACCAGATTTATTCGACCCTGATGATCGGAGGCAAATGCTGGATGGCCGCCAACCTGAATTATGGAACCTACACCAGCCAGAGCCAGCTGCAAACCGATGACTGCATCTATGAAAAGTACTGCAGGAACAATGTGGAGACCCAGTGTGCCCAGACAGGCGGATATTATCAATGGAGTGAATTGATGGAGCACCAGGGAACAAACACAATCCAGAATATGTGTCCCCCGGGCTGGCATGTTCCAACCCAACAGGAATGGCAGAACCTGGTTGATGCCGTGGCAGCAGTTCCTTATGGCGACGGCATTGCAGGAGGTACGCTCAAGGATGAGAATATGAGTTTCCATGCCCTGCTTAATGGAGTCTATTACCTAAATAACCTATGGTCATTTACTTCCGGAAGCCTGACCTCAACCCTGTTTTGGACCTCCACCGAAACTGACGCCTCCCATGCTGTGGCACGCGGTCTGAACAACTACAATTACAGCGTTTCATCTACGCCCTCCTCGAAGGCGAATGCCTACCAGGTGAGATGTATGAGGGATTAAAAACGTGACGCGTGACGAAAAAAAATCGTGACCTGTGACGCGTGACGCGTGACGGAAAAAAAATCGTGACGAGTTACCTGATAATATTCGTTTCAAAACGAATATTATATATATTATTTTCGTTTATAAACGAATATTATTATATTTGACAAAAATATTTAGCTTGATACCACGGATTCTTGAGTCAAAAATAAAACGCGATCTTTTTAAAGGAAAAGCCATTATTATTTATGGGCCACGGCAATCCGGAAAAACAACACTGGTTAAGAATATTGCAGATAACTTAGATGTTAACTACCTGTTTGTCAGCGGGGATGAACCTGATACCCGCGAAATGCTTGAGAATGCAAGCTCCACTGGCCTTAACGCGATAATCGGAAACAACAAATTACTTATAATTGATGAGGCACAGCGCATCCATAATATCGGCCTAACCCTGAAACTCATCACAGACAATATTGCGGACGTACAGGTCATTGCCACAGGATCATCCGCGTTTAATTTAGCAGAAAGTATTCAGGAGCCCCTCACTGGTAGAAAGTATGAACATTTTCTTTTTCCGCTATCTTTTTCAGAGATGGCTGGTTGGTCAGGAAAAGCCGAAGAAAAGAGAATGCTGAGTCATCGTATGGTTTTTGGTTATTACCCCGAAGTGATAAACCATCCCGGAGAAGAACGCCGTCACCTAGGATTGTTATCTGACAGCTATTTATACAAAGACCTCTTCGCATATGAAAAAATCAAAAAACCTTCCCTGCTGATAAAATTATTAAAGTCGCTGGCCCTGCAACTGGGGAATGAAGTATCGTATAATGAACTTTCAAGACAAATCGGAGCCGATAAAGAGACCGTTGAAAGGTACATCGATCTGCTTGAAAAAGCCTATGTAATCTTCGAATTACCAGCATTTAGCAGAAATTTACGAACGGAATTGCGTAAAAGCAGAAAAATATACTTTTTAGATAACGGGATCAGAAATGCCCTTATTTCAAATTATGCGGCACCAGGCATGCGGACTGATACCGGCGCGCTGTGGGAAAATTTCCTTATGAGTGAAAGACGGAAAGCACTGCATTATCGGGATTTTTACGGAAATTGCTATTTCTGGCGTACAACACAACAACAGGAGATAGATTATCTTGAAGAGCATGATGGCCGACTGGCAGCTTATGAATTCAAGTGGAAATCAGACAGCAAAGAACATTTTCCCAAAACATTTTCAAATACCTATTCTGAGGCAACATTCAATACCATTCATCCGGGAAATTTTGTTGAATGGCTGGAGGAGGACAGATCAGGTCAATTTCGCATGGACCTCGGAAAGGATTAGATCTTCGGCGGTTTTTGCTTTTTGTACCAGTTCATCGGCCTCTGTCATGATTGCCTCCAGAAAAACTTTATCCTTAAACCCGGCCCCGTTCACCTTTACATTCAGGTAGGCCCCGATCACCGCCGAACGCATGCACAGTGCGCCAACTCCGGCATCGGTCACCGAATTCGGATTTCCAGACTCGACCATGGCCCGGATGATTTCGAACGATTCAAACGCTTTCTGCATGGTGCGGAAGGGCACCTCAATGGCGTAACGGGTGGCTGCCTGGATGGCCTCCGAACGGAGTGACTTCTCAGTATCAGTTCCTTTTGGCAGGCTGAAGGCATCCATGATCCTGTTAAATGCACGGGTATCCTCGTCGACCAGGAACAGCAGCTCATCTTTCAAACGCTGCCCCCTCTCCGCCCAAACGGAAAATTCATCCCAGCGTTCATCCCATCCGGCTTTATGCGATGAAAGGTTGGCGACCATGGTTCCCAGCGAAACGCCCAGCGCGGCGATGTAGGCTGAAACCGATCCGCCGCCCGGTGCAGGTGATTCTGACGCCGTTTCATTTGCAAATCCTTCGGCTGTCATGCTGACCAGTTTTTTATCCTTCGGATCCTCCAGCAAATACTCAATGATCTTCTCTCTCGGGTTGAATGGCTTCAGGTCATCCAGTCCAAGTGATTTGATGGCGATCCTGATGATCTCCTCATCCGAAATTCCCACCGACCGCTGTTGTTTACGCAGGAAGTATTTCCCCGCGTCGATCATGGCCTTCTTGGGAATGAGCCCAACCAGCTCCGATCCCGACACCCGCATTCCCCGTTCCTGTGCCTTCTGGCACGACACTTCAAATGCCTCATGTACGGAGGTAATGCTGATATTGGTCAGGTTGATGGATACCTGGGCAATTCCGTATTCCTCGATGAACCAGCCGATGGCTTTGCATGCTTTTAGGGCTCCGGGAATCCAGACCTCCTTCCCGTTCGCATCTTTTTGAATTTTTCCGGTGATGGGATTTCCTTCGCGAACAGGTCTCCCCTTCTCGCGGATATCAAAGGCAACCGCATTGGCGCGGCGCGTGGAGGTTGTATTCAGGTTTATGTTGTAGGCGACCAGGAAATCGCGGGCCCCTATGGCCAGGGCCCCGGTGCGCGGATTGAACTTGGCAGGTCCGAAATCGGGCTTCCAGTGCGGATCTTCCAGCTTTTTAGGAAGTCCTTCGTATTCGCCCGACCGGCAATTGGCCAGGTTGCGGCGCTCCGGCGAAAGCGAGGCGCTTTCGTAACAGTAAACCGGTATCTCCAGTTCCCTGCCGACGCGCTCTGCCAGTTTATGGGCGTACCGGGCCGCCTCTTCCATGCTGATGTTCGAAATCGGCACCAGCGGGCAAACATCCGTTCCGCCAAAACGCGGATGCTCTCCGTGATGCCTGCTCATATCAATCACCTCCGATGCTTTTTTAATCGCCCTGAAAGCAGCTTCAATCACCTCATCGGGCGTTCCGACAAAGGTCACTACGGTACGGTTGGTGGCTGCACCAGGATCGACATCCAGCAGCCGGACACCCTCCACTTTTTCAATTTCGTCGGTAATGATCCTGATCACGCCCATGTCGCGACCTTCTGAAAAATTGGGAACACATTCGATGAGTTGCTTCATAATATATGGCAGGATAGGTAGGAGGACGACAGCTCAATAATATTTGTACCGGAGGCCCTCTGGTTTTTTTCGCAAAATTATGCAAATCTTTGAATTTTTCTTAGTCCGGAGGCTTGCTATTTTGCCTCTTCTCTGCTTCTTTTTTTTTACATTTGTTTAAACTTTCACAAATCAATTCCCATGAAAAAATTATTCCTCCTGATGTTGCTGCCACTGGCAATCGTCCTGACCCAGTGCACCATGAAAGAAAAGAGCGCTCAGCAAGGCTCCGTGCAGTTTATCAAGCAAAATACCGTTGATTCCCTGCTGATCAAACTGACAAAACAGTTTGGCGAGACCGGTAAGACCCGTTTTGAAAAGGGTGTAAACCAATGCGCGGCCCTCTGGACTTCACAAGACGGCACAGAAAAAGAATTTGAGGCATTCTGCCTGAAGTACTTCGTCAGCGATCCGGCGAAACTCGAGATCCTGTTCAAACGGATGTCGGCCAACTGGGAGTCCATGTTTGGTCATTTCAACATGATCAGCCTTGATCTCAAACGGGGCATGCACCTCGATATAGGTGAGATGCTCGATGTGGATGAAATATTCGGCGCCTATGAACCGGGCGCTCATTTTAACGATGACTTTTTCAACAACAAACTCGCCTTTGTAACGGCCCTCAATTTCCCCTTTTACTCCCTGAAGGAGAAAGAAGAACTCGGACCGAAATGGAGCCGCGAAGAATGGGCCTGTGTACGCATGGGCGACATGTTCACCGCCCGCGTGCCGGCCGAGGTGAATGTAAAGATCGCAGAGGCGCTGACAGCCGCCGACAATTACATCTCCGGATATAACATTTATGTCGGGAACCTGCTCGATGACCAGGGAAAGACTCATTTTGCCAAAGAGATGAAACTGCTATCGCACTGGAACCTTCGCGATGAACTGAAAGCAAACTACAACAAAGGCGATGAAGGGCTGTTGAAACAAAAAATGATTTACCAGGTCATGCTCAGGATCATCAGCCAGGATATCCCCGACAGCGTGATCAACAACCCGTCATTTCAATGGAATCCATTTTCCAACAAGGTTTTCAAAGATGGCAAAGAGGTGGCCAACACCCCGGAACCCGATACCAGATATGCAACCCTGCTGAACCTCTTCAATAAAAATAAACTCATGGATCCCTACACGCCAATGTACCCGACCTACATCATGCGTGCCTTCGACGGCGGGATGGAGATACCGCAGGAACAGGTGGAGAAACTCTTTACCGATTTTTGCTCCTCTGTCCAGGTGAAACAGGTCGGAGAACAGATTACCAAAAGACTGGGAAGACCGCTGCAGCCATTCGACATCTGGTATGATGGTTTTAAACCACGCAGCAACATGAATATGGAGTTGCTTGACAAAACCACCCGCGCAAAATATCCCAACACCCAGGCCTTTGAAGCCGATATTCCCAACATCCTGATCAAACTGGGGTTCAAACCCGACAAAGCCAGGGAGATCGCATCGCACATTACCGTTGATCCGGCACGGGGAAGCGGTCATGCATGGGGAGCACAGATGAAGGGCGACAAGGCCCACCTCCGCACCAGAATCGGCAAAGAGGGAATGGACTACAAAGGGTATAACATTGCCATCCACGAACTTGGTCACAATGTGGAACAAACGATTTCACTATACATGGTCGACAACTACATGATGCAGGGCGTTCCCAACACAGCCTTCACCGAAGCTTTTGCCTTTAACTTCCAGAAACATGATCTTGAATTACTCGGAATAAAAGATACCGATCCCCTGAAGGATCCCCTCGCTGCCATGGATAATTTCTGGATGAGCTACGAAATCATGGGCGTCTCCCTGCTGGATATGAAGGTCTGGAAATGGCTGTACGAAAATCCCAATGCAACAAAAGAGCAGCTGAAAGAGACCGTGATAAAAACGGCCATCGAGGTTTGGAACCAGTATTATGCGCCGGTTTTTGGCATCAAAGACACACCCATCCTGGCCATCTATTCGCACATGATTGACAACCCGCTCTACCTGTCGAATTACCCGGTGGGGCATCTCATTGAATTCCAGCTGAACCAGTTCCTGAAGGGGAAAAACTTTGCAGACGAAGCCATCCGGATCTATTCGGCCGGACGCCTGATTCCGCAACTCTGGATGAAAAATGCCGTTGGCAGCGAAATCAGTATCAAACCGCTGCAGGATGCCACAGAAAGCGCACTGAAGGTGCTCAAATAACCATTCACTTGGAATATCAGGATTTTTGTTGTATCTTTCGAAGTTGACATAAAATCCTGGTACATGAAAAGGTTTTCTATTTTCCTGTTGCTGATCGGATTTAACGCATTTCAGGCAACGGCACAACAACTTGATTTCGTCAGGGAAAAAGCAGAGTTTAAACTGGGGATAACTCACCTGGAGGTTACTGCTGAGTTGTGGTTCAAAAACCCCACAAATAAAACCATCTCCCAGACCATGCATATTCCGTTTGCCTGCGATGGATCGGATTATGCCAATGACAGCCTCACAATCCTTGACTGCACGACAAACACCTGCATCAAACCCATCCGGAAAAACATTGCCGGGGCGCTGATACAGGTTACCGTCAACGCTCAGGAACAAAAGAAGATCAGGGTATCCTACATCCAGAACCACGACGGAAAACGGGCGGGCTATATCATTACGAAGATAAAATACTGGAATAAACCGCTTGCAGAGGGAAATTATACACTCCTTGTCGAGAGCCCGTCGATCAGGATTGATTCCACCTCCTATAAACCCGACAATATTTCAACCGAGGATGGAAAGATTAAGGAAACGTGGCGGAAATACAATTTTTCTCCCACGAAAGAGCTTTGCATCCATTTTCACGTCGAATAACTGATGGATTTCCCGATCGGACTGAAAGTCTGATGGAAGGTCGATCAAATGCCCGCCGGGGGAGATATCAATTGTCCATTCAGGATTACGGTTTCCACCTTGTTGCTTCCAAAGGCATAGGGCATGAAGGCATAGGTCGGGATGGGCCTGGTTATAAACAGGTTGGCCATTTTTCCCCGGGCGATGCTCCCGTAATCGCCGCTTAATCCCATAGCATAAGCCCCGTTGATGGTTACCGCGTGGATGGCCTCCTCAGGCAGCATCCGGTATTTGATGCAGGCCATTGAAAGGATGAACTGCATATTTCCCGATGGGGACGATCCGGGGTTAAAATCACTGGCCATGGCAACAGGCAGGCCTGCGTCGATCATTTTCCGTACGGGAGCATAAGCCATTTCAAGGAAAAAAGCCGCGCCGGGCAACACCGTCGGCATGGTTTCAGAACCCGACAAGCATTCAATTTCTTCATCACCCGTAAACTCAAGATGATCTACTGACAGGGCATTGTACTTCACCCCTACCTGGATCCCGCCGGAATAATCCAGTTCGTTGGCATGGATCTTCGCTCGCATGCCGTACTTCATCCCGGCATTCAATATGCGGTCGGTCTCCTCTACCGTAAAAAAGCCCCGGTCGCAGAAAACATCAATAAAATCAGCCAGTTCATCACTTGCAACTCGCGGGATCATTTCACTGATCACCCTGTCGACGAATTCACCCTGCCTTCCCTTGAATTCTGCCGGAACGGCATGGGCACCCAGGAAGGTCGGGACAATGGTCAGCGGCGATTTATTCTTCAGCGTCCGGATGACGCGCAACATTTTCAATTCATCTTCCACACTGAGCCCGTAACCGCTTTTGATCTCCACAGCACCGGTTCCTGTCATCATGATTTCATTCAAACGACCCAGGGCCTGCTCCACGAGTTCCTCTTCACCAGTCTCATGCAATCGCCGGGCTGAATTTAAAATCCCTCCTCCGCGCCTGGCAATCTCCTCATAGCTCAAACCCCTGATCTTATCAATGTATTCAATCTCCCGGCTTCCGGCATAAACGAGATGAGTATGGCTGTCGCAGAAACTCGGAAAAACCATTTTCCCGGTCGCATCAATGACCTGAAACGGATCATTCTCCTTAACCTGGTTCTCCGGATTTCGTAAATCGTAAATGGCTCCGCCGAGCTCCGCTTCGCTCCGGTTCGTAAATCGTAAATCATCACAGGGCATTTCACCAAAATCCTTGATCCGGTCTCCTTCAATGAGCAACCACGCGTTTTGAATGGTCTTCAGCTTTGACATGGCCTTCCCCGAAACCATCATCCGTGGTTTTTCATCGACCTGAACAAGTTCCTTGATGTTTTTTATCAGAATAGCCATGGCTTATTTTTATGCTTTACGAAGGTAACCCTTTTTATGATTTCCTGGGTTCATCGAACAGGATGTCAACCTCCCCGCGGCTCTGGAGACACTCCATCAGCCTGCTTTTCAGCTTCCAGCAGGTCATCTGCCTGAGTTCAACCTGGCGTGAAAGTTCATAGGTTGATACGGTGGGATCGTGACAAACCATGTAAACAATGCGAAATGCTTCGGTGATCGGAATGTGACACCGGTGAAAAATGGTATGTGACGTAGCTGACTCCTCATGTTTGCATCGGGTGCAACGTCTTGCAAAGGGCGTTTTCCCCTTACAATAGTTGGTGTTTCCACATTTTTTACAAATGAAGCCCCCCTCCCACTTTTTTTCAGCCAGAAATTGCAGGCAGTCTTCCTCCTTGGCAAAATACCCCTCAAGCGCCTTAATATCAAGCTGTTTAAATGTCAAAGCCATAACCATCCTTTTATTCTGATTACAAATTTACATAAAAATAGTGATAGTTATGCGATTTATATTAAAAATTGTTTTTATCTTTGCACGGTCAATTAAAAAAACATCATGAAAAGACTGGCATTTTTTCTCTTTTTTCTCGGATCATTCAGCCTGAACGCCTGCAACAACACTGCCGTCAGCAACAACGAAGCCACTGAAAACCCGGAGGGGCAGGTGGTGAAACTGACCGCCGAATCATTTCAAAAACTGGTTTGGAATTACAAAAAGAATCCGCAGGATTGGGTCTTCCTGGGCGACCAGCCCGTGATCATCGACTTTTACGCAGACTGGTGCCGGCCGTGTAAAATGGTAGCGCCGATCATGGAAGAACTATCCAAAGAATACAAGGGAAAAGTGAGGATTTATAAGGTAAACACCGACGAACAGCGCGAACTGGCCGGATTATTCAACATCAACTCAATTCCGGCGATGTTGTTCGTTCCTAAAAACGGAAAACCACAAATGACGGTAGGTGCGCAGCAAAAAACAGCCTACATTGACATGATCACAAAAATTCTGCAGGTCAAATAGCGACCAAAGAAATTCATCACTTCATCACTTCATCACTTCATCACTTCATCACTCTTTAAATTTTAAACCAATTAAATTCTTTAAATATGGTAGAACACTTAACGAAGGCAACCTTCCTGGAGAAGGTCTTCAATTTTGAACAGAATCAGGAATGGAAATTCGAAGGCACGCGTCCCTGCATCATTGATTTTTATGCCGACTGGTGTGGTCCCTGCAAGATGGTGGCTCCCATCCTTGAAGAGCTGGCAACGGAATATGCCGGGAAACTGGATATTTACAAAATCGACACCGAAGCTGAACAGGAACTGGCAGGAGCTTTTGGGATACGCAGCATTCCATCGATGTTGTTTGTTCCGCTGGCCGAGCAGCCGCAGATGTCGGTTGGTGCCCTGCCCAAAGATTCATTGAAACAGGCCATCGCTGACCTCCTGCTCAAGGAGTCTGGGAATTAATGGCCTTTCGGTAGCCGATCATTGACAATTGTTTACTTTTGCAGGCGACTAAAACCTTCAAAAGCATGTCAATTCTGATCGAAACGGCCTATCTTCCTCCTGTTGCCTACATGAAGGAAGTTTTACTGGCTGATGTGATTGTGATTGAGGCTTATGAAACCTACACCAAGCAAACCTGCCGGAACCACTGCACGATTTACGGGCCCAATGGGAGTCAAACCCTGAGCATTCCCGTGATCAAGGTGAATGGGAATCATACCATCACCGGGGATATCCGGATTTCGGAACACCAGCCATGGCAGAGAATCCATTGGCGATCCATTGAAACGGCGTACAACAATTCGCCGTTTTTTCTTTTCTACCAGGACCTTTTTGCTCCGTTTTATGAAAAGAAATACAGGTTCCTGGTGGATTGGAATCTTGAGATGATGATTGTGTTGCTAAGGATTCTGAAGCTTAACCGGACAGTCAGCCTGAGTGAATATTATGAAAAAAATCCAATGGGGATAACGGATCTCCGGGGAACCCTGATCCGGAAAAACACAGTAAAAATAACTGATGCCCCGCATTACACCCAGGTTTTTGAACCCCGGTGTGGCTTCATCCCCGGGTTGAGTGTGATGGATGTGATATTCAACCTGGGGCCTGAATCAAAAGAGTATATTTCCGATTATCTTTGCAGTTGAATTTACCATCACGCACACCTTCATTGTCAAACCATACACCTGTAAAAACATCAATTCATATGAAAACAACCACTAACCTTTTTTCAAAATTATTTTCCATCCTCTTTTTCAGCATGCTCCTGCCGTTGATCGGGCTGGGACAATCGGGTCAGGACATCTATTTTACTGCTCCCTGTGATTCCTTCAGCATCGTAAACCTGCCAACTCAGGCGGCCAGGATAAAAAATAACATCATGGTACTCGATTCAACACTCAATGCGACCATTTCGCACAAACCTGAAGATAAGGATGCGACTGCATATTACCACTTTAATTTTTATGTTGATTGCCAGGGACGGTATGTTGCCTCCGCACTGGATACATATGACGGAAGCATGGGAATGGCTACCCGGGTATTAAAACTGCTGAACACCCTGATCGTGTGGTCCCCTGCTCTGCAAAATCAAACTCCTGTAAATTCGATGGTGACAGTAAATGTCCAGATCCGGAAAGGAAGAATTTCAATACAACCCTAAATTGCAGAACCTCGCTGCAAGTAGCTGGGGAATGCGATCGCGCGGATTCAATTTCTAAATCCTTACGTTTCTAAAGATTTCGTACCTTTGCCTTTATTTAATCTAAATTAATTGGCAATCCTTCTCGATTTACATCAGGGCGAATCCGGGCTGATCACCAAAGTGAAGGGCCGTGGCGCCTTTCGCAAACGCATTACCGAAATGGGTTTTGTGAAAGGGAAAGAGGTCACCGTGATAAAGGCTGCACCTTTGCAGGATCCCATTGAATATAAGATCATGGGATACCATGTATCACTCAGGCAAAGCGAAGCCCTCCTGATCGGGATTCAACCATATTCAGATGCATCCTCTTTTTCAATGGCTGAAGGGGATTCCAGCAGCTATAACGGGATCTTTGAGGAAAAATCGCTGAGGAACGACACCGGGGACAAGGGAAAGGTGATCGATGTTGCGCTGGTCGGAAATCCGAATTGCGGGAAAACCACCCTGTTCAACTTTGCTTCCGGTCTGCATGAGCGGGTTGGCAATTTCAGCGGGGTAACCGTTGATTCAAAAGAGGGATCATTCAAACAATCAGGATATACCTTCAACATCACCGATCTTCCGGGAACATACTCCCTGACAGCCTATTCACCCGAAGAGCTCTTTGTCAGGGAACATATCATCGGGAAAATCCCGGATATTGTAGTTAACGTGGTGGACGCCTCCAATCTCGAACGCAACCTGTTTTTAACCACCCAGCTCATCGATATGGATATCAGGGTGGTGATTGCCCTGAATATGTTCGATGAATTCGGGAAACAGGGACATCAGCTCGATTACCGTGCATTGGGAAAACTACTTGGAATCCCTGTCATTCCTACCGTCAGCTCCAGGGGGACCGGGATTCCCGAATTGTTCGATCGGCTCATTGAGGTGTTTGAAGACCGTGACCCGGTTATCAGGCACGTTCACATCAATTATGGCCAGGAACTCGAAAGGTCAATCCTGAAAATCCAGGATGCAATCTGGATGGACAAACCGCTTACCGACCGCATTTCATCGCGCTATTACGGGATCAAACTGCTTGAAAAAGATACCGATGTGATTTCATCCCTGAAATCATCACCGCAATGCGCATCCATCCTGAAAGTTGCTGACCTGGAGATTCACCGTCTGGAGACGATGTTCAAGGAGGATTCGGCGACCCTGGTCACCGATGCCAAGTATGGATTTATTGCCGGGGCCCTCAGGGAGACCTTAACGCCAGGCAACCGTGATCGACATGTAAAAACCGGCAGCGAACGGGTTGACAAAGTGTTAACCCATAAATGGCTTGGGTTTCCCATCTTCATCCTCTTTCTCTGGGTGATGTTTCAGTCAACTTTTTCAGTCGGCGAATATCCGAAACACTGGATTGACCTGGTTGTTTCCCGGATCGGCTTTCAGGCCAGCGCGCTCCTTCCGCCAGGTCCGGTGAAAGACCTTTTGGTCGATGGGATCATCAACGGGATTGGCAGCATCATCGTTTTTCTGCCGAACATCCTGATCCTGTTTTTCTTCATTTCCCTCATGGAGGATACAGGCTACATGGCCAGGGCCGCATTTATCATGGATAAACTGATGCATAAAATGGGCCTGCACGGGCAGTCGTTTATTCCACTCATCATGGGGTTCGGATGCAATGTGCCTGCCATCATGGTAACCCGCACCCTGAAAGACCGGAATGACCGGTTGCTCACCATGCTGATAAATCCTTTCATGTCGTGCAGCGCCCGTTTGCCGGTGTATATCCTGATTGCCGGGGCCGTATTCCCTCAGCATGCAGGGAGTGTGATTTTTGGCCTCTATATGACCGGGATTATGCTCGCCGTGCTGATTTCCCTCGTTTTTAAAAGAACCCTGTTTAAAAGCAAAGAAGCTCCGTTTGTCATGGAATTACCCCCCTACCGCCTGCCCACCTTCAGAGTCATCATGCGGCATATGTGGGAAAAGGGACAACAATACCTCAGCAAGATGGGTGGGGTGATTTTAATTGCCGTGATCCTGATCTGGGCGCTTGAATATTTCCCGGCCGGAAGTAAAGCCAGCCCCGGCGAAAGACTGCAACAATCCTACATCGCCCGGATCGGGAAAACCATCGAACCGGTAATCGCGCCCCTGGGCTTTGACTGGCGCATGGGCGTCAGCCTGATTACAGGTGCCGCCGCCAAAGAGGTGGTGGTAAGCACCATGGGCGTTCTGTTCGGATCAAGCCATTACCATGAAACAACGGCACCTCAAACATTGGGGGTACGGCTGCAGCAGGCCACCCGCCAGAACGATCCGCATGTCGGAGAGAAACTGTTTACACCGCTCGTCGGAATATCCTACCTTCTTTTTATCCTCATTTACATGCCTTGCATTGCGGTGGTTGCCACGGTAAACCGGGAATCGGGCAGCTGGAAATGGGCGCTTTTTCTCATAACCTATACTACGGTGCTTGCATGGATGGTATCCTTCATCGTTTTTCAAACTGGCAGTTTAATTTTATCCTGAGATGATTATCCAATATTTGATCGTCGGATTATTGGTCGGGGCAGCCCTGACTTTGACCATTGCAAGGCTGATCCGCTTTTTCAAAGCCCCGGCCTCCGGCTGTGATGGATGCTCCGGCTGCAGCCTGGAAGTCCTTAAAACTGAAATACAAAAAAAACACGTCACGCGTCACGCGTCACGTGTCACGTGATAGCCTGTTACCCTGTCACATTTCTCCTTATCTTTACCTCACTCAAATCTGATACGAAATGGAATTTGGCATATGTCTTCAAAGCGCGGTTGCCGTAAGGATGGGACCATCGCACGCCGCTGAAATGGTCTCCCAGGTATTATTCGGCGAACTTTACCGGATTGTTGAAAAGGAGGGCAACTGGGTCAGGGTTCAGCTCCTTTACGACAATTACGAGGGCTGGATCCATCTGCTGCAATCCTGTTCCATCACTGAACAGGAATTCCTGCGGCTGGCCGGCATCGAAACAGCAGTAACCATCGACCTGGTCCAGCTCATGTCGCATGAAAACAGGCAGACCATAATCCCGGTTGTCATGGGGAGTTCCCTGCCTGGTTTTAGGGATGGCCGGATGAAAATCGGCCAGGAAGATTTTCAATTCGAAGGATCAATTGTCAATCACACACTCTCTGAAGAAGCGGCAGGACGGGAGGAGATCAGGATGATCAGGCAGCAACTTGTAAATGATGCGAGACTATACATCAATGCCCCCTACCTCTGGGGAGGCCGCACCCCTTTTGGAATTGACTGCTCCGGCTTTGTTCAGATGGTTTATAAACTAATAAATATTAAGCTCTTGCGTGATGCGGCACAGCAGGCAACACAAGGAGAGGTGATCAGCCTTCTGGCGGAGGCCGAGCCCGGAGATCTTGCCTTCTTTGATAATGAGGAGGGAAAAATAACCCATGTTGGGATGCTGACCGACCGGTCGCACATCATTCATTGTTCAGGAAAAGTGCGCACCGATGCCCTGGATCACCAGGGAATATTTAATGATGAAGTTCAGAAATACACCCATAAACTGAGGCTGATAAAGAGAATCGTCTGATGAATGACGAATGACGATTTTTTTCGTCACGCGTCACGTGTCACGTGTCACAACCTCTTACCCTGTCACCCTGTTACCCTGTTACCTTTTCACCCGAATCCTCGCATCAACCGCCACCACTTTGTCCTGCTTCCCAAGTAACGGATTGAAATCCAGTTCAATGATCTCTGGGGCTGCCATAAGCAGCGCTGAAAGGCGAAGCATCACATCGGCAAATAAATCCTCGTTGACTCCCTGCTGACCACGAACCCCCTGGATGATCTTGTAACTCTTCAGGCTCCTGATCATGGCACGCGCCTCTTCAACGGAGAGCGGTGACAATCCAGCTGAAACATCTTTCAGTACCTCAATGAATATTCCCCCCAGGCCACACAGGATCAGGTGTCCGAATTTTGGTTCAAATTTGGCGCCGATAAAGAGTTCAATGCCCGAAAGCATAGGCTGGATAAGTATCGCCGTTGTATCCTTTATTTTTATCATGCGGTTAAACTCCCGGGTAACCGACGGTTCATCCCTGACATGAAGCACCACCCCGCCCACATCCGATTTATGAACAGGACCCACCACCTTCATCACGACGGGAAATCCCAGTCGGGCAGCCGACCTGGAAGCCTCTTCCGCTGTAGTCACCACCGCTTCGCCGGCCCGTGGAATTCCACAGGCATCCATCAAACCCTGGATGGCCGCCGGGGGAAGGTACCCGTCAACCGAATGATCAATGATGGCCCTGATTTTCAACTGATCCACCACAGGAAGCTCTGGAACTTCAATGGCAGGTTTTGGGGTGTGATAAACACGGGCCAGTGCATTTCCAAAAACCACCTCATCGGGAAAAAACACCCGGCCTTTGTCGGTAAATATCCCTGTTTCCTCCTTAGCGGTAATGATGGAGGGCAATATCGGGTATACGGGCTTTTTTGATGCTGACATTTTTTTATCCAGCAGGTCGTAAACGTCATACACGGGAGTGAGCCCGGGAGTACCGAAAATGACCGCCATGCCGTCAATTTCATCGAACTTCCGGTCCGCATAATCGATGATGGTCCCCAGTTGCTGGGCGGTTCCGGTGGCGAGAAAGTCGATCGGGTTTGCAACGGAAGAACCCGCGAGCAATTGTCCCAGGAGCTCTTTGGCCTCAGGATGATCGATGTGAGGGACATTCATTCCTGCATGCGATAGGGCATCGGTCAGCATGACCGCCGGGCCTCCTGCATGGGTGATGATGGCCATGTTTTTCCCCTTCAGTTCGGGGAAGGTGAATACAGAAGCCACGCTGATCAGATCCTGACGTCCGTAACAGCGCACAATGCCGGCCTTGCGGAACAAGGCATCCACGGCCACATCGGGACTGGCCAGTGCGCCTGTATGCGATGAAGCCGCCCGGCTGCCCGCTTCGGATGATCCCGCCTTGACGGCTGCAATCTTACAACCTTTGCGGATCAGGGAAGAGGCATGTTTCAGCAAAAGCCCGGGCTTCGAAATAGTTTCAATATAAAGCAGTTTAACCCTGGAGGAGGTCTCCGGGTCATAACTTTCGTCGAGATGGGCCAGAATCTCTTCAACCCCGAGTTGGGCACTGTTCCCTACTGAAAATACCTGCGAGAAGGTGAGTCCGTTCGGTATGCCGGCCTCCATAATAAAAACGGCTGTTGCACCCGATCCGGAGATAAAATCGCACCCCTTCGGGTTGAGTTTCGGAATTGGTTTGGTGAAAACACCGTGGTAGGCCGGGGTAAGCACCCCGATGCAATTCGGGCCGATCAGCGAACCACCCACCGAATTGATTGTATCGATGATTTCATTCTCCAGGATTCTTCCCTCTTCACTCTCTTCACTGAATCCTGCCGATAAAACGATAAAGGCCCGGGTATTTTTTCTGTTGACCAGCAATTCAATGGTTGCCGGGATGAACTTCGCAGCAATGGCAAGGATGGCCAGGTCGACATCAGGTAACTGTTCCGGATCATTGAAACTTTTAATTCCCTGAACCTCCCGCTCCTTCAGGTTGGTGACAAATAATTCTCCGTTGAAATTTCCTTCAATAAGATTTCGGAGAACAGCCCCGCCGGGCTTATGAACATCGTTTGAACCACCTATCACAACAATACTTCTGGGGTTCAGCAGTGCCTGGTTGATCATACTGGAAGTTTTTGGCAAAAATATTAAATCCGGGAATCAATCCTAAATCAAAAATCGTATATCGTATATCGTATATCGTAAATTGATCCGTCTTACAGAAACTTAACAAACGGAACAAAGGCTGCCGTTTTGGCCTTGTATTCCTGCCAGTCGGGGTGTTCCTGGTATTTCTTTTCAAGCATGGGGACTCCCGATACAAAGCGAAGAAACAGGGTAATGACCACAGGGCTGATCAGGGTATACCATCCGTTTGGAAAACTCAATGCATAAAAGCTGATGCCCCACCAAACAAGTGCTTCACCAAAATAATTCGGATGTCGTGTGACGGACCACAATCCGGTTGTCATGATTTTTCCTTTGTTTGATGGATCCTTTTTAAATTCAGCAAGCTGGTAATCGCCAATGGCTTCGAACATGAATCCAACACCGAAAACAACAAGACCGAGGGAATCCCAAATCCCTATGATGCCTCCCCTACTGAAATTGATAAACCAGATTGGAGCGGAAATGATCAGCATCAGCAACCCCTGGAGCATGAATATCTGGAAAAAGCTGCGGAGGTAGAAGTACTTCCATGTATCCCGCCAGGCCTTGTAGCGAAAATCCTCCCCTTTCCCGCTGTTTCTTACCATGATATGGAACGACAACCGCAATCCCCAGAGCAGCACCAGCAGGCTGACGATCATTTTCCTGAGGTCAACCTCCCCCGACTGGATGATCGAATAAACCGCAACCAGGATAAAACCAGCGCCCCAGGCCACATCGACAATGGAATTGTCCTTCCGGATCAGGGCAAGAATGAAGATGATGGTCATGTAAAGACAGATGACCAGTCCAACTTCAAGAACAATATTTTGAAAATCAATCAAAATGTGTAGAATTTAAACCCTTTGTAACCCTGTAACTTTATTACTTTATTACCTTGTCACCCTGTTACCTTGTCACCTTTTCTCTACTCAAGCATCAGTGAAACGCACGCAATCCCGGGGCCGGTATTGGCAGCAATCGCCGGAGAGGCGTGGTCAATGTACAATGGTTTTTTACCTGTAAGCGCCTCCATCTGAGCCGAATACAATTGAGC
>Ga0194053_10000671_pt1 | contig 24856 bp, 18 predicted proteins | sample SepL228m_MetaG_FD_161684 | JGI IMG/M metagenome (GOLD analysis project Ga0194053, IMG submission 161684) | Anoxic zone freshwater microbial communities from boreal shield lake in IISD Experimental Lakes Area, Ontario, Canada - Sep2016-L227-8m | ecosystem: Environmental > Aquatic > Freshwater >... | reverse complement strand
AGAGACCTGTTTTAACAGCGACACGGACGCCGTGTTGACATCCACACCAACCGCGTTAACACAATCCTCCACGACAACATCAAGACCTCTCGCTAATTGAAACTGATTGACATCATGTTGATACTGACCCACTCCGATAGATTTAGGATCAATCTTAACCAGCTCTGCCAGCGGATCTTGCAAGCGTCTGGCAATAGAAACCGCGCCGCGCAGTGACACATCCAAATCAGGGAATTCTTTAGCAGCAAATTCAGATGCCGAATAAACCGATGCACCCGCTTCTGAAACGGTTATTTTAGTAAACTTAAGTTCGCTGTGCTGCTTGATAACATCCGCAACCAGTTGATCGGTCTCTCTGGAGCCCGTGCCATTACCTATACTAACCAGATCAACGCTGTGCTTTTTGATCAGCTTTGCCAAGGTGGCCATCGACTCATCCCATTGTTTGCGAGGCGAATGCGGGTAAATAGTTTCGGTGGCCAGCAGTTTTCCGGTAGGATCAACAATGGCAATCTTAACACCGGTGCGTATGCCGGGATCCAGTCCCATCGTGGCTTTGGGACCTGCCGGTGCCGCCAATAGCAAATCTCGTAAATTACTGGCAAAAACACGAATCGCTTCCAGTTCTGCCGCCTCGCGCAACCTGAGTTTTAAATCCAGATCAATACGGGTGAACAGCTTGATTTTCCACGCAAGACGGGCTGTTTCTGCCAACCAGGCTTCAGCGGGTTTTGCAGTGTCCTTAATAGCAAGATGTCGAGCCACAAACCGGGCGCACAGCAGATGTTCTTCTTTATCTTCCGCGCCGGGTTTGAGCGTTAACGACAATAAGTCTTCATTACGCCCCCGAAACAGTGCCAATGCGCGGTGCGATGGAATTTTGTTGATGGCTTCCTGATAATCAAAATAATCCTTAAATTTTTCGGCCACCTGTTCTTTTCCCGTGACGACAGTAGCGTGAATAAGTCCTTTTTGCCAGACCCGTTCGCGCAGTTCAGCCAGTAATTCAGCATCTTCAGAAATCCGTTCCATGATAATTTGCCTCGCACCATCCAGAGCGGCAGCGGTATCGGGTACGCCTTTTTCTGCATCAATATAGTTAGCGGCGATTTGCTCGGGCATTAAGCTGCGGTCATCCAGGACGGCATCCGCCAAGGGCTCAAGTCCTGCTTCACGGGCAATTTGGGCTTTGGTGCGCCGTTTGGGTTTATAAGGCAAATACAAATCTTCCAACAGGGTTTTGGTCTCAGCCTCGATAATGGCTTTTTCAAGCTCAGGTGTCAGTTTGTCTTGCGAACGAATACTATCCAGAATGGTTTTTCGCCGGTCGTTGAGTTCGCGTAAATAACGTAAACGTTCTTCCAATTGCCTTAATTGTGTATCATCCAAACCACCTGTCACTTCCTTTCGGTAACGGGAAATAAAGGGAACCGTAGCGCCTTCATCCAGCAACGCCACCGCTGCGCTGACTTGTTTGATATTAACAGATAATTCTTCGGCAATACGCTGGATTACGTCCATTTTTTAACTTCTTGTACAGGTTTAAATGGGGGCTATTGTAACAGCTGGATGCCGGTTTTTTCATAATTCTTGGCTTCTAAACCGATTCACTATCCACGCCATTTTCAGCGGGCGCTTCAAACCACTGCTCTTTTGGCACCCAGACTTTTTCCAGCGGGTCATTTTCGTAATGAGGCGACATAATCTGCACACCGTATTCGTTAAACACGTCCTGTATGTTGGCATGTAGCGCCGTCAGAGTAATTCGACGTATCTCGGGGAGTTCAACCTGTACACACAGCCGATACTCCACGTAAAAGTCAGAAAGCGCCGACTGGGTTACAAAAGGCATGGGATCGGCTCGCAGTCCCGGCGTGCTTCCGGCAGCCTGCATCAGCATGGCATGAACCTGTCGCCAGGGCGTGTTGTAACCGATGGTAACGGTCGTGTGTACGACCAAACCCTTGCCCTCGGCAAGCCGTGATGAATTTACGGTTGTCGAACTGCCAATCAAGGCATTGGGCATGTTAACTTCTTCACCATTAGCAGTTCTGATTTTGGTCGAAAAAATACCCACCAAGGTAACCAGCCCCTCAATCTCGCCTATTTTTACATATTCGCCTTCGCGCAAAACCCGAGAATAAATCATGATCAAGCCACTCGCTGCCTGCCCTACAACACCGGCACCTCCAATTGAAAGCATAATACCGACTAATACACTCAAGCCCTTAAAGGCTTCGGTATTACTGCCCGGGAAATAAGGATAAGCCATGGCAAAAGCAAACAGCCAAAGTAAGGCCTGAGTCAGTTTACGGGTCGGTCTGGCGGTTTCTTCAGCCAGCCACGGTACAACGGTCTCTCCAGACTCAATTCTGGCAAAGAAGGCTTTTAATAACCGAGAGCTGAAACGGGTAAGCAGTACAATCAAAAAAACAACCAGAAGTCCAGGCAGGGCATCCACGATAGCTGACAGGATTCCCGCAATGGTATCAATCAGGTAACTGTGTAGTGTCTCGCCCCAAGGTCGGGTATAGGGAAACTGGCGCAGGCTAAAAGTCGCCCATTCGTAGCCCGCCATGATCACTAATGCCCATCTGGCAAAACGAACCAAGATAAGGAGGACATTGAACATTTGTTGTGGGCGGACAGCTACCGCCAGTTTATCTTCCCAAGCGTGCATCCAGCTTTGCAAGCGGTTTTCTATCCGTCTTTCCCCGCCATAAATTAAACGGCAAGCCAGGTAAAAAAACATGCTTGCCAGCAGCAAAAATCCGATGCTTTTAAGCATAGTATTGGAATTGCTGCGTTCCCTGGCCTCACGCACAGCAACCTTCAGGTTCTGTGCTGCACTTTGAGCCGCTTCATCTATGGACTCACCCATCAGAGGATCCAGATCATCGGGTCTGATTTGGAACACCGCCCGGCCATTCAATTCGATAAAGCGCCCGCCTTCCGGCGTAGGACGAATGGATGTCTGATCGCCACCGCCTTTTTCCATGGCCGATTTAATACGATCCTTGACAGACGCTGCCCGTTCCTCTTGAGTGTAACCCATGAATTCCGAGCGGATCGTAAAAATATGACGGTTCATGAATTCAACAGGCAAAGCCTCAGCCGATTCTTCCTTCGAGGGTGCGATAAGCTTGGACAAGCTCGCGGCCTGCGCCTCCTGTGCCAATGTGGGCCAGGCCCAGGCCGCAACGATTAGTAACAAGAAAGAAAGCAATAAGTGGCTAAATCCTGATTTTATTTTTTTTAACGCTAATAACCGGACAGATACAAAAACGGCGAATCCATTCACGTAAGAAAAAAATGGCATATTCAATATCCACAATCTGAAATTAATTAATTTATGTAACACCTCATTCACACACCACCTCACTAATAACAAAATATCCTGTCTTCACTGGACAGTGACCCGTCCGGACTCTATCGCTTTCAAAAATGCGGCATGGTCTTGGATAGTTTGCCCGCCATAAGCTTCGGCCCAATCAGCAAGCGCTTCGTCCAATACCTCTGAGCCACCGCAATATCCCGCGATAACTGCCGCATCGCCGGTTCGGGCATGGGCGCGAGCCAATAACACTCCTGCGCCCCTGGAAAAATAATTGAAAGGCGTGCCGCTAAGCCATTCCATAGGAATGGAGCCTTTCAAGTTTTTCATTTGCCGGACATAGAATGGCCGGTCATCGATGGTAGTCCAGCCTAGCAATGGATCGCCGGAGGCTTGCAGCACCCTCTGCCCTAAAATGACGCGCATGCCGTCGTGGGCGAATGCATCTGGCAGCGGCGGCAGATATATTTTATGGGCGGGTGGAAGGGCTTCCTTTACTTGGAGAAAAATAGGGTCGTTGTCACCATTTCCAAACAGCAGTGCGAGATAAGCACGGGTACCCACACTGCCGACACCCACGACCCGGTGCGCTACGTCCACCACATGATAACGGTGGAGCATGAAGCGGCGTTCGGGAGCTACTGTGGTGGAATAGACATTGAGGGCATCGATGATTTTTTCCTTGGTTTCCTCGTCGATGCTGGTCAGCTCAGGAGCATCTTCCTTGAAACGCCAGGCACCATTAACGGCCCTTTCAGCAACCTTGCCGAGCAGGCTGGCATTGTGCTGTTTGCGGGCTTTTTCGACAGCTTTTTTGATGATCGCATGCGATTTGGGGTCGATCTTTATTTGCTTCGGATCGAGGCGATCGACTAGATTATGCAGATACCAAAGATCGAGTACGCCCATAGCCTGTAGTTCCTCCATCCGCTGGCGATAGCCAGCCACGCAACCGGTAACGGCAAGACGCCGCTCACGCCGGTTTAGGCCGTTTTCCCTGCCCAGCACGTTAATGCTGGCAATGAGCCGTTTCAGATCCCATTCCCAAGGGCCAATGGTGACTTCATCAAAATCGTTAAGATAGATAACCACATCCCGCTGCGGAGTGCCATACAATCCGAAATTGTTGATATGCGCATCTCCGTTCATCACCACATTCACGCCAGTGACCGGTGTTCCTGCCAGGTCTCTGGCCATTATCGCCACAGATCCGCGCAGAAAGGCAAAGGGTGATGATGCCATTCTGGCCATGCGTAAGGGGATTAAATGCGCCTGCCGACCGGCGTTGGTGTCGATAACAATGTCCACTGGATCGGGGCGATCTGCCGCTGGTTGCCAAACGGAATGGGTTTCTCTGGATGCTTTATCACGTAGAGACTTACCAAAGTCACGGCGTTTTTCCCACGGTTCTCCGGCATCACGAAAATCGCATTTGACCAGTTGTTTTGACGGATCAACAATGCCCTCATACGCCATTCTGGTCAAAGCGCCTAAGGCACTCAAGGCTTCTATCCCTTTTTTGTCAGGCTTCTTGCGGGTAAGTTTTTCGGCTGTTTCAGATGTAGCAGGCTTCATAAATAACACTCCGGTTTGATAAAAGAGACTTTAAACTTGGGGATCATGAAAACAGGTGGTCATCCTTAAGGCGATTTCCTACGAAGAATATACCCAAATTACTCGTCTTTTTCGCCTCGGCAACTGCTCCTTCACTGCTCTACCTCCTGCATCCTTGCAATCGTCGAAAATAAACAAAAATCCTGCGCTATTCGCGTATATCCATTCCTGGATATAGCCTAAATTAGAAGATAGTGTTTCACAATCAGTTTGCCACAAAAAAGTCTTACAAAAGAATGGCCGTAATTTGGCCGAGCAGATCTTTCAAGGGAATAATGGTAGCCACCAAGGGCAAAAATGGCAGCGATGCCGCCACCACCAGACTTTTTACGATGCCTTTATTGAAGGGAAATATTGTCATGTTGCCGATATTTTCAATACTGGTCGACAAATCAGCCAGCGATTGTATATCCCCCGTTCCTAACAACGGTTCGTTTTGCTCGTTGTTGTCACGTAGCCATTTTTGGTCGAAAGATCGTACATAAGTAGTTGCCAGAGTACCGTATTCAAGTAATCCTTTACGTTTAAGTGCAGCAAGCTTGGGTGTAAAAACCATCAGTGGCCCCAAAAAAATAACGATATTCATCACTACAAACATCGCCATCATAAACTTGAACGAAACCAGACTTTCGGCACCGTATAAAACACGGTTAGCGATTGATGCGGCCATTACAGAGGATGAAGCCATGATGATAACAGCGAATTTAGCCTGCCCCAACCCCAGAAAACTTAATCCGCCAGCGTGATCGGGATGAGTAGGGAACAGTTGTAACTCAAGTTTGGCGATGCATCGTAATAAATTGGACCAAATGACAAAGCGCCAAAGCCATCGATATAAAAATAGCTGAAAAATGGGGGCACTTACGCAATAATACCACCAGCCTGCTGCCGTAAGTTCCATTACGCCTGCGCTTTTGATTTCGTGCCAAGAGTTGATATCTGATATGGAAACAACGCCAAAATGTCTTACGTTTAACACGACAACAATCGTGAGAATAACCAGTTCAGCAATATATGATTCCTTCCAGGACAAGGCATCGGCAATCGCTTCGCGAAACTCAGGGAGGTCTTTCTCAATAATAAGGCCTGAGGTAAAGAAATGTCGAATGACCACGCCAAGACGGGGCGCTATAACCGTTTCAGCCGCGACCAGAAGTGGCATTGCCAGCAACAATCGGGTATGCACAGCAAAATCATGTAGAAAAGGTATTTGCACTTTATCGTCAAGCAACAAACCGGCCTTAGCTGACAAAATCAGCAGCGGCAGCCAAGTGATCACCATTAGTGCGGCCAGACGGATACCGAGAAACTTTGCACCGGGTTTATTCAACCCCACACGATTAAGACCTTTATCCAGCGGCCCACCATCAACGATAGAAAACTCAACCTCGTGATACGATTCTTGCTGGCTCATGACTAACGACTCCGCTGAAGTGCTTTAAAAAGAAAACGCTAGCCTGAAAACATTCATAATGATTTGATAAAAGTGGATTATAGTTTGGCGGTTAGGCTATTATCAATAGAAGAATAATTTATTTATTAGCGAAACAGGCTTAGCCACAATAAGCTGACTAAAAATAAATACCGGGGTCTATTTATATAGTAAATGGACTTGGCAGGTTAATAATCCTTATGTAAGCTGTTTTACATCGGAGCTATCAGAATAGTGCACGAAAAAAACACTTGGTAACTTGTTAGAAAAGCTACTACAGATTCACGGATTAAATTTGTTTATAATCTGTGGCTACCAACTTAAGGCGGGACATAGTCGAGACTTAACCGTTCGTCCTGTCGAAGGATGAGCGGTTAAGTCGTTCATGGTTCGACAAGCTCCACGAACGGCTTAACCTCAAGCCGTCCCGTCTTAAGTTGGTAGCCTAATCTGTGAATCTGCGGCAACTTTGAGTCACCTTACCAAGCATTAACGTTAATTTAAAGCCATAAACCCAGCCAATGGAACTAAACCTGTTTAATTTTATTAAAGAAGATATCTGGCTGTTACACGAGCAAAAACTGCCATTATTTAAAGGGACAATAATCAAGTCGCTAAAAGTTGTTATCCTTTCTGTGGAGGGCTTCTCACGTGATTTGTGCCCACTAAGGGCATCCGCGTTAACACTCTATAGCATACTGTCAATAGTGCCTGTCATCGCCATGCTGTTTGGTATCGCCAAGGGTTTCGGTTTAGAAACTATTCTTGAAAAGCAATTGCTAGAGAACGCACCAAATCAAGATGCCATGGTGCTACAGCTAATAAGTTTCGCACAAAACCTGCTAGACAGCACTAAAGGCGGGGTTGTTGCAGGGATTGGCATTGTTGTCCTGTTTTGGACCATTATCAACGTAATTGGCAATATCGAAGAGTCATTTAATTTCATCTGGAAAATAGGCAAGGGACGATCAATAAGTCGTAAATTTAGCGATTATTTATCATTAATGCTTTTGGCACCCGTTTTATTGATAGCGTCCAGCAGTATTACCGTATTTCTAAAAACAAAAATAACCTGGTTAATCACCGTTATTCAATTGCCGGAATTTGGCACCTGGCTGGTGCTAAAAGCCCTGGGCTTGTCACCTTTGGTGCTAATGACCGGATTGTTTGCCTTTACGTTTATTTTTATGCCTAATCATAAAATAAACTACAGAGCCGGTATCATTGCCGCTATTGCTACCGGTATTTTGTATCATCTTTCTCAGTGGGCTTATCTAAGCCTGCAAATTGGCGCGTCCAGTTATAATGCTATTTACGGCAGTTTTGCAGCGCTACCTTTATTTGTCGTCTGGTTGCAAGTCGGCTGGATGATTGTCTTATTTGGTTGTGAAGTGGCTTTTTTTCTACAAAACTATGAGATTTATCGAAATAACAACCGCTTTTCTGATTTAAGTTTCTCCTTAAAAAAAGTCATTGCCCTGCAAATTACGCATTTGATTATCAAGAATTTTATACAATTAAACAGGCCATTAACTGCCACCGAAATAGCAACAAAACTGGTTATTCCAATAGCCGTTATTCAGCCCGTTTTATTAAATTTAATCGCCAGCCATATTATTGTCGAATTTAAAGATCCGGACGAAGTCAATGATGAGGTTTATCAACCTGCAGTTGACATCAATAGACTTTCTATTGCTTATATTATTAACTCATTGGAACAGTGTGGTCAAAATCATCTGCCCGATATCAATCAGGAGCAACTATTTATGAATGCCGTCAATAACTTTAGAATCTTGATGGAAGCCTCTGAACAAAATTGTTTATTAAAAGATATTTAATACTAAAAACACAGGTAAGCCCCACAAATCGTATCGCTGTTAATCAGACAGGAATAACAACTTGCGTAAATACCTGTGTTAAGGCGGTTACCCGGTACTTTATTTAGCTACCGGTTTTTCAAGAACCGGTACAGGCACAGGAACCGGGGTTGGAATACTGCTTTGAGAAACCGGTTGTTTAGGCTCTTTTGCCATTCTTTCGCGGCGCTGCCCTTCTCCATAAAGCGTAAAAGTGATCATGACAAAAATAGTTGTTATCGCAACAATTATAAACCTATCCGGTTTTTTCATGAAGAACAGAGGCCACTGAGGCTTATACATTCCGGTGATGAAGAAAAGGATTGTCCATAATCCCAAATCGAAGGCGTAATTTACCATTTTATATTTACCTGTTAATGTTCATTTAGTTAGAATTACATTATTATTTAATTGAGCGGCTTTTTGCAACACACTTTCTATTTTAACGGTTTTGCTTTGTAAAGGCTTGATTTGTTCATATTGGTTTCGCTAATAGTCAATAAGGCGGCTTTTATTACTTAACACGTTTTATAATACGGACACATCCCGTGTCGAAAAAAGCTCTCTTGCGAGCTTTTTATTATTAAATAATCAGGAGACTCTAATGGGCGGCTTTGGTGTATTTGTTTTAGCGTTATTTATTTTCGCGGTTTTACTGGTGTTTATGAGTGTTAAATCCGTACCTCAAGGTATGGAATACACCGTCGAGCGTTTTGGTAAATATACCAATACGCTAACACCGGGACTAAATATTATCATGCCGATTATTGATCGTATCGGCAAACAAATGATTATGATGGAGCAGGTCATGGATGTGCCGTCACAGGAAGTTATCACCAAAGATAACGCCATGGTAACGGTAGATGGTGTGGTTTTTTATCAGGTGATGGATGCCGCCAAAGCCGCTTATGAAGTCAGTAAGCTGGATTGGGCCATTTTAAATCTGGTGATGACCAATATTCGTACTGTCATGGGATCGATGGATCTTGATGAATTACTATCCCGTCGGGATGACATCAATGCCCGTCTGCTTAGGGTTGTAGACGATGCAACAACCCCATGGGGCATTAAAGCCACACGTATTGAAATAAAGGATATTGCACCACCCAAAGACTTGGTTGAAGCAATGGGTCGACAAATGAAAGCCGAGCGCTTAAAACGCGCCTCCATTCTGGAAGCTGAAGGTTTAAGGCAATCCGAGATTTTACGTGCCGAAGGTGCGCAACAAGCGGCAATTCTTGATGCAGAAGGACGCAAAGAAGCGGCTTACCGTGATGCTGATGCCCGAGAACGTCTGGCTCAGGCTGAAGCCAGGGCAACATTAATGGTGTCGGAAGCGATCAGCAAAGGTGACATCCAGGCGATTAACTATTTTGTCGCGCAAAAATATATTGAAGCCTTAAAACACATAGCCTCAGCGGAAAACAGCAAACTGATTTTTATGCCGCTCGATGCATCCGGTGTCATTGGCGCTCTGGGTGGCATTTCCGAACTGGCAAAAGAAGCCCTGAATAAAAAGAGCTAACCATGACTGAACTGGTATTTGTTTTTTGGTATTGGTGGGTCATAGCGCTTATTCTTCTGGTTATAGAAATTATGGCACCCGGTTTTTTCTTTCTATGGATGGCCATTTCAGGCTTTGTAACAGGTGCCCTGGCTTTTCTGATACCGGTAATGGGCATGAACGTACAAATCCTGGTTTTTTCCGTACTGTCGGTTGTAACCATCCTCGCCTGGAAATTTTATGGCAAAAAACATCCCATAGAATCAGACCATCCCTTATTAAACCAACGAGGCATTCAATACATGGGTAGAGTTTTTAGCCTGTATGAACCTATAAAAAACGGTCAGGGTAAAATTAAAGTGGATGATTCCATCTGGAAAGTGCAGGGTGAAGACTGCGACATAACGACCCGTGTGAAAGTGATTGCCGTGCGTGGAACGGTGTTTGAAGTGGAAAAAGTCGAGTAGGTATTGTCAAGAAGCAAATATTAACGTTTTGACTGATCAATCCATGACAGGGTGATTGCGATGAAAGGACATAATATGAAAATAACTGAAGCAGAATTGGAAACGACATCTCACTATTTGCAACAATAACTGGAAACGCATTCCTGGTGACCTAAGGATCGTGCATGAAATAACTTGACCATTTATATTCCCTCACCCCAATCCTCTCCCGGAGGGAGCAAGATGCCTAAGTTATTTCATGCGCATTCCTAAGGAACAGTCTGGGGAAACCCGACATGAATTTACATTGATGAAAGCTAACGCCATTTCTCTCAATGTCTGCTAGTCAACGCATGACGCTGCGTATTGAACAGGGCAAAGGCAGTAAGGATCGCTACGCCATGCTGTCGCCGGTTCTGTTGGAACGCCAGACATTAATAGTCGATCTAGAACAATCACTTGTTACTATAGACTTTTACATTCTTCTCCTTCGCGCATAATCATTTCACATTGGTGCTGTTGCCGGGTAAGCAAACAGGCTAGTCGGCGGATTCCATCATCCGTCATACCTTGAAAAACGTCAAACTTCTCCAACACGGCTTTATCAGCAGTATCCTGGAAACAATTGAGTTCAACTAACAGTTCCTCTTCAGCCCACGAAAGCGCCGCATTGGTATCATTAAAGATTCGCCCCTCTGTTTCTGGTCGTGCAAGGCCCATGGTTTTAAGGAAACCCCGCTGGCTTGAGCCTGCCGGAAGATAAGATAACAGCAGGCGTTTATTTAACTTGAGCATATTATCGTCCAGACGCTTCAACATCATTACGCCGCTGCTATCGAAATGACCAACATACTTGAGATCCAACACAATCCAATCGACACTGGGCAATTCATTTTCCACACTACAGGCTACAGTCTCAGCTGAGCCAAAGAAGACAGGGCCATCCAGTTCGATAATCGCAATGCGTCGGCCATGACTGTTTAGTGCATTAAGCGCGGCATCGGATCTTTTAGTGCGGGAGCGTAAATGATCTGCATATAGTACACGGCGAATCATATTGGCATTGGAACGATATAGAAAGACCATGAAAACAATGCTCATCCCGACTCCAAGTGCTGCGAGTGCTCCTGCCCAAACAACTAAGGCGGCGACCAAGACAACTATTACAATCTTGGTGACCAGATCCTGTCGGCCAGATGGCTCATCATTATTGCCGATTCTGACGAGTAGTTCGTGCGTCCATTTGTCCATGGCCCCAGCGGTCGTGACGACCACGACGCCAGCCATCACCGATAACGGGATTAAGGCAATAACTTGACTTAATCCATAAGACAATCCCAGTAAAGTAGCTGCAAATGCCAGATTTGCAAAGCGGGTACGTCCACCATTGACGAAAACGGCTTGAGTAACATTAGGCGAACCACCGCTTGGAGCGCCTCCAAACAGGGCTGATAACAGGTTGCCCGCCCCTTGAACGATTAGCTCTCTGTTGCTGCTTGGGCGAGTCCCAAACAGGCGTTCGGATGCCGAAATACTTAGCAAGGACTGAATGGAGGATACAAATGCCAGCGTAATACCAGTGGCTATTATTAAAAAGGCATGACGGGAAAAAGCATTGGTGGAAACAAACTGAAGCATATCATCCACCCTTAATACAAACGGAATTCCCTTCGGCAATCTCCCAATCACCGGCCCCAAATCCGCAGGCGCAAGATATTTGGCTGCAATTATCTGAGCCATTGTCCCACCAAGCAATCCGACGAGAGCCGCTGGAATAAGCTTGCTGACTCTTCCGGTCAGAAATACCAGGCCACCGGAAAGCGCAGCGAAGCCTAGAGACCACCAATTAACCGGGACAGCACCAGAAAGTGCTCCGATTAATTGATTTCCGTGATCAAGACCGATCAGTTTGGGGGTCTGGGCAATAATGATCTGGATCGCAAAGCCGTTGATGAAGCCGGCCAGAACCGGATAGGGAACGAACTTTACCAGTGCGCCCATCCGAGAGACACCCAGCAAAACTTGGGTTAATCCCGAGATAAGCAGCGTCAGGAAACATATCGTCATCAGTGCAGCGGGGGCTCGCTCACCGCCGTATATGTCGCTAAAGGAATGATGAATGGCTACATTTGCTATCAGGCCGGAAAGAATTGCGGCATGAGTGGTTTTCGGAGAGTTGACATGTAAGGGGGCACCGCCGAACAGCCCCGACACCACAGCCGCCACTACCGCCGCTACGAAGGCAGCCGATATCCCCGTAGTGACAAATGCCGGGCCAATACTTTGATATGACACGACGCCGCAACTTAGAATAATGGGCACGGCAATCAGTGCGCCTACGGAACCGCCGATAATGTCAGCCCATAGCGACTTGACCAGTTGCATGTTCATTTTTGTCATATAATACTCGTACCCTTAACCATCGTGACTGTCATGTTATTCTTGATATCCGCAATAGTCGCTTCGTTTACTTCTCCCAGAGATGTCGTTATGTTCAGTAAATGCTAAAGCAATAGATAAAACGTTTATTGCCGAAGCAAAAATATTTGTAATCAGTACCTTACCGCAGGTTAATCTAAAGTCTCTGGGCTTCTGTATTATAGTTTTCATAATAAATTTTTTATAGAACGCTTGAACAATTGCAGACCACTGACTGGAATTGAATATAGGCTAACTGTGTTCGTCATCATTTAACCTTCGACTTTTTGTGGCCATGCTTAAGGTCACCATGCTCATAACAGCCATAACTGAATAAAGAACGGTTATGAGAAGCTCCCCATAATCGTACCATTGCGGCCTTAACTTTGAATTAAAGCTCATAAAACAGGTATTCTGTTTTGCTAAGGCGTCTTAGTCGACGCTGATAACGGCAGAAAGCGCGTCTTACGATAGGGTAAAGACGACCAAACCCCAGCCTATTTTCTAAGTCTGATTCTTTTTGTTTGGTATTCAACATAACAAAAAGATGTAGGGCTTGATTTATCAAAAGTTCATTATTCATTTCCAATCACCAGTAAGTTACTACTTCTTATATTGTTTAATTTGAAGCCGTCTTTACGCGCAAGTTTACGACTGCGTGTAGTTTACATAAACAAGGTGAGGGGAAACCTATAGGTTTGATTAAGATTAGATAAAGATAGAGTAGTGAGTTAAATCTGCAGTTTGTTGTATTATTCACCACATGTCATACGGGACATTTACGCTCGCCCAATTTCAGATAACCGGAAGTCTAGGATTTTTCATTGATACTATTTTTATAAATTTCATATTTAATAGTTAATGAAAACAAATAGTTAATAAATTAATATACCGTAATTCTACTTTGTTAAATTAACATTTTTCTAACTTGTTGAAAAAGCGAATTGTTTGTGAAAGGCATTATCAATTGATGCTTGTCGCCTCCGGTGTCGCTTTTCCATCTGCCGCACTATTTCATTTGGATCAATATATCGTCTTGGCAGGAATGTGCGGAGTAAGGTTTCAATGTCATTGCAACTTAACAATGGAACCTCCTCCTGATGACGCTCCCGTTCTTCAACCATAAATAGCATGACCATTGAAACTAAAGTCATGTGATGGTGCCGCGATTGCCACTTTCTGGCTTGATAATCGGCCATTCCTGATTCACTTTTGCCATCTTCGAATGCGCGTTCGATCCAAAAGCGCTGACCCTGCATTTGGGCAAGCTGGTGTGTGCTGGTTTCTGCGGGCGCATTGGATAAGGTATATTTGCAGGTTTCCCGCGAATTGAGTTCCCGGCGAACAAGCAGATGCCAGAGATGTGCGTTGGGCTCATTTTTGTCCCATAACCAGACGCGTTGGTGCAATATCTCGACAATCAGTTCGCCTTTGGTACTGTCGCGAAGTGTATAACGTTGCCATGCTTCTTCAGGCTGGGTTTCCTTCCAGTTGTCAACACGAACAGGTTTGGTTTGCGCCTGATAGCGCGAGGTTTTTCGCCCGCGCTTGTTGTTTTTCCTCGGTGGGATAACCGGCTGGGGATCTTCAAGGTAGATCAGTTGATCTTTATGAACATCAACGACAAAGATTTCATCCATGTCATTCAGTCCCCGCAGAAAGGCTGGTTCTTTTCCGTAACCGCCATCGGCACCCACCCAGGCAAACTGAATGCCCTGTTGACGCTGGTGCCTGACCATTTCCAAGGCCAGTTCCGATTTGCTTTTGAAGTGGCGGCAGGATTCCGGAATCCCTGATTTTTGGCATCGTTGCTCCACTTTGCTCCATCGTTCCGGCAGATAAAGGCGGAAATCTATCAGAGTGGCCCGACTACTGCGTCCCAAGGCGGCAAAAACCCCAACCTGACAGTTATCGACCTTACCCAGTCGGCCATTCCACTGGCGTGCAATGCCAACCGAGTGCTCACCTTTTTTCTCAAATCCGCTTTCATCCAGCAACAGACAGCTCCCGTCACCGCCCAATAAAAGATTGGCTTCCTGTGCCACTTGATTCATAACCGCTTTACTATCCCGGTGGGACTCGGTTAGCATGTACTGAAGCGCTTGATCATCCGCCCCTACGACATGCTCTTCCATTCGTTCCATGTTTTTTCGGGTAGCCTGCATGAGACCTTTCAGATAATTTGATGCGGAAGCAAAAACCGATCGTGTTTTGCTCTCGAAATGCCCCCTGTAACGATGATGAAAGTCGATAAATCGCCGGGCAATGTCGTTAAATTGGTTTTTTTACCGGTTTCCATAAAATGCACTTAAAGAAGATATACTTGATTTAAAAAATCAGCACAAAATAGGGTCATTCATTATTACACCACTGACAATTCATCATGTCATGTATCCACAATAATAAATCAACACGCTTTCAGAGGCGCTTGAATACTTACCCTTGTTAAGATTTAATAAATTCAATGGTCATTGGATATTTATAGTCTTCGCCTTTACTTGATCTAATTGTTGCAACCAGACAAAAAACCACATTTAGAACAACGATGAGCCAAGGCAGGAACAGCCCAATGATTACCAGCACCAAGACCCAGCTAATCCCGTAATATATTAGCGATGTTAACTGCCAGTTCAGGGCATTTCTGGCATTTTCTTTTACCCAGCCCTCATTCTTGACCAGATAAACCAACAAAGACGGCGCAAATCCGAAAAAAATGCCACCAATATGAGTCAGGACGACCATGAGTCTATCGCTCTCTGAATTGCTATCATAATTTATATTATTCATCTTCTCTCCGGGTGACACTATTGTGCCGTTGTTGTTCGAAAGTTGATTATGCTTGATGAGCAACACTTAATAAACAGTCACGATCAAGAAACTTTAAAAGCAATTCCTGTGGGGTTAAAAAATAGTAATGTTGCTTTTAAATTTTTATCACTTATCCACATATTATTATCTGCTAATCTGATGAAGCCAAAACCACTATTTATAGTGAAAAAAAACTGTATTAAAATCGTAACTAATTGATTATTAATATAATAAAACCAATGTATAGTTTTTAGTCAATCTAACAAATCTCAATAAAAATTATGCGGTTAGAAAGTTACCCACCGAGTAACACACAGACTTATCCACAGTATTTGGGGATAAGTCTGTAAAACATTATCTGTCATATAGTTAGGCTAAATACTTCATTTAATTTCTATCATCAACACAAATCTTACCGTGCTTTACCCATATAATTCAGCTTACTACCAAAACTGAAAATATAGTTCTTGTAAGTCATCGTGTAATAGTGTTATTAATATAGCAGTACCCGCTGATGTTTTAACTAGAATCCTTGTTCCCGCTATGAAAAAAGTGAGTTAAACAATGTTCATTCTTCAAAATTTGATCCGTCATACACGCCTGCTGGAAATCGTTGGTGATTTGATACGCGTTAGTGCACAAGGGGTTGCTTTTGGCGATCTCGCCATGGTTGAAAACATTGATGGCGAAAAGTCTCTGGCCAAAGTTGTGGATATTGATCGGGACATCGTTAGCCTGCAAGTGTTCTCGGGTGGTAAAGGCTTGTCCACGGATGCCAAGGTAAACTTTCTGGGACATCCTCTTGACGTTGTCTACTCCGATAATATTCTCGGCAGAATCTTCCGGGGCTCTGGCGTACCGATTGATGGCGGACCCGAATTACCGGTTGACCCGCGTATTCCAGTGAATGGCCCTACCGTTAATCCCGTTATGCGGGTGATGCCTTCGAGAATGATTGAAACCAAAGTCCCCATGATTGATCTGTTCAATTGTCTGGTGGAAAGCCAAAAAATCCCCATTTTTTCAGTTGCCGGTGAACCCTTTAACGAACTGTTGGCGCGTATCGGTTTTCAGGCCAACGCAGATATTGTAGTGTTTGGCGGCATGGGCTTGATTTTTGATGACTATCATTTTTTTCGCACCGCCTTTGAAGATCATGGTGTTTTTCATCGAACCGTGATGTTTGTCAATCAGGCCTCTGATCCCCTGGTTGAACGGTTGCTGGTTGCTGATATGGCTTTGGCCGTTGCAGAAAAAATGGCGGTTGAGGGTAAAAAGCGGGTACTGGTATTACTAACCGATATGACCGCCTACGCCGATGCCATGAAAGAACTGGGCGTCGCGCAAGAACTCATTCCCGCCGTGCGTGGTTATATGGGCGACCTTTACACACAACTCGCCACGCGCTATGAAAAAGCCTGTGATTTTAAAGGCGCAGGTTCAGTGACCATTCTCAGTGTAACGACCATGCCCGGTAATGATGTTACGCATCCGGTACCGGATAACACAGGCTATATTACTGAGGGTCAATTTTATCTGCATGATGGTTTCATCGATCCGTTTGGTTCATTATCAAGACTAAAACAACATGTTGTGGGCGTAGCGACTCGCGAGGATCACGGGCAGATTATGAACACCATGATCCGTTTTTATTCGGGTGCGGTAGAAGCGCAAAAAAAACAGGCAATGGCTTTTGATCTTTCAGCGTTTGATGAAAAATTGCTTAAATTTGGTCGTTTGTTCCGTGAGCGCTTTATGGATATCCGCGTTTCACTGCCGGTTATTCAGGCGCTGGATCTTTGCTGGTTAACGCTGTCCGAATGTTTCGATCCAAAAGAACTGCTGATGAAGCAAAACCTGATTGATAAATATTACCCCAAACCTGTCCTGAGCGGAGTCGAAGGGGCTGCTCCGGATACTGCCGAAGAACAGCAAGTCGTCGATAAAGTTGCGTAAACTGTCATGGCCAAGCTTAAACTTAGCAAACACGCATTACACGAACAGCAAGAACAATTAAAACTGTATCAACGGCTGCTGCCCTCGCTTGATCTAAAGCGCAGACAATTGACCTTGGAAGTACAAAAAGCGAAAGAAGACTATGCAACTGCCCAATCAGCCGTTGATGCTTTGGAAACCCAAATCGGCGAAGAACTGCCGATGCTTGCCGATGTAGAGTTTCGTCTCGGCGGCTTGGTACACTTTAAAAGTTATAAAGTCAGCGAACAAAATATAGTGGGTGTAAAACTTCCTTTTTTGGACAGCATTGACTGTGCAGTTGCCGACTATTCGCGACTGGCTACGCCACCTTGGGTTGATACCTTGATACAACGCTTGAAAGATGCGGCAGAGCAGCGAACGCGAGCGGAAATATCCGGAGAGCGATTGCGTATTTTATCGGGTGCAGTGCGGCGTATCACGCAACGGGTCAACCTGTTTGACAAAATACTGATCCCTACCACTAAACAAAATATTCAAAAGATACGCATTTTTTTGGGGGATGCCGAACGGGCCAGCGTAATTACTTCCAAACTTGCCAAGAAAAAGCAGCAACAACAACGTGCAGCAGAGGCAGCATTATGAGTATTGTTACTATGCACAAGGTGACTATTATTGGCATGACTGCCGACCGGGATCTTTTGTTAACCGACCTTCAGAAAATGGGCTGTGTGCAGATTATTCCACTGGCATCAGGAAGCGCGTTACCTGCCAAAACTGCGCCCACCGCCAGCGCACACGAGGCGTTAAAGTTTCTGCACGATTATCCGTGGCGAAGACGGCAGATTTTAGATCCGGAACATTTTAATGCCGTTGACGTTCAGCGGCAGGCTTTGGAAGTAAGAAACAACCTGCATAACCTAAAGGATGAGCGTGACTTTTTAATCAAGCGCATTCAGGACATGCGTCCTTGGGGTGATTTTGTTTTGCCTTCATTGTCGGATATGGGTTACCTTCGGGTTTGGTTTTATGTGGTTCCCCATAAAATGTTGCCAAAAATTCAGACATTGGCTCCTGTTTGGGACATTATCAAGCACGATAACCGCTTTTGTTATGTGGTCGTAGTCAGTAAAGACGAGCCTTCGGAAATGCCGGTTCCTCGCGTTCATCTGGGTTACAAATCACGCCATGAACTGGAAGCGCGACTCGATGAAGTTGAGTTGGCCATTGAAGACGCACAGGCAGAACGAGCCTATTTAACCCGCTGGCATGATTTGTTCAGCCGCAACCTTAATCAGCTTGAAGATCTCGCCGTCTGTGAGAGTGCGGCTGCGCAAATTTATAGTAACGATTCAGCTTTTGCCTTGCAGGGTTGGGCACCTGCCGAAAGCCTGCCAGTTCTTGACGATTATTCAAAAAAACAGGCGTTTTACTTTGCATCAGAAGCATCCAAACCAGAAGACAACCCGCCTACGTTCATGCGCAATCTTTCCTGGTTCAGTGCTGGTGAGGATTTGGTTACCTTTTACATGACTCCGGGCTATCGAACTTGGGATCCTTCAGCGATAGTTTTTGTTTCTTTTGTGATCTTTTTTGCAATGATTCTAGCCGATGCCGGCTATGCCGCACTCATAGGACTGGCTTTACTGTTCCGGTGGAAAAGGATGGGGTATTCATCCTCCGGTCGCCGTTTTCGTCCCTTGCTTTTGTCGGTGGTAGGCGCGTCCCTGATTTTTGGAGCACTGGTCGGCAGTTATTTTGGGGTAACTCCCGCTCCTGAGTCTTGGCCTGGAAAACTCCAACTGCTTAATATGGACGACACCGACCGAATGATGATGATTTCCGTGGTCATCGGTGTTTTCCATGTCGTGCTTGCCAATATCATGAATGCCTGCCGTTATGAACATTGGCAGGATCGGTTATCCTCAATCGGATGGATTGGCGTTGTTAGCGGCGGCTTTACACTGGCGCTTGGCAATTCATTAGGCATAGCCACTTTGCAAGAACCGGGCAGTGCTTTAATGGTCATCGGCGCGTTGTTGATTGTAGGGTTTACCGCACCCGAAGAAAAGCCCCTCGCCCGTTTTCTTGGCGGACTGGAGGGACTAACCAAGCTGTCCGGTGCCTTGGGCGATATCTTGAGTTATCTGCGTTTGTTCGCGCTGGGTCTGGGCTCGGCTTCGCTGGCTATTGAATTTAACAGCATGGCAACCAGTGTTTATCAGGGATACCCTGGAATCGGTGTGGTTTTCGCTTTATTAATACTGGTGCTGGGGCATGGCGTTAATTTAATTCTCGGCATCGCCAGTGGCGTCATTCACGGACTGCGTCTAAACGTGATCGAGTTTTTTAACTGGGGTCTCAAAGAAGAAGGAACCCTTTACCAACCTTTTAAACAATCGGAGGATAATTCATGGAACCGTTAATTTTGGCACTGGGCTGGCTGGGGCTTTACGCACCTTTGGCACTCGGTGCGGTAGGCAGTATGATTGGCTGTGCCCGGGCTGGAAGTGCGGCGTGTGGCGCTTTATTGGAAGTCGAAGGCGGCTATGGGCGTTATATTGGCGTGGCCGCGATGCCGTCCTCGCAGACCATTTACGGTATCGTTGTTACCATGGCCTTGCGCCGTGAATTGACCCTTGAAAATTCCCCCGGAATTTTTGGTTTGGGCATCCTGGTCGGACTGGCCATGTTGTATGGCGCAATCGCTCTGGGTGATGCCTGCGCGTCATCAATCAACGTATCCAAAAGCAAGCTGGAAGTTTTCGGCATATCTCTGGCACCGGCGGCGCTGGTTGAAGGTTTCTCTGTCTTTGCTTTCGTCTTTGCTCTCGTGCTGGCTGCGGGAATTCCAAAATAATCCGGACGAGACTACTCACATGACAGAACAAGCACTCAATAAAACTGACTCCGGCGTACAGAACCTGGTTGACCGTATTCGCGACCAAGGTATATTAGCCGCCAACGAGAAAGCGAACAAAATTGTCCGCGATGCGGAAGTAAAGTCTGCAAAAATGCTGGCAGATGCCAAGCTGGAAGTCGAAAAACTGCGAGAAACTGCCCGACTTGAGATTGAAGCTACTCATGCAGCGGCCTTGGAAGCTCTCAAGCTTTCAGCACGCGATGCGATGCTTCAGCTTAAGGCCAAGGTCTCCTCGGAGTTTGAAGTCTTTGTACAGCGACTGGTAACATCAGCAACGCGCGACGAGCAATTTATTAAAACCATTGTGTTGGTATTGGCGGGTCATGCTAAGGAAGAGCTGATTGGGGACAAGGAAATTCAAATTCTTATCTCCGAGTTGATACTCACTGGCAAGACCAATGAGGAACTGGGTGAACGTGGCAAGCAGACCATTCTTTCGTTATCCAGCGAAATGCTGCGCGAGGGGGTTGAGTTGATTCCTTCCAGCGATATCCAAGGCGGTGCCAACGTGCGCCTGGTTAAGGATAAGCTGGAAATTGACCTGTCCGACAAAGCCATTGCCAGTCTGCTCTATCAACGCATAATGCCCCGTTTTCAAGCAATACTTGAAGGGTACGAATAAGCATTATGGCCGAACCCTACATCACCCTGGTCTCCAGCCTTCCCTATCTGCCGCCGTTCGAACGGGCAGAGCGGTCGCCTATCACACGGCTACGACTGGAGCAGCGCCTGCATAATCTGGAACCCGGTGATGCCAAACAACTGGCCATTGCTGAAGCACTGGTCAGCTGGCGAATGTCCTTGGCCAAACCAAAAACCGACAAAGACATGGTGTTACGTTACCATGCTGCGCAGCAAGAAATCAGTCAGCCCGCTTTACGCGAATTTATCGAATACAGAATCGATCAACAAACCATACTGGCGGGTTTACGACAAAGCAAAACCGTATTTGAGTCGGCATTTTTAGAGCAGGTTTCCGGTGCAAGTCGCTGGTCGGGTTTTATCGCGTCTCATTGGGATATTCCGGATTTTAAGCTGGCAACCGTGTATCCCTGGATTCCGGAAGCCCGAAGTTATCTTGAAAACAACGATGCTTGCGGCCTGGATAAGCTAATGATGAATATAATCTGGCGACGACTCAGCCGGATTGCCGAAAGCAACCGGTTCGGATTCGAGGCGGTGTTTGCTTTTGTTTTTAAATGGGACATTCTTCAAGCTTGGCTGGCACGCGATGCAGCACAAGCAAAAATCCGATTTCAAGAATTGATTAACGAGGTAAAAAATGGCCGCTGAACAACCGTTATCAAGAACCGCCAGGATAATTGGGGTCAAAGAAAGTCTGGTATTGATCGAGGTCGACGATAATACGTCACTTATGAAAAATGAACTGGGCTATATCTGCGTCGGTGATGAACGCCTTAAAGCAGAGGTTCTTCGTGTACGCAGGAGAATTGCCGACATGCAGGTTTTCGAGGACACGCGCGGTGTGCGTGTTGGCGATACCGTAGAATTAACGGGAGAAATGCTGTCGGCTGATTTGGGGCCGGGGTTGTTGGGACAGGTTTTCGATGGCTTGCTTAATCCGTTGCATGCACTGGCCGACAAATACGGTTTTTTTCTGCCCCGAGGCGTTACCATACCGCCCCTTGACCTGAACAAGAAATGGCTTTTTGAACCCGGCGTTGCCGTAGGTGCCAAGGTGTCTCCCGGCGGCGTCATCGGAACTGTTCCCGAGGGTCAATTCAAGCACAAAATCATGGTGCCTTTTAATGAACCGGAACCCGTCGAGATTACCTGGATCAGGGGCGGTAATCCGGGGATTGAAGAAGTCGTCGCCCGTTATAAAACCAGTAAAGGATCTGAGCAGGAAATGACACTCTCCCAGCGCTGGCCGGTGCGCAAACCCATGCCGGAAGCCCTGATTCGTCGCCGCTATGCAGAACGCCTTTATCCCTCTGAACCCATTACGACGGCAACCCGCGTTATTGATACGTTCTTTCCTGTTGCCCAAGGCGGCACGGGCTGTATTCCCGGTCCGTTCGGGGCTGGAAAGACCGTTTTGCAAAGCTGTATCGCCCGTTTTTCGACGGTTGACATCGTAGTCATCGTTGCCTGTGGCGAACGGGCCGGCGAAGTGGTCGAAACCCTGACCGAATATCCGGAAACGACAGACCCTCGTACCGGCGGCACCTTGATGGATAGAACCATCATTATCTGCAACACCTCGTCGATGCCGGTTGCGGCACGCGAAGCCTCAATTTATACCGGTATCACGCTGGGCGAATATTTTCGGCAAATGGGCTATCACGTTTTGCTTATTGCCGACTCCACCTCGCGTTGGGCGCAGGCCATGCGCGAAACCTCGGGCCGAATGGAAGAAATTCCCGGCGAAGAAGCGTTTCCGGCGTATCTTGATTCTTCTGTTAAAAATGTTTATGAACGCGCTGGTGTTCTCAAATGCCCCGATGGTTCAACGGGCAGTTTAACTATGATCGGTACCGTCTCGCCTGCCGGTGGTAACTTTGAGGAACCGGTCACCCAAGCCACGTTGGGCACGGTTAAAACTTTTCTTGGGCTTTCATCTGACCGCGCTTACCGACGCTTTTACCCCGCCATTGATCCACTTATTTCCTGGTCGCGCTATCTCGATCAGTTGGGTAATTGGTTCACTGGAAATGTAGATGTAAACTGGGTGCGCGACGTCAAGGCCATGCAGGATTTACTGGTACAAGGCGATGTTATTTATCAGATGATGCAAGTTACCGGCGAAGAAGGCATCACCGAGGAAGACTTTGTTACTTGGCAGAAATCCTTGTTACTGGACATGGTTTATCTCCAACAGGATGCTTTCGATGCGATTGATGCCTGTATGTCCAGGGAGCGGCAGCTTGAGAGTTTTCATTTACTGAAAGGACTTATTGATGCCAACTATAGCTTTAAGGATAAAGATGAAGTCCGAAGCTTCTTTACGGAACTGACCAGCCATTATAAAAACTGGAACTATAGCGCCCCCGACTCGGCTGAATTTAATCAATACCGTAAGGAAATTGTGGATCTGGCAACCCGGCATGGCTACAGCACGGCTTCGGTCGCTTAAGGTCCTTGAAATCAATAGCAAAAAGCGGATGATAACACGTACCCCGTTATCATTTAATGGAGACCCTTATGATCAAGCAAAAATACATTGACCTGTTACGCGTCAAACCAGGTAAAAAGATTCATCTTAAGGACTATGATACCGGCTGGGCTCAGACCGAGGATTTTAAGGAAGTTGGCAAGGACAAAGTAAAAGAACGCGCCAATGAAATTCTGCAACAGAACCTGACAGACTTAACTCAGGTACAGCAACTGCTTTACGCAGATGACCGTTATTCTTTGTTAATTGTTTTTCAAGCGATGGATGCAGCGGGCAAAGACGGCACGATCAAACACGTCATGTCGGGCGTCAATCCACAGGGTTGCCAGGTTTTTAGCTTTAAAAAACCCTCAGACGAGGATTTGGATCACAACTTTCTCTGGCGCTATATGAAAAGTCTGCCGGAAAGAGGTCGAATCGGTATCTTCAACCGTTCTTATTACGAGGACGTGCTGGTGGTTAAGGTTCATCCCGAGTTGCTCAAAAATCTGCCCGATGGAAAAAAAGGCAAGTCATTCTGGGAGAATCGCTACGAAGACATCAACGCCTTTGAACGTCATCTGCACCGCAATGGCACGGTGATCCTAAAATTTTTCCTGAACGTTTCCAAAAAAGAGCAAAAGGAACGCTTCATGGAACGCTTGGAGCGCCCTGAGAAAAACTGGAAATTTTCGACCGCCGATCTTGCGGAACGCGGGCACTGGGATGACTACATGGAAGTTTATGAAGACGCCATTAACGCCACCAGCACAGAATGGGCACCTTGGTATATTATTCCCGCCGACAACAAATGGGCGACGCGTGCCTTGGTTGCCGACATTATCACCTCGACCCTACAGGATCTCGATCTCGAATTTCCCGAACTAACCGAAGCCCAACTCAAGATGTTAGCTGAAGCACGCAAAACGCTCGAAGCCGAATGATATCAAGTTATTTCGGAATTACCCAGTCACCGTTGACTTCGATCATAGAGCATGGATGGCGCTGATTATACGGATTTCACCGGGTTGTATTTTTTATCGAAAAAACACGTTATTATTCAGCTCCCCTTTAAAATTAATACTGTTGTCACAATCGCTATGGACAATCATGCAACCCTGTACCACTGACCGACTGTTCTTAACTATTAAGTTAAGCTATGAATCTATCACACTCAAGAGAATGACCCCATGACCACATCTGAACAATTGATAGTTTCCGCACCACTCAATCCGGATGAACTGCACCTGATTAATGCCTATTGGCGTGCCTGTACTTATCTGGCCGCCGGCATGATTTATCTGCGGGATAATCCCTTATTAAAAGAGCCGCTAAAGCCCGAGCATATCAAGAATCGGCTGTTGGGGCATTGGGGCTCAAGTCCTGGCCTCAGCTTTACCTATATTCATTTAAACCGACTCATTAACAAGTACGGTCTTGATGCCATATTTCTGGCAGGGCCAGGCCAATC